>ENA-ORCW01000383-ORCW01000383.1-marine-metagenome-genome-assembly--contig:-NODE-383-length-30680-cov-3.688985_pt1 | contig 30680 bp, 23 predicted proteins | sample MGYA00237784_ERZ508517 | MGnify/ENA primary metagenome ERZ508517 (study PRJEB26187, sample SAMN06268979) | marine metagenome | isolation source: Tt ae E1 feedstock associated aerobic enrichment on... | reverse complement strand
GCAGCCATCGTCGCGCTTCCAGCAAGCGAAGCCGGCACCGCCCGCATCGAGCGGGAAGTTGACGCCTACCGCCTGCAGTTCGCGGCCGCCGGCGCCTTCGCCGGAACCGCGAGCCTGACCTACACTCTTTCCAACGCCGAGGGCACATCCGAACCGGCCACCGTGAGGATCGAGGTGATCGCCCGGTCCGATCCGACGCAGGATCCTGAGGTGATCGGCCTCATCCGCGCGCAGACGGAAGCGGCCAAGCGCTTTGCCCGCATGCAGACCGGCAATTTCAACCGCAGGCTCGAACAACTCCATGACGAGGGCTCGCGGCGGCAGAATTCGATGAACCTGAATGTCGGCGTGCAGACCGGTTCGTCCAACCGAAACGCCTATGTCGAAGAAAAGCTGCTGACCGAGCGACCGGCCGCACGCGCACTCGACCGGTCGACACGGAAAGCGGATCATAAAAAACGTCCGGCAAAACCGCGGTCGGAAAACCCCTTCGGCGAACTCGCCATCTGGACGAGCGGTTATGTCAATTTCGGCACCAGCGAGGATGGCGGGCTCGACCTCGATCACACGCTTGTCGGCGTCAGCGGCGGTCTTGACTATCGCTTCACGCCGCAATTCATCGCTGGCATCGGTTTCGGCTATGGTCGCGATACGACCGATGTCGGCGACAACGGCACCGAAAACCGAGCCCATGCAATTTCGCTCGCCGCATATGGCAGCTATCGGCCGGATCCCGCCATTTTCATCGACGGCCTCGTCGGCTACAGTTTTATGGACTTCGACAGTCGGCGCTCTGTCACCGCCACGGGCGATATCGCCAGCGGCGAGCGCGATGGCGATCAGCTCTTTGGTTCGCTGTCAGTGGGCTATGAGCATCGCCGCGACGGACTGCTCCTGTCGCCTTATGGGCGGCTGGAAGCCTCCCACTCGACACTCGACGCCTTCACTGAGACCGGCGGCGGTCTCTACAGCCTGACCTATGGCGAGCAGACGATCGACACGCTGTCGGGCGCGCTGGGCTTGCGCGCCAAATATGCCATAGCGATGAGTTGGGGCGTCTTCACCCCGCGCGGCCGGCTCGAATACACCCATGATTTCGAGGGATCGAATGGTGCCAGTCTCGGCTATGCCGATATCGGCGGCCTGCCCTACGCACTCGATATCGGGCCCTTCTCGCGCGATTTCCTGACCGTCGGCCTCGGCTTCGACGCCGACATCGGTGAAACCTGGACCCTCGGCTTCGATTATCGCACCGCCTTCGGCACCGACGACGACAGCCATGATCACACATTCGGACTCAAGCTGGGGGCAACGTTTTGACGGCTTGCGCATCGGGACCGGGCACTGTTCGGCGGTTCGACGCTACTGGTGAAGCGTCTTAACCCGGCAAAGGCGAAGAAAGTCCAAAGAACGGCCAAATCGGGCCCAACCAAATTCTGGTGCGAGAATCCTATGCTACAAGCCTCATGTCATCCACCATTAACGTATGGAGCAAAAGGATCACTGCCCCGGGCTCCTGTCGCCGGAGGTTGGCGCGAAACTGCGAATTGCGGTTTTGCGCGGAAAACGTCTTGCCGCCGATTTTTGCGACCTGTCAGGCTGAGCGCCTAGCACAGTGGGAACACCGAGAGGGACACAATGAGCCGTACACCAAAATCTGCTGCACTATCGCGCAGGAACTTTCTGCTGGCCGGGACGGCGTTGGTTATGATGTCGGCGCTCGGTCAGCCGGGACAGGCGCAGACTCTGGGTCACGCGACACCCGGTTCGGGAAAAACCGATAACCCATATCTCGGGTTGCAAGGCGGCGATGGTGGAGCACCAGGGCAAAGCGGTGAGAGGGGGCAAGGCGCTGGTGGCGGTTCAGGCGGTGTGGCTGGTAGTGGCCCCGGTGCTGATGGCGAGAGTGGCGGTGATGGGGATGGCGGCGCCGGAGGCGGTGGCGGGGGCGGCGCGCATGGGGGTGTGCTGGACAACGGCCTTTCAGGCAGCCTGGTTGGGGGCAATGGGGGCGATGGAGGCGACACTTCATCTGAGAAGGCGGGCGGCGGCGGTGCCGGTGGTGACGGCGCAATCGCTGACCACAGCGTCAATGCCGTCATCGAAAGTGGAGCGATGTTGCGCGGAGGTGACGGAGGGGCAGGCGGTGTAGCGGAGGGAAACCATCACCTTGGGACCATGAGCCCCGGTGGAGGAGGCGGTGCGGGTCTTTTTGCAACGGGCACAGACGTCAGCGTCCAACTGAGAGTGGATGGGCAGATAATCGGTGGGCGTGGAGGAAGCTACTCCGGTGGCGCAGGCGGCGGCGGGGGCGGCGCGGGTGTGGTTTCTTCGGACGGGGCCGCCCTGTCAATCGACCTCTACGGATCGATTGTCGGAGGCGATGCCGGGGTAGAAAGGGACGGAACCAGCGGAATAAGCGGATCCACCGGCGATGGTGGTGACGGAATCGTGGCCTCAATCGACAGCCCGGTCACGATTGTCCTTCGAGAAATCTCCTCCATTGTTCGCGGTGGGGACGGAATGGCGGGAGGCCGACCGTCGCTGGGTTCCGGGGGAGCTGGCATGCGCCTTCCGGGTGGTGGCAGCGTCGTCAACAATGGCACCATTCAAGGTGGCCTGGGCGGAGGAATGTTTGGTGCGAGTTTGGGTGAGGGAGCCGGCACTGGAAGTGGTGGCGCATCCGGGCATGCATATGTTTGGAGACGGGGAAATGGCGGCGCGGGGATTGTAGGTGCCAACCTGACGGTCGTGAACAGTGGTCTTATCGCCGGTGGCGCTTGTTTTGAACCATGCAACCCATCGGTGCCATCGCATGGCAATGCAATTAACTTCACCGGAGGCACCAACAGTCTCGAGCTGCGCGATGGTTTCTCGTTTGTCGGCAATGTGGTCGGCAATGGCGATAACGACACCCTCTCCCTCGGCGGTGATGCCGACAGCAACTTCGATGTCGGCGCCATCGGCCCGATCGGCGGCAGCGGGCAATACCAGGGATTCGAGACGTTCGAGAAGACGGGGGACAGCACCTGGACGCTGACGGGCACGACCGGTGCCGTTACGCCCTGGACGCTGAGCGATGGCACATTGTCGGTCTCCTCGGATGGCAATCTCGGCGATCCCGCGGGTGCGCTCACCTTCGACGGCGGCAGGCTACGGGTAACGGGCACGGACTTCACGACCACGAACCGGTCTATCATCTGGGGGGACGACGGCGGCACCTTCGACATAGCCGATCCCGGCAATACGTTCTCGCTGTCGCAGGACTGGAGCAATCCGACCGGCGGCTTCGGAAAGGCCGGCTCCGGCACGCTGAAACTGACGGGGTCTGTCGAGACCGGCCTGTTCGACTTCGCCCAAGGCACGGTGGAGGTGACCGGGGACGGCACGCTCGACCAGCCGGCTTCCGTATCCGGCGCCGGTGGCAACGCCATCGGCCGGCGCAACGGCGACGACGCCGAACTCCTGATCTCCGATGGCGGGACGGTTTCAACCGAGAAATGGATTGATGTTGGCTATGGCACCGGCGCTACGGGCCGCGTCACCGTAACGGGTGAGGGGTCCAGCTTGCATGTCAGTTCCCACATGACCCTTGGCACTAATGGTACCGGAACCTTGACCGTCAATGACACCGGAAACGTCACTGGTGCCAGCGCCCTTTATGTCGGCGGCGGTAGTTCGGGCAATCTAGGCAGCGGCGCGGTCACCGTGCGCGGCAGAGAATCCAGGGTTGAAGCGGGTTATGTTCAGATCGCCGACTATGGCAACGGCGCAACCGGCGCGGTGACACTGGGTGAGGGCGGCGCTCTCAGTGTCTCCCACTATGTCTCCATGGCCTTCAACAATCCCGATGGGTCCGCCACACTCAAGATCGGCGCCGCCTCGGGCGATCCCACCGAAGCCGTGGCGCCCGGCGTGCTCGATGCCTCCGAGCTCCGGTTCCGGGAAGACAGCGCCCACCTCAACTTCAATCACACGGGCAACGCCTACACATTCGACACACCGCTCGTGAGCATGACCGACGGAGTCGGTTTCGTGAACCATTATGCCGGCACGACGCTGCTCACCGGTGACAGCTCGGGCTTTTCGGGTGATACGATCATCCATGGCGGCACGCTTGCGGTGAATGGTACGCTCGGCGGGAGCGTTGATGTCACTGACGGCGCCACGCTCGGCGGGACGGGCACTGTTGGCAACACGACCATTGCCGGTGGCGGCAGGCTTGCACCGGGCAATTCCACCGGCACGCTGACTGTTGCCGGCGATCTCGCTTTCCAGGCAGGATCGTTCTTCGACGTGGAGGTCGATGAAGCCAATGGCGTGGCCGATCGCGTTGATGTCGGCGGCATCGCGACCCTGGCCGGAACGGTCAGCGTGAATGCCTACCAGGCCGATCTCGACTACGGCTCCACCTATACGATCCTGACGGCCGGCAGTCTCGTCGACGGGTTCGACGCGGTGGAAGCCAATTACGCCTTTCTCGATCCCGCGCTCGCCTATGACCGGCAGGCGAACGAAGTGACGTTGAGCCTTGAGCGCAAGACGGATCCGGGCGATCCCAGTGATCCGGATGATCCGGGGGATCCCGACGACCCCGACGATCCGGTGCATTTCCGCGATGCCGCGCGGACGCCGAACCAGGTCGCCGCCGCCGACGGTGCGGAAAGCCTGGGCGAAGGCAACACTTTGTTCGATGCCATCATCGTCCTGCCCGAGGGCTCGCCGCCGGCCGCCTTCGATGCCATCTCCGGCGAAATCCACGCTTCGGCAAGAACGGCGCTGATCGAGAACAGCCGCTTCGTGCGCAATGCCGTCAATGCGCGCATCCGCGCCGCCTTCAGCAAAGGTACGACACCTGCCATGCCGGTCATGGCCTTTGGGCCCGGCGGCCCGGGCCCGACGGCGCCGGAAAGCATCGGCCCGGTCGCCTGGGGCGAGATCTATGGTGCCTGGAGCGAGACGGACGGCGACGGCAATGCGGCAAAACTCGACCGCGCGTCCGGCGGCTTCGTGACGGGCATCGACGGGGCCATCACCCGGAACATCCGGCTCGGTCTCGTCGCCGGCTACGGGCATAGCGCCTTCGATGTCGATGAGCGGGCCGCGTCCGGCTCGAGCGACAATGTTCACCTCGGCCTTTACGGTGGCGGGCAATGGGATGCGCTGCGCCTGTCGGGCGGGCTCGCCTATACCTGGCACGCCATCGAGACGAACCGCGCGGTCGTTCTCCCCGGCTTTGCCGATAGTCTTTCGGCAAACTATGACGCCGGCACCTTCCAGGCTTTCGGCGAGGCGGGCTATCGCATCGAGACCGGGGTGGCGAGCCTCGAGCCGTTCGCCGGCCTCGCGCATGTGAGCCTGCGCACGGACGGTTTTGCGGAAGAAGACGGCGCGGCCGCGCTGTCGGCCGCAAGCCAGACCGCGGACACGACCTTCACGACGCTGGGCGTCAACGCGTCAAGGAATTTTGCCATTGGCAGCATGAACGCGACGGCGCACGGCACGCTCGGCTGGCGCCACGCCTTCGGCGACACGACCCCGCTTTCCACGCACGCCTTTGCCGGCGGCGACGCCTTCACGGTCGCCGGCGCGCCGATCGCCGAGGACGCCGCCATCGTCAAAGCCGGGCTCGATCTCGCCATCGCCGACAACGCCACGCTCGGCTTCTCCTACGAGGGGCAGATCGCGAGCGATGCCCAGGATCACGGGTTCGACGCCAGCCTCGCCGTGCGGTTTTGAGCGTGGGGAAAACGAAGCATGCGGGAACAGCAACGGCCCTGCCTGTCTCCCGGTTGAAATGAAGAGGATTGAAAAGATGCAACTGTCGTCACTCTTGAGCCTCGCGGCACTCATCGCGCTTTCGGGGTGCGTTTCGGAAAGCGGCCCCACAAGCAGTTCGCCAAAACCCGTTTCATCGCCGACGCAAAAACGCGATCCCGTTGTCGGAAAGTGGCGTGTGGAACCGGCGGTCGGCACTGGCTCCGACAGTTGCAGCGTGACCTTCAGCCCCATCGCGACGGGCAAGGCCGGGCGCGTGTCGCCGTTCGCCTGTCATAAGGTAAGCGGGCTCGGCGGCCTTCACGGGTTCGCCGACATCAATCGATGGGAGCGCGACGGCCACCGGATCGTCCTGTCGGGCATTGCCGAACCGGGATTGGGCTTCATCAATCTGCCGAGGGATGACAACCCCAAAAGCGCCGGCGGCACGATGGACGACGGCGTTCGGTTCACTCTGGTGCGGAAGTAGCGGGGCGCTCCTCCCTCGAAATTTGTGTTACGCAACCACGCGTGAGTGAAGCCGCGTCGGATACCGCAATGTTTTATGCCGGGTTATGATCCGTCGAACAGACGATCGATCTGGACGCAAGCGGGTACGCAAAACCTGATCCCGCCAGCGAATAATGGTTCCAGAACGACTAACATTCTCTTAAGGGGCAAGGCCGCCCGTTGCTGATCTATTCAGCACGACACTGCACGTGATTGTAAGCAGAGAAGACAGCTATGCATCGTGAATATCAGGCAACGGCAACATTCGACAGAACCATGGATAAATTGGCGTCTGCCGTGCAGGACATAGGAATGCTTCGATCAGCTCGCCTGACGGCATCCATGAAGAAGAACCGGACGAAAGCGAACGCGACCCTGGTTCCGCTTGATTCTCATGACCTATTCTGTCGCTTCTGCAGTCGGGTCTGGTGCCTAAAATCCAGAGCGGGATATGCAATCGAGAACGCGGCAAGTCGCCATAGCCCAGTACCTATTCAAACCGGTAAGCGGCTTTGGGTTGATTTCGACGATCTGGTCAATGTGAACGTCTTTCATCATCCACCATCCGGGGGTGTTTCGATAGATCGGTAACGGGGTACTTGGGACATGATGATCGACTTGTGCCCAGTAACGGCCATCCATTCCATGGGCTACGTACGGCAAGGACTGCCAAGGCAGAAACTGTTCGGCTGGCGGTCACGGAAATTTTCGCCTAGTTATTGATAAATTTAACTAAATTGCTCTGTGGATATTGTCTTTCGCTTTTCCCGTGGCTGTCACGGTGCATCCGGGCGGCAATGACGGAGAGTACGATGAACAGTGATTTTTCCGCTGCGCGCGTCCACCTGGAGCGAGCCCAAGATTATCTGCGCGGCACCGACAAAACCAGTGAACAGGCGAGGCAAGCTCTGGACCAGTTGATCGAGGCTGTGGCCATTGCGCAATTCACCAAACCCAGAAGCAATGTGGTGCACTATCCGTTTGGCAAGGTCGCGCGACGATCCTGACCGGTCGTGTCACCGGCCCTCCATTCCCCCTGCTGCTCTCCGAAAGCGATCCGCTTTCCGCGCCAAGGGTCTCGCGCAGTTGCGCGCGGGTGACGAGCGTTTGCTGCTGGCGCACGAAGCGCAGCAGGGCCCGTTCCTGCCGCTTTAGACGAAGGGCTGTGTCGTCGCCACGCTTGGCGGTCAACATGTCGGGCTGGAATTCGAGATCGCGATAGCAAACCAAGCGTCCCCTCCATCAATCAGCCGCGCCCAGTGAACGGGCAGTTCGAAACTTCTCTACACCCGGCACGATAGGCGGGCCAGTCAAGGCCCAGTCCATTTTACCGCCCAATCTCGATCGCCCGCGCATGCCGCCGGCCCGGGTTTCTCTATTACTTCGCGAGGATAGTCCGAGTAGTCGGCGATCTTCAAATATTCGATCAGTGCATATCGTTCGTCCTCCGTGAGCGCCGGTCCTATCCGGCCAGCCCGCTCGGTCTCGTCCGTAAACCAGTGACCTGAGTTTCCGTTGCCGGGCAAAGAAGTGTCGACTTCGATGACGCCTTCTCCAGGGTTCTGGGCCTGACCCAACTGCTCAGGATCGAACTCCCGGGAGCCCAACAGGAAGCGTTCCGGGCGGGTTTCGCTTAACAGATCGTAGATCGAGGGTATCGCGCCATTGTGAAGGAAAGGGCCGGTCGCCCATATTCCCACCAGCGGGCGAGCCTTGTAGCCGCAGGGCGCGAACGCGGAGCCACCATCGCGCTTTCCGAAGCCGTCGAACTCGGCAGCTTCCTCCGGCGTCACGTTTTCATCCAGATAAGCCTGACGCTTCACCTGCTCGAGGACCAGCCCCAAACCTTCCGGCACACCCATATCCACGGGCCCGCCGATCTCGCGGGCATCGAAGCGATTGTCGGCGAAGTTGACAGCTTGGCGCGAATCCGTCCCGATCCGGTCCAGCGCCACCAGCGGAACATGCCACTCGACCGGATCAGACGTGCCCTTGATCTCCTTGACACCATGGCATGCCGCGCAATTCTCCGCGAACAGAGCACGGCCTTGGCGCGCCCTTTCCCGATCTATCGGGCCAAAGATATCCTCGTCCCATCGGGGCGGCTCCAGGTGATGGAGCGTCTTCTCGATCGTATGGATATTGCGGACCCTTATGTTGCTGCGCCAGCGCTCAGGCTCCGGCAGGAGTTCTCCTGTCACGGGATCCGCGATCGTGATCGGCCCGGTTCCGAGCACCTCAACGATATTGCGTGCCATCGGCTGCCGCGCAGAGGCATTATATTGCACCCAGTCGAAACGCCATATGTCCCAAAGCGGTGGAAAGCTTGTGGGGGCCGTCGAAGGCTTGATATTTTCCGGCACGGCGAGTGCCTGCGCGAACACTGCATTGGCAATCGACGTGACGGCGTCTAATCGTCCCCGACCGGCCGGCGTCATGCCGTCAAGGAATTGCAGGGACATGTCGGGCTGCTTGACGGCGTTTGCATGCGCCAGTTCAAAGTCGGGCTCAAGGCGATCAGCAGGATAGCCGAGATCCAATACCCGCTCAAGGAATTGCGCCTTTCGCTGGGGAGAATCGCCCGTCGCCACCACGGCAGCGTTCAACTCAACAGCGAATTTTCTGAAGTCAATGTTGGATTGGCCGCCGTCGACACGGAATTTGCGGCCGCGATACTCGAGCTGACCGGTGTGACAGGCGGAACATGTCAGGCCGGCTTGGTCGATGCCGCCGTTGCGTGGATCTGTGTCGATCGCAATGCCGATCGGCCAGTCATAAGGTCGTGTTGCGGCAGCGTCGTCATGAAACACAAAGCCGAACCGTTCGAGGTTCGACCTGCCCATGAAGCGGGTTCCATCGGGGGTTTCAAGCGAAGCGAGCCATGCTGCCGGCATCAGGAAGGTCCCCTGCGATGTATAGTAGTACAGGTGGCGTTCACTGCTGTTCCATCCTTGGCCGGGAACAACAGCTTGCCCGGAGGGTTCTGCATCAACCGGAACTGATAACGCCCACAGCACAGCGGCGCCCCCCGCCAAGAGTGCTCCAAACAGCCCCACGGAACGTGTTGTATGTCGATTTGACAAGCCCATAGGCGTCGGACTCGGCATAATGCATCTCGCCGGCCATAGTGGCGAGCGAGGTCACACTGGCTTTGAAATCCTGTCGCTGCCTTTCGTCCGGAGTCTCGATTTCGAAGTTTCGAATGACATCACCAGTCCAATACTCATACCGCTCACCGGGAGCGACATCGTACGTCGTTAGTGTCTGGAAGACGCGCGCCTTCGGCCGCCCCTGGGAGAATGGATGATAAGATTGACGTTCCTTGGGCATATCCATGCGGGGCACTATGGCAAATTTGGATTCCCGAGCCAATGCACCGCCAATGGATGGAAGGCTCGGGGCTACCGTTGACCGAGCACTGTTCTTGTCGTGCCCCGGAAATGAAACGTTTCCGAGTCGAGATGCAAGGGTTCCCGGATATTGGCTTCGCTATCATCGACCAAGCTCATCACCGAATGATCTGCTTCGAGATGGCGAACCACGTGAGAATGGAACTCAAATCCGGTTTTTTTTATGCTCATCTGTTCCGATGCAAAGACATGGTTCATTGTTCAATATTGAAATCATCGGTTTGATGCGAATTCAGACTGAGTTGGCAAAGCGTTTCGCCTGGGACGGCAACTTGAATGGGTACATCCAGACGCCCTAGGGGTGTTTGATTCCGGGCTTTGATGGTGCATTATTCTCCTATGAATGGAGGGGTGCGCTTTGGGCCAGGTTCTACACGGGAGCGCCACGACGACAGAGGCGATCCGTCGATGGATACAAAATTGTCAAGAGAGTCTGAGGGTTCTGACAAAGCGCAACGGCATCAACCAGAAGACTGTGGCGAAGTGGAGAAAGCGCACCTCGGCGGCCGACTTGCCGACCGGGCCGAAGGAGACGCATTCCACGGTATTGTCGCTGGAAGATGAAGCGATCATTGTCGAATTCGGGACGTCATTCGGCATCTCGACGCTTTGTCTGGCCTCGACGGCAGTGGATACGGGAGGGCATGTAACCGGCTCCGAATTTCATCCGCGCAAGGCCGGAAAGGCCGTTCCCAACCTATCTGATGCGGGACTTTCCGAATTCGCGACCGTGCATGTCGGCGACGCGCGGAACACGTTTGCGGGGCTTCAGGGCCCCATCGACCTCCTGTTCCTCGACGGAGCGAAAGACCTCTATTTCGACATTCTTCTGATGCTCGAAGACAGGCTGCGGCCCGGCTCCATTGTGATTGCCGACAATGCCGACACGCTGCCGGAAAACGAGGACTTTCTCGTCCATGTTGCAAATCCCGAAGGCCGCTACGTCAGCACGCTTCTCACGATACGGGGTGGGCTTGTCGGCCACGCCATCGTTTCATCCTGACACGCAGGTTCCGGTTCGCACGAGGGGGCTTTCACCATGAGCGACGAAAAAGCAGCCGCAAGAAAACATCTGTGCATCGGCTTCAGCCTCACGGCGACATGGCTGCGCGGAAAGGACTTCACAAGGGAAGACGGAACCGTTGAGCAAAAGGACACGGTCGCGTTCTACACCGATCTGGCCAAGCGCTCGGAAGCGGCGAAGCTAGACTTCGTGTTCAAGCCCGATACGCTCAACCACAATCCCGCGATGGTCGGAAAATCCTCCGGCTTTGTGGGGCTCGACCCGACATTGATGCTTGCCACGCTCGCGCGCGAGACAGACCGGATCGGTCTGGTCACAACGGCGTCGACGACCTTCAATCCGCCCTATGTCATGGCAAGACAGATACAGTCGCTGCACTGGTTGAGCGACGGGCGTGCGGGCTGGAACATCGTTACCTCGATCGAAGGCGCGGAGAACTTCGGGCTGACGGAAATGCCGTCGCCGCAGGAGCGTTACGCCAAGGCGGAGGAAGCCACGGAGATCGTTCGCCAATTGTGGCAGAGCTATCCTTATGAGGCCCTTTGCTATGAGGCGGGTGTCGAGGAAAAGAAGGCTGCCCCCATCGATTACACGGGCGATCATTTCAGCGTCAAAGGCCCGCTTAACGTTCCCGGACACCGCGCAGGCCCGCCACCGCTCTTTCAGGCCGGCGCTTCCGACACGGGACGCAACTTTGCGGCATCTGTGGCCGACGCGATATTTGCAGCCACACCCGACATCCACGCCGGCATTGACCTGAGAAGCGACCTGCAAAAACGCGCAGTGGCGCAGGGTCGGTCAGCGAATGCGGTGCGCGTTCTTCCGGGCCTCTACTTCTTTCTTGGAAAGACGCGTGAAAGGGCTCTGGAGATGCACCGCGCGGCCCATGCTTTCTACGACACGCAGAAGCGCATCGACTCCGTGAAATCCGTGCTCGGCCTCGATCTTACCGGGGTCGAAGCGGACCGGCGGGTGACACCGGAAATGCTGCCCAATCCGGACAAGCCAGTTCGCAGCAGAACCCATGCCGACCTTCTGCGTCGCTACATCGAGCGCGAGCAACCGACCGTGGAGGTGCTGCTTGCCCGCCCCGAAGTGGTCGGATCCGCCCATTGGGTTTCACTGGGCACCGTCGAGGATGTGGTCAACGATGTGGAGGACTGGTTTCGGGAAGGCGCGATGGATGGCTTCATCGCTCTTCCGGGCGGTTCCAGTCAATCGGTCGACCTGTTTTTCGATGAGATGATCCCGATGCTCGTCGAGCGCGGGCTTTTCCGCAAAGACTACACCGGATCGACGCTGCGGGAGCATCTCGGACTTCCATGAGCAGGGGCTGGCTTATGCCGGCCGAGTGCCAAGCGAGACATCGCGCGCTGCCAGAAACAACGCTTCGCGGTGCTTCTCGTTGGCGGCATTCTCCAGAAGCGATACTGTCGACATGACGCAGGCAATTTCTCCCTGTGCATCGAACACGGGAGCCGCCTTGCCCGTGAGCGCGGAGAAAAGATGCTCGCTCAGTTCCGCACCGCCTTCCCGGCGAACCTCTTCAAGCCGGGTTTCAGGCGGCGGGGTTCCGCGAACCATGTCGGGCTGGGTTTCCCGCGCCACGGCAATCTCTTGCGGTGTGAGATAGGCCTGAAACACCAATCCGCAGGCCGAGTTGTCAAGCGGAAGAACATCGCCGAGACTGACCGTGCTGATCGTGAACCGCGCGTTTTTGAACCAGCGCACGACGGTCGGGCCGCGATCGGTCCAGATCACGATGCCGCATGCCGTTGTCATCTCGGCGGCAAGCTGTTTTACGCGTTGCGTCGCCACTTCCACCGGGTCGATGCGGCGCAGCGCGCCGATGCCGATATTGAGCGCCTGCGGCCCCAGATCGTATCTGCCGCTCAGTGCGTCCTGATCGGCGAGCCCTTCCTTGACCAGGCTTTGCAGATAGCGGTGTGCGGAAGAGTTTCCCGTGCCTGCGCGTTTTGCCAGTTCGCCCAGAGGCAGAGGCGTTTCCGCATCGGCTAGGATTTTCAGGAAGCGTGTTGCGATCGAGACCGATTGTATCGTCCCGGCGCGTTTTTCCCGCTGTCCGAGTTCTGCGTCGCTCAGTGACATAATGTTCGCTACTCCCGTGCGGCCCGCAAGACGCCCCGCGACAAAACCCGTTCTTCTGTCTGATTGCCGTCAGTCAATTCATCCGCAAATGAAGCGGCAGTCTGCCAGAACTCATTCTGTTTTCAAAGGTTTGGAACAGCAACCTGCGTGACAAAACAATGAAGCGCGGCCGGAGCGGAGCCATCCGCTCCGCCCATGTTTCGGACCGTCGAAACTGTGCCTTTCATGCCACAATGATTTCACTTTGACGCACGAAACCGCCTCGCTGGCAGGCAATCTCCATAGGAATGATTGACCGGTGGAATGCGTTCTTTATTGTGGAATCATCTTCCAATCCATGCGAGCCACGGTTTTCCCCAGCCAGCATTTTTCATGGCAATCCGGGGGCATTCCATGTCAATCACGATCAAGCGGGCGTTGATGCAGGGCGCCAGCGCGCTTTCAATTCTCGTCGCAAATGCGGTATCGGCGCAGGCCCAGGAGGCCGACACGGTCTCGAACTTTACCGTTCTCGAAACCCTGATGGTGACCGGTGAGCGGGTCGAGCGCAGCGTCTTCGACACCGCTTCCTCGGTCGAGGTCGTTAGCGACGAACAGTTGAAGAAGAAAGCGCCGGGCAAGAGCGTCAAAGAGATCATCGACGGCATGGCCAATGTGCACATGCCGGGGGACACGGGCGCGCCCGTTATTCGCGGTCAGGCAACGGAGGGCCCGAACCGGGGCGTCGGTGCGTTCACAGCCGGCACGGTGCCTCGTGCAACCCTTAATGTCGATGGGCGCTATCTGAGCTTCAACGAACTCTATTTTGGAACATCGTCCCTCTGGGATGTGGAAAGCGTTGAAGTTTTCCGCGGGCCACAGACCACGTCGCAGGGCGCCAACAGCATCGCCGGCGCGATTATCGTCAACACCAAGGACCCCACATTTACACCTGAGGCCGCCTATCAGGTCATATATGGCAGCAACAATATGAAGCGTGCATCCGTGGCATTTTCAGGCCCGATCGTCGAAGATGAACTGGCGGCGCGTCTGGCGCTCGATTACTTCGACCGCGACACCTATGTCGACTTCGTGAACCCGGCCTTCGATCCCGGCGACGCGGAGACGGACATTCTGATCCGCAACGGCCGCTTCAAGCTCTTATGGACTCCCTCTTCGGTGCCGGGCCTGGAAGCGAAACTGACCTATTCTCATTCAGAATCAAACGGCCCGCAGGCAGAAAGTGTCAGCTTTCCTTTCGACAATTGGGAAAGCACGGCGGATGCCGTGGTCGGCTGAAGGAACCAGAAATCGGCGTTCCTCCGCCGCAGGATCGCGTTTGCCGCCGCGCGTAGCGACGACTTCGGCAAATCCCTCACGATGATCCGACCGGATGGCGGATATGACGATCCAGTCTTCGGCGTGAACTGCGTGGAAGGCACGGCGATCCTTTTCGCGGGATTGACCGGGTTCGAGCACGGTTCCCGTGATCGCCTCGAATTCATCCGGCCAACTGTCCCTGACCGTCTGCTCGGCGCAGCGCCGTTCGAAGCTGGTGAACAGATCCGGAAAGGTGACCGCGACGATCGCCCATTCGGCGTCTTCCTCGTACCAGCCATTGGCAATGCGAAAGCGGCAATCGACCTTTGCATTGCGATCGACCGAAAGATGGAATCCGCCATGACCGGCCGTGGAATGGCAGGCGATGCCCTCGGCGAAGACCGTGGCGCCCTGCGAAGGGCCCCAGGGCGTGCTTGCACGGGAATGGATCTCCCGGCGGCCGAGCGCACGTTTCTCGCGGATGTGCTCTGCCTTCTCTGCCATTTTGGCCCGGAAGGTCACCTCGTCGGCGAGCGCGCCGTGAAACCCGTTGAAATCCCCGCGCACGAGCTCGTGCAAAGGCCGGCGCATGAACCATGCCGCGGCAAGGTGGTGAGTTCCATCCGTGCCGGGCAGCATCGCGTAGGCGGTGTCATCGAGGCGCGCGACGGGAAACCCCTCGGCACTGGTCCCGAATTCGACCTCGGACATGTCCGGAAGTTGAGGAACGGAAGGGAGAGGTTGGAGGGATCGGGTCATGTCGCCCTCCCCTCGACCTGATCGGCCGCCACCTCATCGGCGGTCACTTCATGCAACACCGCGCCGGGATAACCGTGGCGGGACAGCCATTCTTCGGCTGCGGGCCTGTTATCGGCGACATGAACCAGTTCGCCGGCATCGCCGGAACGGCTGAGGACGAGGACCGAACCGACGGCCGGACGCTCCACGACCGTGAAGGCAAGATCGCTGTCGACCGAAAAGGACTTGAACACCTTCAGAACGATGACGGCCTTGGTGCCGTAATCGCCCTCATGAAGGGTGAAACTGCAGGGAAAGGTGATCTCGCCGGTGCGGCGACCAGGCATTTTCTTGACCAGACGGCCGGTATTGTTGCGGTTCTCCCACGCCCGAAGCTTGCGGCGGTGCCGTTCCGGAGGGCGCGGTGTGCCGTCGGAATAGCGGATGATCGCGCCGAGCGGCGCGTGGTCGTAAATCAGTTGTGCGGACATGACGATGTCCTCCTGTTTTCGGGATTGGAAACGGAAACGCCGCCGGACGATGCCGGCGGCGTGAGATGCGTTCGGAAAGAAGCAGGTCGCTATTCGGCGGCTTCGCGGAAGCCTTCCGAGATGGCATCCGGGTCGGTGTCGCCCGCTTCCGGCTCGTCCGAGGAGCCTTCGGCATCGCCCAGGTCCTCGTCCTCGACGATCTCGTTTCGGGTCTTCCAGTTGGCGATCTCGTTCGCGTCCGGCGCGAACAGCGCCGAGGCATGAACGAACCGCTCTTCCTGAAAATGCTCGACCAGGGCAGTGCGGGTATCGCGGACCTTGTTGCGCGGCAGAACCGACGTGCCCGTGCATGCCGCCTCGAGCGCCTGTCGGGAGAGGCACAGGAGGAAATCTTCCTTGCCCATATTTGGCAGGAAATTGTCGGCTCCGACGACGTCGCCCGCGATCCGCGAGACGATGCCGCTGTTCGACATGTTGCGGCGGCACGACAGCACCTCGATCAACACCGAACGCACCGCAACTCGAAGCGTCTCCGTGTCGAAGGAAAGCTTGCCATGCTCATCGACCAGGGATGCGGCATGGGGCGCGATCTGGCTTCGGAACGAACCCGAATTGCCCGACCCGGTATCGACGCGGACATTCTGACCGGCAAAGGCGATGACGAGCAGCGCCATCAGCGTATCGTCCTCGATCGGTGCACGTTGAAGCGCTTCGTGCAGCGCGTCGGTGCGAAAATCGCCGATCATGTCCTGACCCTTCTGGGTGACATCGGGGCGCTGCGCCGGCGCGACGGCACCTCCGTCGGCGGCCTTGCCTTTCGCTGCCTTCGGCTCGGGCATCCGGTAGACGACCGACTGCACCTTGCCCTCACGGTCGAGATACATCGCCGTATGGTCGGACTTCTTGGGCTTGCCGTAGACGCGCTCGGCCTTCTTGGGCAATTCCGGCTGCCCCCAATTGTTCGACTCGGTGATCATGCCGTTCTTGGGCAGATTGTTGGTCATCCACTCCTGCTGGGCGCCGAGGAAGGCCTCGACATCGGTCGTGTAGCGGCTGTCCTCGTCCGCAGGGGCGAAGAGGTCCTCGACCCAGGCGATGCCGTAGGCCTGCGCCAGCTCATCGTCGAAGCTGGCATCGCGCGCATACATGCGGGTCTTGGAGAGACCATTGGCGACCGACCACCAGGTCGTGGTCTCGTTCTTCTTGGGCTTGTGCGCCTTCCAGACCTCCTTCTGTTCGGCAATCGACGCAGCCGCAATGGTCCTGAGCTGCCGCTCGTCCGGCATGTCGCCCTTTGCCATCTGGTCCAGCATGGCCGGCAGTACGTTGGCGAGAAGCCGGAGCTTCTTGATCTGCCGGATGGGAAGAGCGAGTGCCGCGGCAATGCCTTCCTCCGTCCAGCCGAGCGCGACGAGCCGCTCGATGGCGCGCCACTGGTCGACAGGGTTGAGCGGTTCGCGCGCGATGTTTTCGACCATGGAGCGCATGGCGCCGCCATCATCGGCGGCATCGGTCACGATGACCTCAATCTCCTCGAGCTCGGCGGCGATCGCGCCGCTGGTCCGGCGATGACCGGCCTGGATGATGAAGCCGTTGCTGCCATCGGCTTCGGGAGAGACGACGGGCGGCTGGATGATCCCGACGGCCTTGATGGTCGCGGCCAGCAGCGCATCGCCCTGCGGGGTGGATTTGGACTTGCGGGCGTCGTCGGGATTGTCCTTCAGCGCGCGAGGGTCGATCTTGATGATATGCATGAGTAGCTCCTGTTCGAGGATTGTGGGCCGGCACCGCGCCGGCTTCCTTTCTCGTCTTCTTCTCGAAGACCTCCTCCGAACCGCGGAGCGGGCGGGCCGGTGCAACTGCGGCCGAGCGTCCCTGCCCGGCTGGACAAGCTGGGCTGCAAAGCCCTGCGAAGGATGACGGGCCGGGATGGCGCAGGCGGCGGTTGAGCGTAGGCGTCACCGGGCAGACCGTTCTGCGACCGGTCCCTTCCCTTCTCAGGCCGCCTCCATGGCCTTCTTTCCCTCCTCCAGGACCTCGTCCGCCAGATCGGACTCGATTTCATCGAGCTGCCGGCGTTTGTCGGCAAGCTCTTCCTCGAAACCGAATTCGCCTCCCTGGAGCGACTGGTAGGAGGTCAGCCGGCGCCTGGCATCGTCGAGCCGGAGGCGATACTGCGCCTGCTCATCATCAAAACTGGAAAGAACGTGTTCGACCCGCGACACGGCACCGAGCGGCGTGAGGGTCAGAGCGAGATCAATATCGGTCTCCGCGCCAGTCCGTGCGAGCGCGATATCGTATTGGAATTCGTCGTTTCCGAAACGCTGGCCGGAGAAGACAAGATCGAAGCCGCCGATCCTGGCGATCGTCTTGTCCTCCTCCTCCCGCAGATGCACGAGGGTCATGATTTCCTTCATCAGCGCGCGGCCCGCGGGCTTGCGCTCGGTGAAGGAATGCCCGCCGACCGTCATGGCGAAGGCGGCGCCGGAGGTCGGAGTTCTGCGCTCGATGTCCTTGCCGATCTCGGCGATCCGCCGCGTGGCATGGTCGATGTCGCGTTCGGCATTGCGGATCTGACGGCGGACGGCGAAGAGGTCGTCGCGATGCGCGGCGCGCAAGCGTTCGAGCCGGGCAATGTCGGCCTCAAGTCCCGCCTTCTGCATCAGGCGCTGATCGCCGGAAGCGATGGCCTTAGCCATGGCGAACTGGTTGGCCTGCCCCTCGCCGAGATCTTCCAGCCGGCGCACGGAGGTGTCGCCGGAAAGGGCCGCGGCAATGAAGCGGGCCTTGCGTTCGTTGTTCTGCCACATCTGCGCGTCCATCGACCCTTCGGTGGCATAGGCGAAGATATCGATTTCGTCGTGCTGATTGCCCTGCCGCTCGATGCGGCCCTCGCGCTGTTCGATCTGCGAGGGGAACCAGGGCACGTCGAGGTGATGCAGTGCCTTGAGGCGAAGCTGCGCGTTGACGCCGGTGCCCATGGTTTCCGACGACCCGATCAGGAACCGGACCTTGCCGGCATTCACATCGGCAAAGAGCCGATGCTTGGCCTCTGTCTTCTTGTAGTCCTGCATGAAGGCGATTTCCGAGGCCGGAACGCCAAGCCGGATGAGCTCGTCGCGGATCCAGCGATAGGCGGAGAAACCGCGTGATTTCTCGACGCTGATCGTGCCGAGATCGGAGAAGATCATCTGTGCCGCGCCCGGCAGGTCGAAGGGCTTGCCTTCGCGGGTCAGATATTCGTTCTGACCCGTTTCGCGCCAGATGCGGAAGCTGTTCTCGACCAGCTTGTTGAGCTTGTTGCCGGGCTCATTGTCATTGTCGGGGTCGACCAGCCTGAGATCGATCGCCGCATGGCGGCCATCGGTGATGACGGAAAGCAGAATGTCATCGCCGGGCTGCGCCGGCCCCTCGCGGTTTTCGATCGCCTTGATGCGCGCCTCGAGCACCTGCTGATAGAGCTTGAAGTCGTCGGTGGGCTTGGCGGTGACGATCTGCCGTTTGCCGGTCGAGACGGCCGGGATTTTCACATATTGCTTCAAATCGTCCGGCAGCACGACGTCGGCGAAGGAGCGGAACATGGCGATGAGTTCCGGCACGTTGACGAAGGTGGCAAAGCGCGAGACCGGCTTGTATTTGCCCGATGGCTGCAATTCGAGTTCGGTCGCCACATCGCCGAAGGTCGAGGCCCAGGCATCGAACTCATGCAGGCCACGCTCTTTCAGGGCCTCGAATCCGAGGAAGCGCTGCACCGAGAACATCTCGCCGAGCGTGTTGGTGATCGGCGTTCCCGAGGCCAGCACGAGTGCCCGGCCCGGGTTCTTCGTCTCGATGAACCGCGACTTCACATAGAGGTCCCAGGCGCGCTGCGAGCCGTTCGGATCGACGCCCTTGAGCGTCGACATGTTGGTCGCAAAGAAGAGTTTGCGGAATTCCTGCGCCTCGTCGACGATGATCTGGTCGACGCCAATCTCGGAGATGGTCAGGAGATCGTCCTTGACCGAGCCGAGCGCCTCCAGCCGGTCCCGCAATCCCTCCTTCAGCCGCTCCAGCCGCTTGCGCGACACCCGGTCGTCGCTTTCGACCCGGGTGAGAAGCTCTTCGTAGAGGGTCAGTTCGTCCTCGATCATCTGCTTCTCGAATTCGGCCGGGACGGCGATGAATTTGAAGGCCGAATGGGTAATGATGATCGCGTCCCAGTTGGCCGTCGCCGCACGCGACAGGAAGCGATGGCGCTTGTCTTTGGTGAAGTTGGTCTCGTCGGCGACCAGGATCCGCGCCGTCGGATAAAGCGCCAGGAACTCGCGCGCGGCTTGCGCCAGGCAATGGCCGGGCACGACCAGCATGGCTTTCGAGATCAGGCCGAGGCGGCGTTGTTCCATGATGGTGGCCGCCATCGTCATGGACTTGCCGGCGCCGACGGCGTGAGCGAGATAGGTTGCGCCCGACGAGATGATCCGCCAGATGCCGCGTTTCTGGTGACCATAAAGAACAAAGGCGCCAGAGGCGCCCGGTAGCTGGAGATGCTCCCCGTTAAAGGATCGGGGCGCGATATTATTGAAGGTATCGTTATAGACCCGCGCCAGCCGGTCGGTCCGGTCGGGATCGGACCAGACCCATGTCTGGAAAGCGGACTTGATCTTGGTGAGCTTCTCCTTGGCCGCCTCGGTGTCGACGACATTGAGGACCCGGCGCTCGCTATCCCCATCTTTCACCGTATCGAAGATCTGCGGGATACGGCTGTTGAGGGCATCGGCGAGCAATTCGCCGGCATGCCGGCGCTTTGTGCCCCATTCCGACGTGCCTTCGGCGCGATAGGCGAGCATGCACGCATCGACCGTCCAGGAGGCGAGCTCCGGCATGTGCCGGATCGTGATGTCGGTGCCCATCGTCTCCTTGACGAAGTCGACGACATCGGAAGCGGGAATCCATGGCGCGCCAAGCCGCGCCGTGATCTCGGATGGGCTGAGATCGGCCGGCTGGACCCCCTCCAGAGCCTCGACATTACGGCTGTAAGCCGGGTCCAGCTCGGCGGCCGCCTCGGCGATCGCCAGCTTGTCGCGCACGGGACCGGAAAGATAGGCGTCGGACGTCTGCCATGACCCATCCGCCGGATCGCGATAGATGGCGCTGCCTAGTTCCTCAATGACGGTTTCGCCGTCTTCGTGCAGCAGCTCGGCGATATGGTCGATATCGACATGACCGCGCTCGTTGAGAACGACGGCGAGCGCGTCGGCGGCACTGGTGATCACGGGCGGCGATGGCGGGGCGATGACCCGTTCGGAAAAGATCGGGCCGGGCTTGGCCGTATCCGTATCGAGGTCGTAAGTCTCGATCGATGCGACAAGCCAGCAATCCGGGTCGTCGAGGAAGGGCTGCAGGTTGGGTCTGCGATGCGTTTCGCGCGTCTCCCCCGTCGCATCGTTCTCCGTGATCGACACCTTGGTGTGATTGATCGGCCCGAAGTCGCGGACGAAGCTCGACCAGGCGATGCGGAGCTTCACCTGAAGGTCGCGCCAAGGCTGATCGGTCTCCTGTGCCTTGAGAACCGCGCGCACCGCGTCGCGCACCGGGATCAGCTTTCTGACGATGTTGATCTGCTTTTCGGAAAACCCCTCGCCCGAGCGGCCCTTGCGGACGGGAACCGGAGCGGGTGTCCCGTCGATCACCTGCATCAGGCCCCTCGAGGCATCGAAGACAAAACTGCCCTCGCGCACATGGGCGTCCTCGGGTCTGGCGATATCGGTCAGCGTCCCGCAAAGCTCGAGATCAAAATCGATTGTACCGGGCTCGCCGTCATAAAGCGCTTCCGGAAGGGAAAGGATGGCGGCATCGAGATCGGCAGCGAGATCGCCGTCTCCGGCGGGGCAGGTGTAGGTCTCACCGAAGGGACCGGATGTGGTCGCGTGGCGGCCGAGCACATGATGGGAGTGATCGGCGAACCAGCGGTTAACGCGGGTGGCGTCGCTGTCCTCGCTCGCGGGGATGACCTCCGCAAGGTCCAGCCAGCTCGCGTCGCCCTGTGGCTCGCCCGGCTTGCGCTTGCGGAAGAACAGGATGTCGACGACGACATCCGTGCCGGCGTCCTGGCGAAAGCTGCCTTCGGGCAGACGGATGGCGGCGATCAGATCGGCTGATTTGGCGATGTGCTCGCGGGCTGTGGCATCCGCCTTGTCCATCGTCCCCGAGGAGGTGACGAAGGCGGCCAAGGCGCCGGGTTTCAGGAGATCGATCGACCGGGCGATAAAATAATCATGCAGCCGCAGACCCATCGAGCGGTAGGCGCGGTCGGAGCGGACCGTTCGATCCGAGAAGGGCGGATTGCCGATGGCCAGATCGAAATGCGCCGGCAGATCGGTGCGCGCGAAATCGCCCTCGATGATGCGGGCGACCGGCTGCAGGAGCCGGGCGATCCGCGCGGTGACCGGATCGAGCTCGACACCGGTCACGAAGGCGGCATTACGAAGCACCTCCGGCATCAGGGCCGGAAAAAGCCCCGTCCCGATGCCCGGTTCGAGCACACGGCCGCCGCGCCAGCCGAGGCGCTCGAGCCCTTTCCAGATCGCCCGAATGATGAACTCGGGGGTGAAATGAGCATATTGCGTGCAGCGGGCGAGCGAGGCGTAATCGGCCTCGCAGACAGCTTCCCGCAGCTCTTCGCCGAGATCTTCCCATCCCTTGCGGAACCCCTCCTCGCCGGGCCGAGTGAAGATTGTGTTGGCGAGATCGGACGCACCGAAACCAGTGAACCGGATGAGGCGCGCCTGCTCTTCGGACGTCGCGGGCCGGTCCTCCCCCGCGATCGCCGCGGCAAGGGCAATGGCGTCGAGGTTGTCGCGGGCGCGGGCCTTCCAACCCTTGGCCAGCGAACGGCTTCCGGAAAGATGGAAATTGCTGCCGCGCTGGGCTGCTTCGCCGACATGCTCATCAGCGGACTTCTCACGCGCTGGCGAACCGGATGAATTCGCCACCGGTGCAGGTTCGGTATCGGCTGGTTCTGCTTTCGGGCTCTCGGAAAAGGCGGTGACGCCAAGGCCGAGCCCGGAGGACAAGGCCGAGCCACCGAACATATTAAGAGTGAAAGGATCGTGGTCTGACATGATGATGTCTCCTGTGAAGCGCGCGCACGGAGCCGCGCCGCCGGGAGGCCCGGCAGCGTTTTCCACGTGCGGATTTGAGAAAGGGGTTAGCGGGTGATCAGCGAGAACGAGATGTCGTTCTCGGTGAGCCGGATGCCGAGATGGGTGATCCCGAAGCTGCGGTTGAAGCTTGGGACCAGCAGATCGGCATCGATGAATTCGATGCCGTCATCGCCGCCGAAGTGCCGGCGCTTGTAGTCCCACCAGTCGGTATCGCCCTTCGGGTGGCATTCGGTCGAATAGACGACGAGCGGTTTCTGGCCCTCGGCAAGCTTGCCATTGGAGATGATGTAGACGCCCTCGTCGCCAACGAGCCAGAAGCCGGGCTTCTCGCCCTCTCCCGGCCGGGTGCCGTAATAGGGATTGCGGAAGCCGCCATTGGCGGCGGCATCCTCTTCGCCGCGCGCGATGATCTTGCGCACCGCAAGAATGGGAAATGTGAACATGGCCCACCTCACGCGGCTTCGGGCAGCGACAGGTGGCGCAGATGCACCGGCAGCTTCTCGGAAATCTGCTGATCGCTCAGGCTCTCGAGCAGTTCGAACCGCGTGCCGGGAGTGCCGTAGACGATGACGGTGCGCTTGCCGCGATGTTCCGGCCGGAAGTCCGCGCCGGCATAGCCGCGATACTTGTCGTGGGTGGCGCTCCAGATGTGCTCGATGCGCTCGTCGCGGGTCATCGCCTTGACCGGCCGGCGCTCGCGCTCGACGATGGCATCGCGCATCTCATAGGGCGAGCGGCGATCGGAGAGATCGCAATAGGCGTGGAAGTACCGTGTCACGCCATTGATATGCAGCGTATAGAAAACGCTGGTGATGCTGCCGGTGAGGAATTCGCGCATGGCGCACATCTCGCCGCGCATCCACAATGGCGGCAGGATTTCGAGCATGTAGTCATGCTGGGCAGCTGAGATTTCGAACCATTCGCCGGCGTAAAGCTTGGCTCCGTCGGTCTGCCAGCGGTCGGGCCGCTGCGCATGGCGGTCGAACAATCTGAACATCTGGTGGCGGTCGGTAATGCCGAAATAGACTTTTCGGATGGGTGGAAGAGAGGTCATGGCAGGCTCCTTCGGGACCTGTCCCGGGCTGGAGCGCGGCGCACCCTTTCGGTGTCACCATCTTCTTCAGCCCTTCCGGACCCCTTCCCGCGGCCGCCTCTCCGTCCGGCCGGGTCAAGGGCCGGCGTCAGCCGGGCGGAGCTTCACCCTTGAGGCGGGCGGCGGGCATGCGGCAGCCGTCCCTCTCCTCCTCCCTTCCATCCTTCTTTCTGCTCTTTGCCTTCAGATCCTCGTTCCAGTCCTCCAGCTCCGGCCGCAATCGCACGAACCCGCAACCGGCATCGGTGGCGAGCGCCTCGAGCCTTTCGGCAAAGGTCTCCCCTTGCGCATTGTTGTCGGTGGCTGCGACCAGGAGGGCGTCTGCCCGAACGGCGAGATCGAGCAGCGCCTCGGAACTCGCCGGCGACCAACCGCCTCCGGTGCTCAGATAGCGGGTGTCAGGGCGCTGTTCCTCGAGTGCCGCAAGGCTCATGGCGTCGATCGCCGCCTCGGCGACGCAAAGCCGCGGCCCATCGACGGGCCCGAGCCGGAAAAGCACTTTCGCGCCGCCGGTCGCAAAACCACGCCAGTCCGGCCCGCGCTCTTCCCAGCCGGTCACGGCCCCCGTGCGATCGCGGTGCGCCGCCCACATGCTGCCCCGGGGGCCTTCGCGCAGGATATCCTGGGTGATGGCAGATCTCAGAATCGCTTCGGGAATGTCACGCTCATCGCGCAGATAGCGCCATGTGGCTGATCCGCGCCAAGGCTTGCGCCGCGTGTTCCATCGCTCGGGGATGGTGAGGTCGGGCGCGCGCTCCCGCGACTGATGCTTCCATTCAGGCTCCTTGGGCACGAAACCAATCAGATCGGCGACGACATAAAGCGCGGCCGCAAAGGGAAGGCCGTCGAGGTGTTCGACGAGGCGAAAGACGTCGCCCTTGGCCTCCGAGAGGGGATCGAACCAGCCCTTGCCCTCGTGAATGACGATGATGATGTCGTCGCCGCGGCGGTATTTGATCGCCTTGCGGGTGCTTTCCTTCAGATCGACGGCGAAGCCGGCGGTTTCGAGAACCGCCCCGCAATTCACCTTCTCTCTCAGCTCTTCGAGCTCGGCTTTTTCCATCTTCTTTCCGCGCCTTGCGCGGTCCCTCTATCCGGTTTCCGCTCCCGATCTCTTTGGGGCGGGACCCGGACGCCGCGAAGAGCAAGGCAGGCAAGGGCGCGCCTGGCAAGCCGGCAATTGTGCCGGGGCGGATTTATTCGCAGCCAGGCGCGGCGCAGCCTCCCTTGCCGGCTGACGCGCGCAAGCGGCAATCCAACCTCACACGCTCCTGGCTTCCTCCTCGTCCGCGATCTGCAGGACGAGATCGAGGTCCATTTCTGCGAGGGAGCTGATCCGCGCGACTTCGGCGGCGACTTTGGCCCAGTGATAGAATTCGTCGCGGTCCCCGCGATGACGGGCACGCGCGACGCGGCGTTGCGCCTCGTAATAGGCGTTGACCTCATCGGCCTTAAGCAGTTGATGGGCATCGACCTGCCACCGGCGCCGGATCGCTCGTCTGCGTTGAACCCATTGGTGAATGAGCGTGAACACGGGCATGTCCTTCCGTTGTCGGACTGCGATCGCGTCAGATGGGATAATCGGACCCCAGACGTCTGCTAGCATCGTGCCTGGTTCGAACATAACGGAGAATCTGGCAATGAAACTATTTATCGGATTGGATCTCGGTCTCAATAAAACAGCGATATGCGCAATTGACGAGGACGGCTCAAACGTTCTCCAGGTGACAGCTCGCTCGGAGCCGGCAGAAATCATCGCGAAACTTTCGAAATTGAAGGGAGAAATAACACAGGTCGGGCTTGAGGCCCGTCCGCTCTCAGAATGGATTTACGGCGCGTTGCAGGATGCGGGCTTCCCGGTGTTCTGCCTTGAGACGCGGCACACGCAACGGTTCCTCTCAACGCGGCCGAACAAGACCGACCGCAACGACGCGCACGGGATCGCCACCATGATGCGCGTCGGGCACTTCAAACCCGTGCATGTGAAAAGCCGGCGGTCGCAGTTCGTCCGGTCCTTGTTGATCGGCCGACGCCAGTTCATGACGGCGATGCTGCAGATAGAAAATACGATCCGGGCCCTTTTGCGCACCCAAGGACTGAAACTTGGAAAGGTTCACCGCTGCCAGTTCAGCGAGCGGGTCAAAGAGCTCTGTAATGAGGAGCCAATGCTGCTGCCGGCAATCGAACCGCTTCTGACGGCGCGCGACGAAATGCGCACGCAGATGCGCAAGCTGAACAATGCCCTGGAACGCGCCTCACGCGCCGATCCGATCTGCAAGCTGTTCCAGACGATACCGGACGTCCGTCCACTGACAGCTCTCGCGTTCAAGGCGACCATTGACGATCCTGGTCGCTTCAAGAGATCGAAATTGGTTCCGGCGCATCTGGGGCTAACGCCGCGGGTTTATCAATCGGGAGAGATCGACCGGTCGGGGCATGTCTCCAAATCCGGCGACAAGCTCTTGCGCTATCTACTGGTCGAGGCTGCGACCTCGATGATGCTTGTGTCGAAGAAATGGTGTTCCCTCAAAGCATGGGCGATGAAGGTGGCAAAACGATCTGGGACAGCAAAGGCGATTGTTGCGCTCGCGCGCCGCATTGCCATCGTTATGCACCAGATGTGGGTCACTGGCGAATGCTTCCGCTTCGGCAAGGATGATCAACCTGGCGCCGTGACGGCCTGACCTGAGATTCCGCCGGAGACGTTCAGCTCCGAGGGGAAACGTCAGTCCGTCGCGATCCCTGTGCCGGTCAGTCCGAGGCCATCCCTGTGACACCAGAGCACGTGCCGTCAGCATGGACGACCACCTCATCGAAACCCATCATGGAGCGCAACATACGCGACTCCGAATAGAAGACTGATGCGGACTAACCGGCAGAGTGATCGTAACCCGAATGGGCCGAAACCGTTACAAACGGGTTTGGTCGGAAGCCGGCTCGCCGGCAGGAGATAGAGCACGGTCGCGCGATACGCGCGGCTGCCCAAACTGCTGAAAATCACCCAGGCCATGGCCTCAGACAAACCTCCAAAATCCGCAAAGTTCGTGCCTTGACGTCCGGGCTCCGATTATAGAAGGGATGGCAGCCCGGATGGGGGAAGACCGCTTGCGGACTTCAGCTCTGCCAACAGCCCGGCCCGAAGGGCGACGCCCAACAATCTGCTCTGACCTAACTGGTGGGAAGCGCCGGATTCAAAGGCCCGGCCTTCTCCGTTCCGAACCGGTCAAATATGTGTTGGCCGACATTGGCAATATTCTGGTAGCGCATCTTCAGAACGAAGGGCAGTGCGACGCATCATTACTTTCCAGCCTGAAAACAGTTTAAAAGAAAAAGTGAGACGATGCGCTTTACCCAAGAGTCGCGGACCGGGTAAAGTTATTGCATCCGAATGAAGACCCTCTCGGGCAAGAACCATGAGCATCAGCTGGAACGAAATCGTTGCGATCTACCAAAGCCAGCCCTGGTGGGCCTGGCCGTTGGTATTCTTGCTGGTCTGGGTCGCGGCGAAATGGCTGCGCCGGACCTGGAGCGGTCATGTTGAAAGGCCGGTCTTGACGTCAGATGGGTTCAGGCAATGTGGCGTGCATGTGGATTTTGCAACGGGCACGATCACACTTCCAAGGGGCGACAGCTATCCGGTTGCCTATGTTCGTGGATTGCGCTGGAAGGACTATTCGACTGCTGGAAAGTACCGCGCCTATATCGACGTCGGTTGCGAAACCAGCCAATGGCATTCCCGAGGCGCTGACGATATGATTCATTGGCAACGACACCACCGCCGCGCGCCCGTTTGTTCGAACAATCGAGGCCAACAACAATGACAATATATGCTCCCCAGCGAACGACCAGCCCCGGGAAGACCATCCACCTCAACAGTGTCGAGATCTATTACGAGGAATACGGAACCGGGCAACCGCTTGTTCTATTGCACGGGTTCGGCGGATGCAGCCAAAATTGGTATCCCTTTATCGATCAACTCTTCGAGCGCTATCGCTTGATCCTCGTCGATCTGCGCGGCCATGGTTACTCCACCAATCCAGATAACAGGTTCACACATCGGGACGCGGCCGGCGACGTGTTCCTGCTGCTCGACGAACTTGGAATTGCATCATTCTCGGCCATGGGCATCAGTTCTGGAGCAATGGCGCTCCTGCACATGGCGACGAGGAAGCCTGAGCGCATCGACTCGATGGTGCTGATCAGCACGACCACCCATTTTCCGGATCAGGCCAGGGCTATAATGCGCCGCGCTTCGATCGGCACTCTACCTCAAGATGTGCAGGAGATGTATCGCGAGTGCGCCAAGCGCGGTGACGAACAGGTTCGCCAACTCCTTTCGCAGTTCAACGCGCTTGCCGAAAACGATGATGATATGAATTTCACGAAAGAGAGCTTGTCGGCCATCACGGCGCGCACGCTGATCGTGCACGGCGATCGCGACAACTTCTTCCCGGTTGAAATTCCTCTGGACCTGTATCGGTCGATACCGAATGCCGAGTTATGGATTATTCCGGGCAGCGACCACTCTGCCGTATTCGATGCCGCGACACCGTTCGCCTCTACCGCGTTGCGATTTCTTGATAGGCAGCGCTGAATACCGAGCTTCACCCTTACCCGCACATTGGCCTCGTCGTCGCTGACCGGCAGGAAGTGGAAATGGTCACGGCCATTCACAGTCCGGCTCAAACCATTCCGCCGTATGCCGCAACGCCGGCACACATCGTCAGGATCACACTCCTCGTCACATGAGCGATCAGCAATGCAATTGCCGCGGCAAGCCAGGTGCCAATGGTTTCGCCAGCAAGCGACGACGCCACGAGCGAGACGATAATTAAGCCCGGCAAGTCATCCAGGACCCATGCAAAACGGGAGGATCGGATCGCGTCACCAGCGATGAGGCCGAGAACCCTGATCGCAAAGGCGGCGAGTGCAAGGACGAGGATTAGCATCCAATGGGAGAAACTCATGCCGCGCGCCTCTTCCTGTTCCTGATGACGCGCGACAAGCCGAGACCGCAGACAGCTCCTATGATGATCGCATAAGCTTTCGGCACGCCAAGCGACACAGAGCAGATCGTAATAAAAAAACTCGCCGCCCACGGCGCGAGGTTTGCCGGGCCACGCCATAGTCCTCGCGCCATCGCGATGAAGGCCGCGGTAAACGCAAAGCCCAATCCGAACCGCTCAAGGTTCGGCAATGTCGCGCCTGCGATCGCCCCAAGCGTCGTTGAGGTCGTCCACGTTGAAAACATCACCAGGCCCGAACCGATGAGAAAACCGGCACCTATTTCCGGATTCTTCGCTCTCTCCGCCATCATCAAGGCCCAGTTCTCGTCTCCGGCGATATGGATCGTGAGAAGCTTCATACGCAGAGAAAGTCCGCTCAGAATTTCCGATAGCGTTGCGATGATGCCGATATAGCGTAGGTTCAACGCGGCGCCTGCAAGCGCCGCGCCCATCACTGCGAAGGTTTCCGCAAAGTGCTCGACGGCGACGATCTGAGATGAGCCGGCATGGACGAGGCCGCTCATGAGCGTAACACCCCACCATGGAAATCCGATCTGGGCCGCCAACAATCCGAACGCAAAGCCGTAGACAGCGGCGCCGGCAGCGAGAGGCAGCATTGCGATAGCGCCATATCTCATGGTGATCGGCCGCCTCCCATTCAGTCACTAATCGGCCAATTGTCCGCAAACAACGAAACCGAAGAACCCTGAGAAGAAGCGGCCCTGGGACTCGGATCGTTCGAGATCTTGCCACCAACGGTCGATCTGCGCAGCTTCAAACGCACCTCGCTTTACTCCGTCGGAAACTGTGCCGCCGACGACCCGCCGGAACATCTCGAGAGGTGTCGTAATCATATGTGGCAGGACCTCCAGGTTCACCGCGCCACGATCCAGCATCAGTCGCCGGAGTTGGCGGCCAATCCACGGGCTGGGAATTGAACGGGAGACAAATCGGAGGATGCGACGCGTGAGTTCTTCATCTTCGGCATCGACGACCAGATTGTCGTAGTCGAACTCGAACAATGCGAAGCGTCCGCCGGGACGCAGAACGCGCACCATTTCATCGATCGCGGCTTCGGGGGCGTTGATATACATGAGCACACGTTCTGTGCGGCAGATATCAAAGTGATCGTCCGGAAAGTCCAACCGACAAGCATCCCCCGACCGGTAGTCGACCGGCGCAGACAACACTCCGGCGCGCCGTCTTGCCTCGGCGATCAGAGTTTCGCTCTTGTCGACGCCAGTGACAGACCCGCCGTCACCCACTCTCTTTTCGAGATCCAAAGTCGCATGGCCAACGCCACAACCAATATCGAGAACGCGCTGCCCCAGGTGCACAGGACAAAGCTCCAGCATTCGGTGTCGGTAGCTCTGTATCGACTCCAAGTCGTTCGCCGCATCCAAAAACGCGAAAAACGCATCCGTTTCACTCGCACGGTCGACATCCTGAAAATTGCTATGAATATCCGTCATGGTGACATCCTGTCATTGTCGTTCCCCCACCCGCTGCGACGCGCATTACTCGGTCAGCGCTTCCAAAATGTAGTCGTTCATCACCTGGCCCGGCAGCTTGCCTTCCTCGGGCTGGTTATAACGGCCGGCCGTGATGACAACGACGAGATCGAGAGCCGGGACGATGAAGAGCCGTTGACCGCCATTGCCGAAGCCTCCGATCACGCTTTCGCCGCTCGGCAGCGCGGTCAACCACCACTGATAGCCGTACTCCGTTCCCCCGCCGATCTCCGCATGCGGTGAGTGCGCAGTTTCCAGCCAGGCTTTAGGGACGACGCGCTTTCCGCCCCATGTTCCGCGATTCAGCACCAACTGGCCGATCTTGGCGAGGTCACGCGGCAGCATGCGGAGACCCGAGGCGGCAGCGGGTTCGCCATCCGCGCCCTCGACCCATTCGACATCCTCTATTCCAAGCGGGTCGAACAGTTTCTCACGCGCATAGGACAGGAGCGGTTCGCCGACTCCCTTCGCAATCACGCGACCGAGAAGCGCAGTCGCGCCGCCATTGTAAACCCAGCGCTCGCCGGGTGCGTCCTTCATCGGCCGCTCGAGAATGTAGCGATACCGGTCCGGCGCTAACTCCATGGCGA
>ENA-ORCW01000381-ORCW01000381.1-marine-metagenome-genome-assembly--contig:-NODE-381-length-31007-cov-3.395571_pt1 | contig 31007 bp, 37 predicted proteins | sample MGYA00237784_ERZ508517 | MGnify/ENA primary metagenome ERZ508517 (study PRJEB26187, sample SAMN06268979) | marine metagenome | isolation source: Tt ae E1 feedstock associated aerobic enrichment on... | reverse complement strand
AAGGTTTATTTCACGCCCTTCCAATCCGAGGTAGAGAGATCCCAATTCTTGGCTGTAACTCTCCCTTCCACGTATCGAAATGGTCCAATCTATTAACTCACCGTTTTCATTCATTCTTTGAATGTAGTCGGCAATGAGCTGTAAAGATAGGTTAGACGCAGTTGGGTCGACCTGAAATACTGAAATAAAATCCAAGACTATTTGTGGATTAACTCCTGTCCAAACAGGCCTACTTTCATTTGAAAAATTGTCGCTCTCTGGACCTAATTCGTTGGTTAAGTCCCTAACAAGATCAATATTTGCAGACGCCTGCCTTTGGAGAATGTCCAAGTCGGATAATGGAAACTTGAAGGTTTGCTCCAGTGTAAGAGAGTAGTCAGTTGCAATTACATTCGAGATACTATGCCTCCGTTTGAGACGGTTTGTGACTTGCATTGCAGGATGCTGCCAAATTCTCATTCCGAGCCTATCGGGCCTCAGGTCGTCGTCAGATTCATAAGCTTGGATGTCTTGGCGTAGCCGATATTCAACATAAGCAAGATCACTGAACCATTCTTGAAGCTCAATAGTAGTATAAATCCTAGTTAGATCTTCATATCCCTCCCTGAATCCGAACCAACGACCCATTTGCATTAGTGTGTCGTAATTGGGAGTTCTTCTCACAAAGTAACTGACAAGTAACCCCTCCAGCGTCAGCCCTCTTGACAATCTATTACCACCAATAGCAATAACCTTTAATGAGGTTTCATCATCGTAATCTAAAATATCTCCCGTTTCACTATTAATTTCTCGGATTTGAACAGCCTCAAGAAATGGGCCAATAAATGGTTCTAAATTGGTGAATGGAATGCTTCTTTCTGGATCAAGAGATTCAGTCAGAGGCATGTGATCTTGATTCCACCGATCCTCCAAGGTGTTTCGAATGCCATGCTCTCTTTGATAGCGCCATTCATCCCGCAATTCTGAAAATGCGTTAGTTATGATTGATGATGCATTGGAATGATCTATGATTCTTGCACTAGTATGAACAAGCATTGTAGCTGGCTCGTTTTCATCACCTCTTTGAGCGCGTGCTGCTCCAGAAAGTACAAAATCGATAAGAGCTCGATTCAATGAATCCGGCGCTTGGCCATCTTCAAAAAGCGCAACATCTTCCAGAGAAACATCCCTTAGTATGTCAATACCTTCAGTTCCCGTGTCCCCGGGGTGATCCATCCGCCCAAAAATGCGTTCTGCACCGAAATAGCCTTCCGGCATTGGTAGATCGATTATAAAATCCTTAGGGTATAGATCACTCCCTACGGTAGGGTCATGAGTGTCGTGGGGTATAAGAATGTTAGCATAAGGGGTCGCGGTGTATGCAACATAGCAAAGGCGAGGAAATTTCCGCAGCAAACTCCTGATTTTCGCGTTTATTGGTGCTGGTGGCTCGTAATCTTCATCTTCAGGATCATTCTCAGTTTGATAACTTCCTCTCGTATCTACACTGGCTTGGTCGGCCTCATCATCTATTACAAGCGTAGGAATTGCATTAATTAACTCCGATGGAGCTCTATCCAGCCAATCAAGTAATCTATCAAGAACAGTCGCATTCTTTTTGATTACAAGAAGAACTGGTTGTGATCCCTGGAGGGCAGCGTGGTTGGCAAATCCGGGTCTGAAATCTCCCTCGGTGCTGTCCATTGTAAATTCATGCCATTGCCTGCCCCTAGGTGGCATTCGCACAGCTCGAGGATGATTATCAGCATAACCCACCAGCTCCTTTTTTAATCGCATGTTAGTTTGGCGTCGTAGGCCATTATCTATTCCTGCCAATACTATAATTAAACGATAGCCTGCATCTGCAGCTTTAGCGATAACCGATGTATAACTTGCTGTTTTTCCGCTTTGAACGTATCCAAGTACCATACCTCTTATATCGAATTGCTGCTCTGTAGGGGGCTTCAACTCTCGAAGAATGCGGTCTGAATCATTATCTAATGAGCGGACCGTGATTAAGTCCCAATGCTTAATGTTGATTAGAAATTGACGAAGTGCAGGCCAGTAGTGCCATGTAGAACGGTCCAATGTGGCAAGCCAATCAATTCGAGCTCTGTTTGCAGATACTACTCTTGCTGGAACCAATTCAAAACTTTGCTCAGACTCAAGCTGGTTTCGGACAAAGTCTCTAAGGGTCTCCGGAATCAACGGATTCGCAATTATCGTATCTATCGTATGCCCAATTTGAGCTAATGCCCGGGCTGTAACTAGAGCTTGGGTTTCCTCTGGTGTCATGGTTAAGAGTTCCGACTTTCAATCCTTTCAATAACATCCCTAATGATCTTTTTCTCTCCCGATTTGGCTGATTCCAGAACGATCTCTGACCACTCCTTGAAAGTATGTAATCTGGTCTCTCCGTTGTTTGACCCGGCACCTGATCCACCGGTACCTGAGGACCCTGAAGAGTTTCCTCCGCTTCCGGTCTTAGTTGTTTTTGGGGGGTTCTTGCTGTAGACGGCTCTAGCCTCCTTGGAGATTTGAGCAATCAGTGCTCTGACCTCTTCCCTTATCGATGCGGGCATCTGCACCCGCATTTTCGGTACATTTATCTTAAATGCATCATCAAGTTTCGGAGGGAATCTGACTGCAACCCTGGCCAGTTTTGTGTGCTCATCAATGGCTCTCAGTCGTGACCATCCTCCACTTTGGATGAGCCTGCCTGATCTATAGAAGTAGAATCCCTGTTGCGCGTTCCAGTTCGCTGGTCCGCTTGCCTTCCGAAAGGCTTCAGGTGAAGAAAAATCATCCTTTGGAGGTAGAATATAGGGCTCGAGAACGACTTCTCCATTTTTGCCTTCATGGGAAAGTGGAAACGTTACTGGCTCCAGTAGTTTAGTCTTTGGTTCATTAAGGCAAAACGGATCCCACGGGTGGATCAGGTTTTTATTAATGAATATTTTTAGCCTACGTGATCCTTTTCGTGACATTTGTCGGTGGAAAACCATCGCTAGGTGCTGCTCTACATCTCTGCAGATATGAGACATCCTTTTGCGCGCCATTTCGCCATAGGGGTGCTTATACCCAAGGATTCTATCTAGTCTTTCCCACAGAACTACCGTTCCAGGTTGCTTCTTTAGAGGTTTATGGATGGGAATATCCAAATCATCACTGGAAACGGGGAGGATTTCCCAGCGATTTGTGGTTTCAATGTGGTCCAAGTCCCAGGAATAAGCGGATATATCTGCGCGCTTTCGGTTCCATCTGCTGGCAACCGAAAGTTTCTGGCATTGGCTCATTGATGCAGTTTTCAGACCTAGGCCAAATTTCCCAAGATCCTCTTCAGAATATTCTCGCTCTGAGCCATACCGCATAGCCTCACGTAATTCACTTGGCTTCATTCCAAGCCCATTGTCAGTGATTCTGACCCAGGAGTCATCTCCATCAAATTCCAAATCGATATTTACCCTGGTCGCCCGGGCTTCAATTGAATTATCCACAACATCAGCAATCGCTTGGCTTATATCATATCCCATGTCCCGTAAGGACATTATCATTCGTCTGGCCGAAGGGATAACCTCGATGGCATTCATAAGTTTTGACAGCAGTTATTGAGAGCAAATTTCCCCATAAAGCTGACTATCTTTACAAATTATGAAAAACATTAATTGCAAGGGCCAAATATGCTGGAGGACGATGGATTTATTAATCCATAAAGAGAAGGTTCGAATACAACGAATGTTAAGGAGAGCTGTAAAAATCCCTAAGGGACATGCGTGCGAAATACGCCAACCCCTAAATTGGGAGCCTGCAAATTAATAGAAGTGTATCAATGGCTTGATAAAATATTGGTATTCTTTGGGCTTGCCATTTTCTCCGCCATTTGACTCGCGAAATACCTCCATAAAATATTGATGTGCAATTAGTTGCATATTAATACGCATCTTTATCCAACTCCCATTTTTTTCTTGGAAAGTGCATATAGAGGCGTCAGAAACCGCCCCATGGCTAACGGTTGCAAGAAAAGGAAACCAGGACGCCCTCGTCAGAAGGTTAAGCGTGTCCGCCTGAGTATCACCATCCACCCGGATGTTCGCGAAGAGGCGGACCGGCTCGCTTTCGGGATGCAGCGCTCCCTCAGCAACCTCATAGAAAGGAACCTGATCCAGTTCATCGATCAGCACGGGAACGACTCAGACAAGCTCTCGCCTACCTTTTAACCATCAAATCAATACAAATATGGCACAACTCAAGAAACCCGAAACCAACGGCTTCCGCCTGGGCCCGATTGCCCCGGCCGGCGCTTACATCGCAACCTGTCTCGATATCCAAGACCAGTTCGGAGTCGAGCGTCCCAAGTTCGAGAATCCCTCCGAGATGGAGAAGCTGGACGTCACGCGCTTCCTCTTCGGCTTCCGGGCCAAGGACGGAAACATCTACAAGGTCCAGACCTATGAGTTCCGGATCTCCGGCAATCCCAAGAGCAACCTCTACAAGTTTCTCACGGCCTGGCTGGGCAATCCGCCCCAGTATGGTTGGGACTACTGCGAGCTGAAGGGCAGGGGAGCGACCATAACGGTCCGCAACCAGGAATCCCGCGATGGCAGTCGCACCTATGCCAGCATCATCGGGATCGCCCCGGTCTTGGAGCAGCTGCAGGACCAGGTCCTTCCGCTCTCGATGTTCGCTACGGACACCGAGGCGGTTCAGGAAGTCCCGGACAGCCAGCCCAAGTCCGCTTCCCAGCCGTCCGCGCCTAAATGGGGCAAGGACGAGGAATGCCCGTTCTAGGAGGTATGATATGGCTGTCTTGACCAAGCAACAATCGGCTTCTTCCCACTGGTACCGCAGCAACGGCACCGCCTGCCACCGGCTTCCCCGGGTCGGTGGCGGCGGGTTGCGGCCGACCACTATCCGCGATGCCCGCCGGCTGGGGCTCCTCCCCAGCGTCACCAGCATCCTTTCCGTCCTGGCCAAGCCCCAGTTGGATAAATGGAAGATGCAGCAGGTCGCTCTGGCTTCGATGCGCCTCAAGCGGGCGGCCGGCGAATCCGACGACTATCTCTGCAAGCGGATCATCGAGGAGGCCTTTGTCCAGGTGGAGCAGGCCGCCGATCTGGGCAGCCAGATCCATGAGGCCCTGGAGAAGCATTTCGAGGGGGTTCCAGTTCCCGAGGAGCTTCAGGTCTACACCCAGCCAGTCCTGGACTGGCAAGAGCAGAAGCAGGTGGAATTCATCGAGCGGGAGCTCTGTGTGGTCAATCGCGACCACGGGTTCGCCGGGACCATGGATGTCGCCTGTCGCTACGGGAAGAACGGGATTGGCGTCCTCGATTTCAAGACCCGGAAGACCAAGCCGGGTGTGGCCGTCACGCCCTATGATGGCCAGGCCATGCAGATTGCCGCATACGGGGCCACCTACTGGGGCGAGGACCAGCTCCCACGGCTCTTTGGAGCCAATATCTACATTTCCACAACAGAGCCGGGACGCATGGAAGTCTGCCGCTACACCCCGGAGCAGCTCCTGCGGGAATGGGAAATCTTCAAGATGACCTGTGCCATCTGGCGCCACATCAAGGCCTACGATCCGAGGAAGAAGCTGGGCGAGGATATTCCACCCAAGTCTTCCGATTCCCAATACTCCCTGGGGATTCCTGCATAACCTTAGCTTGCCCTGCGAAGCTCGCAGAGCGAAGCAGGGTCCTTCGTCCTTTGTCTACCCATGGATAAATCCTGGAAAGCATTCGAGCGGCGCGTTGCCCGCTTCTTCAACACCGAGCGCAATGCGCTATCAGGAGGGAACAGTAAACTCACCCGGTCCGATACCCTCCACCCGGATCTCTTCATCGAGTGTAAGCAACGGAAGCGCTTCGCCGCCATCCGCTTGTGGGACCAGACCAGAAACCTCGCCATCAAGGAGGACAAGACCCCCGTCATCTGCCTCTCCGAGAAGAACCGTCCAGGGTTCTGGATCCTGGTCCATAGCGAGGAGCTCTCAAAACTCTAACCCGACCTTAGACCTACGACCTATGACCTTAGACCAACAAACGAAGTTTGTAGACGCCCACGGCCTCCTCGAAGCCCTCTTCGACGAATCCTCCCGGCCATCTCTTCGTTGGGTCCGCCAGATGCAGGCCCAGCGCAAGATCCCCTACGTAAAGATCGGCCACCTGGTCCGCTTCGATATCGAGAAGGTCCGCCAGGCCCTCGACGAGAACTGTACGATTCATCCTCACAACTGGTGAAGCCAGTTGTGAGCCCTTCGAAGCTCGAAGAGCGAAGTAGGGCATTATCAAAATCGGTAAATATCGATGGCTGCAATCGACCCCTTGCCTCCGTCCCTGATTGAATCGCTAGCCCGGTTCCCGTCCACAGGAGAACGCAACATCTGGTTGTTCACGGTCGCCTCCAGGGCCCGACATGTGGCATCGCCGGCCAAGGTCCAGCGCTTCCTCCACCGGATTGTCTCGACGGCCGGCTGGAGCGACCGGGATTTCACCAGGGAAATCGACCGTGCCGTGCAGAGGGCCTATTCCGGCGAGACGTCAAGGGCCGGAGAAGTCTCCAGAATTCCGCGCAACAAGCCCTCGGTGAGGCTGGTCTGGCCTGACTTTGAGGAATCTCTTTGGAAGAAGTACAGTACACGGTCGGCCATATTCCCGGTGGATCTGGACCATGTGACCCAGTCCCAGGATTGGATGCCTTCCGGGGAAGCGATCTTGGACCAGCTCTTTGACTCAGAAGACTTGCTTTGCCTCGGATTGGATTTTCGCAGCGCCATCACCCAACCCAGGACCCAGTGGCGCAGACTCGAGGCCTCGATGGAGTTTATTGTCGCCAACCCGATGACCGCCACCACGGGACTGACCAAAGACCAACGAACTTCCTACCGCTGTCATGGTAACGCCACCCAGTCCCGGAGGTTCCAGGTCATTGAATTCGACCGCGGGACTCCGGAGGAGCAGGCTGCCATTCTTTCAGCGCTCCATTCCGAACGTACTCCGCTAATCTTGGCCGTCTGGTCGGGCGGAAAATCCATCCATGGCTGGTTTGATGTCCGGCGTTTGGACGAGTCACAGAAGATCCGGTTCTTCGCCGCGGCCTGTCGTCTCGGCGCCGACTCCACTCTCTGGGATCCCTGCAAACTGGTTCGCATGCCCGGCGGAAGACGCAGCAACGGAAAATCCCAGCCAATCCTCTATTTTAATCCCGATGCCTGCTGATCCAGCCCCAGTCACACCTCGTGCCATCTGGGAGGAGATCGCGGACGAAGAATTCCAGAAGTCCTCCAATTCAAAGACCTTGCCTGCCTGCCCTGAGCTTGCCCGCCCTGAGCTTGCCTGCCCTGAGCTTGTCGAAGGGTCGAAGGGCCACCGAGGTTTCACCGTCCTCAACGCCCTAGAACTACTCGATACCGAAGTCCCGCCCAAGACCAACGTCCTCGGCGACGGCGTCATCACCCTCGGACAACTCACCACGGTGATCGGGCAGGGTGGGACCGGGAAGTCACGCTTTGTCATGCAACTCGCCTTGTCTCAGGTCCTGGGACTCCCGGTTGCCGATCTGCCGACACATCCCGAGCCCTTACGCCATCTTCTCATCGGTACCGAGAACAGCATCCATCGCCAGAAGCACGACCTGCAGCGCATGACCAGTAACCTCACGGATGATCAACGCAACAGGCTAGGGGGGTATTTATATTTCCACGTCATCAAGGAGATCGACGACGCCTTTATCTGTATCGGATCCGAGGATATCCGGGACAAGTGGCTCCTGACTCTGGAGGAGGTCCAGCCCAACTGTATCTACATTGATCCGTTCGGTGAGGTGAACATGGGTGATATCAACAAGGATGCCGATGTACGCCAGACGCTCCGCGAACTGACCCGCATCTGCCGGCGCTACGATCACGACACGGCGATCATCATTGTCCACCATGCCCGCACCGGACGACACAACATCGCCCAGGCCGTCGGATGGGACAAGTCCAACTTCGCCCTCGGATCCAAGGCCCTCTACTCGGGTGCCCGTTGCCAGATCAACATCGCTCCCGCGGATCCGGAGGACAATTCCCGGATCGTCGTTTCCTGCGGCAAGTACAACGACGGAAAGCCCTTCGATCCAGTCGGTCTCAAACTCAACGCAGACACCATGCTTTACGAACCGGACAGCAACTTCGACCTCCAGACCTGGAAGGACGATGTGGAAGGGAAAGTCTCCGGCCAGACCGCTTCCATCAAGGACGTCATCAACGCCATCGATTCCGGATCCTCCGCCTACACCACCATCTGCCGGCACATCACCGATACCACCGGATGCTCCCTCAAGACCGCCAAACGCCGCATCACCGACAGTCTGGAAAAGGACTACGTCCGCAAAGGCTCCAACGGAAAATACTTCCTCACCCAAAAATCCCTAACCATCTAATATCCAATGTCTTTTGTCCTTAGTCCTTTGTCCTTCGTCCGAACTTGGGGTCACCCTGACCCTTGCTGACCCCAACTGACCCTTAGGGTCAAGGGTCATACCCCCTTATAGGGGTGACCCTGACCCCTGGGGGATAAAATGAAAAATCCAAACACCGCGACCCATGCTGAAATACAACGACACCCAACTCCTCTCCGTGAAGGAACTCGCCTGGCGCCTCAACCGCCACCCGAACTACGTCTACCTCATGCGCAAGGCCGGCTTCAAAATGCCCGGCAATCGGACCACCCTGGAGGCGGCGCTGAAGTGGTTGGAGGAGAATCCAAGGTGGAGAACCTATTGTAATTAAAGATATTTGGTATTTTCGGAAGGCTTTGGGTGTATTGTATATATCTATGCTAATAAAAAACTACTTCTATTCCATTAATGTAATTATCTTGCGCTTGTTTTTCGCGGACTCTGTCCAGAAGAAAATTCTATCGAAGGCATTCAACCTAACAACTGGATGAATCTCAAGGAAGAGTGGCTTTAGCGAATCCAATAATGAAAGACCAATTTGGTGGAGGAGGAAGAGTCCCGGATTTTCAATTCCAGCTCCCATGATTTTGATTCCTGATTGATGTAAGTTCATATTCACAATCAGATTTTCTTTATCACTTGCGCCATCTGAACTATGAATTCCGCCGTGCTTATTCGCAAATGCTTTGATTATCTCTTTAGTTGTGTAAACTTCTTTTTCGATTCTCACACACTCAGTACTCAAAAATCTGTCAAGGCTTCCAGTAGGCCCGTTCAAAAAACCTCTCATAATCAATTTGTGCTTGTTACCAACAGGCTGATCATTGAAAGGGAAGTTGAGCCGAAGGCGATACTTCTTGTTCACTAGGTGTACCAAGCAGGAACTATCTAAAATCAATTTGCGGATAATTCCTGAACTGATTAAGAGGTCATACGCTGAGTGTTTAAGTACCCTGTCATTTAAATCAATGTATGTATTAATAAATAAACGCTCGTATCTATCCATTTGTGAATGACCGCTAAACATAACTTCGATCAAGATCAATCAGCTTCTTGTTTCGAATGCTTGAGTTAACCCATCTCGCCTTCCACAACACACTCCCCCTCTACCAGAAATACTGGACTAATCATCCAAGTTGCCGTGGATCGCTAAGGTAGCTCAGTAGGCATTTTTACAATCGGGTAACTTTTTAAACTGCTTGTGTTTGGTTCCTCCCCATCCCAACAAGCGCCTCCGCCGACATGCCCCACTCGGGGACTGAGCTCTCCCGCTTCGCGGGATCGCAACGCCCCTCGCTGGGGCATGACGGCTCCGGCAACTGAACTCCGCAGACCCTGCGTCGCCCTGAAGGGCTCGGCAGGGCCTGCTCTTCCCCGCCTTACCCCCGCTCGCCCACACAGCTCTCGTCGCGGGCCGGCAGGCCTGCCCGCTCCTCCGGCTGTGTCGGCTCGCTACAGTAACTCCGCGGACTCCCGCTTCGCCCTCCCCGCATTCGCGGGATCGGGCTATGCGGGAGACCGCTCTCTCCTAGCCAATGCCACGCCGCTGACGCCACTCCAACGCCCCTTGCCGATGGTCCGCAGACGCTTCGCTACGGTCGGCTGGCTCGCGCGTCTCGCACAGCCTCCCTGCGCTCAGCGACTGCTGCCGTTGGGTAATTCAACGACTTCGGTGATAACTCCGCAGACCGTGCCCGTCCGCTCGTCGGCCGCACACCTGCGGTGTGCTTGCTCCTCGCTACCGGCCACGGACTGTTCTCCTATGTTTTTAAGAGTCCTGTCTCGCTCGCAGAGCTCGCTCAATCAAAGGTGATTTGGAAGGGGAGCCCTCCGCGCGCGGGACGCACTCCCTGCAGGCCTCCCGCCAGTCCTCCTGCGTCGGCCTGGCAGTCGTCCTGCATCCCTCTGTGGCACAACATTGGCATTATGTCCAAGTTGCTGTCGCTCCCACCGCTCGCCCTCCTGCCGTCGGGCTTCGCGGGGTCGCTTTTCCTCGCTCGCCGAAGTATCGCTTCGCTCGGCGCAATTTGGTACATAATGCCTTATTGTGCCACTTCGGGTCGGGAGCGCGCCCGCACAGCTCCGGGCTCCCCAAAGCCAGCCGCTCCCCCCGTACCGCTTCGCGGTCCGGGTCTCGCAGCAATGAATGGATTGCCGCAGTTTCCCCGACCACTCTGGCTGTCGCCATCCGGGCCAGGCGCTCGCGATACTCCCGCCTCGCCCGGCCGGCTCCAGCCCGCAACTCCGCAGACCCTGCTTCGCCCTTCCCGCATTCGCGGGATCGGGCTTCGCAGGGACTGCTTTCCACTACCAATTCCCCGGAAAATCCAGAGTTGAATGGCCTAGGCCGGGTCTCCCCTCGCTCGATGGCCAGTCTTCGCCTGGCCATACCTCGCTCGGGCGAGCCCCGGCCCCCATGCCGCTCCGGCTCCGCTTCGCCCTCCTTCGTAGGGCTCCGCGGGACCTCCGCGGCTTGCGCGCGCCTAGCCCGCGCGCTTGACGCTAAGATGCAGTGAAAAATTCGTTCCCCGCGCGCGCGCCCGCGGGCGCGCGTAGGGCTCCATTTATCACCCAAATTTCTAAGGCTGGCACTTTCTGACTGCTACGCTTACCTATAGTGCATGGACGACGGATTAGAAAACTGGTTGGCCGAAAGGTGGGAGGATAGAAATACCCATCAGGAGGAACTGTCGGGATTGCTCCGGGAGATGGGCTCCATCCTAAATATTGAGCGGTCCCAAGAGGATAAAGAGAGCGAATATCAAATGTGGCGGATCCGGATGATAAACCAATGGGATTTCAACCAACTGCCGAAGGAGGAGCAGGATCGCCGCCTCCAAGAACAGATTCGACAGATCCGCGAACGAAGGGCCCGCAAAAATGCCATTCGCGACAATTAATTCCCGTCCGTCCCCCTTCACGGGGCAATTCCATTATAGCCTCCGGGCTCAAGGTATTGCTCTCCCGCTAACGCGGGATGCGCTCCACCTTGATCCCTTCGGCTTCCATTATTTTGCCCCCGTTAGGAAAAATGAATGGATCCACTCCCTCATGAGGTGAGCCTGTCGAACCTTAACGCGCGTTTTAGCCAGTGGCAAAAGGCGCAAGCCAGTACAAAATCAACAATCGAATAACCAAATGGCCCGTAAGAGAAAGAAACGATCCCGCAAATCGAAGGTTATCAATTACCTTGAGAAGGAGAATATTCGTAACCGGCATTCACGCACCAGGAGGGTGAGGGAAGGGATCAACATTTACTATCCTCCTAGGGGAAAGTATAAGGGAAAGTTCCCTGATAATCTGATAAATTCATGCCTGACGGCGAAGACCAGGGATCTGACCGGTGAGGACTTCCTGGAATATGTTTGGAACGATTTATCCGATCCTGACCTTTGGAAAATCCAAGGGTGGTTTGAAAAACGCTATCCAGACGATTGCCAGAAAATTGATTGGAAGTGGGCCTACAGTTTAAAAAATCCTAACATCGTAAAATCCTGATAGTGTAAAAGGATGAAAAGGAATGAGCCTTTGTCCTGCTTCATAGGGCCTTCTTGCGCTAGCAATTGTATGTGCCGAACAGTGTAAGAAACAAATCATCCCTCCGCCGAAAGCGGAAATTCTCCCGCACCCTGTTCGACCGTGTCTGCTCCAACATTCTAGACGGATCCAATACCCATCCTGCAATTGAGAAAGAAGGGATCAGCAAGCGGCAGTTTTACCGGCACGTCTCGCACGATCCCGTCCTGGCCGAGAAATTCAAAGTTGCACAGAACCAACGCGACAAAGTCCGCAACGCCAAGCGCATCGAGGAGGCGGAAAAGGAGCTCCACCGTCGAGCCGTGGAGGGGTGGGAGGAGCCCGTCTTCGACATCAAGGGAAACCTATGCGGATACAAGCGGAAGTACTCCGATGCCTGCCTGATCTTCATGCTCAAGTCCCTGAAACCGGAGGTTTTCGCAGACAAGCCGCAGACCCTGGTCCAGAACAACCTCGCCATCGCGACCAAGTCGGAATCCGAGATCCTCGCCTCTTGGCGCGAACGACTGGGCGCCGCCCAATAACCCTAATAAATCTCCGTGTTCGCCGTGTCCCCGTGAGAGAATCTACAAAATCAGCTCCATCCCCATTCTCCCTCCTGCTCCCGTACCAGCGCAAGTGGGTCCAGGACACTTCCCGCTTCAAGATCTGGCTAAAATCCCGCCAAGTCGGCGGATCCCTGGCCACTTCCTTCGAGATCGTGGCCGACGCCCTTCAGCGTGGTGCTGACTGGATTGTCCTCTCGGCCGGCGAGCGCCAGGCCTTGGAATTCATGGAGAAAGTCCATCGGGCCGGCGCTATCTTCTGCCAGGCCATTGCCTTTGAGCAGAACCGGCCCTATGTCCCGGAGACCAAGGCCTCCCAGATCCGATTCCCCAACGGCGCCCGGATCCTCGCTCTGCCAGCCAATGCCTCCACAGCCCGCGGTTACTCGGCCAACTTAGTCCTGGACGAATTCGCCTTCCACGAGAGTCCGGAGGAAATCTGGCGGGCTGTTTACCCGATAATCACCAATCCGCTACGAGGTGAATTGAAGCTACGGGTAATCTCCACGCCGGCCGGGATGAACAACAAGTTCTACGAACTCTGGAACGAAGCGCCCGACTTCTCCCGGCACAAGGTAACCGTCTACAATGCGGTTGAACAGGGTCTCCCGCTTAACATCGACGAGCTCAAACAGAATCTCGCTGATCCCGACGGCTGGGCCCAGGAGTTCGAATGCCAGTTCATGGAGCATGCCGCCCAGGTCTTCCCCATGGAGTTAATCCGATCCTGTGAGGATCCCAAGGCTTCCATACGCTGGCCAGAGTTGGAGGACCTGATTGCTTCAGAGGCGGCATCCGGATCCAACAGCCCTAAACCTCTAACCCGGAATCCGCTCTTTATCGGCATCGACGTTGGACGCAAGAAGGACCTGACTGTGGCATGGACGTTTGAGCGGGTGGACGGAATCCTCATCACACGGGAAGTCCTGGTGCTTGAGAACATGCCTTTCCCCGACCAGGAGGAGATGCTCCTCCCCCGGATCCAACGGGCTCGGTACATCGCCATCGATGCCACTGGACTCGGTGGACCTGTCTCAGAACACCTCGCCAAAAGGCTGGGGGAGTATAAGCTGGAGGCGGTGACATTCACCAATGAAAGGAAGCGGGAACTATTCTCGCGGGCCAAGAAGGCCTTTCAGGGCAAGCAACTCCGGATACCCTCCAATTCTCACCTCCGCGACGACCTCGCCAGTATCCAGCGCATCGTGACACCTCAAGGCTTGGTCAAGCTTATTGCGGCACGCACTTCCGATGGCCACGCCGATCGCGCGACTGCACTTTCCTTAGCCTTTTTTGCTGGATCCCGATGTCTTGATTATTCCATCACTTCAAATCCGGAATTTGGAAAATCTGGTTTCCGTAGATTACCTTTGGCTCCCCGCCGAACGAAATTCCGGAAGGCATGGCACATGCACTGACTTTTTGTGGGTTTAGGTGAATGTGTATGTAAATCCTCTTGTCAGCTTATTTTCGTATGGTTATCGGTTTTCCGTAATGAGTGCCAAGAACACAATGGATATAGCTTGGAGTAATTGCGAATTCTGTTCGAAATCATCCTACGAAATAAAAACCATCATTCTCGACCGGAAACGATGGGATGAATTGCCACTGGGGCATAAGTGTGGGTGGAAACGAATATGTACCGTTGGATTTGGTCCGTTTGGCCGAAAAAGCCTTTGGTCCGACCTTTGTACCGAGAGAGCAGAAGTGAATAATGAACTTGGCGAACCCTGGAAGCACAGTGAATGGACGGAAGGTTATTGCAGAGCATATAGAGATGCCGAGATCAAACGAAAGTAGGGTAGAATGGAATTTGGTAAATGAGACAATTAAAGGAATGTCCTAATTGTGGAATAGACTTTGATTTGGACACGCGAAGCTGTCCTAAATGTGAACTTCCAGTTACCGAGTTTTTTCAGGATAGACTCATCATTGTCGATGTAGCTCATCATGGGGAGGATTGGGAGATTGCGAGAGAGAAAATCGAAAAAGCGATTGATGAGGCCCTGTATCTAAACGTAAAGGGGTTAAAGATTATTCATGGAAGAGGTAGCAAACATGGCCACACCAGGATTATAGCCCTTAATACGAGAAGCCTTTTGAAATCAGTTGCCAAGCAGCACGGAGCGAAATTAGTGAGTGATAAGCACACGGATGGAGCTCATATTCTATATTTTAATACCTGAAGGTTCTGTTGGGTAAGTTCTGTTTGCGGAACAACGAACATTAAGGGCCTGCCGGAGATCCGGCAGGCCCAGAATCATGACTCTTGTTCCTACTTCCCTCGGGGAGGAAGATTTCCCCTTCCTTTACCGGATTTTCCCCTTGTGGTTGAGGGGCCATTGTGCGGCCGAGGGCGAGAAGTTGAACGAGGAGCGTTGCTTTGATTCTTTTTCATTTATATCCTTTTGTAATGCCAAGATAATCCTTGGCGTAGAGCTTACAGCGGATAAAAACGACAAGATCAGTGAATGAAAAGTGATAGGGATAAAGTCAAAAAGTTTGTCGTGGCTCTTGCCGGAGCGAGCGCTGCTGTAGGATTTAGCATGTTTGCTTATAGTTGTCTTAAGAAAAAGTATACCTTTTTGTCTGTTCAAGAAATTGGCCCAGATCGTATCGAGAAAAGAACTTGGAAACAGTTCCTGTACGAAGATGACGAACCCGACATTTCTAGACGGCTTGTCAGAGCGAGGTCTTACTATAACGTGGGTGAATACGATTTAGCTGGTTTCCTGGCATTCTCGACTTGGGAAAATCAGCTCAGAGACTTTGTCCAAAGTATATGTGGTAGTATTGGAGAAGATCGGGGCATTCTCAATTTGTTAAAGCGGATTCGCTCCAGGGATCTAATTAATCGCAATGATTACGAAAAGGCTAAGCGACTAATTTCAGAGGCCAGAAATCCTTTGTTTCATGGCAAGGGAATCTATGCCAAGGATCTTGTCCGAGAGACGCTCGATTTCGTCGATCGTCTGAATTTAGACTTAGCATTGAAGGTTAAGGATAGTTACATTTCCTGCTAGGTACGGCCTTTGTAGTAATGGCAAGATGGCTCCTATGGCCGTCCAGCGCACGATCATCCGCCCCCACGTCCGCGACCAGCAGCTTTCCCCGATCCCCGTTGATTTCGACCCGGCAACCCTTGGCTGGCTCCTTGATGAAGGTGCGCGAGGAAACCTCCTCCTCCAAAATGAATTGTTCAATACGATGGAGGACACTTGGGACCGGCTCCGGGCGAATCTCAACAAGCTAAAGCAGGCGGTCTGCAAACTCCCCTACAACCTTCAGCCCTGGACGGAGAAGGGTAGGGAGCCCAGCGATTCCGCATTGGAGAAAGCTGCTTTTGTAGAGCACGTCCTCCACAACCAGAAAGCCCAGACTTGGGAGGGCCAGCACAACTTCCATGCCACGATCTATGAATTACTCGATGCAGTTGCCCGGGGGATTTCGGTCCTCGAAATCGACTGGTCATTGGAAAATGGAAAGTATGTGCCAACTGGGACGAGGCGGGTTCCCTGGACCTGCATTGGATTTGAACCTTCGTCCTTTGTCCATCGTCCATCGTCCAGCAATCCGACAGGATTGCGCCTCTTTCCTGAACGGGATCCGCACAAGCCACGTCGCTTTTCCGATTATCCCCACAAATTCCTCGTCGGAGTTTACCGGGCGAAGTCCGGACACATTGCCGAAACCGCCCAGCTCCGGGCTCTTGCGCATCTCTGGCTTGGCCGGATGCTTGGCTGGGAGTGGATGACCGCCAAGGCGGAGCTCTTTGGGATTCCCCTCCGCTGGGCGACCTACGATCCGTCAGCTCCCCAGTCCCAGATTGATGCCATTCAGGATATGCTCCGGAGCATGGGCGAGGCGGCCTGGGGTGCTTTCCCAGTTGGAACCGATCTCCAGATCCTCAATGGGAACCAGCCCGGCGTCGCCGGTTCCGCTGAACCGACAGAGCGCCTGATGGCGCTGGCCGATCGCGCCTGCGATCTTCTCTTCCTCGGCCAGACCCTGACCAGCGAGGAGGGGCAGTCCGGATCCTACGCCTTGGGCGCCGTCCACCGGGAAGTGGAGCTGGATCTTTATGAGAATTACGCCGCTTACGTCATCGATGTGATCAACAACCAATTCATCCCCTCAATCGTGGAACTGAATTGGGGCGAAGCTACTGAACTTCCCTTCCTGGAGGTGGAACTGGACCGGCCACAGAAGGACAACGAGCGGGCCGAACGGGACCGGCTCCTCTTCGTCGACATGGGACTCCCCGTGGCCAAGCAGTGGCTCTACGACCGGCACAAGGTCCCGGCTCCTGGACCCGAGGAGGATTTGTTTGAACCTCTCAATAACAAGCTCGATCTTGATCCCAATCGATCAACCGGATGCGAGTGCTGTACTCCAGTCGACGGAAAGTCCGAATCCACTGCCTCCCTAGAGCTCCGACAGGCTGAAGCCCGAAAGAAGCTCAAACGCCTTCTAGCAGAAGCAAAGGCTACTGGAAAGAAAGTGGTTTGGCAGGCCACTCTCGACGAACGAACTTCAGAATTCTGCCACTCGATGCATGGCCGGGGATACGGCGATGGGTGGACGGACCCGCCACCGGCGCATCATAATTGCCGGAGTAAACTTGTTTTAGATACTTAGGAATTTTATCCGACAATCAGCTTGCATCCATATTTCGTGGTATTTAGCTCCTTGCTTGCCCAAGGTTGTTAAGATCCGGGCTATAGTTTAACTTCCAACCAAATTAGGACCGTATCAATGCCGCTTTTCGAAATAACTGTCACCCGCTCCGGGAATTTTAGTGGAGTCAGGCTCGAAAAAGGTATGAGCACTGAGGTAGTTGTGAACACGAATTCACTTCCGCTTGGATTTCAAGGAGGGGCAGCTGTCAGAGAAGCCTTCATGAGGAAATACGGGGTTGATCTTAGGAAAGCGAATGCACTGAGCCAATCCATTCTGACTGTGCGTAAGATAAGTTAGTTTTCTTTGAGGTACATCGCTTCCCGACCGGTTGAATGGCCAGAGGCAAATATTCCAAGAAAAGCATTAATCAGGAATAATCCATACCTATGTTATTGAGTATCAATAAAGGAAATCATTTCGCGGAAAAAAAACGTACGGAACGGTTGCGATCTTTCGGAATAGATGAGCGTGGTCTTCAGGATATACTTTTTAAATCACTTGATCGTTTGTTTCCAGACGACGAGCTAATCTTGCTTATGCAATCACGGCGCTGGCAGGAGGAGCCTGACCTAATGGCTGTGGACAAGGATGGAACTTTATTTATTTTTGAACTAAAGGCGTGGGAATCTCAGAGCGAAAATATTTTGCAGGTTCTCCGCTACGGTCAGATTTTTGGTTCCTCAAAATACTCTGATATTGATGGATGGCTAAAGAAGTTTTCGGATCCATCCCAGTCTTTGATGGAAGCTCACAAGGCTAAGTTTGGAGTATCCATAGAGGAAAATGAATTTAACAAGCGCCAGGTCTTTGTCGTAATGACAAACGGCCTCGACTATAAAACCCGTGAAGCTATTCAGTATTGGAGGTCTTGTGGATTAGATGTTCGTCCGTGGGTATATCGAGTGTATTCTGGAAGCGAAGACGAAGTACTCTTGGAAATATCTGCCTTTCGGACATCGGACAATCCGTATGAAGATTTGGCTGAGGGGTATTATGTGCTCAACACAAATTTTGCAAACAGTGAGGCTGATCATCGCGACATGTTGGGTAATGCCAAGGCTGCTGCCTATTTTGACCCTTGGAAGTACAAGATTCAAAGGCTTTCCAAGGGAGACGTCATTTTTCTGTATCAGTCTGGTGTGGGCATAGTGGCTATGGGAGAGGTCGATGGTAATCTGTGCAAGAAATCATATCACGGGAATCCGGAGCACGAAGAGGAGGAGTATTACATGAACCTTAATCGATTTAAGGTTTTATCTTCGCCATTATCAGCCTCTGAGATTAAGCAGGTCACGGGAATCAATCATGTGTTTATGAGCACGATGTTTGGTTTGGACGCTGACAGTGGCAAACAGGTCAAGATGCATATTATCGAACAAGGACTTGTTTCCTGATTGTGAAATACAGTTGAGCCTGGTGGATTCTACCGCTCGCTAAGGTAACGCCAGTCTACCAACACTGGTCGGCATGACTCAAGCCGTCCAGGCCGTCCTGACTACCCAACTCGCCCAAGGCGAGGAACTTCCCTCCGACATTCAATACATGCCGCCGGGGAAGCACCGGATCCATGCTTCGCGTAGTGGAAATCCTGTGACGATGGATATCACGGTTGATGCGGGGACAGCCTCAACTCTGAACGCATTCTTGCAGGCCCAGTTAGCCAAGGCTTCCGGCGGTAGCGAGGACCGTCCTTTCTTCGACTTCAACCACGAGGACCGGGAGGCGGCTGCATGGCCGACTGAATTCTATTGGGCCGGCGATGATCCCCTGGCTGGCGGTGTCCGCGCCAAGGTGGAGTGGTCTGGTGCCGGCAAGTCGGCCATCGAGCAGAAAACCTTCCGTCGATTTTCCCCGACCTTCATCCCCGACGACCAGGGCCGGGTCATTGGTTCCGAGACCAACATGGGTGGTCTGGTCAACCGCGCGGCCTTCAAGTCGATCCAGCCGTTATTTGCTCGAGACACTGGATATCCCGAGTCGAAAGCCGGTACTCCCTCTTTCATGAAGAACCTACTCAAAACCCTTAAGGAATATGATCTCATTTCGGCCTCCGATGCCTCCGAAGCTGAATTGCTCGTGTCGGTGAAGGCCTCCTTGGACCGGATGCTGGGAGAAAAGTCAGCCTATCTCGAGCGTATCGATGCGCTGGAATCCGAGCATAGAGCGGCGGTCAAAGCCCGGGCCGAAAGCTTGGTCGAGACAGCTGTCAAAGCCGGACGCCTCGCGCCGGCCGATTCGGAGGCCAAGTCTTTCTGGCTGGATGCCCTGATCCGTGACGAGGCGAAGGCGGTCAAGGCCCTGGAAGCGCTTCCAGTCAATCCGGTCCTCCAGTCCGTGACCGGCGGCAGCGATCCCAAGGCCGGCGCTCTCGACAAGATGGAGCAGCAGAAGAAAGCCCTGGCCACGGTTCAAGCCGCCAATCCCGGCGCCCCCTTCGATGTCGTCTTTTCCAAAGCCCAGGCCGAAAACCCCGGCCTCTTCAACTAATCTGACCTTTGTCTTTCGTCCTTAGACTTTAGTCCGAAATTACCATGAGCAAACTCACCCGCGAAAATGCCATCCTGCCGATTGAGGCCGCTGTCGACCTGACTGACAAAGAAGGCTCCCTTGTCGTCTGGGATGGGACCGATCTCATCCTTGCTTCCGACCCGCTGGAAGACGTCTTTGGCGTTGTCCTTGTTGGAGATGCCGCCGGCGAACCTTCCTCGATCGCCATCGCCGCCGGCGGCCTGGCCGGAACGGTCAAGATCCGCCTCGAAGGTGCGATTACGGCCGTCGGAACCCTGCTTATGGGATCAGCTACCGGAGGCGCCGTTGAGGCCACCTCGCCCAACAAGACCTTTGCCATGGCCTTGGAAACCGGCGTCGCCGATGAACACATCGAGGCCATCCTCTTTAAGCCCGTAGTCATCTAATCGATACTCCGTGTTCCCCGTGGCTCAGTGAGAAAATAAACCAACCAAAAACTTTCATGTCCTCTTCAAAGTTCAACGTCACCCTAACAAACTACGCCCGCGGGCTCGCCCAGGACCTGCGCTCTGCCTTGGCCGATTTCATTGCCCCGGAGGTCATCGTCCCGGCCGCCACTGGCCAGTACAAGAACTTCGATGACAAGAACGCCTTCCAGGTTCTGGACACCTCCCGGGCGGTGGGTGGTCCAGCCCGTCGACTCGAGTTCGCTGCCAGCGACCCGACCTACAACTGCCTGCCGCAGGCCCTTGAAATTCCGATCGACGACCATGAGCGCGACGAGGCCGGGCGAGGGGATCCGCTTCACCTGGAGCAGGCCAAGACCCAGACCCTCGTCTCCTCGGCCGTTGCTTCCCACGAATCCAAGGTCTTCGATGCTGTGGCCGCGGCCATCGCGGCGGTTGGCGGTGTTGGATCCTGGAGCGGTTCTTCCAACACCAACGATCCGGTCGCGGAAATCGATGCCCAGATCGAGACCTTGGCCACCGTCACCGGCATGATGCCCAACCGCCTGGTAATCGGTCTCCCGGCCTGGGCGGTAATTCGTCATAATCCGCAGGTCGTGGCCCGCTTTCCTGGCGCTGCTTCGGTCGGGGTGACCCGGGCCCAGTTCGCCTCACTCCTGCTTAATCCGGATCTCGACATCCGGGTAGGTGTCCTCTCCCGCGACACTACCAAGTGGGGGAAGACCAAGAACGCCCAGAATATTGTCGGCTCGGAGCTCTACCTCTTCTCCGGTGCCAGTTCGCCCACGCTCTACGATCCCTCCTTCATGAAGACCTTCCGGACCCGCCGAGGTGGGGTGGACATCGTCCGCGTCTACCGCGAAGAGTCCAGTCGCTCCGACGTCCTGGCCGTGGACTGGACCGAAGACATCAAGGTCACCTCTTCCGTCTGCGCCAAACGCATCACCGTCTCCTGATAACAACAGTTCTCTCCGTGTCCTCAGTGACTTCGTGAGAGGATTGTCTCAAATGCTCACCGACCTACCAGTCGAACTCATAACCATGGGAGCCTCCGCTATCGGAGGCTTCCTTATGAAACAGCAGGCGGAAGCCCGTAAGGAACGCCATGCTGAGCACATGCGTGCCATGGAAGGAATTACCATGGCAGAGAATTCCCGGATGCGGGCAGCGAACATCCCAGGCAAGTGGATCCGGCGCTTCCTGGTCGCCTCCATCGTCTTTGCCGTGATCCTGGCTCCTTTCCTCCTCACTGCCTTCAGCGACGCCTCGACGGTCGTCCAGTTTTCAGAGACCAGGGGCGGTTGGCTCTGGGGACTGTTCGGACCCGCGAAAGAGAAAGTCCACTTCCAGCCTCTCGACGGCTACTTGGTCGCTCCCGAAACCCGCCACGCCCTTCTGGCCATCATTGCCTTCTACTTTGGACAGGCTGCAGCGAAATGAAACGCGTGGTCCAAATCCTTGTCGATTCCCGTCCGGCCCTTATTGGAACTGCCGGAACTGTGTTGCTTGATCAGATAAGTACTTTTGTCAGTATCCTGGTCGGGATGGCTACACTTGCCTACTTGGTACTTAGGATCATCAGGGAATTGAAGTCTGGAAAGAAATAGTGCCCAATTCACTTTGTGAAACCGTGGGTTTTACGATGCCATCTGAGGTAATCCAATGACTTAGATGTAATATTGGAAAATTGAAACTCCGTAGGAATGTTAAAAATTCGGATATCCTTGGACGATAGTTTCTTAGAGATTAGTATTTTCCCCTTATTGTCGAAGCTGATGTATCCATATTCAAATGCTGCATCAATATGAACTGCTAAGATCAAGCCATTGTTCGGATCATATGCCTCTGCTGTCGCACTCTCGCTATATCGCTTAATATGCGACGCCCGAAGTAATCTCCGGGTCTTGCAACCTGTCACCATGCAAGCCGTTCCATAAAGGGCCTCCACATTCTTCCTCCATTCGCCTTGTTTATTTCTGGTTTTGCCGAGTCCACTCTTGGAGTCATCTGCCAAATCAATTTCTTCCTTTGTGTGTTTCGCCCACGAAGAATCATGCCGCTTTTTGGACTCTTCCCATTTGATAAGCTTCCCGTCGGTTTTTCTTTTGTACAAGCAACCAACTACATCTGCCAGGATTCCATATCGGTCCTTATGCACCAGTCGGAATATTCCATTTGATTCATCAACCATAACCGGGAACTTCACTTCCAGGCCCTTCTTTCGGTCATCGATCCATTTGAGAATTCCTTCCTTCGCTGAATCATTATCAAATTTCCGCCTTAGATTTATTTCCTTCAAGAACGCATCGAATGTTTCTGAATCTTTGAGATATTTATCTATTCTAGATACAGCTGTACCTTTTTTGCTGTAGCAAAGCACTTGCCTTCGACATTTTCCTACGGGATCAGTTACATACATTTCCCTCTTGTCCATTTCTCTGCATAGGTCGTCATATTTTGATTTTGTGTAATTTGTAATCATTATCTCTATTGTTGAAATTAGAACTAAATAAACGAACTATGCTGGTAATACACTAGGCTAATTTTTTGCCGATAAACGTCAATGTCAGTGTGGCTGAATCCTCCAAAACCCCTTCGCCTCATTCTCCGTCTTCAGATCCAGGTAATGTCTCCGGATCACCGCTTCCGAGTTCCCGGCCTGCAGGGCGGCGTCGCCAACAGACTTGAAGGCTCCGACCAGCATGGAAATGTAGGTGTGGCGGAGGACATCGTGGCCGAGGTTCTTCTGCTTCTTCACGTCGCGGAGGATCCGTTCCGGATTGTAGCGGGGCAGGGCGCCTGACTCGGGGAGCGGATATTTCTTCAGCCAGGCCTTGAGGTTCGGCTGGATCTTGATGACCCGTCGCTCGTTGACCTTGGAGACCTCCGGTTCGATCCGGATCACGCCCTTGTCCATGTCGATGTGCTGCGGACGGATCTTGCTCATTTCTCCGTCCCGCCAATCCGGCCGGATGCCGGCGAACAGACCCAGGACGAAGTAGGGGACCAGGAATCCCGGCTCGTGGACCTCCATCGGCCGCTTGATATCCTTCGGGCCGGTGTACTTCTCCAGGAACTTCAGCAGTTCCTTGGTCTGCTCGGTGGTCAGGGTCTCGGCCGTGGAGCGCCGGTGCTTGATCTTGTACTGGACCACGTCCTCCACCGGATTGTGGCCGACCCACTTCTTCGCGTAGGCAAAGCGGAAGAAGGTGCTCAGGAGCCCGCGGCGGTTGTTCCAGGTCTTCATGGAGAATCCGGTCGACTTCTTCCCTCGGCGGCTCCGCTCCATGTTCAGGTAGGCCTCCAGGTCCTCGCTTGTGATGTCATCCATGAGGCGGTTCCCCAGCTTCTTGCTGAGGAAGTTGGTTTCGATCTTGATGGCTTTCAGCTGCCGCCCGGAGATGATCCCCCGGGTCTCCTCCAGGGACTTGTTGTCCTGGTAGGCTGTGACCGCGTCCTTCACCGTCTGCTCGTCACAGGCCTGGCTGTAGTGCCGGAGCATGAAATCCACCGCGAAGCTCAGCGACTTCTTGGACTTGTGGGCCTTGAGCTTGCTGACCGCGGTCACCGCGTCGCGGTTCTCCTCGGGGGAGAGGGTAGTCCAGACTGAGCGGCCCGGGGTCTCCCCATTGAGCTGCTCCGAGGTCAGCTTCTGTTTGGCCTCCGTAGCCTCTTCCCGCGTCTTGAAGTTCTTCCGGACCTGCTGGCCGGCGACGGTACCGGAAACACGGAACGCTTTGCTCCCGTTTTTGTAGGTGAACGGGGTGATCTTGATCTTCGATTTTATCGGCATCTTTCGCAAAAGTTGCTAAATAGATTTAGCAATTTTTTCGCGGATGTCGATGAATACTGGTGCTCAGGGCGGGACTCGAAAACGCCCTGATAATTGGTGTCGAATCTCAATGTAGGCCGTTAGGCTTGGTGCTTTATGGCTTTAACCGAAGAGCAAGGTGGGAGAGTAGGGTGCTCAAAAATGCATGAAACTGCAAAAATTAGCAGGTGATTTGTGGCGATTTGTGGGGAATGGAATCTTCTGCTATGGAGGAGGGGCGGTAGTATGCGACTTAGATGAAACAAGGTGAATTGATTTCGGGGGTAGGGGGGGGGATGCCAACAATTAACTTTTTGTGAAGTGCTCACAGATTTTTTGGGAAAATCGCCTCTGGTCATTAGGTTTTGAATCTATCCTGATGGATTGATGGGTGAATTTGTTTGTAAATCTGATCAGGTTCTCAATGGTCAGGACCTAGTGGTTTTGCTTGTTGTCTTGTCTTTGATGTTCAATCTCTTAAGGAAGATCCTCTATGTCTATCTGGAATTCACAGATGCTCGCTAACAATGGGCGGCAAATTATAAAGCCTTTCGATAAGAACTCCATTAAGTCCGGTGCATACGAATTAAAACCCAGATCCCAGATTCTTGTATCAGGTCAGAAAGACAACGATGCGCTGATTGATGGGAACAAATGCATGATGATAAAACCTGGTCAACTTGCGATGCTGATTTCCAGGGAGGAAGTGAGAATCCCGGCGCAAACGATGGGATTTATTTCTATCAAGTACTCTCTAAAGAAAAAAGGATTAATCAATGTGTCGGGTTTCCATGTTGATCCGGGGTTTTCTGGGCATTTAAAATTTACTGTATTTAATGCAAGTCCAAAGACCTTATTTATTGATCCTGAAAAAACATGTTTTCAGCTGTGGATAACTGAAATGATAGGAAATGGTGATTCCTACGATGGTAACCATAATAACCAAGATAGGTTTTCTTCAGACGAATATGAAATTGTTGAAAATGAATTCCCTTCTCCGCCGATAATAATGGCTGAACTTAATTCAATAAGAAGAGAGATAGGTTTGATTAAGGGATTATCGATCGCTGTAATGGCAGGAATTGTTGCAGGTATCGTTTTGCTGATTTTTCAGCAGATTATTGGTTGACGCATGAAATATCTTGTTCTCTTGACCACCTCGGATGCTCTCTGAGCATCCATTTATTCCACATGAGTCTGAAGTTGGCATTGGTGCAAAGAGACATCCTTTCTTGAGCTGAGCTTAAGTCCTTTTTCCGTCTTATTAACTCTGAGACGAGCACATGTAGGAGGTTTTTGTATGAATCTGGACATTGGATGTCTCTTCCGATGTGGGTTAGTTGTTTTGCCGAAGCATCACTCCATATTGCATTCTCAATGAGTTGGGCTATTAGATTAAAATACAAATCGGACTCTTGCTTTGGCGCAGACAAATTATCCCCATTTTGAATTTCCATTGAATTCGGTCCAGGCTTTACGTACTGAATTTCATGTTCGTATACGTGAAGGCTATCGCTTACGTGATTATACTCCCCAGGTTCAACTCCTAGCCAACCTGCTAATATTTCTTGAAGACTGGTAAATTGGACAATGTTATTTGGAAGTCCTTTATACAAGTCATTGCTTCTCATAATTTGCATCCACTCAAGCCTGTCATTCCGTATCTTTAACAAGGATACAATATTGCACGGAATGTCTTTTGATTGAGGAGATCCATTTGGATTTGGAAGGTCTAGACTCGGATCCCAAATGGTCAGAACTACCTGTCTGTTCAATGGATCGTTCAGCAATACTTCATAGGCTCTCTGGAGTTGGTCTCCTATACCAAAGTGTTGTCTTAGCCTATTGCCGTAAGCGCCATGAAAATTCACTTCATTTCCAGCGAATTTTATGATGCTTGGGAAAAACGCCTTCAAGAAATTAGAGTCGCTCCTCCCCGTGATAATCCAGATGACTTCTGCTATCGAAAGAGCTATATTTATTGCTTTTGGCCGAGCTTGAATCCAGCGCTGACGGGAATTAGCTATTGAGAACGAAACATGCAATAATTCTTTGGTTACTATCCCATTCCGATTTGTTTCTTTCCAGTTACTTTGATGAGAACAAAAATCTGAAGATAGAGTGTTCCATAAATCGTTTGCAGAATCACTAGGAAAATTATGAATCATATCGTTCTTTTTGTATCAATTCATTCAAATCCCACTTTGGAGGATACCATGGATCGGGTATTGAATTTTTGGGATTAAACTTTTGTTTTATTCTAGCTCGCTTACTCACTTGGTTGAACTCGGGGTGCGCTACACGAGAGTATTTATCGACTTCACAAAAGAGGTTTTGACAATCCACTAGTTGAAGTGGTCGCCCCCACAATCGCTTGAATTGAAGGCCAAGTCTTTCGAACTCGGAGTCTTGGTTTTCTACAACAAGGCGAATTACTTCAGCTTCAGAGAGGCCACATAAATCGCTAAAGCACTTGTGGATTCCTCTTAATGCTCCAGGTCCTGGAACGACAAAGTCCATTTCAGAAAAATCCAAAACTGGTCCATAATTTAGGTCGATTGTGTATTGATAGGCAAGAAAATCCCCGATCGTAGGATATTGGCGCAATAAATCAAAAGCATGGGCCATGCATCGGCACTCAGAAAGCTTCTTTGGAAGGTGGTCTTTCATCATTTGGTGGATCAAATGTAAGTGCATCGTATGCTTGAATGTACTTGGGACATTAGTTCCTCCGGACGGCATTATATATGCCGCGGAATATATTTTGACACCTTTCTTCATCGCTGATGTTAGTACAGCGTCGTAGCGCTTTAGAGAAAAATCTCTATACGAAATCGATCCAAATTCACGATTTAGCATTTCCCAGGTTTCAATACGATTGAATAGCTTAAACAAAAGCGTTCTAAAAAAAACTTCATTTAAGTCGTAATCACCCTTGTAAATGACATTTTTAATTAAATATTGGCTCGCCCTGTCAGAGGCACGATAAGCATTTGTAAACTTATATGTTTTAAGTATTGGATCTTCCGTCCAAGGCCATTGACTTCTCGCTATGCGATTGAAGTAGATATTCTGTCTTTCGTGTGCAAACTTCCAGTAGGTATCGAAGACTAGAGTTGTTTTTTCCTTGGTCAGCTTTTTCCAAATAGCGGTATTAATTGAACTAATTGGATAGGTAGTTGACTGGATCTTGTCAGCGTTAGCTTCAATATCGATTGTAGATGTATTTTGAAGTATTGAGATTTCCGAGCAAACCTTGGCGAATGCGATGTGCAATTCCTCGTTGTTTGAGATCACTCGGACAGGATATTTTGAGTTTTCTCTATTTGCGACCTGCCTGTATTCATCTATGACTGTTTGGGGATTTAGTATTCGGGTGCTACAGCAATGCAATGCCTTCTCTAGCAGAAAAGCAACTTCAGGGTAATATCCCTTCCAGAACTGTTGTTCTAAATCAATTAGGGAATTTAGCGTAGACTTGGATACTCCGGTTGCTACGCCGTAGGCCCATGTTGACCACCAGTACCTATCTAATATGACATGAATTCCTTTTCGTAGATTTGGTAAGATACGATTTTCAATAGCATCTATATGTGCTGCAATGTGTAACAATTGCATGCTTGCAGGATGAATCTCTCCTTTCAGCGGTTTGTGCTGTGAATGCTCAATCTGATAAACTACATCACCAAGTGATCCTTTCTCTGAACCTGGAAAGGAGAAGTATTCAGCAGGATGCCCTAGCGAGTTTAGGTGCCTGACTAACATCTTTGATAAAGTAGTTTTCCCAGTACCATTTACTCCCTCGAATACAATCAAAGAACCCATCTTATTGTTTGGAAAATTCTTTAAGTTTGATTGAGAAATGGATTCCATAACTTATGAAATCACCTTCTTACTTCGTTGAATATTTTTCATTAGTGATTGCGCTTCTTTAACTGGTCTTCCTAGTTGCGCCATTGTGGAATGGCATACAATTTCACCTGTATTAATCTGGACCTGATCGGCTACAAACCTCTGAAGCCATGCTAACCCCAAAAAATTTCCATAAGTCCGTTCGACATAGTAGTGTGATCGATACACTGCAGTGAGGAGTAATTTGTTATCATGGGATAATTTAAAACTAAGGTGGACTAGGCATGGTCCACCCATAATGCGGCTGTGGTCTTCGCTGTTTATGTGTATGGGTAAATCTGTTAGCGGGTCTATACAATTAATATCGTAGCACGCCTTTTTCGCTCCAGGAGTCTCTAACTGCGCCTTCAGCTTTAAAATAAGGCTCTTAAGTGGGCAGTATTTTCTTCCTTGGAAGTCAGTTTGCTCCCGAAACAGACGTAGTGCATAAGTACCCCATGGATTCTTCTTTGCTTTTGATATCGTTTTCTCGACATTCTGAAAATACTCAAAAATGTTGCTACCGTGGTTTAAGTATAGCGAGGCAGGAAAAATCGTGTTAATTACAGTTTGAAGAGAATTGGCTCCAATAGATTTTAGGTGATGGTCAACAATAGTATATATACCATAGTCGCCTTCTCCTAAAAGATAAGGATCACTAATCTGGGTGATCAAATTGTACTCTCTGTGATTCTGAGCTACCTCCAGAAGGTGGTGCATCCCATTTTCCCATGCCTCAGTGCAAGTTTTTGCTGTAAGCAATTTCATAGGACTATTCTCATTTGAAGCATACTGGTAGATAATTGATTTATGTAACAAGATCCTACTAGGGCATGCCCTTTGTCGCCCCAGTCGATCCCCCAACTGTTTCGGATTATATAGTTTGTACTTTGGACTCCCATGACTACAACAGCATGATTACTTCCCAGTTCTTTGTCTGATTTCTCATAAATAAGCGGATCTATTCCATTAGTATACAGGAATTTTTTTGTCAGTCTCAGGACTAAAACTACCGGTTCTTTTGATTGTAAGGATTGATCAATGATAGCCGTGGTGGAATTGTTTACCGTGGCAATAGCTTTATAATGTATTCCTATTTTGCGTGGAGGCGTAAGCGATGTAGTAGGATTAATATCATAGGGCCATTCTGATTCGAGGCATTGGCCCTTTTCCCTTAGTGCTTTTCGCGCCGAGCGAGGAGAAATGCCTGCAGGAGAAGCATGTCCATGAATCTGGTTGGCATAATAGAACAGGCAATCGGAAGAAAACTGCTCGGTTTTGCCGCGCGCACTCTGATGTAAATCACTAAGTGCACAGGATAAACAAGTAGGACGGGGTCCTTGATCTCGAATGATTGGGAGGGTTCTACGCAAATCGATCATTTGGTGAATTATGCGACCAGATTGGGCCGTTGGATCCTTGGCAGTCCTTTTTCTTTGCCGTAAAGCTGAAAATTAAGAATTAGCTCAGAAATAGATGGGTTTTCTGTTCTCCAGGGTCTCTTGTGTTCAAGTGATAATGTGCACTTTGGGACTTCCGAATTTGTTGTAACGAAAGAGAGGTTTAGGCCACTGCCAACTAATCCATCATTTTGATAGGTTCGATCTTCGGTGATGACCGTGAAACCTTCTTTCCGGACTTGGTCTAGGTCCCACACATAACCGGCACTACTTTTCTCATGTAATCTAAAAACAAATAGGTCATCTGGATCTCCTTCTAGTAGCAACCCATGATCTTTCTCTGTAATTTGCCAAACATCTCCATACCATTGTTCTGGATATGCTTGTTTTGGTAATAGGCCCTGTTTGATGGATTTGGGAGAGACTTCAAGGAGCCCAGCTGTATCATTATTCGATATTAAACCTTTTGATTGTAGAGTTCGACAAGTTGCCTCGTAGCTCTGTCCCAATCTAAGTGATAACTGGTAAGTTACTGTAGGATTGATTAAGTCTGAATTCGTCCATCCTTGTCTTATCGCATGAAATTTGAGCAACCATCTTGGTGATAGAAATTCCTCAGCAAATGCATTAGCCTCTATCTCTTGGCTTGGTAAGGAACGAAACCTTCCATCCAGGGTTTCCTGGTTATCGAGACTAGGACTATGCCCAAGTAGAAGATGCCCAAGTTCGTGTGCGCCGGTAAATCTTTGGATAGGTAATCGCCGCTGGGTTGAGATTAAGATACCTCTATTTTGCTCTTCATCTAGGATGTAGGCACCTAGCAAGCCTTGCAGAGGACGAAAAAGAAGCGGAGCACCTTCATTAATAATAGCCTGAAATATATTTATTCTGCCTCCAGCTGGCTCGATGTTAGTCTCTACGCTATGAACCTGATGATATCTTTTCGCCGCTGCAATACCGTTAAGCATTGAATCTCGATAACTCATTCTTGCTCCTATAGCTTCCTTGATTTCATGAATTGAGCGAACCTGAGCAACTCTTCTCTATCATCATCAGTTAGTTCACTAGCAGCCCTAGCTAAATGTGCGATGTTGGGAGGGAGTTGGGTAAAAGTCTCATCGCTCTGACCAAGAAATTGTGAGATTGGTTGCCTATATAGCTCTGCAAACCGCTGTAATTCCATGGCTTGAACATTCCTCTCGCCCTTTTCTATCAACGAAATTGCCGGCCGTGATAAGGAAAGAGCAGATGCTACTTCGTCTTGGGATAATTGAAGATATTCACGGGCCTCGCGAAGTCTCTTGCCTAGCATTTGACGTGATAATTTCTCTTTATCGTGCATTTGTAGATTTGAATTTGGAGTTAAATCTATTCTCGATTTTTGGTAAAACATCGTTGAGTAAATCGGTGCAATCCTTGTATCCCCCTGCCCTCACAGTGTCGGACGGAAGTTTAACGTCGATTAATGATTCAACGGAAATTAGGATTTCAACTGCGCTGATCGAATCCAATCCATTCATGAGGCTCTTGAGGGTCTTAGGTTTTGGTGGATCGAGCGGATCTTCTTCACAAAATGAAACAAGGCGTTCCCATCCTTCCTTGAGTACGCCAATGACTTTCTCTCTCGGAAAGTGTCCATCAGTGGCGGGCTCGCTTTTCATTTGTTTCATTGCTGCAGATGAACACATTATTGTAAGAAAGTCAAACAGCAAAGTACGAAAATCGTACAATTCGGCGGGCGCACTATTCTGCTCCTGGGCTGCTATTTCTGTTTCTGTGTCGGTAA
>ENA-ORCW01000380-ORCW01000380.1-marine-metagenome-genome-assembly--contig:-NODE-380-length-31087-cov-3.005353_pt1 | contig 31087 bp, 24 predicted proteins | sample MGYA00237784_ERZ508517 | MGnify/ENA primary metagenome ERZ508517 (study PRJEB26187, sample SAMN06268979) | marine metagenome | isolation source: Tt ae E1 feedstock associated aerobic enrichment on... | reverse complement strand
CCCGCCAAGGGCCTTGCCGAGGGTTCCCGTCAGGATGTCGATTTTCCCCATCAGCCCGTGATGTTCGTGCGTCCCCCGCCCGTGGGTGCCCATGAAGCCCGTGGCGTGGCAATCGTCGACCATGACCAGTGCGTCATGCTTTTCCGCCAGCTTCACGATCCCCGGCAGGTAGGCGATAATCCCGTCCATCGAAAAGACACCGTCCGTGACAATCAGCCTGGTCCTGGCTCCCGAGGCCGCTTCCAACTGTTGCTCCAGGTCGGCCATGTCGTTGTGCCTGTACCGGAACCGCCGGGCCTTGCAGAGCCGCACCCCGTCGATGATGCTGGCATGGTTCAACTGGTCGCTGATGATGGCGTCCTCCTCGCCCAGGAGCGGCTCGAAAACGCCCCCGTTGGCATCGAAGCAGGCCGCGTAGAGGATGGTGTCCTCCGTACCGAGAAAACGGCTGACGGCCGCCTCCAGTTCCTTGTGCAGGTCCTGGGTCCCGCAGATGAAGCGGACACTGGCCATCCCGTAGCCATGCCGGCCAAGGCTCTCCGCGGCGGCCTTGATGACCTCCGGGTGATCCGCCAGGCCGAGGTAGTTGTTGGCGCAGAAGTTGATCACCAGCCGTCCGTCGGCCAGGCGCATGCGGGCCGACTGCGGGCCGCTGATAATCCCCTCGGTTTTATAAAGGCCGGCGTTGCGGATTTCCTGCAGGGTGTCCTTGAGCCGGGTCTGGAAGCTTTCTGGATACATGGCCCGGGTTTACCGGAAACTGAAAGCAGCGGCAAACGCATTATCCGCCACTTGCAAATCTGCCGGACCCTCCTAGCCTTGATACATGCGTGCGATAGTCAAGGAAGCCCGGGGGCCCGGTCTGGTCATGAAGGAGGTTCCGGCCCCGGCACCGGGTCCCGACGATGTGCTGATCCGGGTGCTCAAGTCGTCCATCTGCGGGACCGACGTCCATATCGACACCTGGGATGCCTGGGCGGCGAAGACGATTGAGCCGCCCCTGGTCATCGGGCACGAGTTTGTCGGGGAAATAGTCGAGGTCGGGAGCCATGTCAGCGGCCTCAAGCCGGGCGAGATCGTTTCCGGCGAAGGCCACCTGGTCTGTGGCAAATGCCGCAATTGCCTCCGCGGGCGGATGCACATGTGCCCCCACACCCGCGGCGTCGGGGTCAACCGCCCGGGCGCCTTCGCGGATTACCTCTGCCTCCCCAAGACCAACGTCTGGGTGGTCAGCCCCCAGATCCCCCTCCAGGTGGCCAGCTGTTTCGATCCGCTCGGCAACGCTGTCCACACCGCCACCACCTTCGATGTCCTCGGCGAGGATGTCCTGATCACCGGGGCCGGCCCCATCGGCTGCATGTCCGCCGCCATTTGCCGCCACGCCGGTGCCCGCAGCGTGGTGGTCACCGATGTCAATCCCTGCCGGCTCGAGCTGGCCCGGAAAATGGGCGCCACCGTGGCCCTTGATGTATCGAAGGAATCCCTACTCGAGACGGAAACCTTCCTCGGCATGAAGGAGGGCTTCGACGTCGGACTCGAGATGAGCGGCAGCCCCCGGGCCCTCTCCCAGATGATCGACGTCATGTTCGCCGGAGGGCGGATCGCCCTGCTGGGAATCCTGCCCCCCGACGCCAGCGTCGACTGGACCCGCATCATCTTCAAGGGCCTGACCCTGAAAGGCATTTACGGGCGCAAGATGTACGAGACCTGGTACAAGATGAGCGTCCTCCTCAAGAGCGGCCTCAGTATCGACCCGATCATTACCCATACCTTCCCCGCGGAATCCTTCCGCGAGGCCTTCGACCTCATGGAAAGCGGCCAGAGCGGCAAGATCATCCTGGAGTGGAACGGGTAGTGGGACTGGGATATGGGACCAAGGGGAACATATGGGACATATGTGGCATTCAGCCCCGGAATATGTAGCTCAGTAGTCTGGCGAGGTCCAGACCAGGTGGAGACACATTACCTATGGGTCTCATACGTCCCACATATATAGGTCACATTCGTCCCTTTGGTCCCATATCCCATAGGTCCCATATCCCATAGGTCCCATTCCCCAGTCGCCCTACAGCAGCGAGGCCGGGCGCAGGGTGCCCTTGCCGAACCGGGCGTTGAGGGAGTCGCCGACGGCACAGATGGCCTGCTGGCGCAGCCGGCCGGGCTGGAAAAGGTCCCCCTGGATCCATTCCGGATAGAGGTTGGCGAGCTGGACGTGGACCTGGTTGAGCTGGACCCGGCGCTGCCAGGCCCGGCGCATCAGGGGGCGCACCTGGGGCATGAAGACCGGGTCCAGGTTGCTGGGCTCCGGGAGGCTGTGACTGGCCTGGCTGCGCTCCATGTCGGTGTAGCGGACCCCCAGGGAAAGGGTCCGGGCACACTGCCGGGCCTTGCGGAGCCGGACCAGCTGGGCCACCAGCAGCGACTGGATCATTTTCTCCACAAAGGCCTCGTCGCCGGACTCGCCGGGAAAGGTCTCCTGACCGCCGAATGATTTCGGTGGAGCCTTCCCGGCGTCCACCGGGTCGTCATCTTCCCCCCGGGCCAGTTCCAGGAAGGAAAGGGCCTGTTTGCCGAGGACCGGGTACAGGATGTCCGGGCCGGAGCGGACCAGGTCGCCGATCCGGCGCAGGCCGATCTGCTCCAGGCGGCGGGTCGAGACCGGTCCCAGGCCCGGCAGGTGCCGCAGCGGCAGCGGGGCCAGGAAGGCCGCCTCGTTGCCGGCCGGGACCACCGTGAACCCGTGCGGTTTGTTCGCCTTGCCGGCAATCTGGGCCACCCGCTTGCGGGCCGAGAGGCCGCAGGAGACGGTGATCTTGAGCCAGCTGCAGATTTCCCGGTCAAAGCCGCGCATGAGGCGGACGGCCCCCTCCGGCCCGCCGGAGCGACCCCGGAAGTCCAGGTATCCCTCGTCGATGGAAGTCCGCTCCACGTGCGGGGTCAGGTCCTCGCAAAAATCAAAGATCTGGCTGCTGAAGCGCTCGTAGAGTTCGAACTGGCCGCGGATCAGGGTCAGTTGCGGGCACAACTGGAGGGCCCGGCGGGTCGGCATGGCGCTGTGGATACCGAAAACCCGGGCCTCGTAGCTGGCCGAGCAGATGACCCCCCGCGCTCCCCCACCCACCGCCACCGGGCGGCGGCGCAAGCGGGTGTCGGCCGCCTGCTCCACCGAGGCGAAAAAGGCGTCCGCGTCAAAATGTGCGATCTCGGCCATCTTATGGTATATTTATGTTCACTATTCCGGGACCCGCAAGTCGCAAAACGAACCGTCATATGAATTATCCCGCAGATGGCGTAAAAAGTGTTGGCATGCCACCGCTGTGGCGTCCTATGGTCTGGGGATTCCTCTATTGAACCAATAAGCTAAAGAGACCAAAAAATGGAAACAGAAATCCTGAAACAAGCGGCCACCCAGGCACGGGGCCTGGCCATCGATGCAGTTCACAAGGCCGGGATCGGCCACCTTGGCCTGCCCTTGGGCTGCGCCGAGATCGGCGCCGTGCTGTTCAGCGAAGCCCTCTCCTTCAACCCGGATGTCCCCCGCTGGATCAACCGCGACCGCTTTGTGCTCTCAGCCGGTCACGGGAGCATGTTCCTCTACGGATGGCTGCACCTCTCGGGCTACGACCTGCCCATCGAGGAAATCAAGAATTTCCGCCAGCTGCACTCCAAGACCCCCGGCCACCCGGAATTCGGGGAAACCGACGGTGTCGAGTGCACCACCGGCCCGCTGGGCCAGGGCGTCGGCAACGCGGTCGGGATCGCCGTCTCGCAAAAACTTTCCCAACAGAAGTTCAACACCCCGGGCCTGGCGATCCTGGACAACCATGTGATCTGCCTGGCCGGTGACGGCTGCTTCCAGGAAGGCGTGGCCATGGAGGCCAGCGCTTTCGCCGGACATTTCGGCCTGGATAACCTGATCATCATCTACGACAGCAACGACGTCACCCTCGACGCCCAGGCCGGCGAGACCCAGAGCGAGGACACCGCCAAGCGCTACGAGGCCATCGGCTTCGACGTCTGCACCATCGACGGCCACGACATGGCGGCGGTCCTGAAGGCGGTCAAAGACGCCAAGGCGGCCGACAACGGCAAGCCCAAGCTGATCATCGCCAAGACCGAGATCGGGCGCGGCATCAAGGAAGTGGCCGGCACCTGGAAGGCCCACGGCGAAGGCGGGGCCAAGTATGCCGAATCCGCCCGGGCCTCGCTCGGCCTGCCGGAGGAGACCTTTTTCGTCAGCGACGAGGTCAAGGCCCATTTCGCCAAGCAGAAGGCCGTCAAGCAAGCCGCCTATGCCGAGTGGGAAAAGACCTACAGCACCTGGAAAGCGGCCAAGAGCGAGCTGGCCGAGCTGCTGGAAGCGGCGGTCTCCGGCAAGCGCCCCAGCGCGCAGGAATGCCTGGCCATGATCCCGGAATTCCCGGACGACGCCAAGCTGGCCACGCGTGCCGCCGGCGGCAAGGTCCTGCAGCCCCTGGCCGCCAACCTGCCCCTTCTGACCACCGGCTCCGCGGACCTCTTTGGTTCGACCAAGAACTACCTGGAAGGCCAGGGTGACTTTACCCGGGACAACAACAGCGGGCGCAATTTCCGCTTCGGCATTCGCGAGCATGCCATGGGGGCCATCACCAACGGGATGGTCTACGACGGCATCTGGATCGCCTCCGGGGCCACCTTCCTGACCTTCTCGGACTACATGCGCCCGGCCCTGCGCCTGGCCAGCCTGGCCAAGTTGCCGGTGTTCCAGATCTTTACCCACGACTCGGTGGGTGTCGGCGAGGACGGCCATGGCGGCCTCGCCGATCAGGGACAGCCGGTGTTCCTTGAACGGGTGCAGCCAGCTGACCTGGATCTGTGCCCGTACGCCGTTCGAAAATTCAATGCTGCAGAGGCAGCAATCCGCGACGCCCTCGCGGAGGTAGGCCTCGGCCATACACCGGACGGAGACGGGTCGGGCCTCCGGCAGCAGGCTCAGGATGACCGAGATGTCGTGGGGGGCCAGGCTCCAGAAGGCGTTTTCCTCGGTTCGGACCTTGCCCAGGTTCATCCGGTTGGAGGTAATGCGGAAGACCTTGCCGAAGGCTCCCTCGGCGACCAGCTCCTGCAGCCGGCAAACTCCGGGATGATACTGCAGCAGGTGCCCGACCATGAGGATCCGGTCGTTGTCGCGGGCCATTTCCTGCAATTGCTCCCCCTCGCTGACCGTGAGGGCAAAGGGCTTCTCCACATAGACGTCCTTGCCCGCCAGCAGGGCCTGCCGGGTCAGTTTGTAATGCAGGACCGCCGGGGCCGCAATCGCCACCTGCCGGATGGCCGGGTTGTCCATGACCGCCTCCGGATCGGATTCCACGGTGACTTCGGGGTACTGTCCGGCCAGATGTTCCCGCAGCTCGTCGCTTGGTTCGCAAATGGTATGCAGGGCCCCCAGGGCGCTGAAATTCCGGGCCAGGTTCTTGCCCCAGTTTCCGCATCCGATGAGCGCCAGGCTCCTTTCGTGGCGTCCCTCAGGCATGCTTGCTCTCCCTGACCGCCTTGCAGATGCGGTCCTGTTGCTCATGGCTCATGTAGGGATGGAAGGGCAGGCTGAGGACCTCCCGGGCCGCCGCCTCCGAATGAGGGAAGCTGCCTTCTCTATAGCCCAACGGCTGGAATACCTTCTGCTGGTGCAGGCAGTTGCGGTAGTAAACCGCCGTGGGGATGCCCTGGTCGCGGAGATCCTTGGCCAGTTGACCCCGGTCATTTGGGCGTATCGTGTACTGGGCATAGATGTGGGTGTTACCGGCGGCAATGGCGGGGGTCCGGCAACAGTCCCCCAGTAGCTCGGAATAGCGTCGACCAAGTTCCTGCCGCAGCCCGATCTCCTCCTTGTAGGCCGGGAGCTTGGCCAGTAAAATGGCTGCCTGCAGGGTGTCGCAGCGCCCGTTGGTTCCCAAATGGTCATGGTCGCCCCGGACCAGTCCGCCGTGGTTGACGATGGCCCGCAAGCGGTCCGCCAGCCCCTTGTCCCGGGTAAAAATGGCGCCTCCATCGCCGTAGCAGCCCAAGGGCTTGGCCGGAAAGAAGCTGGTGCAGGAAACGGTGCCGGTGGTTCCGCTTTTGTGTCCCTTTCGTTCGGCTCCGAAACTTTGCGCGGCATCCTCGACTATGTGTATCGGCTTATTGGCGACAATTTCCTCTATTGCCTCATAATCCGCCATCTGGCCGAACAGGTTTACCGGTATGACGGCTTTGGTCTTGGGTGTAATGGCCGCCCGCACCGCCTCCGGATCGATGTTGTAGGTTTCCGCGTCGATATCCGCGAAAACAGGTGTGGCCCCGACCAGCCCGATTACTTCGGCTGTGCTGATCCAGGTGAAGGGGGTGGTGATGACCTCGTCGCCGGGCCCGATGCCGAGTGCCCTGAGCGCGATCTCCAGGGCCATGGTCCCGCTGGAGGTCAGGATGGAATGGGTCCCGCCGAGGAATTCGCCCAGCGCGGTTTCCAGCTCATGGACTTCCGGTCCGTTGATGAAGCGTCCATGTTCGAGGACGCCCGCCATAGCGGCTTCAATGGCCTCCTCGCTCCGCCTGTGAATGGCCTTAAGATCGATGAATTCCATTATGCTTTTATGATCCTGGCCTTGCCGGGTGTCACATCGACAAGGGCGTTGCGGGTGTCAATAATCAGGGGTACCGAGTCGACCAGCTTCTGGTAGGGCATCCCTTCATGGGCCGTGACGATGACCGCCGCGTCAAACTGCCCCAGGCTGACCGAGTCCCATGAAATGGATTTCATTCCCCGCCATTGCATGTGCGCCCGGGTCTTTGGCAGCACCGGAATGAAGGGATCGTAATAATAGGGATGGCCGCCGCGTTCATGGATCAGTTCCAGGATTCTTAGGGCCGGGGACTCCCGCATGTCGTCGACATTCTTCTTGTACGCCATGCCCATAATGAGAATCCGGCTCTCCTTGATGGGCTTGCCAAAATCGTTCAGGCCATCAGCCAGTTTGGCGACCACGTAGTCCGGCATGACCTGGTTAATTTCCCCGGCCAGCTCGATGAACCGGGTCGTCAGTCCTTCCTCCTTGGCCCGCCAGCTGAGGTAAAAAGGATCGATGGGAATGCAGTGTCCACCAAGCCCGGGTCCCGGGTAAAAGGGCATGTAGCCGAAGGGCTTGGTCTTGGCCGCTTCAATTACCTCCCAGATATCGATCCCCATTCGAGAGAAGATCACCTTCAACTCGTTGACCAGGGCAATATTCACACTGCGGAAGATGTTCTCCGTCAGCTTGGCTGCTTCCGCCACCTTGCAGGAAGAGACCGGGACCACCTGCTGGACCACCTGCCCGTACAACGCCACCGCCTTTTCCAGGCAGGCTTCCGTCAGCCCGCCAACCAGCTTGGGGATCCGGCCAATCTCGCTCAGGGGATTTCCCGGGTCTTCCCGCTCGGGGGAAAAAGCCAGGTGAAAGTCCGTTCCCGCCTGCATCCCGGAGGTGCTTTCCAGGATCGGCAGCAGGCACTCCTCGGTCGCCCCGGGGTAGGCCGTGGACTCCAGAACCACCAGGCAGCCAGCGGAAATGTGCGGCCCGATGGAGCGGGCCGTATTCTCGACATAGGACATGTCCGGCTGGCGGTGCTTGTCCAGCGGGGTGGGGACACAGATCACGACCGCCGAGACGTGGGAAACAGTGGTGAAGTCCGTTCCCGGCCGCAGGTTTCCGGACTCGACTGCCCTGCGAATGCGGTCAGCAGGAATATGCCGTATGTAGCTTTGCCCCGATTGAAGGGCATCCACCTTGGCCTCGTCCACATCCAAGGCCAGAACGGTGGCCCCCGCCTCCGCGAAGATCAGGGAAAGGGGGAGCCCTACGTATCCTTGTCCAATAACGGCAATGCTGCTCATCAATTTTCCAGTACGGTGATTCTGAATAATTTCGGTTTCCTAAAAATGTGTCAGTGCAAAAATCAGTCAGCCCCGGATATGGGCAATTTTTAGCAGTTCCACAACAATTGTGATCAAGGAAAGCCTCATTCGGATTCCTCATTTTGAAATACAGGTGCCCGCTCTTTTTCGGACAGATTGCGCCGGTCCTTCACCACCCCCAAGCGCACTCCCATTCGGCTCACTTCGACCACGGGATCTCCTTTATGGTATTGGTTGGCGGCCCAGCTGGTGCTGGCCATGTAATAGTCATCCTCGTCCGGCTGCGAACGAACCAACCTGATGGGCAGGCTGGATTCCTCCGGCAGGTAGGGCTGGGCCAGCCAGGTTACGTGCTCCATGTTGATGACGACGTAGGGGTGGCTGAAGGATGGACGGGCCTCGGCCAGATGCCTGAGAAGTCCCTCCGTCAACTCCTTGTAGACGGTCCCCCAGTAATCGGTCTCGTACTTTTGGGATCCCTGCTGAATCCCACCAGCCAGTTCGTTGTAATAGATGTACTGGTAGGGATGCAGGCGGATGCAGGTGACGGCGATCCAGAGGGCGTAACCTGCCATTCCTGTCACCGCGGTAATCCGTAAGGCTTTACGGGTCCGGCTCAGCAGGACCAGGATGTGGTCCAGTGCCATCCCCGCCACAACTGCAATCAACGGAACAAGGAAGAGCAGGTGGCGAATTCCGTTGTAGAGGGTGGAGTTACGGACGATGACGTAGGCCAATGGAAAAAGGATGGCAAACCAGAGCAGGAGCCTGGGCAGATCGGCGGGCTGGGGCAGCAATCGTTCGCGTTGGCTAATGGCCTTTATGCCAAATCCTGCCCCGGCAAACAGAAGTGCCAGGATACCGACCGGGATCTTCAGGAGGAACATCTTCAGGATGTAATACCATGGCAAATCCTGAGCCGGGACGAATTGCCCTTCAAAGAAAATCGGCATGGTCCAGTCGAACTGGGTCACGGCTCCCAGCGTTTCCCCGGTCCGGGCAAACGGGTTGGCGTGCATACTGGGCCAGTAGATGGCCAGGATGACCAGCCCCGCCATTACCACCACTGCGACGGGCAAGATCTGCCGGAGGAGGGGCTTCAGGGAATAGCGGACCTGTTCCTCCTTTTGCCGTGCGCCGGCCAGCCAGGCCAGAAGGATGAACAGTCCCAGGTAGCAGATGAGGACCAGTCCGCCGATCCGGCAAGCCAGGGTGATTCCGATGCTCAGCCCCGTGAACCCGATTGTCTTCCACCCCGGGGCCGGCCAATCCCGCAACCAACGGGCGATCCAGTAGATGGACCAAACAGAGCCGAAGGCGAAGGGGATGTCCTTCGGGTTGATGAACATGTGTCCGTAAAAACTGGGTGTAAGGAGCAGGACCAGTCCGGCCAGGAAGCCGGCCCGCGTAGTGCCGAGGAGGGTGGCCAGGCGTACAGCGCCAAGGACCGTGATAACCCCAAGGAGGAGGGAAAACGCATGGCCGGTCGTGACATCGGAGAAAGGCGAGATCCGCCGCAGCAGGGCGAGGTTGAGGTCGTAGAAGCCGGGATACTTGTCCTTACGGGAGGAGATTTCCCGGGCCTGGTCGAATTCCCCGCGGAAAAGGTGCTGGTAGTAAGCCAGCTTTTGCTCGCCGGCTTCCCTTCGGATCTGCTCATCCCAGCTGGAACCGTAATCGGCGACGGTGGTCAACCCCAGCAGGGCGGCTGTCAGTATAAGGATTATTGAAAGAACGGACCAGCGCCCCGGTTCAATCATTTTCATTTTCCTCCTCAAGCAGCCGTTGCAAGGCCAGGGTTTTGTCGTCGATAACTGCGGTACCGTCAATTACCGCAAGTGTCCGCCTGGCCAGGTCTGATGACTCGATGTTGTCCTGCCAAATGTCCCTCGCGACATCCTTCATGTCCCAGTTCCACAGGTAAAAACCAAAAAATACGGCCAGGTCCGGATCATCAACCGCATCAAACTTTATCCACTTTTTCTGCTCCTCCCATTCGCCGAATTGCCGGTAGGCCTCATCGCCGGTCATCCGCAGAAAGAGGTAACTTTTCAGGTAGAGCACGTTTGCAGTATGGCGCTTGGGCTGTACCTTCAGCGCAGTCCTGGCCAGCTCGGCGGCTTGCAGGTCATTGCCCAGGAGCGAATGGGCACCGGCGAGGAGAAGCCGGTCCTGCAGGTAGGTTTTTTCGTCACGTATTCCGGCGAAGCTGCTGAAGGTAAGGAGCCCGAACAGGAGTCCGATGGCCCCGGGCAGGATCAGGCTCCTCCAGTTCAGCCTGGCCGCACCCGGGAGCACTGGAATCCCTCCGGCGAATACAGCCAGTACAGGTGCCAGCGGCAGGCGAAACCGGGCACTGGCGTAATAGAGGATAAGCGAAACGCTGTAAGCAAGGATCAACCCGCTCAGGATGGCTGCTGCCTTCCAGTCCCGGCTCGCCAGATACACTGCCCCAAAAGATCCCAGGATAAGCAGGATCCCCCAGTTCATCGGGTTATATCTGAGCAGAGGAAACCGCTCCTTGTGGTATGAAAAGGTCAGGTTGTTGTATTGCTCGTACGAATTGAGAACTGCATACGCTTTAAAGGCGATGAGCCGCGCCCACCCAAGGGGATCCCCGGCGACCCTGTCCTTGAATTGATCCTTCCAGAAACGGTTGAAGCGGGAGATATCAAAAGGAACTGTTTCTCCAGTGGCAGATTCGTAAATCAGTTCGGATTCCCTGCGCGCTGCATTGAGGTAAGTTTCTCCCGTCAGTTCCATTGTGTGGCCATAGTAGAGCCCGTTGGCCCCTTCCCGGTTGGCCGCGTAAAGGTTGTAGGGACCCTGCCAGGGAAGGATGCGGAACTCCCCGGCATGCCGGTAATTGAGAATTCCTTGAAAAAGCAACATCAAGGATAAGCCCGCGAGAATAAGGCCCGAACTCAAGGTACGTTCCTTTATTGCCTGCTTCCTCAATAAAGGAAGGAGGATCAGGACCAGGGCCGCGGGCAGGAAATGCGGCCGGGCCAGACAGGCTAATCCTGCCAACAGGCCTCCCGCCAGACTGAGGGACCGGGACTGCCTGTCATTCCTCAAAAGACATTGCATGGCCCCCAGGAAAAGAACGATCGCCAGCGTCATGTCCATTACCTGCAAGGAGAAGAACAAGGACGCCGGGTTCAGGATATAGAGCAGGAACGCGATTAGACCCGACTTGTCCGATTCCCAAATCTGGAGAGTCAGGTGACGGACCTGGAAAGCGGCGAGGATGTGGAGTCCCAGGCCCGCAAATAAGGCGATTTGTGCCCATCCCTGTAGTCCCGCGAAGAAACTGAGGATCCAGGGGTACAGCATGGCCCGGTAAAATGGCTCCAAGGGAAGGGAATGCCTACTGATCAGATAGGCGAGTGTCAGGTTTTCCTTGGCATCGGCTTGGGGAAGCCTGGCCAGAGGATCCCCCATCCATTGAATGGCGAAGATGATGCAATATACTATGGCGGCGACCATAATCCACCGGTACGCTGTGTCAGGAATCTGTAGCTTGGATCGCATATTATGCCTCAAAGCGGTTTTTTGAATCCAGCATCAGTATGTGCAGGAAAAGCTGTTGTGAAAGGTGGTTGGACAGGTCATGGGGACTAGGCGGAATTCGGAAAGATTGGAAATGTGCACCTGACATAGCAAGAAATTGCTAAACAGCACCGCCCCATTACGTCCTTTCTTGCCAAGGTTTACAGGTTCCTTACTTCAGAGATCCAGTTATTGACCCAAGGAGACATCTCTCTAATGCCTGAACCGAAATCCACTAATAAGCCCCCGCTGCTCGCTCGCCTGGCCTTTTACTACCTGGTTATCTTCGGCTGTCTGGTAATTGGGTTCGGCATCTCCTATCTGCAACTGCCACCGTATGGGGCGATTGACAAGGGATTCAAGGAATTGGCCACCTTTTTCAAGGGTACCCCCGAGGAAGGTAAATCTGCTAGTGACCGCTTGCTACTGCATCGCCAGGAGCGTCGACAAAACCTTTTCGATCCCGGCTTCAATCTCCGCGACCCAAATTTTGTCGATCCAGGTTATTTGCTCATTTCGGAGTTTAACAAGGAGGTAGGACAGGTTATTGTACGCTTGGTCGCGGTTGATGGATTCGAGGAAATCTACCGGTGGTTGCCCCCCATTGAGGAAATTCTGAACCGAACATCGCGGGACACGAAAAACAATAACCTCGCCGGATACACCGCCCAAAATCCCGTCCTGCACAGCGATGGTAGCCTGGTATTCACCAGCGGTAACGGTCCATTGGTGAAGATATCCAAGGACAACGAAATTTTCTGGATTGTAGACGGTCATTTCCACCACTCCATTGAAGTCGATCATAACAGAAATTACGTCGTCCCCGTGGTGAATAAGCCTGCTTTCATGCAGTTCGATAAACCGTATCGTGACGACGCCTACAGTGTCATTTCAGCGGAGGGGAAGGTCCTGGATAACCGCTCGGTGGGGAAAATCATGCTGCAGGATGATCGGTTTTTCGGTTTATTTTTAGGCGCGGGGTTTTTCACGGAGGACAGACTTCACTTGAATGACGCCCAGCCCATTCTTGAGGACAATGGGATTGCCAAAAAAGGGGACATCGCCTTCAGCATGCGGCACCTGTCACTGGTCATGCTATACCGTCCTTCCACAAATAAAATTATCTGGGGGCGGATCGGGCCTTGGACCTACCAGCACGACATTAACATCCTGCCTGATGGGCGATATTCCATCTTCAGCAACAACGTCCTATGTGTGGAGACGATCGACAACGTCATTTCCCACAAATCCCACAGTGAGGTCTATATCTACGATGCCACCACGGATTCCGTCGTTTCCCCTTATGGTGATCAGATGGAGAAATCCCAGTGCATCTCCTCTACAGGGGGGCGTTCCCGTATCCTCCCTAACGGGGATGTCTTTCTGGAACAGTACGATTATTGCCGCATTCTTCGTCTGTCCGGTGACACCCTGCGCTGGGAATACACCAACAAGGTGACGGATGACACGGAAGGCATGGTCAACTGGTGCCGCTACCTCCTCCCTGACGAAGTCGATCTAGACTGGCTGGAAACAACAAAAAACTGAACCCTGCCAATGCCTGACCCGGATTTAAACCAGAAACAACCTTTGATCGCCCGCTTGGCATTTTATTATTTGGTCATCTTCAGCTGCTTGGTGATTGGCTTTGGCGTTTCCTACCTCCAATTGCCTCCTTATCATCAAATAGACAATGGCCTGAAGGAATTAGGGGCGTTTCTGAAAGGGAAGGCCGGTGAGAATAAATCCACCATGGAGCGCCTGACCCTGCACCGCCAGGAGCGTCGTGAAAAACTTTTTGAACCGGGATTTCATCTACGGGATCCAAATTTCGTTGATCCTGGCTATCTGCTCATCTCTGAGTTCAACAAGGGTGAAGACCAGGTAGTGGTGCGACTTGTTAGCGTTGATGGCTTTAAGGAGGTCTACAGGTGGGTCCCTCCAGTTGAAGAAATAATTGAGCGGACCTTTCAGGACGTAGGATGCAACAACAAAGCCGGGTATGAAGCCCAGCATCCTCTGTTGCACGATGATGGAAGTCTGGTTTTCACCAGTGGAGAAGGTCCCCTGGTCAAAATCGACCGCAACAACAACATTGTCTGGACTGTAACCGGCTACTTCCATCACTCCATCGAGCGGGATAGCAAGGGCAACTACGTGGTTCCAACCGTTAACAACCCTCCTTTCATGAGCTTTAATATTGATGGAACCCACTATCGTGATGATGCATATGCTGTTGTTTCACCTGATGGTGAATTACTGGAGATTCAATCAATCGGGAAACTTTTGGTCCAGGATGACCGGTTTGTTGGAGCGTTTCTGGGGGTTGGGAATTTTAACATGGACCGAATCCATTTGAATGATGCCCAGCCAATACTCGAGGATAATGGAACCGCACTCAAGGGGGATATTGTTTTCAGCATCCGACATCTCTCGCTTGTGATGCTTTATCGTCCTTCCATCGGGAAGATCATCTGGGGGCGGATTGGTCCATGGACCTACCAGCACGATGTCAATATTCTCCCGGACGGCCGATTTTCTATATTCAGCAACAATGTAATGACCCTTAGGGACGATAACGATGCCGTACCACACAAGCCATACAGTGAAGTCTACATCTATGATCCCACCACCGATTTGGTCGAATCCCCGTATCGCGAGGAGATGGAGAAGATCGGCTGTCTCACGGTCACTGCGGGTCGCTCTCGGATATTGCCCAACGGCGATGTATACCTTGAACAGTCGGATTTTTGCCATCTGGTCCGCATTTCCCGCGACTCGATTCGCTGGGAATATACGAACCAGTTGACTGCGGATACCCAGGGTTTGGTTAACTGGTGTCGCTACCTCCTTCCGGAAGAGGTTAATTTGGACTGGCTTAACGAATCCCAAAATTGAAGTTCTTATCCATTATTTCCTGCTCCCGGTAAAACAATTGGAAATGTCACAGGTTAAAAGTGCTATGCCCTAGACAAGCCAAGAATGACGCTTAGAAGTGGTTGCTTCATGGCGGATCAGGACCCAGCTAAAAAGTCTCCTTTGTTGGCCCGTTTGGCATTCTATTACCTGGTTATTTTTGGTTGCCTTGTAATAGGCTTTGGGATCGCTTACCTGAAACTTCCTCCCTTTCAAGCCATTGACAATGGATTCAACCAATTGACAACCTTTTTCAAAGGTACTCCAGAAGAGGAAAAGACTACGCTGGAGCGGCTGACTCTTCATCGTCAAGAATTCCGCCAGAACAAGTATGATCCGGGGTTCAATCTGCGGGATTCTGATTTTGTAGATCCAGGTTTCTTGCTTATATCTGAATTCAGCAAGGAGCACAACCAGACCATCATCAGGTTGGTCAAAGTGGACGGATTTGAAGAGCTATATTCTTGGATTCCGCCAGTTGAGGAAATTCTCGATCAGACCAGGAGGGATACCCTTTTCAATAATATGGCAGGTTTTTGTGCTCAGCACCCTCTTCTTCTCACCGATGGGAGCGTCGTCTTCACCAGTGGCCAGGGACCCTTGGTTAAGATTGACCGAGATAGTGAAGTGGTCTGGACTATCAACAGGCATTTTCATCACTCCATCGAAGTGGATCAGAGTGGTAACTTTGTCGTGCCGATTGTAAATGAGCCATCGTTTTCCGAAGAGTTGTCCCTCTTTCGCGATGATGCCATAGCCATTGTTTCTCCTGAGGGTGAAATTTTGGAAATTCGGTCCATTGGAGAGTTGCTTGTTAAGGATGACCGATTTGTCGGGGCCTTTTATGGGGTTGGTTATTTTTTTGCGGACAGGGTCCACTTGAACGATATTCAGCCCATCCTGGAGGATATCGGGACTGCGAAGAAAGGAGATCTTGCCCTGAGCTTGCGCAATCTGTCCCTGATTATGCTGTATCGTCCGTCCACCAATAAAATCATTTGGGGCCGGTTAGGTCCCTGGATTTATCAGCATGACGTGAATATTCTGCCCAATGGCAGTTTCTCTGTTTTTAGCAACAACGCCTACAGCCAATTCCTCGGACCAGAAACCTCCAAAAAGTACAAGCCATATAGCGAGGTCTATGTGTTTGATCCAGAGACAGATAAGTTGGTTTCCCCATATGAAGAGCAAATGGCTTCTGTAGATTGTTTTACTCCCACAGCGGGTCGGGCTCGCGTGTTGCCAAATGGCGATGTTTTCCTTGAGCAATCAGATTTTTGCCGTCTGATCCGCTTGTCGAATGATAGAATCCGTTGGGAATACACGAATATGGCGGCCGACGACACCCAGGGGCTGGTTCATTGGTGCCGGTACTATGGTCCGCAGGAAATCGACTTGGAATGGCTTGAAGGTAATCTAAACTGAAACTGAAAATGGATTTATTGAGCATACATAACGAACTGATTGGATATATCGGGCCGGGATTAAGCGGAGGGATCATCGGCGTCATACTCGGCTTTTTGGCATCCATTGGATTGGCCATCCTGGCGATCGTCTGGTATCCGCTGAAGCGGTTGATCAAGGGCAAGAAGAAGCATTCCAATGCCGGCGCTGCCGCGAGGGAGTCTGTTCCCCAGACTGCTGCCTCAGCGGAAGTCGATCCGGGTAAAGGGACCTGATCATCTAAGAGGAGAGCGGATACTGCCCGTCTACCATAATATAGTAACCAACTGGTCAGATGGATTTGGTTTTTGCCGGGCTTTTAGGGGTAGTGTTAGGGGAGCTCTTCCGCTGGATCTTCATGCGAGGATTGCACACCCGGATCCTGACGATCAGCCATAAGGCCAGTCGAGTGGTGCGATCCCGGACTCTTTCCGACGAGCAAAAGCAGTTGGCTGTCGGGGCTTATGCCGGCATGATGATGGTGACTACCCTCAAACTGACCGGTTGCTTTATACTGGTCATAGCGGTGGGGGCATTGTTACTGCTGCCCTACCAGTTGCTGGGCCATGACGTCGGGGCATTTCTGGCCTCGGGCAAGGTGCTGGTCATCATGACGTTGGTGTCCTTGCTTTACATCTGGGTGCGCAGCCAATTGACCGCCTCTTCTACGCAGGAGGATTATGGTCCTGGATCGCGATTCCTTCACAAAATAGCCCTTGGCAATGGTATTATACCGGAAGTCTCATGGGATCTGGAAAAGGCTCTGCTGGGGAAGAGAAATGAATCGATCACTCAGGACCGGCATGTCTTCATCGCAGGTTTGGCCCGGGCCGGAACAACGGTATTGATGCGTCGCCTCTTTGCCTCCGGGGCTTTCCAGTCGCTCACCTACCAGGACATGCCTTTCGTGCTAATGCCAAATCTGTGGCGGAAAATGCGGGGCCGGAATGCCAGATCCGGGGAAAAAAAGGAACGCGCCCACGGCGATGGCTTACTCGTAGACTTCGACAGCCCCGAAGCGCTGGAGGAAGTATTCTGGCGCTTTCATGAGGGCGATTCCTATCTAAAGGAGGATCGCCTGGTTCCGATGCAAGGCTCAGAGGAAACGATTGAGGAATTCAGAGAGTACATCCGTGCTATTCTCAAGGAGCATCCAAATGAACGATACCTCTCCAAGAACAACAATAACATCCTCCGGCTGGGCAGTCTCAATGAAGCCTTTCCGAATTCAATTATTCTTATTCCATATAGGGAACCTCTTCAACAAGCTTACTCCTTATGGCAGCAGCATCGGCGTTTTCTAGACAGCGATCCTTTCACGGCAAAGTACATGGTATGGCTGGCTCACCACGAGTTTGGCCAAGGGCACCGGCCATTTGTCTTTTGCGAGAGCCAGATTCTGGAGGGAGCCCCGGAGAACCTCGATTACTGGCTTTCCCTCTGGCGCAATGTGTATGGATGGCTGATCCAGAATGTCCCCGGCAATGCCCGCTTCATATCCTATCGCCAGCTTTGCGAGGACACTGAATCGGTTTGGGGAGTCCTTGAACGGGATCTTGACCTGCCGCCTGCCCTCAAAAACGCCGATCATCTTACTTACAGGGAGCGGGAGGTGAATATTCCCTATAATCCTTCTCTTCTAACCGAGGCCAGGGTTATTTACCAGCAACTGGTGGAACGCGGATAGCCTGAACTTCCAATCTTGCTCAACCGAACACACTTCTTACTTCAAATGGCAATGGTACCAGGCACTGGAATTCTCGAGCGTCATTGGGCGCGCGTCCGTAAACACTACGAAAAGGTTGGCCAGTTACCCCTCTTGAGCAAAGGCTACCGCCGGATCCTGACTCGCTACCTGTCCTTCTACATCCCCGAAAAGGTCAGCCTGCTGGAACTCGGTTGCGGCACCGGAGAGGTGCTGGCGAAGCTTAAAAATCGGGACCGGACAGGCGTCGACCTGGTTCCGGAGCAAGTTGCAGAGGCGGCCCGGCGCAATCCGGACTGCCGCTTCCTGGAGGGCGCGGCCGAGACGTTCCCTAGCCAAGAGAAGTACGACTACATCCTCCTCTCCGACGTCCTCAACGAGGCCGCCGACGTGCAGGCCACCCTCGAGAACCTGCACCACCTGGTCCATGAGGAGAGCCGGCTGGTCATCAATGTCTACAACACCATGTGGCGGCCCATCCTGGCCCTGGCCAACTGGGTCGGGCTAAAGCCGAAGCGCCCCGAGCTGAACTGGCTCTCCGGGCATGACCTTGAGAATCTGCTCGATTTGGCCAACTGGGAGGTCGTCCGGAAGGACGCACGAATCCTCATTCCTCACGAGCTGCTCGGCCTCGGCACGCTCATCAACCGTTGCCTGGCGCCGTTTTTCTCCTGGTTCTGCCTCAGCGTCTTCCTCGTTGCCCGACCCCGGCTGGAGGCGGTCAGGGAACGGGAGCTGTCCGTTTCGGTGATCATTCCCGCCCGGAACGAGGCCGGCAACCTCCGGGCCGCCATCGAGCGCACGCCGGACATGGGCAAGTGGACCGAGATTGTCTTCGTGGAGGGGAATTCACAGGACGAAACCTGGGACACCATCCAGGAGGTCATTAAGGAGAATCCGGACAAGCGGATCCGCGCCTTCCAGCAGACCGGCAAGGGCAAGGGCGATGCCATGCGCCTTGGCTACGAGAAGGCCGAGGGGGACGTCTTTATCATCCTCGATGCCGACTTGACCGTCCCTCCGGAGGACCTGCCCAAGTTCTTCCGGGCTATCGCCACCGGCAAGGCCGAGTTCGCCAACGGGGTCCGCCTGGTCTATCCGATGGAGGACGAGGCCATGCGCTTCCTCAACATGTGCGGGAACAAGTTCTTCAGCCTCCTCTTCTCGTGGCTCCTCGGACAACCTATCAAGGATACCCTCTGCGGGACCAAGGTCTTCCATCGCGATCATTACCGCATGATCGAGGAGAACCGCTCCTTCTTCGGCGACTTCGATCCCTTCGGGGATTTCGACCTCATCTTCGGCGCCTCCCACCTCAACCTGCGTATCAAGGACATTCCCGTCCGCTACCAGAGCCGCAACTACGGCTCACCCCAGATCGACCGCTGGCGGGACGGGGCCCTCCTCATTCGCATGAGCTGGTTCGCCGCCCGTAAATTGAAGTTCTTCAGCTGATGGACCGGGAAGATACTTCTGCCCCGGAAATCACTTACGACCTTGGGTTGCTGGCCAAGAGCGAGGAGAAGTGGAGCAAATCGGCCGCCCTGCGGTTCCTCTACGGCGACCTCTACCGGGAAATGGCTGAACGCATGGTGCCCGGATCGACGCTTGAGCTCGGCTCCGGAATCGGGCGGATCAAGGACTTCCTGCCCGGCGTCGTGACCAGCGACTTGGTCAAGACGCCCTATGTTGACCAGGCTTGTTCCGCTTATGACATTGATCCGCCGGAGGAGGGGCAATGGGCCAATATCCTCGCCCTGGACGTTCTCCACCACCTTTGCCGGCCCTTCGACTTCTTTGCCAGTGCATCGAGGACCCTTGCCCCCGGCGGCCGGATCATCCTCGTTGAACCGGCCGCCACTCCGTTCGGCCGGCTCTTCTACAAGGCGGTCCACCCGGAGCCGATCGAGCCGTCCCGTATCCAGCCACCCTTCGTCATGGAGCCGGATTCGCCGGACGGGGAATTTGCCAACATGGGGATGGGGGTGGCGCTCTTTCGCCAGCATGAAGGGGAGACCGCAGAACGCCTGCGCCCCTTGGAACTGCGCCCCTTGTCGGTAAGTTTCCGCGATTTCGCGGCCTACCCGTTGACGGGGGGCTATGCTGGAAAACAATTGGCCCCGAAGCTGCTCATACAGGGTTTGGCCGCTATGGAGCATTTGTTGCCGCAGGCGCTGTTACGGATTCTGGGTCTGCGGATGGTTGTTGCGCTGGAAAAGGTTCTGTAGAATTCGTTGGCCGCAGTCCCACGAACTTTAGCATTCGCACTGCCACTCCTCCTATGATCCTCTTCTCCTCGACCATTTCGGTGACGAAGTTATTCGGCAGCTTCCATTCCTCAGTCGGAATATGGTTCCCATTATCGTCCAGAACCGTTTGCTGTAATATCATAATCGCAGTGAAGCGTTTCACTTTTATCAATTTCAAGAATTCTTCCGGCTGGTGCTTTAGGAACAACAGGGGCATACTGGCTTCCCGGGCCACCACTCCATAAGCCTCTGAATCGCTGACAAAGAGGATGTTTCGGCCTGAGTATTTTTGTATCCAATCAAGGAACACTTCCGTCCGCTTCACAATCCAGTTCTTGCTTTCATATTCACGTGTGGAAATAGCCGATAGGCTTTCCACTGAAAAGAAAATGGCTAAGAACAAAAGAAGCCCTCTGCTTAGCTTGTTGGAGATAGAGGGAATGCACGATACAATCGTGAGCAGTACAAAACCCAGTGCGGCTATTTCGTATCCAATGGTCAGGGGAAGGTTGTCAATCAAGATAGTCTGGGCTCCACTGATCAAGGCCAGGGCAGTGGCCAGAATAAGAGTCAGATGCGGTTCCTTCTTTAAAGCATACAATGCGGAGAATGCCATCACCAGCAATGGGAAGAGGAGAAAACGCACGGTCTCCACGGCGTTCACATGCCCCCAGTGATAAGAGAAGATGAGACCCAGAAAAATGACCAACGAGGCAAAGAGGCAGACCAAGGCTATTGCTACCGGATCTCCATTCCTCTCATTGGAAAAGAATTTCCTCACTTCACGGGTAATTATGATCAGGCAAATCGGGAAGGAAACTAGTCCCAGCATGGATAAGGGAAGAGATATGGGATACTTGCGTCCGGTAGTCAGCATAACATCCAGGAAGGCACCAACATTGCGGCCCCAATAGACTGGTGAGAATGCTGAATTACTTTCCGTGACGTTCAACTGCCAGTTACCGGCATTGGAGAATGAGAAACCCACCAGACAAAATACATAGAAAACGATCAGCGGACTGACAACATATACTGGCAGGAAGCCCTTCGGCTCACTTTTTCTCCAAACAAGGAAACAATGGGCCAGATAGGGCACGATAAAGAAGATGACCCCCTCGTACCGGGTGAAGGCGATTCCGGAAGCCAGTAGGTAGGCGAGGGGCAATTCCTCTTCGTGGCCCTTCTGAAGGACCCGGATCAGGGTATAGAACAGGAATGCTATCTGGGCCACATAGAACACCTCGAAATGCTGGCTGGTTACATTCTGGGAAAGCAGGGGAAGCGTTCCGAAGAGCAGAATGGCAATCATACCGCCGAACTTTGGGTACACTTCTTGCCCGATCTTCCCCATAAGGAAGAGGGCCAGAAATCCAAGAATTGCATTCAGTAGGTAACCATTAAACATGTGGTAACCAATGATCCGGTGCACCATGGACAGCATAAAAGGGTACAAGGGGGGCCTCTTGTCTGGAAAGCCAAAGAATATCTCCTCCTCACTGCCCCCGGAATCAACAAAGCGGGGATTCTGGTAGGTATGGTCATCGAGCAATTGCAGCGCTGAGTTCTGAATCACCAACTCGTCCAGCAACACCTTGTTGGCCCGGTTGTCGGTGCATTCGTAGGCCAGGATGATGCCTAGGCTCAACAGAAGAATGACTTTGTTCCTGGCGAAGAAGGAGAGGTGGATTCGGCTTTTGTGCGCCTTGTACAAGGTGAAGGAAAAGGCGATCAGGAAAAGGATGCACAGGAAGGTTGCCAGGTATTCGACAACAAATTCGGCAATAGGACTTGAAAGGCTGTGTCCAATCGCGGCACTCAGCAGGCAAGCCACGGGAATAAGGAACAGGTGCTTACAAGATTTAATGAGCGTCATGGCGTGCAGGGGGCTTCGGATTAAGCTCATCAACGGGATTGTTGCGGTTTGATGTCAACCAGCCGATCAACACGGTATATCACGCCCAATCCTACCGAGGTTTCAAACACGGTCTCAACTTCAAAGCGCTCCGGATCCAAGTAATCCCGGTCATACTTAACCTTGTAGGTCCCATCTTCCTGAAGATAAAACAGGCGGGGAATGTAGACGTCGCTGAAATACTTTTCATTGACCAGGTTCCACAATTGGCTGGGCGCTTCCTTGAATTTGACCAAAGAACCGGTGTTGGTCCGAGTCATCAAACCAGCATATGGAGTTGGAGTGAGCCAAAATATCCTGGACTCGGTGTCCGTTCTGTGCTCAATGAACGTAAAATCCAGCTGGACAATGTCATTAGAATTGTACTCTTGCTCGTATCGCTGGGAGTGCGCAACAGGCATACCGATCGTCAGGATATAGGATACGGGTACCAGGAAGAAATAGCGGATGGTGTTTCGCTTGTGGTTATATATCCAGTAAAGTAATCCGACGCCGGCTACAAAAGCCGTTCCAATCTGGATCCCGGAGTGGATGATGTCCTCTGTGTTGGTGATATACACATGGTAAACCCCGGACAGCAACAGGAACACCAAACTGCCCAGGACATATGTCCTCCTGAACCGGGTCAGGATGAACGGGATGATGAGGATGAAGAGCAACTGCAATGGCAAGCTCAGCCGGTTGGTGATGTGCCGGTTGAACAGGCCATAATTGAAAAAAATGATCACCAGGCAATTCAGGGAGATCGCCATGAAAAAGAAAAACATGACAGTTCCCTGGGGATCTTTCCCCTGGAGGTTTTTGCCCCGCAGCAATCCGTATGCACAGAATCCCAGAATGGCGGTGAAGCCGAGGATGGTCAGCAGATAGGAGTTCGGATTGGCAAAACCTATGGAAAAAAGGAATTCGCCGGCAGAGGTCAGGTTGTCCACGGCGTATCCCAGCGAGAAGGTGTGAATCCTGCCGTTCGGACCTTCTTGAAAGACTGTTTGCACCCCACTAAGAATTACTCGGTAGTGCATCGCAAATACAATATAGAACAGCGGGGAAATCATCACCGGCCAGGGAAGAATGACTGTTTCGTTTTTCTTCCACCCCAGGAGGATCAGGATGCCGAATGGCAGCAAGTACAGGGTGTTCTCGTAGCGGACCTGGGTGAGGAGGATTAACCCGAACACAAGGGGCACAATAGTAATTTCGTTTGGCCTCCTAATGTAAATGTAGGACAAAACCAGTACGCTGCAGATCATCACCAGGTTTAGGATCTCAAAATGTCCGCTTGTGGCGAAGGAGCCCAGTAAAGGAAGGGTGCCGGCAAGCAGAACCGCCATTATGCCGCCCTTGTTGTTGGAAAAGAGCCTTCCGCAGGCGTAAATCAGCAGGACCAGCAGCGCCGACAAGAGGCCATTGAGGATGAATACGTTTGTGTACCGGTAGCCGGTCAGGTCGTGCACCAGCGACAGCAGGAAGGGAAAGAACACCGGCCGCTTGTCCAGGATGGAACTGATCAGGCGATAGCTGCCGCTGGTATCGTTGCCGCCGGAAGGGAGCGAGCTCAACCGCTGGAAGTGCATCATCTCCGCTGTGCCGGAGAGGATGTGTTCATCATAGACTATTTTGAATCCGAAAGGTTCGTACAGAAAGAGGAGCAACACTATTGTAACAACCGTCAACCAAGCTCCCCTGGACCGGGGTAGAAGCTGCCTGAATCTGTATTCATGGCGTTGCAACTGGAACAAGCTAAAGCAGTAGACTACAAAAACCGCCAGGATCGAGGGATAGCTTAGGTAAATGACAAACTTGAATATCGATGACTGGGCCGTAGCGAAAAAACTGAACCAGATCGCCAGCACTGCAATGAGCACAAAGAGAAACAACCGAGTCGCGGTGGATAACTTCATGTAGGAATAAAAAAGCCGCCCACAATATGGGGCGGCTGTTGCTGTGCGTAAATTAGAAAATACCTTAGAAGGTATAGGTTACAATACGGGTGCCGTCGGGTGAGGCTGTGATCTGAGTCGAGGCGGTATCGATGAGGATGCCGTAGGTTTCATTCGCCACCTGTTCGACAGTCGTGATCCAGTACTGGGAACCAGTGCCAATCAAGTTGTCTGTCGGGGCGGAAGTGCTGCCCGTTTCCAGCATGTACTGCTGGGCAGCGGCGGCAATCTGACGCAGGTTGTTGACAACAGCCTTGTCCTGGGAGGTCTGACGCACCTTCTGGAAGGCGGGGATCGCCATGGCGGCCAGGAGGCCGATGATGACGACGACGATCATGATTTCAACGAGGGTAAAACCCTTTTTGCTCTTCTTATTATTCATTATATTCTCCTGTATTGGATTAGATAAATTTCCCCTGATGAGGAGCCTTCACCCTTGGCAGCTTATACGCTTTTGCCAAGTAAAAATATTTGCCCATTAGGGATTTACAGGAATTTTATAGCCCCTGTCGGGTACTTCCCTGATGCATTTAATCGCCCCTTGTCTTGTGGGCGAAGATCATTTTCCCGCCGGCCGAGGGGATGACCGAATCGACCGCCACGTCGACAGACTGGCCGATTTCGCCGGTGGCATTGGCGACCACCACCATGGATCCGTCGGGCAGGTAGCCGACGGCCTGGCCGGCGTCCTTGCCGGCCTTGGTCAGCTTGATGTTGAGCGTGTCGCCGACAATCAGCTCCGGGTTCATGGCCTTCATGAGGGCGTTCAGGTTGAGCCAGTCGACATTGTGGAACTCGGCAATCTGGGCCAGGTTGTAGTCGGTGGTGAGCAGCTTGGCCTTGAGGGACTGGGCCAGGAAAATCAGCTTGGCGTCGACCTTTTCCCGCTGGCTGACGGAGCTCTCGTTGATGCGCAGGTCGAGGTGCTCCATCTCGCGGAGGCGGTTCAGGGTCTCGATTCCCTTGCGTCCACGGAGCTGGCGCTCGGGATCCTTGGAGTCGGCAATGCGCTGTAGTTCCTCGATGACAAAGCGGGGGATGACCAGGCCGTAGCCCATGAAGCCGCTCTCGCAGATGCCGGCCAGGCGTCCGTCGATGAGGGCGCTGGTATCGACCACCACCAGCGGCACCGCCACCCCGTGGGGGACGAAGCGGACGTAGGGGATGACCAGGTGGAACTCGTCCTTGCCGCGCAGGGCGATGACCGCCCCGAGATACATCAGGATGACGTACAGGGCCAGCCGGATCAGGTACAGGTTCTGGACCAGGAGGAGCGTTGCCTCGTCCTGGTCGTCCATGGGGAAATCAAAGAAGGGCGAGGTGGCCAGGAGGTGGGCGCAGGCCCATCCCATGAACAGCCCGAAGGTCAGGGCGCTGAGGCCGCGCAGGGAAAAGCCCTTGAGCATGATGTCGATCAGGACCACCAGGACCCCGATGCCGCCGCCGATGAACATGCCGAGGAGATGGTAGTCGTCCCAATCGGGAACCGCGTAGGCGATGAGCCAGCCGCCGACGAGGCAGAGGATGATGAAGAAGATCCGGATGATGCGCAGGGACGGGATCATGGAATGAGTCGATACTTAGGCCTGGCGGGCGAACAGGCGAGAAAAAGAATCAGCAGCGGCTCCGGCCTGAGCAATGTTGAAATGTTTATTCTCGCGCGGAGACACGGAGGCACGGAGAACCATTGCCCCGAAGCTCGTTAACCCCGTGCCTCCGTGGCTCCGTGCGAAATTAACTCCCGGCCAGACAATGCCCCGGATTCGATTAATTCCCGCCGGCCAGCTGGCGGTAGCCGCCGAACTGCGGTGCCCTCAGGATGCGGGCCCGGTTGCTCCGGACCATGATCCCGGTCAGCTGGCCGGTCATGGAAAAGACATAATCCCCGGCGCCGGGGCTGAAATCGCCGAACATCCGGTTGAAGAGCCGGGACTCGATCTCCAGGTAGCCGTCTTCCCCGGGCGGGACCCGGACCGGCGTCTCGCCGTAAGCTTCCTGGTCGTCGTTGACCACGACCGCGGTGGAGTATTTGAGCGGTTCCTCGCTCAGGGTGAAGACCGAGAGGCCGCTGGCCGCGGCCACATCGCGCGGCACCTGGACCGCGGCAATACCCGGCTCCCCGGCCATGAAGCCGATTTCGCTGATGGTGAAGGTTCGCTGGCCGATCTTCATCCGGGCATTGATGTCTTCAGCATTTCTGGCGCTGAAAGGCGTGTTGGCGGTGGCAAATATGGCGAAGATCCCATTCCCGGTATCGACCATCATGGTCTGGATGGCGTTGCGTTTCTCGATCGAGGAGAGGAAGGACCGCTCCTTCCAGTTGAAGGCGATCAGGACCCGGTTGTCCTCGAACTGCTTGTAAATGGCGTTCAAGGAAAGCGGCTGGGTGTTGCGGATCTCCTCCTTCAGGGCCTCCGAGGAGGCGGCCAGCTCGCTGACCCCGCTGGCCAGGCTTTCCGAGCGGGCCTGGGCCCGTTCCGCCTCCAGCCGGGCCCGCTCCACCTCGGCCCGCGCGGTGACCAGGTTCTGCTGGAGCATTTCCTTTTCGGTCCCGAGGATCTTCATCTCGGTCGACATTTGCTGCTGCTGGGTCTCCAGGTTTTGCAGGTTTTCCTCGGCCTTGGCAAGGGCCGCGCTGCGTTCCGAGGCCAGGGCCTGCTGGGTCCGCAGCTCCTCCTGCAACTGGCGCGACTGGGCCTGGTTCTGCTGCAGGGATTCCTGCAGGTTGGCCTTTTCCTCGAGGGTCAGCTGGAGGGTGGACTTGGTGTTCTGCAGCGACTCGGCCAGTGCCGCGCGCTCGGCCTCGGTCAGGTTCAGGTTCTGGTTGACCTCCTCAAGGGTGGAACTGGTGTCCTCCAGTTCGTTTTTGGTCTGGTCCAGCTCCTCCCGGGTCTGGCCGAGTGCCGCCTCCACTTCCTCGCGTTGGGCGTTTTCATGTTCCAGGGAAAGCTGCAGCAGCTCCAGCATTTCCTCGGCCGCCTGCTGTTTGAGGACCTGTTGGTCGACTGCCTCCACCTCGACGTTGGGCTTGAACTCGACCAGCGCCAGGACGCTGATGAGCAGGAAATCGCATATGATGATGAGCAGGGTTTTGTTCACGGGATGCGGCTCAGGATGCGGTCTTTTCCAGGATCAGGCGGCGGCGGTAGGGCCGCAGGTAGCCGATCTTCAGGGTCGCCACGAAGATGATGCCGAAGAGCGTGGAGGCGTAGGCCGCCATCAGGCTGGCGTCGACGATATTCAGGACGACCAGGATCAGGGAGGCCACGGTGCCGCCCAGCCCGACATAGAGGCCGAGGTCGAAAAGGTTCTCCTCGTTGTCCAGCAGCTTCAGCTTAACATCCGGGCCGATCCCCTGGCGCCGGATCTCCGCGATCTTGAGCAGGCAAAGGATGAAGACCAGCATCTGGATAACGAAAAACATCAGCAGGACGAGAATGGTGACTTGGTCAATCATGGTAGTTACAGCGTTTTCGGTTGTCTCTAGAGTGTCATCGGGCACGGTCTGGGCCAGCTTGATCTGCAGGGTGCCTTCCTCATTTGGTCGGAAATCCAGCAGTCCGGGTTCAATCAGGACCCACACCAGCATGGTCACCAGGACCGCCCCGACCACGCTGTCGAGGTTGATCAGGACCCGGCGCTCGTGGTTTGGCGGCGGCTTGTGAATGAGAATAGCCAGTCGCAGGATGGCCACCAGGAAGAAGCCGCAGAGCCCGAAGCAGCCCAGCCGGGCCAGGATCGCCACCTGGGGGTAGCTTTCGGCGAAGGCCTTAAACTCCTGCTGGCTCTGGCGGACGAAGGCCGGCAGGGAGCGCCAGAAGCCGGGCGGCTGGTAGACCGGCTTGTCGAAATCCAGCAGTGCCTGCACGGCCCCCCGGCCCAGCCGCTGTCCCCATGCTTTAGGAGGTACTCGGTCAGCTCGGGTACGGAGTCGGTGTTGAGGCCGGCCGCCACCAGGAGCGGTCCCCGCTCCGGGTCTTCCTGCAGGGCCTGGGCGGCAAAAAGCAGCTGCTGGTTGTCATCGAAGGAGAGGATCAGCGTCTTCAGCTGCAGCCAGTCAAAGTAGCGCCCGAGGGTCAGAATGGCGACATAGCTGCCCTCCAGCTGGGCCATGGCCCGGGTGTCGCCGTCGCGGGCCCGGATGGCGTTGGCCAGCAAGGGCAGGCGGATGCTGTCCGGCAGGGCCGAGGCCTGCTCGAGGAGGGCTGTGGCCAGGATCGTGGCCTGTAGCGGCTGCCCGGAGGTGGAATTGACCGGGTAAAACCGGTCCCATCCGTCCAGGGTCTGGGTGGCCAGGATGTCCTGCACGTTGCGGCTGGGACTCTGCTCGAGGAAGCCCTGCAGGGTCTCGCGGTGCTGCCTGGGCAGCAGGGTCGGGAGGACATGGGTTTCGTCTTCACGAAGGAACTGCGCCTGCTTGAGGAACTGTTCATAAAACGGATCCGGACCGCCGCTCCAGCGGTAAGCCGGCTGCCGCTTCAGCAAGTCCGCGATTTCACTCTGAACCCGCGCCACCCGGTCCGGGTCGGCATCCGGGCCCGCCGCCGCCAGCAGGGCCTTGGCCAGCCCGGCCCGGCCGCCGCCGACCTGGTCAGCCGCCTGCTCGACCATGCCCGGGGTGCCGTCCGCCGCCGCCTCCAGGACCAGCGGCGACACGGAGCGGAAATAGGAGGGAATGCTCATTCCCAGCCACAGGGCCCCCAGCGCCAGGCCAAGGTACAGGCAGGCCAGAGGAATCCGCTTCCACAGGTTCCGGGCCTTGGGGGAAGGCTTTTCTGCCGGTGTTCGCGCCATCGGTATTCCCTTATTTGACTGGACACTCCGGACGGTGCAAGCTGTTAAATGAAACCCATGCTTCTACGCGTCACACGTTATGGGGAATCCATCCTCCGGCAGCCGGGACAGACCGTCACGGTTTTCGATGACGCCCTGCATGAGCTCGCCGAGAACATGGTGGACACCATGTACGAGGAGGAGGGCGTCGGCCTGGCCGCCCAGCAGGTGGACCAGGCGCTGATGCTTTGCGTGGTCGATGTTTCCGGCCTGCCCGATGAGGATCTGGATTACCAGCTCGACGGCCTGCGCCAGCCGATCCCCATGATCATGCCCATGGCCCTGGTCAACCCGGTCGTCAAGAGCCTCCCCGGTAAGACCGTCTGGGGCGAGGAAGGCTGCCTTTCATTCCCCGGCATCCGTGGCGATGTGCCCCGCGACGAGCAGATCGAGGTCAGCTACCAGGATCTCGATGGCGATCCCCACACCCTCGTCTGCGGCGGATGGTTCGCCCGGGTCATCCAGCACGAGGTGGACCACCTCCACGGACGGCTTTTTATTGACCACATGGACAAACGCCAATTACGCCTTTTGGACAACAAGCTGAAGCAGTTGAAGCGGGAAACGCGCGACAGCCTCGCTTGATTTCACTCGCCAATCATGAAAATCGAACAAGTCGCCGTCCAGCTCTACACGCTGCGGGATCACCTGGAAACACCGGAAGCGTATCAGGAATCGCTCCAGAAAATCGCCGAAATCGGCTACAAGTCGGTCGAAGTGGCCGGGCCCCGGGCGATCGACGAAGGGGACATCGCCGCCCTCTGCGCCGAGAAAGGCCTCATTATCAACGCCTGTCACGAGGACGCGGACCTGATCCTGACCAATCCCTCCAAGGTCCTGGAAAACCTCGAATCCTTCGGCTGCCGCTACGTCTCCTATCCCTATCCCGCCGGTATTGATTTCGAATCCCCGGCCTCACTGCAGTCCCTCGTGGACGGTCTGAACCGCTCCGGACGCATCCTCGCCGAGGCCGGCCGGGTCCTCGCCTACCACAACCACGACATGGAGCTGAAGTCGGTCGACGGGGTCTCCATCCTGGAAATGATCTACGGCCAGACAGAACCGCAGTTCCTCCAGGCCGAGCTGGACACCTACTGGGTCCACGCCGGTCATTCCTCCCCCGAGGCATGGTGCGCCAAGCTGCGCGACCGCCTGCCGCTGCTGCACCTCAAGGATTACCGGGAGGGTGAAGACGGGAAGGGCGTTTTCGCTGAGATCGGGAGCGGGATCCTCGATTTCCGGACCATCATCGCCACCGCCGAGGCCTCCGGTTGCCAGTGGTTCATCGTCGAGCAGGACGTCTGTCCGGGAGATCCTTTCGAGTCGCTGGAAAAGAGCTTCCGCTATATCCGCGACAACCTCGTGGAGCCCTGATCCGGGTGCCGTTGGATGATCCGCAGGACGCGTCAACGGTTGGCCATTGAAGAGGTCTTTCAAAAGGAAGGCCGCCCTCTGACGCCTCCGGAACTGTTTGAGGGCGCCAAACGCATCCTTCCCCAGATCGGCCTCCGGACAGTCTATCGCCAGCTGAAGGACATGCAGGAAGAGGGGCTCGTGGTCGGCGTCGACTATCCCGGGCAGCCGCTCCGCTTCGAGTGGGTCAGCACGGGCCACCATGCCCACTTTATCTGCCGGAAATGCGACCGCGTCTACGACCTGCAGGTCAATGTCCCCGATGTGCAGATCCAGCCGCCCCCCGGCTTCCAGCTCACCGGCCAGGAGACCATCTTCTACGGCACCTGCCCGGAGTGCTCTACTCCCAGATCCCCTCGGCCACCGCTTTGAAGGCTTCCATGACGCGCGGGCCGGGAATGTTCAGGGGACCGTAGGGCACGATCCGGACCCGGCCCTCGCGGACCGCCCGGACCTGCCGCCAGACCGGATGCTGTGGCAGACTGGCGATTTCCGCCTGCAGGCGGGCCTGCGCCTCCGGATTCTCCCCGTCCCGGACCAGGATCACCTCCGGATCCAGGCTCAGCAGGGCCTCCATGGAAATCTCCCCCCATGATGGGCCCAGCTCGCCGGCGACGTTGATGCCGTGGGCCTGCCCGATCAGGTCGCTGACCCAGGTGTCCCGGCCGGGCGACCAGCCGGCCTGCCCGCCCTCCTCGATGGAGAGGAGGAAGAGCACCTTGCGCGGAGGCTCCTTCCGGTGCGGCGCCAACCGGGCCAGCACTTCCGCCTTTTCGGCCTCCAGCCGGTTCATCAGCCGAAGGGCCTTGCCGGGTACCCCCGCTGCCTGGCCGATCAGCCGGATATCATCGATGATGTCCTCCATGCTCTCCTGGCGCAGGACCAGGGCCACCGTCTTGGGCGGGTTCTCGATGGCTGCGTAAATTTCCGACGGGGTCAGGTCCGTCCCGATGACCACGTCCGGCTGGTAGGCGGCAATGGTCTCACGGTTGGGCTGGTCCATGGAGCCTATCTGGGCCCCGGCGTCCCGCAGCTCCCGGGCCGCCTCCGGATAGTCGCACCACTTGGTGACGGCCATCAGGTGGTCGCCCATGTCCATCGCGTAAAGGGTCTCCGTGACGCTCGGCGCCAGGGAAATGAAGTACCGCGGCTGGCGGTCCAGGGTGACCTCGCGCCCCATGTCGTCGGTCAGGGGCATCGGGTAGGGCCCGTCCG
>ENA-ORCW01000379-ORCW01000379.1-marine-metagenome-genome-assembly--contig:-NODE-379-length-31278-cov-4.444858_pt1 | contig 31278 bp, 20 predicted proteins | sample MGYA00237784_ERZ508517 | MGnify/ENA primary metagenome ERZ508517 (study PRJEB26187, sample SAMN06268979) | marine metagenome | isolation source: Tt ae E1 feedstock associated aerobic enrichment on... | reverse complement strand
GGTCGCCGCATCGACGAGGTCTCGCCGATGGTCGACGCGAAGCTGCCGGACGGCTCCCGTCTGCACGCGGTCATTCCCCCGCTGGCGCTGCGGGGACCGACGCTGTCGATTCGCCGGTTCAAAACGAACATCGTGCAGTTCGAGGACATGGTCCGCAGCGGGACGCTTGCACCCGAGATGGCCGACTTTTTGATCCAGTCGGTCCGCGGACGGATGAACATTCTGCTGTCCGGCGGGACCGGTGCCGGCAAGACGACGATGCTCAACAACCTCAGCCGGTTCATCCCGGCGACCGAGCGTGTCGTCACCATCGAGGAGACAGCCGAACTGCAACTGCAGCAGGCGGACGTGGTCGGCCTCGAAACCCGCGTGCCCAACGTCGAAGGGAAGGGGGTCGTGACCCAGCGGGACCTGCTCCGCAACAGCCTCCGCATGCGTCCGGACCGGATCATCGTCGGCGAAGCCCGCGGCGGCGAAGTGCTCGACATGCTGCAGGCGATGAACACCGGTCACGACGGCTCGATGAGCACCGTCCACGCCAACGACACCCAGGACGCCCTGCATCGACTCGAGCTGATGATCGCCCTCTCCGGTGCCGAGCTGCCCACCCGCATCGCCCGCCAGTACATCGCTTCGGCGATTCAACTGTTCGTTCACGTTGTGCGACTGAGCACCGGTGAACGCAAGGTGACGCGGATCTCCGAGCTGACCGGTGTGACCGACGGCGAGTTCGACCTCGAAGACATCTTTGTATTCCGGATGGCGGGCATCGAAGAGACCGGCAAGGTGCTCGGATCGTTCTACGCCACCGGCTACGAACCGCAGAGCCTGCGGCGGATGGCCGCCCAGGGCTTCGACATGAATCCCCGACTGTTCACCGCACGCGAACTGAAGACCGGCGGCGACTACACGCCGCGCTACTGACGCAACATACACCGACCGGGCAGTACTTCGACCGATCATGCCCCCGCCTCTGGTGCACTCATGGCCACTGACGTAATTACCCCACAACCCGAATTCGCCGGCATCCTGCGGCAGCAGGAGACGTTTGCGTCCGGCCAGGGCGACGACGTCGGCGAACGGCTGAACAGCTGGTTCGACCGGCTGATGCTGCAGGCCGGCATGGAGATCGCGCCGGCGATGGTGCTGGCCCTGTGCCTCTGCTCGGGAGCGACCGTCGGCGGTCTCGTGTTCGTCGTCCAGGAGAACCTGCTGACAACCGCGCTTGCCGCACTCCTCGGCTTCGTCCTGCCGCTGATCGTCGCGATGATCGTTCGCTCGCGGCGACAGTCGACGATGATGAACCAGCTTCCCCCCATGATCGACGAGCTGGCCCGGGCGGCGAAGACCGGCCGCAGCCTCGAGAACTGCCTGCAGCTCGTTGCCGAAGACACCCCCGCCCCGCTGGGAACGGAGCTTCAGCTCTGCACCCGTCGCCTTGGACTGGGAATGCCGCTGCGCGACGCGCTCGAACAGCTTCCTGCACGGACCGGGCTGGTCAGTACGAGCGTGCTGGTGACGGCCCTGTCGGTGCACCGGGAGACGGGTGGCGACCTCGTGAAGGTGCTCGAACGACTCGCCCAGACGCTCCGGGATCGGCTCCAGTTCCAGGGACGTCTGCGAGCTGCCACCGCCGCCAGCCGGGCGACCGCGATCCTGATGATCGCGCTGCCTCCGGCGGTGCTGATGTTCTTCACGTTCCGTGACCCGGAGTACTTCAACAATCTGATGGCCTCGCAGTGGGGACGCACCGCCACATTCACCGCCCTGATGCTCGAATTCATCGGCGCGATGTGGGTGATGCGGATCCTGCGCAACAGCCAGCGGACCTGACGCGACGTCTGCGGTGGAATCTGCCCGCTGACACGCGACACCGGACATAAGTCATGCTGACACCACTGAGCAAGATGATCCTGATCGGCATTGCCGCCTTGGCGGTGGTAACGCTGCTGGTCCGTCTGTTTCTGCGCCGACGGCGCAGCCGCCCCGCACGACCGGCGCGGCCGGGGCTGATGGCCCGCCTGCGAGGTCTGTTCCGCCGTAGCCCCGAACAGCGGCCCCGCGCACAGAAGCCGATCCGCCCCCGACAGGACACTGACCAGGCCAGGCCTGTTGCCGCCGCACCGAAGGCACCGCCTGCGGTCCCGGCCGGGCTCCCCGCGACGTCGATTCACTCGGATGCTGAAGTCAAACGTCCGCAGCCGACCGAGCCGACACTGCGCGAACTGCCCAAGCTTGAACCAGCCGATGTGCCTGTCGCCGATACGAGTGACTACGCCTTCGGCTCACTCACACCGATGCTGGCCCAGATGCTGCCGGAATCGGACGAGCGGCGGACCCAGCTGAAGGCGTCACTGGTCAACGCCGGCTACTACACACCGCACGCCTGGCACAACCTGGCAGCGGTTCGCTATCTGGGCCTGATGGTTCCGATTCTGGCCTTCGGCACGCTGCTGGTGATGGTTCCGCCGGTCCTCGAACCGCTGATGATCGGCGGACTGGTTGTCTTTCCGATGCTCGGCTGGGCACTGCCCAGTCTGTACGTCCGCAGCCGCGCTGCTGAACGACTTCGCGAGATCGAACGGGCGATGCCCGACATGCTCGACCTGCTGAACATGTGCGTCAGCCAGGGGATGACGGTTCCCAATGCATTGCAGCGGGTCAGCCGCGAGCTGCGCCCGGTCTATCCGGCCCTGGCCAAGGAACTGCAGATCGTCACCGAACAGGCCCGCCTGATGAACCTCGAAGAAGCGCTCGAACGGTTCAGCGCTCGAGTCGACGTGCCGGAGGTGCATTCGTTCACGTCACTCATCACGCAGACCGAACGGATGGGAACGAGCGTCTCCGAAGCGCTGACCGAATACAGCGACAACATGCGGGAGACGATGCGGCAGCGGACCGACGAAAAGGCGAATGCCGCAACATTCAAGCTGCTGTTCCCGACCGTCTTCTGCCTGATGCCGGCGGTGTACCTGTTTCTCCTCGGCCCGGCGATCATCGAGTTGTCCGACTTCTTCAATGGCGGTGGTGCCCGGGAGGTGCTGAACGCGTCTGACCAGGCGGCACTCCTCACGCCCGAAGAATAGGAAGCAGCACCGGCACGACGCACCGGCGAGTGGTGAGCTGTGAGTCTCGGGAGGTGCCCAGGGTAGGCTGGGACCGGTCCCAGCATCGCCTGGTGCCACGGCTCTGTGAGCCGTGCAATACCAGCACGAAGCACAAGCGAGTGCACACAGGCGCGTGGTGAGCGAAGAGGGCTGATGGCGAGCCCGGAGTGTCAGCTCGAGCGACTCTCCACGTATCACGGTTTCAACCCGGGAGCTCACGCTCCCGGCTCGCCTGAGCCGCGCGCAGACCGGCGTGCCCAGGGTAGGCTGGGACCGGTCCCTGCATCGCACACGCCCCCCGGTCTCGCCGTCGATCAACACCGCGTCAGTTGACCACGTTGCGTGGCGGCTCGCCCAGGAGGACCCGGCGGCAATTCTCGCTCCCCTTGATCCGCATGTCGTCCAGACCCTCTTCCGAGTAGAACGCCGAGTGCGGATTGATCACCACCCGGTCATGCGCGGGATGTTCCGGATCGCGCCAGGCCGCAATCAGCGGGTGGTCGTCCGCCGGCGGCTCCACCTCGAGCACGTCCAGGGCCGCTCCCGCCAGATGTCCCGACTCGATCCCCCTCAGGGCCGCCATGGCATCGACAACCGCGCCCCGGGCCGTGTTGACGAGGAACGAACCCGGCTTCATCGCGGCAATCGCCGCATCGTCGATCATGTGATGCGTCTCGTCCGTCCGCGGGCAGTGCATGCTGACCACGTCCGACTGTTCGAGCAGCTCATGCAGTGACTCGCGGCGTTCGATGCCAAGCGACTTGTCCCGGCCGTCCGGCGCGTACGGATCGTAGTAGATCACCCGCATGCCGAGCGCTTTCGCCCGCAGTGCCGCAGCGGTCCCGATCCGGCCAGCCCCCACGATGCCGAAGGTCCGCCCCCGCAGCCGATGGACCGGACGAACCTGTGCATAGGTCCAGACACCTTCGCTTCGCTGCAGCCGACTGTTGAGCAGATGAATGCCCCGCGTCATCGTGAGCATCATACCGATCGCGGAGTCGGCGACTTCTTCGGTGCCGTAGTCCGGCACGTTGGCCACGGGAATCCCCCGCTCGCGTGCCGCCTGACGATCGATGTTGTCGTAACCGACGCCGCAGCGGACGATCAGCCGGCACTTCTCGAGTCGCTCGATCGTCTCACGCCCCAGTTCGATGAAGTGATACGCCATGATCGCATCGGCGTCTTCGATGCGGCCGGCCAGGGCAGCTTCGCCGTGTGCGCCCAGGGCGACGACATCGGCAATGTCGCCCAGGATGCGGATCTCGTGATCGAGCGGTTCTCCAATGAAATCGGTAACGACAACCTTCGGACGCTGGGACATGGCGGTTCGCGATCAACAGGGTGAGCAGAGGGTGTCGTGCCCGGCAGCGGGCCACGCGTTTCCGGCAGGATAGGCTGCACGCGACCATCGGGCCAGCGTTGGGGACGCACGCGACGTGGGTTACCCCACTGCACAAAAGCCCGCCGGCTGCGTCCGGCGGGTGGAGCGTTGGTGACCGTGGCTGGAGCGAGCAACACACGTAGGGCCGGTTCTAACCGGCCGTCCGCACTCAACGGCCGGCAATAGCCGGCACGAGGCCAAGACAGATTGGACGCACATGCTTGCCTTCAAGGGCAAGCATGCCACCCACCTCCGCGGCACACCCGTCGTTACCCCGGTGACGACGGATCACCCAGCAGCCCCCGCAGTCGTCGGACCGCCCGCAGATACCGCATGCCCGCTGCGGCCGGGCTCAGATCGAGGGCCTGAGCCACCTCGCTGTTGGAGAGATGCTCGGCGTGCCGCATGATGATGATCTCCCGATCCGCCTCGGGAAGCTCGTCGATCGCCGCCATGAACCGCTGTTCCAGCTCTTTGCGGACCGTAGCCGCCGCCGGCGTCAGTTCCGAGTCGATCAGCTGTCGGGCCAGATCCAGCGATGACTGGTCTGCCCGTCCGCCTGCCGTCATCGACCGTTCCCGCCCGACGTCGCGGCGCTGGGCGTGGTGCCGGCGATGCAGATCGATCATCCGGTCCTTCGCCAGTTGCCGCAGCCAGAGGTGAAACGGCATCTGCGGATTGGCGAGGTAGTCCCGCATCCGCCGCGTCGCTTCCAGCATCACGTCCTGCACGACATCGCTGGCATCGACCCGCTGGGCGATGCCCCGATCCAGACGCATTGCAACCATCCTGCGGACGGCATCGCGGTGACGCTGGATGAGCCGGTTGACGGCGTCCTCGTCCCCCTCTTCGATCTGCAGCAGGAGTTCCTGCGTCTGGTCGGGTTCAGGCCACATGGGCTCTCACAGATGTGCGGGCGGGGTCACCGGCCGGGCGGATCACTCCGGACGCCACGGCTCGCGACCATCCTTCGGTTGCAGGAACTTCGCGTCGACCTCGACGTACCAGTCGTGCAGTCTGCGGCGCATTGCGTCGACCCGTTCGGGCATCTGCTCGGCCAGGTCGTGCCGTTCGCCGATGTCGTCGGCCAGATTGTACAGATGCACGCGGCCATCCTCGAAACGTTCGATCAGTTTGTAGTCGCCGACGCGAATCGCTCCACCCGGGATGCCCCCCTGGTTGCTGTAGTGAGGATAGTGCCAGAACAGTGTGTCCCGGGCGAGATCCCCTTCCTGCTTCAGCAATGGCACCAGGCTGACGCCATCCAGATGCTGTTCAGGCCGCAGCGGCAGACCGGCGATGTCCAGAATCGTCGGGTAGAAGTCCATACTGACGACCGGCACGTCGCAGACACTCCCCGGTTCCGTCACACCCGGCCAGCGGATCAGGTACGGCTCCCGGATGCCCCCCTCGTACAGCCAGCCCTTGCCGCCCCGCAGCGGCAGGTTGGAGGTCGGCGACCCTTCCGAGGTCGACAGTCCACCGTTGTCCGACGTGAAGCAGACCACGGTGTTCTCGCTCAACCCCAGCTCGTCGAGCTTCGCCAGCACGCGGCCGACGCTCGTATCCATCGTCTCGACCATCGCCGCATAGGTCGCGTGCCGCTGCACCTGACGCACGCGTCGCGGCCTGTCGACCGGAAAGACCTGCTCCTCGTCGCCGAACTCGTTCAGGTCGGAGACCTTCTCGGCCTTTTTGCGATACTTCTCGACGAGATCCTTCGGTGCCTGCAGCGGGGTGTGGACGGTGTAGAACGACAGGTACAGCAGAAACGGGTCGTTCTGGACCTGTTCGAGAATGGAGATCGCCTCGTCGGTCAGTCGCTGCGTGAGGTGCTGACCGTTGGGACCGTCTTCGAGTCGCGGATTACGGAACGGTGCAAAGTATCCGCCGGGCGGCGAACCACGATCATGCCCGCCGACGTTGAACTCGAATCCCTGGTTGTCCGGCCAGAACTCTTCGGTCGGTCCGAGGTGCCACTTGCCCAGGAACGCCGTCCGGTATCCGGCCTGCTGCAGGGCCTCGGCGAGCGTCACTTCGTCGACGGCCATCCGATCGTTGAGGGGCGCGGGACGGAATCGTCCTTCCCGACGACCGGAGAAGAAGTTCGTCGCATCAACCCGCGAAGGATGCTTGCCGGCCATGATGCTGTAGCGGGTGGGGCTGCAGACCGGGTTGGCGGCATACCCGTTGGTGAACCGCATGCCGGTCTCCGCCAGGCGGTCGACGTTGGGCGTTTCGTAGAAGGTGTCCGGGTTGTTGGCGCCGATGTCCATGTAGCCCAGATCGTCCACGAGGAAGAAGACGAAGTTGGGGCGGTCGGCAGCAAACGTTCCTGCGGGGAGGATGAACAGTGCAAGCAGCGTTAACGTGAGCAGTCGGTTCGGCAGCATGAGATCCTCGATTCCGTGAGTGCGGCGGAACAGATTCGACTTCACGATACCGCCTGCGGGCTGGCGCGCTAAGAGAGGTTGCCTGGTGCCACGGGCGAGAGGTGAGTTGTGAGTCTTGAGAGGTGAGCGGGTCGCCCCGGTTGTTCGCCAACCGCCCCCGGCCGCGCACGGCCAGAGGCCGTGGCACACAGGGACATGCTTGCCTTCAAGGGCGAGCACGCGCCCCCTCACGTGCGGCGTCCAATTCAATGGGTGGCCCGGACAACTTGCTTGTCCGGGTCGCGAAGCGACAGGAAGAAGCTGCCAGGGCGTTCCCGAACCGGACATGCCCGCGAAGTGCGGGGACCAGTCCCAGCTTGCCCCTGTTCCGGCCGGTTGGCACCGGCCCTGCAGACCTCGAACGACTGCAGCGCCTGCACACGTCCTCTTGTGGCTGCGCCACCCGGACGCGTTCCGCGTCCGGGCCACCCCTGTTGTGCGTCGAGGAAGGCGCGAGGCTTGAGGCTCGAGGAAAACGCATGGCCACCCGGCTCCCATTTTCATCCTCCGGGGCGACGGACCGTCATGCCAACTCCGTGGTTGCCTTCCTGCCATCTCACCCCGGTGCTCACACACCGGGCTTGCCGGAGTTCCCAACGAAAACGAGCCCGCGGAGACACGGCTCCACGGGCTCGATCATTCACGGAATTCAGGACCCGATTCGGGCCGGTCCAATCAATACCGGTAGTAGTCCGGCTTGAACGGGCCTTCCGGCTTCACGCCGATGTATTCGGCCTGCTCGGGCGTCAGCGTCGTCAGCTTCACGCCGAGCTTGTCCAGATGCAGCCGGGCGACCTCTTCGTCGAGGTGCTTCGGCAGGACATGGACGCCGATCGGATACTTCTCGGCATCGCTCCAGAGTTCGATCTGTCCGATCACCTGGTTGGTGAAGCTGTTGGACATGACGAACGACGGATGGCCGGTGGCACAGCCGAGGTTCACCAGGCGGCCTTCGGCGAGGACGAGGATCGCCTTGCCGTCCGGGTACTCGTACTTGTCGACCGGACCGCCGACATCGCTGTCCTTCTTGATGCGGATCTGCTTGATGTCCTCACGGTTGTTGAGGTAGGCGACATCGATCTCGAGGTCGAAGTGCCCGATGTTGCAGACGATCGCGTTGTGCTTCATGACGTCCATGTGCTCGCCACGAATCACGTCACGGTTGCCGGTCGTGGTGACGAAGATGTCGCCGATGGCGGCGACTTCTTCGACGGTCGTCACTTCGTAACCTTCCATCGTGGCCTGCAGGGCACAGATGGGGTCGATCTCGGTGACGATCACGCGGGCGCCCAGGCCCTTCATCGCGTCCGCACACCCCTTGCCGACGTCGCCGTAGCCGCAGATCACAACGACCTTGCCGGCGACCATCACGTCGGTCGCCCGCTTGATGCCGTCGGCGAGCGACTCGCGGCAGCCGTAGAGGTTGTCGAACTTGCTCTTGGTGACCGAGTCGTTGACGTTGATGGCCGGCATGCCGAGCTTGCCGTTGGCGTGCATCTGATGCAGGCGGTGGATGCCGGTCGTCGTCTCTTCGGTCAGTCCCTTGATGCCCTTGATGAGCTCAGGGAATTTCTCGTGGACCATGGCGGTCAGGTCGCCGCCGTCGTCCAGGATCATGTTCAGCGGCTGTCCGTCCGGCCAGAAGAGCGTCTGCTCGATGCACCAGTCGAACTCTTCGTTGGTTTCGCCCTTCCAGGCGAAGACGGGGATGCCGGCTGCGGCGATGGCGGCGGCGGCATGATCCTGCGTCGAGAAGATGTTGCAGCTCGACCAGCGGACTTCGGCCCCCAGTTCGATGAGGGTCTCGATGAGCACGGCGGTCTGGATCGTCATGTGCAGACAGCCGGCGATCCGGGCACCCTTGAGCGGCTTCTCCTTGCCGTACTTCTCGCGGAGTGCCATCAGGCCGGGCATTTCGATCTCGGCCAGCTCAATTTCCTTTCGACCCAGGTCCGCCAGGCCGATATCCTTCACCTTGTAGGGCAGCGCTTCAGTCGTCGCCATTGTGTTACCTCGGAGTGCCGTCGAATAGGACGACGCGTTCAGGTTGGTCTGTTATTGACGTCTCTGGCACCATAGGAAACAACACACCCCGGTACAAGCCCCTGTTTCGCCGCGTTGACGGAAAACAAGGTGGTCTGGTGTCTTCCGACCAGGTCGCTACCATGTGAGTGGACGGTCGGGACTGGCCGGCAGGCCATGCTTCGGCGTGACATCTAACTCTTTGAGGTTTGTATGAGGATTCCGGAAATCTACCGTGAGGGGCACTTCGGCCTCTCCATCGAGATCTTTCCGCCCAAGTCCGAGCAGGGAGACCGTGTTCTCTGGGCCACGCTCGAACGACTCCGCGGCTATGCGCCTGCGTTCGTCTCCTGTACCTATGGTGCCGGGGGCACCACCCGCACCCGCACCGTCGAAATCTGTCGCGAACTCCATCAGCGGTTTGAACTTACGACAACCGCCCACTTCACCTGTGTCGGTGCCACCCGCGAGGAACTGGTCGACTGGCTGCACTATGCCGTCGAAAACGGCATCACGAACATCATGGCCCTCCGTGGCGACGCTCCGCAGGGTCAGGAATCGTTCGAAACCCCGGCCGGCGGGCTGCGCTATGCCAACGAGCTGGTCGAACTGATTCGCGAAACCGTGCCCGAGATGGGAATCGGTGTCGCCGGCTATCCCGAAAAGCACCCCGAAGCCCCCGACGCGGACATCGACCTGGCCAACCTGAAGCGCAAAGTCGATGCCGGAGCCGATGCCGTCTTCACCCAGCTCTTCTTCGAGAACAGCAACTTCTTCCGCTTCCGGGACGCATACGAGGCCGCCGGCATCACCGTGCCGCTGATTCCCGGCATCATGCCGATCACCGAGTTCGCCCGCATCAAGCGAATCACCTCGCTGTGCGGTGCGGTCTTTCCCGCGGAACTGGCTGCCCGGCTCGAAGCCGTCCAGGACAATGCCGAAGCCCAGTTCGAAATCGGCGTCGACTACGCCATCACCCAGTGCCGCGAACTGCTCGACGCAGGCGTTCCCGGCATGCACTTTTACGTCCTGAACAAGTCCCAGGCGTGCGAGCGGATTCTGGACTCGCTTGGCCTGGCCTCTCCGGTCGCCTGACTGGAGCGTTGAGGATCCGAGGCAACGTGGCATTGCCTGCGGAGACAGACAGGCAGAGAATTCTTCGGGGAATCGGCCGTCTGCCATCGCAGCCCGGTCGCCTCCTCGTTAACGTCGAAGAACTGGCGGGGTTGCCGGATGCTCCCCGCCCCCGGCCCGGACCTCGCCGTCGCAGTCACTGACCGCCTCGGCGACGGTTGCCCGCTGGCCGCCGCGACGCAGGACGCGTCTCCGATTCGCCACGGCGAACGCCCGCCATCAGTTTCGTGTCAGTTCCGGAAGCGGAATGTGGACCTCCCACTCCGTCCCGGGCCGGACCGACACGCGGCGACAGACCCCACGACTGGCGACCGCCCACCGGCTCCGACTCACAGTCGATCCGGCCCCGGGCTGACGACTCCTCCGACCCGATGCACCGGCCTTCCTGAGCACCCGATTCCGTCTCAGAACCAGCACCCCTCCCTATGAATACACACAGACAGTCCACCCGCGACCTGCTCAACAACCTGCTCGAGAGCCGCCTCCTGCTGCTCGACGGAGCAATGGGCTCACTGATTCTCGGGAGTGGTCCGACGGAAGAGGACTACCGCGGCAAGCTGTTCGCCTCGCATCCGATCGACCTCAAGAACGCCAACGACGTTCTCTGCCTGACGCAGCCGGACCTCATCCGGTCGATCCACCGGCAGTACCTGGACGCCGGCTCGGACATCATCGAGACGAACACCTTCAACGCCAACGTCATCTCGCTCGAAGAGTTCGAACTGGCCGAACACGTCTTCGAGATGAACCGGGCCGCCGCCGAACTCGCCCGGCAGGCCGCCGACGAAGTCACCCGGACCAACCCCGACAAACCCCGATTCGTCGCCGGCAGTATCGGACCGACCAAGGTTCTGCTGTCGATGAACCCGGACGATCCGGGCACGCGACCGGTGACGTTCGAGCAGATGGTCGAGTCCTATGCCGAGCAGGTCCGGGGACTGCTGGCGGGCGGCGTCGATCTGCTGCTGCCGGAAACCTCCTTCGACACGCTCAACATGAAGGCCTGCCTGTTCGCCATCTCCCAGGTCTTCGAACAGCAGAACACCGAAGTCCCCGTGATGGTCTCGGGAACCATCTTCGACACCGGTCGTTCACTCACGGCCCAGACCGTCGAGGCGTTCTATACGTCCGTCTCGCACTTCCCGCTGTTCAGCATCGGCCTGAACTGCGCCCTCGGCCCGAAGCAGATTCGGCCGCACGTCGAGGCGCTCTCCGGCGTCGCCGAGTGCCATATCTCCTGTTACCCGAACGCCGGCATGCCGGACGGCATGGGTGGGTTCGACTCCAACCCCGAAGAAGTCGCCTCGAACCTCCGCAGCCTTGCGGAGAACGGCTGGGTGACGATCGTGGGCGGCTGCTGCGGCACCACACCGGAGTACATCCGCAAGATCTCCGAGGCGGTCGAGGGCCTGAAGCCGCGAACCATCCCCGACCTGCCGCACTACTCCAACTACTCGGGTCTGGAACGGTACGAACTCCGCCCCGACTCGACGTTCTTCATGGTGGGCGAGCGGACGAACGTGACCGGTTCCCGCCGCTTCGCCCGTCTGATCCGCGAGGAGCAGTACGAAGAGGCGCTCTCGGTGGCCCGCAACCAGGTCGAAAGCGGGGCCAACATGATCGACGTCAACATGGACGAAGGTCTGCTGGACTCGGCGGCCTGCATTCAGAAGTTCCTGTGGCTGATCTCCGACGACGGCGACATCCCCACCCCGATCATGGTCGACTCCTCCAACTGGGAGGTCATCGAGGCAGGCCTGAAGTGCATCCAGGGGAAGGGGGTCGTCAACTCGATCTCGCTCAAGGAAGGGGAAGAGAAGTTCCTGCAGCAGGCGCGGCTCATCCGCCGCTACGGGGCTGCCGTCGTCGTGATGGCCTTTGACGAAGAGGGTCAGGCGGTCACGGCGGACCACAAGGTCGCCATCTGCAAGCGGGCCTACAAGCTCCTCACCGAGCAGGCACACTTTCCGCCCGAAGACATCATCTTCGACCCCAACATCCTCACCGTTGCCACGGGGATGGAGGAGCACAACAACTACGCGGTCGAATTCTTCGAGGCTGTTCGCCGCATCAAGCAGGAATGCCCCGGCGCGAAGACCTCCGGCGGCGTGAGCAACGTGTCGTTCTCGTTCCGCGGCAACAACGTGGTCCGCGAGGCGATGAACGCCGCGTTCCTGTATCACGCCATCGAAGCCGGCCTCGACATGGGGATCGTCAACTCCAGCCAGCTCGAAGTCTACGAAGAGATCGACAAGGAGCTGCTCGAGTACATCGAGGACGTACTGCTCAACCGCCGTCCCGACGCGACCGAGCGACTCATCGACTACGCCGAGAAGGTCAAGGACCAGGGACAGGAACGGACCGCCGCACAGCAGGCCGAGTGGCGCAACGGCACTGTCGAAGAGCGTCTGCAACACGCTCTCCTGAAGGGGATCGCCGACCATATCGTCGAAGACACCGAGGAAGCCCGGCAGAAGTATCCGCGGCCGCTCGACGTCATCCAGGGACCGCTGATGGACGGCATGAACGTCGTCGGCGAGCTGTTCGGAGCAGGCAAGATGTTCCTCCCGCAGGTCGTCAAGTCGGCCCGCGTGATGAAAAAATCCGTCGCCTACCTCGAACCGTTCATGGAAGAGGAACGGCTGGCCGCCGGCGGTGAAGCGGCAGAAGGCCCGCAGACCCGCGGCACCGTTGTACTGGCAACGGTCAAGGGCGACGTGCACGACATCGGCAAGAACATCGTGGGCGTCGTTCTCCGCTGCAACAACTTCGAAGTGATCGACCTGGGCGTGATGGTGCCGTCCGAGAAGATTCTCGAGACGGCAAAGGAACACAACGCCGACATCGTCGGGCTCTCCGGCCTGATCACGCCGTCGCTCGACGAGATGATGCACGTCGCGAAGGACATGCAGCGGGAAGGATTCATCACTCCGCTGATGATCGGCGGTGCCACGACCAGTTCGAAGCACACGTCGGTCAAGATTGCGCCGAACTACGAGCAGGTCGTCGTGCACGTGAAGGACGCGTCGCAGTCGGTCCCGGTCGTCGAGAAGCTCATCGACCCGGAACGCCGGGACGCGTTTGTTGAACAGAACCGCGAGGTCCAGGAACGGGACCGCCGCATGTTCTCCGATCGTCAGGAACGGAAGCTCGTCTCCTACGAAGAAGCGTTCGCCCGTCGCTTCGACAGTGACTGGCAGAGCGTCGACATCGCGACGCCGCCGTTCCTCGGGACACGCACCATCGCGCAGATGGATCTCAACACACTGCGGGAGTACATCGACTGGTCGCCGTTCTTCATGACCTGGGAGATGAAAGGGAAGTTCCCCCGCATCTTCGAGGATCCGCACCTGGGCGAAGAAGCGAAGAAGATCTACGACGACGCCAACAGCCTGCTGGATCGCATCATCGAACACGGGGAACTGACGGCAAAGGGAGTCTACGGATTCTGGCAGGCCAACAGCGAAGGAGACGACATCATCCTCTGGGATGGTCAGGCGGCCGACCGGAAGGAACTGGTTCGCTTCCCGATGCTCCGCCAGCAGTGGGAACGCAAGGGGCAGAAGGACTTCCGCTCGCTCGCCGATTACGTCGCCCCGGTCGAATCGGGATGCGTCGATTCGGTGGGTGCGTTCGCGGTCACGACGGGCCTGGGCTGCGACGAGCTGGTCGCCCGCTTCGATGCCGAGCACGACGAGTACAACTCGATCATGACCAAGGCCGTCGCCGACCGCCTCGCCGAGGCCTTCGCCGAGTACCTCCACCAGAAGGTTCGCCGGGAGTGGGGCTACGGCGCGGACGAGGGCCTGTCCAACGAGGATCTGATTGCCGAGAAGTACCGCGGCATCCGTCCGGCGTTCGGCTATCCGGCCTGCCCGGACCACACGCCGAAGCGGCAGCTGTTCGACCTGCTCGACGCAGAGAAGCAGACCGGCATCAACCTGACCGAGAGCTTCGCGATGTGGCCGGCCGCGTCGGTCAGCGGCATGTACTTCGCCCATCCCCAGGCACGGTACTTTGCCGTCGGCTTCCTGTCCCGCGACCAGGTGGAAAGCTACGCGGCCCGTGCCGGCCTGTCGGTGGCGGAGGCGGAACGCTGGCTTTCGCCGAACCTGGGGTACGATCCGTGATTGCGAGGGGTGAGGGCTGAGCGGTGAGTCCTGAGGAGTGAGCCACTCGGAGCCGCGACCGTGTGCCGCGTGCGATCGCCCCCTATCTCTTCACGGGGGTGCTGGGACCAGTCCCAGCCTACGTCGGAGGATGCACCCACCTGGGTGCCACGCCCTCTGGCCGTGCGTGTTTGCGAGGCGAAGCGCCCCAACCGGGGCCGTGACGTGCTTCCGTCGCGTGCGGCTCACCACCGCGTGGAACCCGCCGAGTCACGTCGGCGCTCGTCCAGCGCCCCGGCCACCCGTCAGGGATTCACTCGCTTGCGCTTCGTGCTGGTATCACCAGCCGGCTCAAGACTCATCCCTCAAGACTCATCCCTCAAGACTCATCCCTCAAGACTCATCCCTCAAGACTCCCCCCTCACCGCCCCCCGAATCTCCTCTCGAACCCTTAACGCCTCTCTGCTAACGTTCCCCCGCATCGAAACTCATCGCGAACAGGGACGTCTGTCATGTTCAGACTCGCCACCAAGTTCAAGCCGGCTCCACAGGCCTTCGAAACCGCCGTCGCCGCCGGCTGCCGCCACGCCGAATTCTGGCTCGGCCCCGAAATCCTCGCCGACTGGCAACAGGTTGCCGAGCTGGCCCGACAGTACCCGCTCGAATACGCGCTGCACTTCCCCAACCGGAAGGATCTGACCGGCGAGTCGCTCGAGCAGTGCGCGGCCCTGTACCGCGCCCTCGACTGTCGCGCGATGGTGATCCACGAGCCGATGCATGCGGCGAGCGGCGACGAACTCCGCCGGATCGACCCGGACCTGACGCTGGCGGTGGAGAATCACCGTCTGAGTATCACCGGGTTCGACCGCTGGGCCGACCGGAACGAACACCTCACACTCGACGTCGAACACCTCTGGAAGTTCACCCTCGAAGACGCACCGCTGGCCGACCTGCTGACGGCTGTGGAGCGTTTTCTGGACCGGTCGGGCGATCGCCTGCGGCACGTGCATCTGCCGGGGTATCTGCCCGGCTATGAGGAGCACCGGCCGATGTACTGCGCCCGGGAAATGGTGCTGCCGGTCTTCTCGCTGCTCGATGCAGCCGGGTATTCCGAATTCGTTGTGTCCGAGGTCAACAACGAGTTCCAGAACGTCCACGAGTTGCGAATGGACTGCCTGCTGTTCGACCGGTGGCAGGAAATGGACCGGCAGGAACTGACGGAAATGACCCGCGCCGGACTGAAGTCAGCCGGGTGAGGCCGCGCACGGCAGGTGACTGCCCCGGGAAGCAGCCCGCCGGCTGCCTCTGGCGGGCGACCCGCATGCGATGTCCAAGCCTGCCTGTCGGGACAGGCAGGCCACACTGCCACTCGGGCCCCGAACTCACCGCTTCTTCGCCTGGTCATTCAGCGACCAGTCGTAGTCGAGGAAGCTGACACTGACCTTCGGGTCTGCAGCGAGCCTCTTTGCCGCCGGGGGGAGGTACGGCATCAGGTATTTCAGCCGGGCGGACTGGGACGGACCGAAGTCTTCGCCGAACCAGCTCAGAATCGAACTCATCTGCAGCCCGCGGTTTCGTGGATCCACCTTGAGATTCTTCGGACGGGCAAAGAAATCCCGGGCGTTGGAGGCGAGCTGGTCGCGCACGCGCTCGGGGGTATACGCCTCGTTGAGCAGTCGCGGACAACCGACCGACGCACAGACGATCGCGAAGTGAATGCGGGGCTCGCCCATCTTCCGAAGGACTTCGTGCTCGATCTGATTGAGCGAATAGGACTTTCCGCCGACGAGCAGCGGCAGGTCATCCCAGATGTTGTAGCCCCACAGCTTCGCCGTGTGATTGCGGATGCTCGAGGTCGGGTACTCCTGGAGAATGCCCTCGATCGTGACGGCGTTGTAGGCGTTGATCCAGAAGGCGAGGCGGGCGTCGGTCGTGCCCGACTGTGTCGAGGCCCGGCTGAGGGAGTTCAGGTAGCCGCGCAGTGCGGCCCGGTCAGCGGACGACGCCTTCCACGCCGCGTAGTTCACGTACCCGTCGCTGTCGACGTGCTTGTGGAGCAGGTGATCGAAGGGGGAGTGATCAACGTCATTCATGGACACCTGCTGCGACGCGGGCCACTGCTTGCCGAGCGGTGCCTTGGCGAAGACCACGCCAGGAGGAACGCTCAAGCCACAAACGATGACCGCCACGACAGTCAGCACCCGCGACGCAGCGGATGTCCGTGATGCCCGTCCGGGAGTCCGGAGGGCCGACGATTCACGCATCTTCGAGACCATGTTGAAACAACCTTCCTGTCAGATGTACCGGGTCCTGGCGTGATCCGGTTCCGCGGCTCCGCCGCGTTCGTTCAACATGCTCCGATTGTTGCATTCCCGGCCCGGGGCATCTGTGAGGCATCGCACACCGTCCCTCTTTTCCGGAGACGGGTCCAAACACCGGGGTCGGGCGGGGAGGATTCGGGGGCAGGGGAGCGGCGTTCGAGCGTCCCCCACCCCGGCTCGCGGCCGAGCGGGAGAGACCGGCAGAATCAGCCCCTGCCAGCGGGCGCAACCGTGGGGACGGAAGTCTGGGCAGGACGTCCCCCCATGCAGCGACAATTCACATTGACAGGTGTCGCTTCTTCGAGCAGGATAACACCTCGTTGCCCATAGTCCCCCTATTTTGACGATCAACAATCCCCGGCTTTCAACACACTGGGGCATTGACGCAGACTGGCCCGTGCTCGCAAACTGGTAGAAGAGACAACCGGAATGCGAACCGTGTCACGATGGCAGAGATTCCAGTTGATTGTGGGCTGCGTCGCGGGCCTGTCCGGCTGCCTTCCTCAGGCAACCGTTCCCCCGGCATCGTCGGGGCGCGTCTCCGGACCGGCGTCTTCGCAGCAAACCGGACCGGAGCAGGCAGTCTCGCCTCCTGAAACTCCGGTCGTCTCCACGTCCGAACGATCCGGGATGTCGGCGGTGCCGACCTGGGATCAGTTGCGTCAGCTCTGTCACGTCGACGGCGGTTCACGGAACTGGAAGTACATTGTGCTGCACCACACCGCCTCGTCCCGGGGCAGTGTGGAAAGTATCCATCGGGCGCACCTGCAGCGGCGAGACGCGGCGGGCCGTCCATGGCGCGGCATTGGTTATCACTTTGTGATCGGAAACGGACAGGGGATGCCGGACGGGGCCATTGAGCCCACCTTCCGCTGGAAGGAACAGTCGTCCGGGGCCCATGCCGGCATCGGACTGTACAACCAGGTGGGAATCGGCATCTGCCTGGTCGGGAACTTCGAGAAGACACCGCCGACAGACGCGCAGCTGAAGTCGGTTCGCCGGCTGGTCGCGCTGCTGAAGGCACGATACGACATCGGACCGCGAGAAGTGATCCGCCATCAGGATGTGAAGGCGACCGCCTGTCCGGGGCGGAAATTTCCCTTCAACGACGTGGCGACCGCTGCGGTCCGCGGAAGTGAGGAGCTTGCCTCGAACTGACGCTCAGGTCCGTGATCCGGACCCTGGTCGGAGGCAGGATGCGGCGGCGGTTGAACCGCCGTCGTGGATGGCCGGCACTCTGCCCGCCCATCCGAATTCGAGAACGACAGAGGTAGAAGACAAGGAGGTCGACCAGATGACACCGCGCATCGCGCCGCTGAATCCCGTGTCGACGGATACCCCCGTGATGGACCCCATGGACGCTCTCGCCCAGATGCTGACGTCCACCGACTGGATCGGTGAGGCGATGGACGTCGGCGTCGACCTCATTTTCTCCGACGCGAGAAACGGCCGGGGTGAACGGCTCACCCACGCCCTCGCGATCCCGGAACACTACGAGCCAAACTACGCCTATCCGCTGATCGTGTGGCTGCACGCGGATGGACGGAACGAAATGGACGCCTGCCGCTGGCTCTCGGCAATCAGTCCGCAGAATTACGTCGGTCTCGGCCTGCGGGGGCCGTGCGCCGACTCGGACGAACCGACGCGACACTACTCCTGGCCCGACCAGCCCGCCGCCTCGTCCTTGGCCGGGCAGGTACGCGAAGCCGTCGACGAAGCCGCCGAGACCATCAACCTGCATCCCGACCGCGTGTTCATCGCCGGCTCACGCGAAGGCGGATCGCTGGCCGTCGAACTGGGGCTGATGTACCCGGAATGGTTCGCCGGCGTGATCGCCGTCGACCCGGCACCGCTCCGCGAGCGACGGCTGTTTGCCCGCTTTCAGGATGCCCGCGAACAGAACGTGTTTCTGGGAAGTGGCGTCTCTCCGACGCGCGAGACCCGGCAGACGGTGCGCCACCTCACGGAGCTGATGCACTCGGCCGGCATGGCGATCGAGACACACCGGTCCACCGAAACCGAGCAACGTCAGCAGAAAATGGGCCGGACGATCGACAGCTGGGTCATGCAGACGATCCACTCGCCGCGGTAAGCCCCACTGTCCCTGCACGCGTGCCACGGGCTTTGCTCGCGCACTCGCTGGCGCTTCGTGCTGGTATTGCACGGCTCACAGAGCCATGGCACCAGGCTCCGGGCTCGCCATTGGAATGGTTACGGGTGTGCCACGGGCTTTGCCCGTGCACTCGCTGGCGCTTCGTGCTGGTGTTGCACGGCTCACGGAGCCGTGGCACCAGGCGCCCCCCCCAGCGTGGCCCCTCACTCCTGCGTCAGATCCCGGCCGTCGTCCTGCGGGTAGAGCAGCAGCCGGTCGTGCGCCAGCATCAGCAGATCGGCCAGACCATCGCCGGTGACGTCGGCGACGATCACTTCCCGCGGCTGACTGCTGTCGCCGCTGCTCCCGCTGAAGCTCTTTGATTCGAACACCTTGAACTGCAGCGCCGTGCGGAGCGCATCGTCGTCGGCAACGTCCAGCAGTTCGATCATGTGCTTCTTCACGTCGGTCAGGACAACGTCTGGACGACCGTCGTTGTTGAGATCTCCCACGACGACATCCGTCAGGAACGGATCCTTGCGGGGACTCTCGTAGGAAGTGACGAGCTTCAGTTCCGGACCGGCACCGGACTGCCCGGCCGCAATCACCAGAAACTGCCCCGAGCCAAGCAAAAGCAAATCGTCCCGCCCGTCTCCGTTGACGTCCGCGATGTGCAGTGTGCTGAACCGGAGACTCCCCAGGTCAACCTGCTTCCACGGACGGTACAGGCGATCCTCCTGGCGAAGGACGTGCAGCCGGCTGCCCCGCGTATCGACCAGCACCAGCTCGTCACCGGGCTGACCATCGAGGTCCAGGCGACCGACGCCGGCGATGTTGACGTTCCCGCCGGGGATGCTGAACTGATCGGCGACCTGCCAGTTTCCGTTCTCATCGAGCCGGAGCTGTCGGGCGAAGTTCTCCTGAGCGACAAGCAGGCCGTCGCCGGAACGGTCCTGGCGGAAGACCGCTTTCGAGTCGACGCCGGAGAGCCTCACGCCGCCTGTGTGCTTCACTTCGTCCAGCTTGCCGTCGGCGAGTCGGAACACCTGCGGCTCACGTCCCCGTTCGAGCGTGACCAGCAGTTCGGGCTGACCATCGCCGTCCAGGTCCCGGTAGCGGATCGCTTCGGGTGAGCCCTTGAGTTCGAGTTCGAGCGAGGTCTCGTCTCCGGCAATCGGAACCGGCTTCCAGGAACCGTCTTCGCCCTTGCGGACAGTGGCAACACTGTAGCCGCCCTGATTGAGCAGCACGAGCAGTCCGGACGGAAGACCGTCGGTTGCAGATGTCTCGACGATCTCGATCGCTTCCGGCACACCTTCGAGATCGAGTGTGACCGGGAAGCTGAGGCGCCCGTCTTCCCAGTGACTGATGCCGACCGTCCGTTCCTTGTCGCTGACGACAACGACTTCGTTCCGGCCGTCGCCGTCGAGATCGGCGATACGCACCTGTTCGGCTCCCAGATAGCTGGGGAAGGCTTCGCCGGAGTCGAGCCCTTCCGTGCCCTGTTGACGGAAGACAATCACCTGGGCTGCGTCGGGATCCGTCACGAGGACATCGATCCGGCCGTCGCCGTCCACGTCCCCCGTGGCCAGTTCGCCGGCTCCGCCGGAGGTACGGCCACCGATTCCGTAATGGGTCGGCTTCAGTTCAACTTCATCGCCGGCATCCGGGTCCGACTGCACGCGAAAGACTTCGAGCCGACCGGTCGACGAATCGATCGCCAGCAGTGCCGCCGGCTTGTCCAGATCGATGCGGGCCACGGTGACGCCACGCGGATCTTCCGCATCGAGGCGGAGTTCGGGGCCCAGCCGGCCGTCGCGTCGCTGCAGTCGCGCGCAGACGGTCTGCTTGTCGACCTCCCGGGCGAGGTACATCAGGTCATTGCGGTCATCACCATCCAGATCGCGAATCATCGCGATCGAGAGTTTTTCGGAGGTATTGCGGACCTCGACCGGCGACTTCATCCGGCCATCTTCTCCCTGGTAGAGGAGGTAGGTGGTCTCTTTGCCGAGCACCGCCAGATCATCACGCCCGTCGTGGTTGAGGTCGCCGGCGGCAATGCTCCACGGGGTCGTATTCATGCCGGCCAGGCGGAACTCCTGGCGGCTCGTCCAGCGATCGTCTTCGGGCTGATGCAGAATCAGCAGGCGGTCTGGTTCGGCAATGCAGGCCAGATCGACCCGATTGTCACCATTGAAGTCACCGACCGTCATCGCAGCGATCGCACGGTCGACCGGGAGCTTACGGTGTTCGAACCGCCAGTGACTGTCGACGCGGTTCACGTCGGCACCGGACAGCATGGGCGGCTCCTCGACAGAAGGCCGCTCCTCGCGCTGAATGAGCAGATCGATGCGGCTGTGGCTGTTGTCGACCAGAGCGACATCTGTCCGGCCGTCACTGTTGAAGTCGCCGCTGAGCAGCGAGTGACTCCGCCAGGAGAGCTTGAAGATCTCGATCGGCAGGAAGCCGAACGTGCGTCCCGGATCGTCCGGAGTATCGTCGGCACGGACGGCCCCCGCCCCGGCGATCATCACGAGAAGCAGCATCGCGGCTATCGCCTTTCGGCAACGCCTGAAGAAATCCATCGGTGCGACATTCGACGCATGGGCCATCAGGTGCCCCCTGTCTGTTGCTCTATTGTGAAACCGTCACTGCAGTCCATCCCGAACCGGTGTGACGGCGTGGCTGTCACGGCTGTGCAGATCGTTTTCGCTGCAGGTCACTTTCGTGGATAGCGGTACGGCTTCTGGCCCCCCGTCCGGTCCGCCAGCTCGGAAAGACTCTTCTGCAGATAACGGAACAGTTCACTCCCGCTGACCCGCAGGTCCAGCCTGTCGTCAGCGGCACCGGCGAAGCCTTTCGCAACCAGGTCGGCGAAAACGCCATGCCGGCGATCCTTCAGGACACCCGGCGGCCGCGTACCGTCGCTGCTTCCGATGATGTCGACTGTCTCGACCGGCGTCGACAGCTTCCCGAGCATTTCGGGCAGGGACGGCTGCCGCTTCAGATCCGGGCCATTGCCGTCGTGGACGACATCAAGCAGCAGGAGTTTCTCCTCGGCAGGACAGGCTTCGAGCTGTTCGACCAGCCAGTCGAGTGGCAGGCCAGTCTTCACGATGCCGTCCAGGTCGAAGTCCTTCAGCGCGAGATACACGCGATCGTCGTCTCCCACATAGGCATGGCCGTTGACGTACACGACCAGCTGCATGGTTTCCGCCACACGTTCGAGCGCCTCGCGGACCGCATCGCGGACCTCGATGGCGTTTTCGTCCAGCAGGCGTGTCGCCCAGCGACGATCGACGGCATACCGTTTGACGAAGGACTCGTAGACAAGCTGGGCGTCGTCGACCGCAAACGGGACTTTGCTGAGGGCGACATCGGTGTACGCTTCCGTCCCGATGACGATCACCCAGCGGTCGTGCATGATTCCCCGGTGCGCGTCGATGGCGCTGACCGTTCGCTCGCCGTCGGCATCCTCGCTGTAGCTGACGGTCAGGTGGTCGATCTGCGGCCGCAGGTCCGTCAGCGCCGCCGGTTCGAGGCTCAGACGGATCCGGGCATCCGGGGCGAGCCGGAACCGGAGATCCTCGCCGCTGTCGGACTGCAGCGTGAATCCCGGCCCATCGGGGTTCATCGTGACGACCGTGCCGGTCGCCTGCAGCTGGTCGCGGTAGACGGTGATCTCGTGGACCTGCGTGTCGACCGTCAGTTCGAGGCGATCATCCGGCCGGAGGTCTTCGGGGGTGAGCGGCTCGCCGGACTTCAGCTGGATCGCGACATCCTCAACCAGCGGCCAGGTATCGACATCTCGTCCCTGTTTGCCCGAGGCGACGTCGACCTCGTTCTTCGCAGGATCGTACGAGACGAGGTAGCCGACATGACTGACGCGACGAGCCACGTCGACACGATTCGCGATGTGCCCCAGCTTCCCGGTCGGATCGAGCACGTGTTCGACACGAATCCGGTCGCCATTGGAGAAGTCGCTCAATCGGGCCCGCTGGCCGTTGAGTGTCAGTGGTGCCCGGTCGGGAACATTGAGAACCAGATCGTCCGGGACGCGACCGGTCAGGATCGAAACGGCAATCTGACGGTGTGGACCATCGACATTACGGATCGTCCCCTCGCTCTCGACCGGACGGGCCACCTTGAGGTTGATGGCGATCCGCTGGTTGGAATCGGGCGCCCGTTCGATTTCGATCCAGTCGCCCGGCTCGACCTTTCGGAGCAGGATCAGCTGTTCCTCGTTGAGCGAGTAAATGCGGGGACGTTCGGAGAGGGTCAGTTCCGCCGGAACGCCGCTCTCGGGGTCTTCGTATTCGATCCTGCGCTCGTCCACGTTGACGTCGCGGACCACGCCCAGGACCGTTTTCGCGGGGGCAACGGGTGACTCTCCACCGGTCGGCATCAGCAGCATCGCGAGTGACATGACCAGGGAGAGTGCAAAGGCTCCGATGGCGATCCAGCGACGGGAACCGGGCGGCTCTGATGTGTCGGTCTCGCCGGTCTCCGCCTCGACGTCACCGCCGGGACGGACCATCTTCAGATCGATGTTCAAATCCGACAGGGCCTCGTCGGCGGATTCGTACCGATCGGCGGGATTCTTCTGCGTCAGCTTCTGGATGACGTGCGAGAGGTCGTCGGGGACACCTTCGAGAACACGATCGATGTCCGGCAGGCGGCGATCGGGAGCGGCATGCCACATCATCCACGCGGCCTGGCGGTCGCGGCCGAACGCACTCAGACCGGGGAACAGGTCCTCGAAGTGATCGGCACCGCACATCAGCTCGTAGGCGGCAAAGCCGAGTGAGTACAGATCGCTCTGCGGACCGACTTCGCCGAACTCCGGGGCGACCAGCTCCGGAGCCATGTACTTCGTCGTCCCCTTGATGAGGCTGCCCTCAGCGTCGCTGACACGGCGGGCCAGTCCGAAATCGCCCAGCTTGACGCGCCGGCGATGGTCGATCATCAGGTTGCCCGGCTTGATATCGCCGTGAATGACGCCCCGGCTGTGCAGATACTTCAGCGCCCGCAGGGAATGAGCGACGGTACTGCGGAGCGAGCGGAGATCCATCTGTCGACCGGCGAGACGGTCGCGGAGGTTCCCCTGCATCAGCTCCATGATGAGCCAGCCCCGTTCGCGGACGATGTCGAACATCGTGACGATGTTGGGGTGCTGCAGGGACGCGAGGAGCTGTGCTTCGGCCCAGTAGCGGTCGAGCTGCTGCGGCTCTTCCAGGAACTGCGCGTGAATCTGCTTGATGGCGACTTCGCGGCCGAGTTCGAGATCCCGCGCCCGATACACCGTGGCAAAGCTGCCGGCCCCGACCTTCTCCAGCAGTTCGTAGCGCGCCTCAACGTCCACAGATATCTCCCTTTCGACCGGTTCAGTGCCCGGGGACGTTGCCCGATGCGACACGTCGGAGCGGCCCAGTCCGCTGCATCAATCGGGTACCCCACGACGAAACGGGATCTGAAACGGCGACTTCATGACGAGCACCCGATTATGTCGGTTGGCGGGGGGGAACGAAAGAGACGCTCCTTCCCTGCCTGCCGTGAACCGCTCCGGAACGTAGAATGTGCGGATCCGCACGCGTCTGCGAGTGGAACCGCCGGAACCGTTCGCTGGAACGCCACAATAACTGAGGCCGACACGATTTCGGGAGTCCGGCATGCTGCTTGCTTTCCTGTCCTCCGGAGAGCGTCTCTCCCGGACGATGCCCTGATCCCCCAAATACCAACGGTTTCTCGTAATGGCTCGCGTCGATCCACTCCTGTTTGACGCCCTGGTTTCCTTCCGACGCCAGATGCACCAGCATCCCGAGCTGAGCTGGGAAGAAGTGCGAACAGGGGAGCGCATCGCAGCGTTTCTCGACCGGTATGGAATCGCGCACCGGACGGGCGTCGCCGGCAACGGAGTCGTCGCCGAACTGCCCGGGCCGGAAGGCTGCGACATCGTGGCCCTGCGGGCCGACATGGACGCCCTGCCGATCCAGGAAGAAACCGACCTTCCCTTCGCCTCTCAGGTGCCGGGCGTGATGCACGCCTGCGGGCATGACGGCCACACGAGCATGTTGCTGGGTGCGGCGGTCCTGCTGAGTGAGGAAACACTGCCGGCTCCTGTCCGGCTCATCTTTCAGCCGGCCGAAGAGACCGGCCACGGAGCCCGGGCCATGATCGGCGCCGGCGTCCTCGACGATGTCGGGATGATCTTCGGCGGCCACGTCGACCGGCACTACGAAGCGGGAACCGTCGCGGTCACGGAAGGGACCGTCAATGCCTCGGCAGATGAATTCGTGATCGAGATCAGTGGTCGTGGCGGGCATGCGGCCCGGCCCCACGAAGCGGTCGATGCGGTTGTCGTCGGCTCGCTGCTGGTGATGTCGCTGCAGACGATCGTCTCCCGGGAAGTGGACCCGGCCCATCCTTCAGTGGTGACCGTCGGTAAGTTCATGTCCGGATCGGCCCCCAACGTCATCGCCGACCGTGCCGTCCTGCAGGGAACCATCCGGGCCCAGGACTCATCGGTACGTCGCCACCTTCAGGATTCGATCCAGCGGATTGCCCGCGCGGTCGGACAGTTGCATGACGCGGAACTGAGAGTGGAGATCAAGCCCGGCACGCCGCCGGTGTCCAACAGTCCCACCATGACGGCGCTGGCGCGGGAGGCGGCCACCGAGGTTGTCGGAGCCGACCGCGTCGTCACGATGGCACACGCAAACATGGGTGGAGAGGACTTCGGGTTCTATGCCGAGCACGTCCCCGCATGTTACGTCCGGTTCGGGGCGACCGTCGCCGGCAAGGAAGGATTCCCGGCTCACTCGAGCCGGTTCGACTTCGACGAGCGGGCGATTCGGGTCGGTGCCGAGTACTACCACGCCGTGGCACTCAAGGCGGGAGAAAGACTGCGGGAACAGGCCGGTCGGTTGCGAACCGACCCAACGTGATGCAGCACTGGGCCGCGGAGCCACAGACATGGCGATTCACGTTCGCGACGCTGTTGAAGATGACGTGGCCGCGATTCGGGAAATCTTCCAGTCGTGCTATGGCGGCGAGTATCCGTACCAGCAGTTTCTCGACCCACAGTGCCTGAAGAAGCTGGTCTTCGCCGACGACACCGTCCTGCTGGTCGCCGAAGACGATGCGAACGGCCGCGTGATCGGAACCGCGTCAGTCGTCCTGGATATCGGCGCCTGGGGTGACCTTGTCGCGGAGTTCGGCCGGCTGGCCGTTCACGCCGAGGCACGGGGCCGCGGCGTCGGGCGACTGTTGATGCAGGGACGAATTGACCGGGTGCGGGACCGGATTCATGTCGGTATTGTCGAGAACCGGGTCGCCCATCCGTTCTCCCAGCGGATCTCGGGCGAGAACGGCTTCGTCCCGGTCGGGTTTCTCCCCCTGAAGCTGAAGTTCCAGAAGCGGGAATCGGTTGCCCTGTTCGTGCAGCACTTTGGTGACGCCGTCGCACTGCGCCGCAATCACCCCCGCATCATCCCGGAGGTGTACCCGATTGCCGAACGGGCCCTGTCCAATTGCGGAATGCGGTGCGACCTCATCGTGGAGACGGGAGCCGTCCCGTATCCCCACCTGGAGGACTACGAGCTGCAGCAGTTGACGACGCGCGGGTACGCGACGCTGCTGCGTTTCCAGAGGGGGCGGGTCCATCAGCGGGAAGTCTTTGGTCCGGTCCGGCTGCATTACGGACTGTTCCAGATCCGGGCCCGCAACTCGCATTACCTGCTGGCCCTCTCCGACGGGCAGGTCGTGGGAGGCGTCGGAGTGATGATCGACGAGTACGAACGCTCCGTGCGGATCTTCGAGCTGATCACCCTCGACGAGCGTCCCGTCCGGTTCCTGCTCAGCGCGGTCGAACGGGCCTGCAGAACCGACTGGAACGTTGACTATGTCGAAGTCGACGTGAACGCTCATTCGCCGCGAATGCAGCAGACGCTGCTGCAGCTGGGGTTCCACCCGGTGGGCTATGTACCGGCGATGGCGTTCCATGACGTTGAACGGTTCGACGTGGTGAAGATGGCCCGACTGAATGCTACCGCCCCGGATCGGGATGCGGCCCTGGTGCCGGAGGCGAAGCCGTTCGCGTCACTCGTACTCGATGGTCTGGAACGTCACGACGTCATGCCGCGGGTCGCCGCTGCCCTCCCGCAGATCGGAGTGTTCCGCGGGATGACCGACGAACAGAGTGAGGTGGTGGCATCCGTCTGTACGGTGACCGAGTTTGCCGCCGGAACACGGATCTATCAGCAAGGCCATCCGAGCAGCCGGTTGTATCTGGTGCTGGAAGGCCGGATCGACGTGCAGGTTGGTGCGGACTTTCGCAAGGTGGGGTCGGCCGAGGCGGGCGAATGTCTGGGTGAGATGTCGCTGTTGTCGCAGCCGTGTCACTCGGCGACCGCTGTTGCCGGTTCGCCCGTAACCGCTGCCGTACTGAGTCACGAGAAACTCCGGGAGGTCGTTGACCGCCGTCCGGACATTGGTGTGATCGTTTATCGCAACCTGGCAGAAGGTCTCGGTCAGAAGCTGCGTCGTCTTGACGAGACAGTGACCGGCAGGCCGGTCGCAGCGCCGGCCGGTCAGGTTTCATCCTGGGAAGAGATGCAATGAAACGCTATCGCTACGTGCTGGCTCCCGAGGGAGATCTGACGGACGTGAACCGCCTGCTCGCCATCGGATGGCAACCGGTTCGGGAATCGTTCAGTGACGGCGTCGAAACCGGCGCGCCGACCGCCATGATCCTCCTCGAACGGGAGGACCCGTTCCCTGTCGTCACCGGCGAAACACTGGCCGGCGACATTCCGCTGAGCTTCTTCGATGATGTCCGGCTGTTTGACGGCCTGGTCGGCGAGGAGCGACGCGAACTGCTCGCCGCCTGCGAGCTGCGGACGTTCAGCGACGGTGAGGCAATCTTCGAGGCGGGCGACGCGGACCGTGCCATTCACATCGTCGTTCAGGGAAAGGTCGCGCTCCGGTTCGCCGAGCTCCCGGTCGAGGAGACGGAAGTCGTCGAACTGACCGCAAAGGACGCCTTCGGAGAGAGTACGTTCTTCGCCTCCGCCGCCCACTCGCTCACCGCGGAGGCGATCGGGGCGACCGGGACGATGATGCTGACCCGCGAACGGTATGACGAACTGCTCCAGGCTCGTCGGACATCGGCGTACAAGCTGGCGCTCAACGCGGCGTCGCTGCTGGGTGCCCGGCTGCAGCAGACCGACCGCTGGGTCCGTGAACTGCTCCAGGAAGAGCAGAGCACCCGCATCGCGCAGAGCTGGCACCGGTTCCGCCGGCGGGTCGAACGCTCGAGCGACTACAGCGGAGGCTTCTTCCACGCCTGACGGATCGATTCGCGGCCGGACAGCGCCCGCCTGCCCGCGGGCCTGACCGGTCCAGGACAGCGGGGAGCAGAGTCGGACGGGTGATCCATGATTCCGGATCGGACGGTCATCGTGCTGGGCGGCAACGCATTCGTGCGGCCGGGTGAATCGCTCACCATGGCCGGTCAGTTCCGCTTTGCCGGCGAGGTCGTCAGCCAGCTGGTTCCCGTTGTCGCGTCGGCGGGCACCTGTTTGATCACCCACGGCAACGGTCCGCAGGTCGGCCACATGCTGGTGCGGGTCGAAGAAGCACTCGGCAAGGCGTACGCGATTCCGCTGGAAGTCTGTGTCGCTGAGTCGGAAGGGGAACTCGGCTACGTCCTCGGACAGACACTGCTGAATACGCTCCGCAGCCGGAACGTCCGGCGGCCGGTCGTCAGCCTGCTGACTCAGGTGCTCGTCGATGCCGACGACCCGGCATTCGAAACGCCAACCAAGCCGGTCGGCCCGGCGTATTCGGCAGAGCAGGCCGAGCGGCTGCGCAAAAGCGGCTTTCAACTCGTCGAAGAGACCGGCCGGGGATACCGGCGGGTCGTCCCTTCACCCCGTCCGCTGCGCATCATCGAAATGGACGTCATTCAGGCGCTGCTGGACATGGGCGTGCTGGTCGTGGCGGCCGGGGGCGGCGGCATCCCGGTCATCGAACAGGACGGAGCCCTCAAGGGTGTCGATGCCGTCATCGACAAGGACCTCAGTTCCGCTCTGCTGGCCGACGCCATCGACGCCGAACTGATGCTGATTCTGACCGGTGTTCCCTGCGTCTACCGTGGTTTCGCCTCCAAACAGCCCGAGCCTCTACCGCGACTCAGCCCCGCCCGGGCACGGGCACTCCTGGATGCCGGTGAGTTCCCTCCCGGGAGCATGGGACCAAAGATCCAGGCGGCCCTGCAGTTTGTCAGTCGTCCGGGACGGCGGGTGATCATCTGTGACCCGCCATCAGTGCAGGAAGCCTGCGCCGGCCGGGCCGGCACCACGATTCATTCCGACTGAGAGAGGCCCGAACGGGATTGCCCAGTGAAGATGCCATCGTATCGCTGCCTGATCATGGGGGCCGCCGGTCGCGACTTCCACGACTTCCAGACGTTCTTCGTCACGCATCCGGAGTTCCGGGTCTGCGGCTTTACGGCTGCGCAGATCCCCTTCATCGACGCGCGCTCGTTTCCACACGAACTCGCCGGGCCCGGCTACGAGGAGGATCTCCCGATCTATCCCGAGGAGCGCCTCGCAGAGCTGATCCGGAACCTGAGCATCGACTTCGTCTTCTTCGCGTACAGCGACCTCTCCCACGAGGAAGTGATGCACCGCGCCAGCCTGGTACAGGCCGCGGGGGCCGGCTTCGCCCTCCTGGGACCGAAACAGACGCAGCTGACCGCCTCCAGACCAGTGATTGCCGTCACCGCCGTCCGCACCGGAGCCGGCAAGAGCCCGCTCACACAGTGGCTGGCCCGGCACCTGCGGTCGCGGAGCGTGCGTCCGGGAGTGATCCGGCATCCGATGCCGTACGGCAACCTGCGGGACCAGCGTGTTCAGCACTTCGAGACCGTGGCCGACCTTGACCGATTCCGCTGCACCATCGAAGAACGGGAGGAGTACGAACCGTATCTCGAAGAGGGAATTCCCGTCTTTGCCGGGGTCCGCTATGCGGAGATTCTCGACGTCGCCGGCCGGCAGTCGGACGTCATCCTGTGGGATGGCGGAAACAACGACACGCCGTTTGTCCGTCCAGACCTGTGGATCGTCGTGGCGGACGGCCTGCGGCCCGGTCACGAAACCACCTACTACCCGGGTGAGACGAACTTCCGCAGTGCCGATGTCATCGTGATCAGCAAAGCCTCGGCTGCCTCGCCCGAGTCGCTGCAGAAGTTTCGCACGCATGCGAACAGCCTGAATCCCGACGCCGCCATCATCGAGGCGGACCTCGTGCTGACCTGCGACGACGAGGAACAGCTGCGTGGCCGACACGTCCTTGTGATTGAGGATGGCCCGACGCTGACGCACGGCGGCATGGCGAGCGGTGCCGGCATGGAGGTCGCCGGGCGCAGCGGCGTGGCCAGCATCGTCGATCCACGGCATCATGCCGTCGGCACCATTGCCGAAACGCTGAAGGCGTTCCCCCATCTGGGGCCGGTGCTGCCGGCGTGCGGGTACTCGGACGAGCAGATCCGGGATCTGTCGGAGACGATTTGCCGCAGCGACGCCGAGATCGTCATCGACGGCAGTCCGGCCCGTCTGGAGCGACTGCTGGAGATTCCGCAGCGGATCGTGAACGTGCGTTATCGGTTCGAACAACGGAGCGGCCCCGACCTGGCAGGACTGGTGAGCGATCGGCTCACCACCTGGGCCACAGAACGGGAAGGAGAGACTGATGAGTCTGACCATTCACAGCACGGCGTTTGAGAACGGTGCGGTCATCCCCCTCAAGCACACCGGCGACGGCGACGACGTGTCTCCCGCACTGCAGTGGCAGGGGGTGCCGGAGAACGCGGCCGAACTGGTGCTCATCTGCGACGACCCGGATGCCCCCACGCCGCAGCCCTGGGTGCACTGGTTGATCTACGGCCTGGCACCGGACCTGACGGGACTGCCGGAAGGAATCCCGGTCGACGGGGAACTCAACACACCGGTTGCTGCCCGACAGGGCAAGAACTCATGGCCCTCGGGACAGACGGTCGGGTATCGGGGACCGGCCCCGCCTCCCGGTCATGGCACGCATCATTACCACTTTCGGCTGTATGCGGTCTCGGAGCCGCTGGGCCTGCCGGCCGGCGTCGATCGATCGGTGCTCGACCAGGCCCTGGCGGGGAAGGTGCTGGCCTCGCCGGAGGTGGTCGGGACGTACGAGAGATGAGCTGCGAGCTGTGAGTCTTGAGCTGTGAGTCTTGAGCTGTGAGTCTTGAGCTGTGAGAGAAACCGGTGAGGCCACGGTGCAGTGGGTGGCACGCCTGGAACGAAGCGCAGCGAAGTGACGGGCGTGGTTCGAAAGGCCTGAGGTTGCAGGGGTGACGCCGGTCTTCAGACCGGAGCGGCGCAGCCGCAGGAGGTTGTTCACAGATCGGTCGAACGCTGCCCCAAAACCTCTTGTCGCTCCGCGACCCCGGTTCAGAGAACCGGGGCCACCCGGGGCAGCGGCTGCACGGCCGGAGGCCGTGGCACACGTGCTGTTCAGGGTAGCTCCGCACGCACGGCCCATGGGTGGCTCCGGGTCTTCAGACCGGAGCGGCGCAGCCGCAGGAGGTCACAGCCATCGGTCCCGTTCTCCTGCCGCCTCGTGTCGCTGCGCGACCCCGGTTCGGA
>ENA-ORCW01000378-ORCW01000378.1-marine-metagenome-genome-assembly--contig:-NODE-378-length-31376-cov-4.283108_pt1 | contig 31376 bp, 22 predicted proteins | sample MGYA00237784_ERZ508517 | MGnify/ENA primary metagenome ERZ508517 (study PRJEB26187, sample SAMN06268979) | marine metagenome | isolation source: Tt ae E1 feedstock associated aerobic enrichment on... | reverse complement strand
TGCGACCGGTACCAGATGCCGGCCGCGGAGGTGTTCGTAAGTTCCGCCTCGATCACTCGGCTGTGGTCCGCTGCAGGCCCACCTCCCGGATTCACGCTGCCGACTCCGCCCGCCGTACCCACCGCCACCGAGATCCCCCTGCAATCGCCAACGCGAACAACTTTGCCATCGGGAGACCTGGGGACATGCTGCTGGCACGTGCACTGTTGAGCGACGAACGGGGATTTGTCATCTCCGCGGAACTGGTTCTGGTGTCGACAATTCTCGTCGTGGGCCTGATCACCGGCCTGACCTGTGTCCAGTCGGCCATCGTCGCCGAACTGAAAGAGGTTGGCGGTGCCTTCACCCGACTCGACCAGAGCTACTCGTTCACCGGAATGCGTGGTTGCTGGACGCCTCGCTGCGGGCTCACTTCCTGGACGGCTGGCTCGGCGAACGGCGTCGACCTCGGCCCGCGAATCATCGAGTCGGCTCCCTCCTACCGCGTGGTTCCCTCGACACCGGTCCCCGCGGTTCCCGAATGCCCGGGGGGATGTCCGCCGGTCGAAGTGGACGAACCAGTCCGGCCGCTGCCGGCTCCGATCCAGCCCATTCCGGAACCGCCCTCTCCCTGCTGCCCGCCGGTTGAGACACCCTGCTGCCCGCCGACGAGCATCCGGGTTCCGGGTGTGCTTCCGCCGGTTCCCTGTCCCGTAACGGCCGGGCCCGTCTTCAGCCCCGGTTGCGGACCGTTCACTCCGGCTCCGGAACCGCTGGTCTGGTAGCCGGACCAGCGCCAGGATCGCTGCAACCCGCCGCCCCGGCACAACCATCCGGACAGCTGCGTCCGGCACAGTTAGCGCAACCGTTACAGTCGCGCTCATCGAGCGAAACAGCGAAACCGCGCCACTCCGACGGCGGACGGGCACACCGGCGCAACTGAAAACGACACAACCATAGAAGCAATCGAGCATTACGAGGCGCCAACAGCCTGCGACGGCTGAAACGCCTGCAGCACTGGCACGGGTCCTGCCGGAAAGCCTGACTGTTCCGGTCCTGTGGATTGCCCCGGTGACAGCGATTGTCCCGGGCACCGCGGCCCGTCCCGTGAGGAATGCAGCTGATGCGTGACGGATGTTCGGGGCGGCGTGAGACACCGCCCGGCCTGTCCTGCTGATCCCAGGCGGCACGAACTCCTGTTCGCAAGTTCCTTGTGGGGTCGTCGGGGTCAAACCCGGCGGCCCCGCGTGCATTCTCACGCCCGGCATCACGCTGGTCTCACCGATGCCGCCCCAATCAATGCGAGGTCTCACGTGCCGCCACGGCACGACTCACATTCGCAGCAGTCAGGGAACTTACGATGATTCTCACGCAGCTTCTTCATGACGAAACCGGTTTCATCGTCTCCGCCGAACTCGTCCTGGTCGCCACGATTCTGGTGATCGGACTGATTGTCGGTCTCAGCGAAGTCCAGCATGCCGTCGTTCAGGAACTGAATGACGTGGGCGATGCCATTGGCTCGGTCAACCAGTCGTTCCTCTATACCGGGTTCGCCGGCCGGAAGCGGGGCGGACGGGGTCGCTTCAAAGCCGTGACGTTCGGCTCGGCCTTCCGAGACTCCTTTGACGACTGCGACAACGATCAGTGCGCGCTCTCCTGCATGCCCCCGATTCCCGAAGGACCGAAGTTCCGCGGGCGGGGCGGATTCTGAGCCGGATCCCCCCAATGCGAAGGCGTTCCGCCGGGCGAACTGTTCACGATCATGTCCTCCAGAAGCAACAGACTGTTACGACCCGTTGACACGAATGCGGAGCCGAACCGTTGCCTTCCACCAGGCCATCCTCATTGACGGAGACGCATCCAGCACAGACGCCACCTGTAAGGTGAAAACAGAATGACAGTTGCGCCGGATGTACCGGCGCGTTGCCAGGCGGCGGCGGTGATGTTGTCCTCAAACGACACCCGACCGGCACCCGTCATGCATCACTGCTCGGCAGCGACTGAACATTGATCGGCGATCGTCCGGCCCGCATCGGCGGGCACGGGACGGCGACCGTGTCCATCGCGCGAAGCGACCGGCTTAGCGCTTCGTCAAACAGAACAGACAGACCGCCTTCCCCGAACGGAAGGCCGGCTTCAAATGCGCTGCGGGACCGAATTCTGTTCGCCCTGGAGTAACCTGCTGCGCACACGTCTCTTGCGCCCCGCTGGCGCCGTGACTCCCCATGCTGACGCCGACGAATCGGCATGCCCTCTGCGTTTGCCTCGACGCGAAAACGACGGCCCGCCTCCCGGACCGCTGCCGACAGGGCCCCAGCCGGCACCGGGATTCATCCCTCACCCCAGAGCACACCGACCGTGAACGTCCTGGCGGGCCGCAGTCACTCCCAATGCAGAGGAACAGGAAATCATCGATGCATGCGACTGTGGAAGCACTCCTGAATGACGAAGCCGGTTTTGTGGTCTCGGCGGAACTGATCCTGATCGCCACCATCCTGGTGATCGGCCTGATCGTGGGACTGAGCGAAGTCCAGTACGCGATGGTCACCGAACTCAACGACGTGTCCGACGCGATCGGTTCGCTCAACCAGAGCTACCTCTTCACCGGATTCACCGCCCGCAAGGGGGCGTATGTCGTGAAGTCCTCGACATCCGGCTCGGCCTACGCGGATACCGTCGACAGCTGCGACAACAACGAGTGCGAACTCGACTGCGACGATCCGCAGCAGGAGGCATTCAAGTTCTGAGTCGACCACGACTGTGGCGGAGACCGACGGTTTGATCCCGGCGGTTTTCCCGGCACGACTCCTCGGGAAGAAGGCTCCGGCGCGGTCTGTGGCGCCGGAGTCTTCGCGTGCGCGCCGGCCACCTCTCCTGGCCGCTACAACAGGAATGACTGTCGCGATTTGAACTTTACCCCAGAATTCCTCCAGCCCGACTAACCTGCACGACCGATAAGAGACATATACACGATACTCTCGCCCCCTCTACGGAGATGGCGTCCGGCTGGTCATTCCAACCGGCCGGGGGCTCGGATTGACCGGAAGGGACACCATGGAAGGTCGTTTTCGTCTCTGTCTGGTGCTGGTTACCGCGATCCTCGCCGGGCAGACCGGCCAGGCTCAGGTCGCGCCCGGCGTCGGGTACGCACCGGCACCGGGCGGCTGGCCCGCGCAACCGCAGGGAAGCTCCGTACAGCAGGTCGGATGGCACGGGCATGGATATTATCCACCGCCTGCGCCCCAGCCGGCTGTCGCTCCCGCCACGATTACAGAACTGCTGCCCGAAGACCGTGGATTCTTCTACGACTTCGACTCCACGTTCGACAAAAGTCTCAGAGAGACCGTCCGGAACAGCTGGTTCCGCCTGGAGTACATGCTGGTCAGCATCGACAATCCGGGGAACACGAGCATCGGCTCGCGACTGGCCAACGTGCCCAATGTCCGCGAACCGTTTGTCGTCAGCCTGCCTGTTCAGAACCCCACGGACCCGGCACCTCTGTCGGTGGCCCGTGTCCATGACTTCCGTACCATCGATCTGGATGGCATCAACGGGATCCGCGGCGTCTTCGGCGTGCCGTTCAACGGCGGCCAGTTCGAAGCCCGCTTCTGGGGAACCGAACAGCACACGGCCCGCTCGACGACGACCGACGTGCCCGCCATCAATCCGCTGCCGGCTACGCAGTTCATCGGCATCAGCCTGCTGACCGACGGCGTCCCCGGCTCGACCGTTCTGCTCAACGACGCGGGACTGACCGCCTCGTTCACCTCACAGTTGTGGGGGACCGACGCGAACATCTACTTCGACTACAAGGCCCCGCGACTCGGTTTCCGGTTCCAGCCTCTGCTCGGCTTCCGTCACACCGAGTACGAAGAGAACGTCGGCGTGATCGCCCTGTTCGACAACCGGTCGGGGCTCGACCCCACCCAGGGTGTCCTGATGACGCCGATCGAGCGGCGGATCTGGTCGAACGCAAACAACTTCCGCTACGGTCTGCAGACCGGCTTCCGAAGCGAACTGGTCCACGAGTACTTCACCCTGGGCGTCGAACCGAAAGTGACGTTCGGTGCGAACTACTACCAGGCCGAAGTCATGACCGACAACCTGCGGAACTCGACGTTCCCGGTCGTCGTGGATGATCCGGTGACCCGCTCGTCGATCGACAAGACCGAGTTCGCTCCCACCTTCGATCTCGGGGTCTACGCCAAGGTCCACCTCACCGAGTACTTCCACCTGCGTGTCGGCTACACGTTCGTGTGGATGGGCAACATCGCCCGGGCCGATCGCGTGATCTACTACAACGACCTCGGTACCGCCAATCCGCCCGCCGTGGCCGCCCGTCCTGATACGACCGACATGTGGCTGCAGGCCCTGACGATTGGCGGCGAGTTCCGGTTCCCGTAAGCTCCGTGGCTGAGCCTGGACAGCCCCTGAGCTTCAGCCGACGGACGCCCGCTGTATGAACCGCACGATCGCCTGTTTTCCGAACAGCTACGGACGCTTTGGTGTCGAGGCCGCTGTCCCGCTCATGCAGGACATCGGCCTTCGCCATATCGAGCTGCCGATCAAGAACGCCGGCGTCCCGTCCTTCTTCGGTGAACAGCCGATCCTGACCGACGCCAGCGGTCCGGACGATCTCGACAGGGTCCGTTCGCTGCTGGCAGAACACGACATGGCGATTTCGTGCTGCAACATCACCGCCGGCAATCCTCTCGATCCGAAGGTTGTCGACGCGACCTGCCGCAAGCTCGATCTCGTCGCCGACCTCGGCGTCCCCCTGGTGGTCGCAGGTGCCGGCGAGGCCGAATCCGATGCGGACCGCGCCACGCTGTATCGTCATCTCGGCCGGATCGGCGACTACGCCGGCGAGCGCGGAATCACCTACTGCTTCGAGACACACCCGGGGATCTGCCAGAATGCGGACGGAATGCTCGAAACGATGCGCGTACTCGACCACCCCCATCTGCGGATCAACTTCGACACCGGCAACATCCTCTACTACAACGATGGAGCCGACGTCCTCGCTTCGCTCGAATCGGTGATCGACTACGTCCGTCACGTCCACCTCAAGGACTCGCCCGGCGGATACAGGGACTGGACGTTTACGACGCTGGGAACCGGCATCGTCGACTTCCGACGTCTTCGTGAGATCCTCGACAAGGCCGGCTTCACCGGTCCCTACAGCCTCGAGATTGAAGGGATCGAAGGAGAAGAACCGCTCACGCTCGAGCAGCACCACCAGCGCGTCGCCGACAGCGTCACCTACCTCAGGTCACTCGGCTACTTCGACGCCATCTGAGGCCGGGAACCACCCCTTTACGCCAACCGTGATCGCCGCGCCGGCTCAGGGGACGCGGGCGGGCAGCGGCTCCGGCAGAGGTGGTGGATCCGGAAGCTGCGGCAACTGTGATTCCGTACCGATCGCGGCCGCCCGTTCATACAGCTCGGCAATCTCGATCAGCAGCGGCTCAAGTTGAGCGTAGTAGTCCGCTTCGTCCAGTTCCCCCTTGAGATCGCGCAGCCGGAATACCTGACGCTCCAGCTCGTCCCGCCGACGGCGCAGTTCGAGCGGAAACTGCTGCTCGATCTCGTTGGGAACGAGATGCCACTGATGCGCGCGGTATCCGTCGATCGCACCGGTCTCGGAGTCGCGCGTGGGCCGGACACCTTCAAACGCGGCAGCCCGCGTTCCCATCCCGTCCCCGTCGTCGTCAATCAGGGCATGCTCGGTCGCCAGCCGGCCATCCGCTTCGTAGAACTCCTGAGTCTGCCGTGATGCGCGCAGAAAGGCTTCGAGCAGCGAAACCTGACCGTCCTTGTCGAGGTCGGACTCCCCATCGGTGACGGCCCGGGACAGATAGTCGCCAAACTGGGCGAAGTTCCCCTCGAAACCACTCTTCGTTGCCGTCACCACGACCCGATCCGGCCCGGAGAGTTCCGCAATGAACGGTGCGCTCGCGGCCGTGCAGTTGACGATCGCAATCTCTCGCTGCGAGCCCTCCAGCCAGGTCGCCAGTTCCTCCGGCAACAGGTCGGGCCCCCGCAGGTTGAACCGGGCGTTGCGACCGTCGAAGGTGCCGTGACCGATCAGAACGATCCACAACGGACGATTCACGTTGCTGTCGTCGCGGACCTGACCGATCAGAGTCCGCAGCCGTTCGAGGTCCGACTCATCCTCGTCCACCGGATCCAGGCCGACCGCAACAAAGCGGGCCTGCCCCTGCTCAGCCGCGTCGCGCCAGCGCCCGGCCCATTCCCCAAACAGTCGTTCGTACTCCTCCGTGCCGGATGCACCGACAGCCAGCAGCACCGTCGCCCGGTACGTGGCATCGCCATTCGCCTCGGCACGGCCGATCGGCAGGCAGAGCAGGGTCAGCAGCAGGAGTCCTCTCACGGCAGTCCTTTCCAGCGGCGCAAGCCCCATTCGCCCGCCAGCAACGCGAGCACAACCAGCAGAATCCAGGGATTGTGCCAGAGCGGACTTGTCCACGACTCGGTCACCGGGACACGACGCGTCGGCAACGTCTGTACAAAGGACTCGAGGTCCGAAGGCTCCAGCACTTCGCCTCCCGACCTGCGGGCCAGTTCGGACATCAGGGGGCGATTGATCTCCACCGACCGGAACTCGTCCGCGGCCGGTTCGCTTGTCCAGCCGATTTCGGTCTGCCCGGCCCAGTCCCCCTCGCCTCCCGTCGCCATGACGTTGGCGCGATACGCACCGGCCTGGCGCGGAACATACGTGACCTCGAACAGCCCCGCTTCCTCGAGTGACGGCTCCGCATCGAGTGTCAGAGGTGGTTCGTCTCCGGGCGGCTGGATCTCGACCCGCGCCGAAGCATTGTCCAGCGGTCGATACTGTTCGTCCCGCAATCGCACCTGCAGCAGAACCGCATCGGAATCTCCAGCCGTTGTCGGAGTGATGGACGCCTCAACACGCTCGGGGACATCGGAAACCAGCCACCGCGCCGTCTGACGCCACGACTTCTCCAGATCGTCCTCGTCGTCTTCCCCACGGGCCACCGCCCAGCGCCACAAGTCGCCAACCAGCAGGGCAGCGCCGCGACCGGCACCGTACGAGTGGACGACCAGAGCGGGAAGACGCTCGCCCGAGCGCGAACGCACCGTAGCCAGCGGCTGAGCGGCCGGCTTGATTCCGCGAACACGACTCACCACGCGCGCCTGCGGCATCGAACCAAGTCGCTGCCGTTCGGCCTCCTCGGACGTCCGAAGACGGACCCAGGGTTCAAGCCACCCTTCCCGCGTCAGCTCCAGCGAGTACTCTTCGCCCGGTTGCACCGACGGCGGACGATCGAGGTAAACCGGCAGCACGTCTTCAATTGGTGTGCGACGATACCCGCCGCTCGCAAACGTATCCGGGCCCCCGAGCATCAGCATGCTGCCGCCGCGCTCGGAGACGAAACGCTCGATGAGCGTCAGTTGATCGGACGTGAAGAAGTCCGCTTCGATATCGTCGAGCACGATGGCGTGATAGCGGTACAGTTCCGCCTTCTCCTCGGGAAACCCGTCACGCAGCTCGCTCTCGTCGCGGGTCCCGATCCGTACGATCACCGGCTCATCGTAGGACTCGGTCTCTTCGTCCGAATCCTTGCGGAATCCCCGGAACAGCGGGTTGCTCGATTCGCCGGCACGTCCCCGAAAGTCGAACTTGGCCTCCCGCCGGGCGATCCGGATCATGCCGACCAGCTGCAGCGATTCGTCCTCGAGAAGTGCCCGATTGAGAAACTTGAACTCCCAGTTGGGCCGTCCCGACACATAGAGAATCCGGTAGGGGCCCCGTTCCCGATTGACGGCGACAGTCCGAAGATTGTTGGCGTCGGTCGCTTCCTTCGCGGCGGATCCCTCCGAATCGGCCTGCACGCGAACCTGATAGAACGCCAGTCCCGGTTTCTCCGGCCGGGTCTGAAACCGGAACGCGGTCGGCAAACCATCCTCGTTCGGGCCGGACCGCTGCGTTTCGAGAACCTCTCCATCCTCGTCGAGGAGCTCGGCGACGAACTGCTCCGGCGGTGTGCCGGTCGCCCGGACTTCGGCCTTGATGGTAACCGGCGCATCTTCAAAGGCACTCTCGGTTGCCGACACGCTGTCGATCGCGATGTCGCTGCCGGCCGTCCCGCCTGAAGGAAGCACCGGATAGATCGGGCAGAGTTCGCCGAGCTGTTCGAGGCTGCGCTCCGACAGATCGGTCGCGTTGCCGTCGGTGAACAGGAGAATCCCCGCCACCGGCCGACCGCTGAACCGCGACCGCAGCGTCTCCAGGGCGCCTCCCAGCATGGAGGACGGATCCTCGAAACCAAGGTCCGCAAAGCCTTCGACCGAATTCAGCCGGCTGCCCGCCTGGTAGTACCGCACCGTGAAGTCCTGCGCGAGTCGCACGCGCCAGGGGGCCATGTCGTTTTCGAGAACGGACTTCAGCTCTTCGCCACGGGTCTGGTCATCGAGCGTGTCGACCTGCAGACTGGCACTGTCGTCGGCAACGACCAGAAACAGATTCGCCCCCGGCTTGGCCCGGGTTCCGGACCAAAGTGGCTCGATGATGCAGGCCGCCAGAAGCGCGAACGCGGCCAGCTTCAGCAGTCCCGCGGCCACCCGTGTGCCCGCCGCCGCACCAGCACGGACGTAGACCGTCGCCACCAGCAGAGCGGCACCGACCAGGAGCAGAATCGCGGGCTGGACCCAGCTGCGATCCCCGATCAGCAGGGCCCCGAGAGTCAGGCTGCAATCAACCATCGACACTCCATCACGCAACGTTGTCAGTCTGGTCCGCCCTCGTGTGACGATTCCTTCAGCCCGACTGGGCCCCGTGAATGATCACGGGAGGATCCTCACCCTCCGCCGCCGCGACCTCCGAACATTTCCATGGTACGCAGCCGGCCGTCACTGCGAAACCAGAGCGCCCCGTCGGGACGACACGATACCAGAACGCCCCGGGACCAATGCCGCGCTGTCCCGGCCATGCCCGGCAATGATGCCACCACTCAGGCAGCACGTCACCCTCGCCGGCGGGTCAGGGACGCTGTCGCCCGAGTCGTTCATAATACGTCCGGACAAGCTCCGAGTACCGATCCGGAACCGGGTCCCGGTCGATCGGCACCAGTTCGTTGTCCGGCTGCTCCCGGGCGATCTCCTCGGCAATCCGGTCCTGCAACTCAACCAGCTCGCCGTAGATGCTCGTGCGAACCAGTGTCCAGTTGGGCGCTCGGGCGTGCTGTTTGACTTCAATTCGAATCTCGCGTGCGCGGTCCCGGACGCGGGCGACGGCGGATCTGAGTTCCGGGTCGGTCAGCATCTCCTCAACGTCCCGCATGCGGTCCGACCAGTCCATGAAATCGCCACCGGTCAGGGGCATGTTCGGGCCAGCGTGACCGCCGCCCGTCTGGCTGCCTCCATTCAGTGCCGAGGCAAGTGAACCGGACGACTGAGACCGACCGCTACGTCCGGGTTGCTGACCCTGCTGGCTGCCAGGCTGCTGTCCCTGCTGGTTGCCGGGTTGCTGCCCCTGTTGGTTGCCACGCTGCTGTCCCTGCTGGTCACCGCGTTGCTGACCCTGCTGGTTGCCGCGTTGCTGTCCCTGCTGGTCGCCACGTTGCTGTCCCTGCTGGTCGCCACGTTGCTGTCCCTGCTGGTCGCCACGCTGCTGCCCCTGCTGGTCGCCACGCTGCTGCCCCTGCTGGTTGCCGCGTTGCTGTCCCTGCTGGTCGCCTCGCTGCTGACCCTGCTGGTCGCCACGTTGCTGACCCTGTTGATTGCCGGGCTGCTGCCCCTGCTGGTCGCCGCGTTGCTGCCCCTGCTGGTCACCACGCTGCTGCCCCTGCTGGTCACCGCGTTGCTGCCCCTGCTGGTCGCCGCGCTGCTGCCCCTGCTGGTCGCCTCGCTGCTGTCCCTCTTGTTGACGTTGCTGCTTGCTGCGGGCCGGTTGAGGCCGGAAGTCAGGATCGGAGCGGGAGAGTTCCTGTTCAATCGATTGCGTCAGCGTGGCCAGTTCGTCTTTTGCCCGCTGCAGCGATTCGAGTTCGTCCCCCAGGACCGAATCGGCCGCCTGCTCCACGCCATCGCGGATCCGTTCGATCGCGCCGCGTGCCACCTGTTCGGCCTGGCGTCCTTCGTCCGGAAATCCGCGACGCAGCAGTTCCGAAGCCATCTCCAGCGACTCCACGGGACGATCACCCCGCGACTCACGAATCGTTTCGTACAGCCTGCGGGAGAGCAGGGGTTCGCTCTCCTCCGACTGTTCCACGATGTCGCGCATCTCGCTGAGCAGGCTGTTCAGACGCTCCTTCTGTTCGTTGAGCTGCTCGGCCAGCTCGCTGTTGCCGCTCGTTTCCCGCAGCGACGGTCGCCCCTTCTCCTGCGTCCCCTGCAGCTGCTTTCCGATTTCTTCCTGCCGGTCCGCGAGTTCGCGGGCCTCCTCGCGGAGGTCGCTCATGGCTTCGGCGAACTCGTTGGCGGTTTCCTTGCGGATGTCGTCCCGGAGTTCCTGGAGTTCGCGTTGCGCCCGGGTTCCGGACGCCAGAGCCCGGGACACCTGCTGTTCCCGCAGATGCTCGGAAGTCTGCAGGACATTCTCCCGGGTCTCTTCGAGTTGCCGGCGGGCATCCGCCATCTGCATGCGGTTCTCGTCGCGGTTCATCCGTTCCCGCAGTTCGTCGACGTCCCGCAGCATCTCCTGTTGTTCTTCCTGCAGCCGCTTGAGCTGGCGCTCCAGTTCCCGCTTCTCCTCTTCCGTCTCTGCTTTGCGGAGTGCGTTCTCCAGTTCCTGAATCTTCTGGTTCAGGTCTTCCTGGCGGCGGGCCAGTTCGCGCAGCCGGTTGAGAACCTGCAGCTGTTCGCGATTCTCCGACTCCTGCTGGGCCTGACGTTCGGTCTCGTAGCGGTTGCGGTCATTCTGAAGCTCGAGCTGTTTGAGCTGCTGGTCCAGCTGACGCTGCGACTGCGAACTCGAACTCTGGCTCGACGACTGAGCATTCATCACCAGGTGCTCTCGGGCCTGCAACTTGAGCAGGGCAGCAAGCGCCGCCCGGGCCGCAACCATCGCGTCCGACAGTGGCGGAACGCTCCTGCTGTCGTGACTGAGCCGGTACTGCTCGAGTGCCACGATCATCTGCTGCGCCGCCTCGTTGGCAAACTGCCGCGCAATCAGATCATCCAGAGTCTGCAGATACTGCTGCGTCAGCTCCAGCGCAGTCGTTTCGGAATCGGTGAGCGTTTCGAGGTCTTCGGCAAACGTTCCCTGTTCGTCTTCGCCCGGATCGGCAGGAAACTTCCGCAGCGTGTTCCATGTCGCCGTCACGACCTGTCGCTGCAACTGAACCAGTTGCTGGGCCGGATTCCCACTCGACGACTGCGATTGCTGTGACTGCTGAGAGGGAGCCTGACGATAGATCTCGTCAAAGTGCCGCACCTCCGCAAAGTACATGTCACTGTACGTCCGCCGGACGTCACCGCTCGGCCCGATGTCGTCTGCGTAGAAGTAGTATGCGATCAGATCGTTCGGCTCGGCATTGATGTCTTCGAGCGGCATGAGGTGATCGAAGTCGACGGTTTCGTCCGGTTCGGCCTCGCTGCCCAGGACAAGCAACTGCTCGCTTCCGCTCGGGGTCTGGAGAACCAGCCCGTACTCCTTCAGTCCGAAGTCGTCCCACGCGGTCGCCTGCAGGACCAGTTCCTGCAGCGGAGTCACCTTCATGTCCTTGCCGGGAAACGTCGCGGTCAGCTCCGGTGCGCGATTCGGAACCACATCGACTGTGATCTCGGGCGGATCACGATTTTCGCGACCGTCCCCGTCAACGAGCACCAGACGGTAAGCATCCGACTCGTCCGGCCGGAATGTTGCCATGCGATCAGAGACGACGCCGTCCTCCCGCACCTCGAGCGGTATCACCGACCCCGACTCACCGATCAGCGACGCCTGGGCGACCGGCTTGTTCAGATGAAAGGTCAGCGTGAGCTCGGAGCCTTCGACGAGACTGACGCGACGGACGTCCTTGTAGCTCTTGTCCGGAAGTCCGGTGTACGTCGGCTGCCGGATCTGTGCATCCGCCTGAACGAGCCGCGGATACTCAAACGTCGCAACGCGGAACTCGTCCGATCGTTCGCCATCGAACTCGACGTGGTAGGTCAGGTCCGATGCCACTTCGGGCAATCGCCCGCCAAACAACGGATCGCTGAGGTCCAGGCTCTTTGAAAGAGGAACCCGCTGCACTGTTCCGGACTGATCGGTTGCGACCAGTTCGACATCGGCGGGAAGATTCCCGGCGAAGCGGGCGAGCACAAGCAGACTCGTCCCCCGTTCGATCTCGGTGTTCCCCGGTTCGACCTCGACATCGTAGCCAGCAGTCGCGCCGGCCGCAGCCGGGTCCGCCCCGGCAACGGCTTCCGCGTTCCGTGTGCGTCCCTCACTGAACAGCAGGACCCCGGTCAGCAGCGCAAGCAGCACGGAGAACAGGTTCGCAGCCCGCAGGGCCATCAGGCGGGATCCGGGGACCGCCTCGCTCCAGTTGCGCCGTCGCGCATGGACCAACACGTCCGAAACGACTTCCCGCTGCAGGAAGTGATACCGCCCGGTCTCCAGATCGGGCTGCTGCTGAAACGCAGTGAGCAGCCGCGTATCGAGATCGGGATACTGCTCCTCAATCAGTCGTGCCGCGACGGCGCGGTCCGACGAACGGGGCCAGACGCTGGCAACAACACCGATGGCAATCAGCAGTCCCGCAGCGACAAAGAGCGCGCCGGCCGGCCAGCCGGGTGGCAGCCACAGCAGCAATCCTCCAAGGGCGGCGAGTGTCAGCCAGCCAAGTGCCAGCGACTTCAGCCAACGAACCTTGCGGACTCGACGCAGGACCGGGTGCAGTTCCCGGGTGAGGCGCGGGTCTGTCATTCTGCCATCTCCATGTGTGGCTGGCGCACTGCCATCTCCATGTGTGGCTGGCGCACAACGGTTCCCGGGACGGGTGGGCAACTGAATCGTCCTCCGCGCGTGCCCGTTGCGAGTGCACCGTCCGACGAACCGTCCGGCAATTGTATCAATTGGAAGCACCCGCAGCACCGGATTTCGCGGAATTGCCTGCTGGAGCGTCTGCGGCAGCCGGAGCCCTCCTGACCCGCACGGAGGTCCGGCCGGCCCACCGGAGCAGGCCGACACTGCTTTCTCGCCGGTCGCCTTCGACGTATGCTTGGATCGTCGGACCGCCCCCCCTTTCGCCGCTGTCCCCGCGACCGCACGGCACTGCAACCGCACTGCACCGCAATCGCACCAGGAGAAACCACGACATGTCCGTAGTCCCCGTCAATCGACGAGGCATCATTCTGGCCGGCGGCAGCGGAACGCGGCTGTACCCGGTCACCGCCGTCGTCAGCAAACAGCTGCTGCCGGTCTACGACAAACCGATGATTTACTACCCGCTCTCGACCCTGATGCTGGCCGGCATCCGGGAGATGCTGATCATCAGCACGCCGCAGGATCTCCCGCTCTTTGAACGACTGCTGGGAAGCGGCCAGCAGTGGGGAATGCAGTTCGATTATGCCGTTCAGCCCCGGCCGGAAGGTCTGGCGCAGGCATTCATCATCGGAGCCGACTTTGTCCGCAATCGCCCCTCGTGCCTGATCCTTGGCGACAACATCTTCTACGGGCACCAGCTCAGCCAGACCCTGCAACGGGTCAGCCAGCGCACGGAAGGTGCAACGGTCTTCGCCTATCACGTACGCGATCCGCAGCGGTACGGCGTCGTCGAACTGGATGGCGACGGTCGTGCCGTCAGCATCGTCGAGAAGCCGCAGGACCCCAAATCGCATCTGGCCGTCACCGGTCTGTATTTCTACGACGAGGGCGTCGTCGACATTGCCCGGCAGCTCAAGCCGTCCGCGCGGGGTGAACTCGAGATTACCGACGTCAATCGCGACTATCTCAGTCGCCGCGAGCTGTATGTCGAATCCCTGGGCCGCGGAACCGCCTGGCTCGACACCGGCACGCACCTGTCGCTGCAGGAGGCGACGAACTACGTCAGCATTCTTGAACAGCGGCAGGGGCTGAAGGTTGCCTGCCCGGAAGAGATTGCCTGGCGGATGGGCTACATCGATACCAGCCAGTTTCAGGTGCTGGCCGAGTCTCTCGCCTCCAGCAGCTACGGACAATATCTGCTTTCGCTGCTGTAACGGGCCTGTGGAGTCGCCCGTTCTCGCCCGCCCGAGTCTCGACGGGGCAAGATGGGGAGCAGGATGCGTCTCTGCGCCTGTGTGAAGGCGGGCAGGCTGGCCGCCCCTTGCCGGTCAGGGGGAGGTGACGGACCGGCAATCGGTCCGATTGGCGTATTCTGCCGATTCCTGCCCTCCCGGTTGCCGGTCTCAAACGGGCCTGCGCGCACATCCGGCACGACCTGCACGAGCGTGAGCAACCGCTGCAACCGGACCAGGCAGCACGACTGCAACCGGTGAACTGACACAATCGTCACAGGCATACCGTCCAGGTCGGGGGTCTCTTTCCTGACCGTTATAACCGTCACGAGCGGACCATCTGGCGACGTAAGTATTGTCGCCATCAGTGGCTTCAGAGATTCAAGCGTCGTGCGCGGCGGCGCCGATCTATTGGTCCAGCCCCCCAGAATCGCTCCTGGGCGACGCACGACTCAACGGGACAGACGAACGAGTCACGGCGGTCGGGACGAATGGGGGCAAGGGGCCAAGAGGCTAGGTCCACGTTCATCACTCACACGGTAGACGCCGTCAACGATTCATCAGGGATGCGACGCAAGGCCGCATCGCGGGACGTCGGAGAGACACCCTGATGAGAAGCCGCCTGGCGATTGCCTCGTCGGGAACCCGGTGGCGACGACGGCCAAACGGTTTGTCCCAAGGGAAGGAGACGCTGTTCCATGAAATCGATTCAGACTCTCGCGACGGTGGTCGTCATGTTCGGGATGAGCGGAGCTGCTCATGCCGGCCTGTTCGACCACTTCGGTGGGGGCGGATGTGACGCGTCGAAGAGTTGCGATTGTGCACCGACCTTCGAGCCCACCGTCTGCAAGCCGGTTATTGTTCGGCCCTGCCACACCAACATGTTCACGTACCAGCGTCAGGCCTGTAAGCCGATGGCTTGCGACACCTGCGCTCCGAACGGTGCCTGCGCTCCGTGCGGTCCTGAAGCGTGCGGCCCGGCCGCGTGTGCTCCGGAATGTGCCGCTCCGTGCGGTCCGGCTGCCTGCGCTCCGGAATGTGCCGCACCGTGTGCACCGGAGTGTGCCGCTCCCTGTGCGCCGGGTTGCGAAGCTCCCTGTGATCCGGGGTGCGCTGCTCCCTGCGATCCGGGCTGCGAAGCTCCCTGCGATCCGGGCTGTGCCGCTCCTTGCGATGACGCTTGCGTCGAAACCGCCTGCTGCCCGGTGGTCGATGCCTGCGAAATCGCTGAGCTGATCTACGAGTCGCAGACCGCCTGCTACGCCAAGCATCGCCGTCGTGCGATCCAGAAGCTCGGCAACCGGTACACCTGCGTCTGCAACCCCGAGATCATGGCTGCCTTCATCTACGCTCTGAACGATGCTGATGAGCGTGTCCGTAAGGAAGCCGCCGATGAAATCGGTGACCAGCTCCGCAAGTACCCCTGCTGCTGCAGCCCCTGCGTGGTCCAGGCTCTGACCTGTGCCCTCGCCGACTGCGATCGTGGCGTCCGTCGCCAGGCTGAAGAAGCCCTGGAAGCGTGCGGCTACGAAATCGTCGACGGCTGCTGCGAAGTTGCCTGCGACACCACCTGTGCTCCGGGCTGTGCCCCGTCGTGTGCTCCGGCCGCGGCTCCGGCTCACCCGGCACCGGCCGCTCCTGAAGCGGTTCCGCCGATGGATGGTGCTGCTCCGGCTCCCGCCCCGGCCCCGCCGGAAGAGCCGAAGGCTTACTTCCCCAAGCGTCTGCCGCAGCAGCAGGCTCGTCCGATCTCTTCCTCCAAGAGCCCGCTCTCCCGTCTGTTCAGCCTCGTCGACTGAGGTGAACGCAGACTCCTGAGCGTCTCCGGGGAGACGACCGCGACAATCTGAAGTACGACCCGGCCCGTGGAACTTTCCGCGGGCCGGGTTTCGTTTGCGCCACGCACAACTGCGCCACGCACAACTGCGCCACACATAACTGCGCCACGCACAACCGCGACCGGCAGCACTCAGCCCCGCCCAGCGGCACCCGACCGATCCCGTCCCGTCAGTCCCGATCGAGCAGCTTCTGCAACAGACCGCCCGCCGCTCGCGTCGCGGCACGACGACCGAACTCTTTCAGTGGGCGCGCGTCAATCCGTGGATTGTCGAGTGTGCCCGCCACGCCGATCTCGATCACGTCACCGGCAATGCTCGATAGAAACGGTCCCAGTTCCTTCCAGCGTTCCGGCAGATGAATCGCAATCGTCATCGCCAGTGTCTCGTCCAGTCCGACCGATCCGCGACTGCTGACAACCAGTTCTCCAATCCGGACATCCAGCCGAGAATGATGGACCCGGCCATCCTTCAGCTCGAAGTCGACGTCCTGGTCGTCGATCAGCATCCACTCTCCGGTCAGCTCGAAGCCACCGCCGGCCCGGCGACGGATCAGGCTGCCGATCTGACCGACGACTCCCACCACCCGGCGGGCCAGCGGCCCCGGTCCAACCTTCGCCGAGTGAATCGTGAAGGTTCCCCGGATGTCGCCGTCCGACACCCGGTCGAGCGGCATCTGCATCTCCGAAATGCCCAGTGAAAACCGGCCATCGATATCAGTCGAGTCGGCCAGCATCGGGGAGAGATACCGGCACCAGGTCCGACACATCTCTTCCGAAAACTGCACGTGCTCCAGCACCGGGTCGCCCGACAGCACGATCGTCACCGGCGTGACATGCATCCGGATTCGTGGCCCGGCATGCCAGCGACCACCACTGACCGTTACGTCGGCCGGCTGCAGGGCCACCTCGCCATCCTGCACAAGAGCCGACACGAGGCCGGTCTCGGAACGGACGCCGTAAACTTCCGCATCCCTCCAGCCGATGTCCGCGCGAATCTCCAGCGGATCAACAGCCGCTTCCCCCCCAAGGACGGCGACTTCGCGAATGTCCTCGGCCACCGAGACCAGCGGGCCGCGGACGACCAGTTGCCGCGTCTCCAGGCCCTCGATTCGCACATGTTCCCGGACCGATTCGTCCAGGCTGTCCAGCCAGCGGTTCAGGTCGTAATCGACCCGTCCACGAAAATCGACGACGCAGCGGTCCCGTACGTCATCAATCTCGCCGCTCCCCGCCAAAGCAAAGTCCGGAGAGGCGATCTCCAGCCGGCCGATGTCGACACGCGATTCGGCGGCGTCCCAGACAATGTCGCACCCGGACTCGAGCGACTCGATGTTCCAGGAGTCCGACGACACCTCGTCGGTGCCGATCAGATCAATGTTCGAGTCATGCGCATCCAGTTCGGCACTGATCTTCAGGGTTCCGTTCTGGCTGGAAGTCCAGTTTGCCGAGAGCGTCGCATCCAGTCGTCCCGCCAGACGACGACCAGCAAGATAGTCGACCAGAATCGGATCGAACGGATCGAGCGGTGCGTCATCCAGTTTCAACTCCATCCGGCCCCCGGAACCGTCACTCGGATCGCGCGGCAGGTGGACGGTCAGCTCCACCCGACCGTCCGGCTCCGGATGGCTCGCACGGGCAAGTGCATGGATTCTGAAGGCGTTTCCCTCGTCGACCGGTTCCACTCCGATCGTAATGTCGTCGAGACGGCTGAGCGTCACTCGCTGTTCGTCATAGAAGGTGATTTCTCCGCCGGTCACCTGCAGTCGTGGCAGATTGCGAACACCGGTTCCCTTCGGCAGCGCGCCAAGCCAGGTGGTATCGAGCCGCGTCGCTCCCTCCGGAACGACAACCGCCAACCGGAAACCGGCGGCCCGAAACGATGGACGGGGAATCTTGTTCAGCGCCATCCGCCACAGCGGCTGCTCGGACGTGATCCGGTCGACGCTCAGCATCGGTTCGCCCGTCGGTCCGGCCAGCTCGACATCCTCGAGCACGATCGGTTCGAGCCACTCGAACGTCGCCTGTCCGACCGTCAGGCCGGGCGGCAGCTCCGGTTCGGCCCAGCGAACGGCCTGGTCCCGCAGTGACGTCATCGCAATCATTCGCGGCAACGTCCAGATGACGAGCAGCAGCCCGATCACAAGAAACAGTGCCCGCCGCAGCCAGATCACCAGGGGACGGGTCGTTCGGGGTGCGTCCTCGGATTCGACGGGGACAGGGGGCTCGTGGGCCATGGCGGCCTCCATGCAGAAAATGGGAACAATGTTCCGGTGGGGAATTCTATGAGTCTGGCCGAAACGCCGCCAGAACGGTTCGCCACCGCAACCGGCGTCCGGCCGTCAGCCCTTGCCCCAACCTCTGCGGTCACAATCAGTTGGCCTGCCTGCCAGGGGCCGCGACACTGCACACCGCGGATCTCCTCGACGCTGCTGTTGGCCGGGAATTCCCCGTCCTGACAGGCGGGACGGTTCCCGGCCTTTACCGGGGCATTGCCACGTCATCATCCGACTGGCCGGCGACATGCCGCCCCGACGAAGGGCCTCCAGAGCGACCGGTTGGGCGAAATGTACCGGTTGCAACGCTCACTTTCGGGCGAAGACCTCGCCCCGGGATCTGTTCGGGACAGGGCGGTCTGTTCGGGTCGTGACGGAGAGTTGTCCCGTGCGCGTCGCGAAACGACAAAGTGACCCGCACCTCCCGGAGCGATCCTCCGCCCGGTGTGATGTGAGCTAGGAAAAGAACAACGCTGCCGAACGTCCCAACGGTCCCAGTCTACGGGTAGCGCGGATTCCGGACGCGGGCTCAGTGTCCCTTGAGATTCGTATCATGACAGCAACAGCTCAACCGCTTCCGGGTGCGCAATCACATCAGGCATTGATCGGACGTCAGCCGATCTTCGATGCCAACCAGCAGGTCGTTGCCTACGAACTGCTGTTTCGGTCGTCCCAGCAGAACGCCGCCCAGGTCCTCGACGAGGACCAGGCGACTGGAGACGTCCTGGCGAATGCCTTTGTCGAAATCGGCCTGGAAGGGCTGGTCGGCAGCAAGCTCGCCTTCATCAACCTGACGCGGCGATTCATCGAGAACGAAGAGCTGATCCCGGACGCGCCGGATCGCCTCGTCCTCGAAATCCTCGAAACGATCGTCCCCGACGCCACCCTGATCCAGCGGGTCGCCTCGCTGGCCGATCGCGGTTTCACGATCGCCCTGGACGACTGGGAAGACGGATCGAATCTCGCCCCGCTGCTCCCGATGGCGGACATCGTCAAGGTGGAGCTGCCGGCGTTCACTCCCGAACAACTGCCGGAACACGTCAGGGCGCTGAAGCAGCACGGCGTGAAACTGCTTGCCGAGAAACTCGAGACCGGTGAAGAGTTCAGACTCTGCAGCGAACTCGGCTTCGACTACTTCCAGGGCTACTTTCTTTCACGCCCCGAGATCGTCGCCGGCAAGAAGATCGAACCGAGCCAGCTGGCGGCACTCCGGATCCTTTCGATCGCCAGTCACCCGGACGTGACGCTCGCGAAGCTGGAAGAGATCGTCAACACCGACCCGGCACTGTCGTACAAGTTCCTGCGGTTTATCAACTCGATTCATCTGGGACTGCGGTACAAGGTCTCCTCGATCAAGCAGGCTATCAGCATGCTGGGGATCAACGGAGTCCGCAGGATCGTCTCGCTGCTGACCGTCGCCGGCATGTGCCAGGACAAACCGTCCGAACTCATGCGGATGGCCCTCATCCGCGGGCAGATGGCGATGGCGCTGGCCGAGAAGCTCAATCACGCCGAGGCGCCAGCCTTCTTTACCGCAGGCCTGATCTCGCTGATGGACGCCATCCTCGACGCACCGCTCGGCGATGTGCTCAAGGAGCTGCCGCTCGAGAACTGGGTGAAGGACGGCATCCAGAACGGAACCGGTACGCTGGGGACCGTCCTGACCGGCATCAAATGCTACGAAGACGGAAAGCTGGACCAGGTCGCCGTCCCCGGTCTCGACGCTTCCGACATCAACGAAGCCTACTGGGCTTCGGTTCGGGCCGCCGACGAACTCGATTCGATCTCCGGGTGACGTTCGCCGTCACCGCCGATGCCGCGGCATCGGCAACGCGCTCACCGCAACGTCACTCGCCCGGCGCGTCGGTTGCCCGCCGCATCAGGCAACGCGACGGCGATCGGTGGTGAAGACGGCGTGTGCATGGGGCCCGACCCGTCCGGCCGGTGTCCCATCCCACTGATGCTGCAGAATGCTGGTGGTAATGCCGTCCGCAACATGCAGGGCGTGCAGGCCGTCATGGCCATCAACGCGCGGTCGATGGCCGTTGTTCACGCAGTCGACGAAGCTGCTCAGCTCTTCCGTCAGCTGGTCGACCCGCGGAACCTCGATCTCCCGCCGCTCGATGTACTTGCCGAAGATCTGTGTCTTCAGTTCTTCGATGTCGACGCCTGGCTGGAAGGCCATCTCGTACGGCAGTTCGCCCGCCATGAGGGCCGGGCCCGGGCAGAAATGGCTGACCCGTTGCATCTGCAGGTCGGCTTCCACGAAACCGGTATCCGACCAGACCTGCAGCGTCCGCCGGGGAAACGGGTTGACCCGATTCGCCGACAGGTCGGCAATGCAGCCGTTGGCGAACGTCAGACGTGCCATCGCGCAATCGGTCATCCCGCCGACCAGGCACATACCGAACGCCTCGATCTTCGCGACGGGTGCATCGGCCAGTTTCAGGACCAGGTCGATGTCATGGATCATCACGTCGTGAATGACACTGATGTCCATGGAGCGGAACGCATATGAGCTGAACCGTTCGGCCCGGATGTACTTTGGCGGGCCGCACAGTTCCTGCACCTTCTCGTAGGCCGGGTTGAACCGTTCGATGTGGCCAACCTGCAGCGTCACATCGTGTTCGTCGGCAAGGTGAACGATCCGGTCGCCGGCATCGATGTGATCGGCCAGCGGCTTCTCCACGAGCACCGGGAGTTGACGTTCGAGAAACGCGGACGTGACTTCGAGATGCATCGTGGTCGGCACGACGATCGATGCCGCGTCCACCTTGTCCAGCAGCGTGCGATAGTCGGGAGTCCATTCGGTCCCGCACTGCTCGGCCACATGGCGTCCCTGTTCTTCGCGGGGATCCGCCACGCCAGCAAGCTCGACATTCGGCAACTCGCTGAGAATTCGCGCATGATGCCGGCCCAGTGCACCGACACCCACAACCGCCATCCGAAGTCTGCCCATGGTTGCTGTTCCTCTCAGTGCTGGCCCCGCATGGCCTCCTGCCGGGCGGGGACACGGTCTCAGGCGGCATCTTTTTCGGACGTCTGACCGGAGGCATCCGGCTTGACGTTGCGGGCCGCTTCGCGGGCACGGCCGAACCGGCCCTTCCGCTGTGCATCGAGGGCGTCGAGCAGTCGCACCAGCTCGATGGGAAAGATGCCGTTCAGTGTTTCGTGGAAGTGCTGACGGATGAACTCGGCCGTCTTGTGTTCGCGGTACAGCAGACGGAATGCCTGCTTGACCACGGAGATTGTCTGGTCCGGAATCCCGTTGCGACGCATCCCCACGATGTTGATCGTCTTGATCGTCGGATTGTCGCTGCCGGCCGCCAGCATGTAGGGGAGGATGTCGTGAGGCACGCGGCAACCACCGCTGACAAACGCCAGCGTACCGATCGTCGAGAAGTGATGGACAACCGAATTGCCGGAGACAATGGCCCGGTCGTGCACATGCACGTGCCCGCCCAGCAGCACGCCGTTGACGAGAATGACGTTGTCGAAGACGTGGCAGTTGTGGGCCACGTGGGAGTTCGACATCAGCAGGTTGCCGTTCCCGATCCGCGTGCAGCCGTCTTCCTTCATGGCGCCGCGATTGATGGTGACCCCTTCGCGGAACTGGTTGTTGTTCCCGATGAGGACACTGGTCTCGTCGCCGCCGGTGTAGCTCTTGTCCTGCGGTTCACCGCCGATGACGCAGTTCGGCCAGAAGCGGTTGTTCGCGCCGATCGTCGTCTTGCCGACGACCGTCACATGACTGTCGAGCCGGCAGCCGTCACCGATGCGGGCTTCGGGACCGACGAAACAGAACGGACCGATTTCGACGTCGTTGCCAAGTTCGGCATTCGGATCGACATAGGCCAGGGGGGAAATCGTGGTGGTCATGGAAGCGACCTTTGTTGGACGGGCAGTCTCAGGCGGAAGCGACGCATCTGCTGTCACGCCGCAGTCCGGGCTTCAGTCGAACCTGCCCGAAACGTGGATGTCTGTCGTTGTGTCTGATCGTTGATGGCGAGGCGGCAGGAAATCGCGAGGACGTTGGTTGGTGTCCGGTTCAGGCGCTGCGACGATGGGCGGGCCCGGTTGCGGAGTCCGCGGTTGGTCCGGCCCCGGGGGTCTTCGACATCGAGGCCTGGACCTTCAGGCGTCGGATCAGGTCGTGGTTGGCCCGATGACCCGTGCGGTCCGCGTGAAACGCACCCGCCAGGTCGCAGCCAATCAGCGCAAAGTCACCAATGCAGTCGAGCAGTTTGTGTCGGGCACATTCGTTCGGGCATCGCAGGGCGTTGTCGATCACGCCCTCTGTGCCAAAGACCAGCAGGTCGCTGGTGGTTGTTCTCTGTCCGAACCCCATCGCCCGCAGAGCCGCCACTTCCAGCTCCAGGACGAATGTCCGGGCGAAGGCGATCTCGTTGATGAATGTTTCGCGGGTAATCGTGTATGTCGCGGTCTGGCGACCGACCGGCGAGTTGCCGTAGTCGAGGTCGTAGCGGATGGTGTACCCCGCTTCGGGGGGCAGCGGCGCTGCAGCCACGCGGGCTCCGGTCGATCCGGTCACTTCGATCGCATTGGGCACATGCAGCGTCGGTCGCATTGCCGACTGGCTGACGATGCCGGCATCGAGCAGGGCTTCGGTGAATGCCTGGGCCGAGCCGTCGCACCCCGGAGGTTCGGGGGCGTCCAGCTGCACCAGGCAGTTGTCGATCTGCAGGCCGGCCAGTGCCGCCATCACATGCTCGACAACTTCGACGCGTGTTCCCAGCCGGGACAGTACGGTCCGACGGGGCTCGGGAACGACGTGCTCGACGCGTGCCGGGATGTCGACGGCGTCCGTCAGGTCCGTCCGCTGAAAGACGATCCCGTGATTCTCGTCCGCAGGGAGAAACCGCAATGTCACGTCGAGCCCGCGGAAAAGGCCATAGCCGCGAACTTCGGCGGCACGCTCGATCGTGGTCTGTGTGCGGTCAGGCATGCTCCCCTCCCTGGGATTTCAGGCCGGTGCCGTCAGTCGATGGATGAATTCAATGTGGTGTGAGGCAGAGGTTCGCACGCTCGGCGGCGGGGAACCCGGTGTGGCCCGAAAGCGGTTCGCCCGGACACGCAAACACACGGATGGACGCGGGGACGTCCACCCGTGTATCGGAATGCGTGTCGGTCACGATCCGAAGTTCATCACTTCGTCGTGCCGGCTGCCGGACGTCCCGCCGTCTTGGCGTAGTTGTCGTTCAGCCAGCTCAGGATCGGATCGGTCAGGTCGTCACGGGTGTCGTAGTAGACCACCTGACGATTCATGCTCTGGATGATTTCCTGCGGGTTTTCCGCGTCTTCGACGCGGGTCCGGTTGAACCGCAGGACGACGGTGTACTTGTAGTAGGATGCGTACTTCTGGACGGCATCCTGAACTTCGAGGTACACGGTCTTGTAGATGTCCGCTTCGCGGCGGAGGAAGTCACGCTGGGCAACCTTGCGGAAGCTTTCCAGCTCGGTCTGCAGCTTCAGCATCTGGCTTTCCAGACGCACGTAGTCGGGGCTGCCCTCTTCGAGCTGACCGCTGGTCAGCTGCTCCTGGACGGTGCGGATCTGCTCGATCATCCCCTTCGCCTTCGCGTCGGTCTGCTTGATCTCTTCCTGCAGAGCTTCGCGGAGGGTCTTGAACTTCGTGTATTCCTTGAAGATGTGCGCCATGTCGATCAGGGCGACCTGGTGCTCGCTCTGCCCCTGGGAGGCAGCCGGGCGACCCTGGTTCTGACCGAGCGTCGTACGCGAGAAGCTGATCGTTCCGGCCACGATGGCGACGGCTGCAATCCAGACGAAGGTTTTCTTCACGGCCAATGCACTCCTTTGCTTTTGCCGGATCGACCGGGCGAGTTTCGTACGTCGCCTGCGACGGTCTGATCGACGTGTCCCGCCCGAACGGGCTGCATGAGTTCGTATTCCAGACGACAAGACAACAGGCGAGCCGTTGTCACCGATGTGGCGGGCGTATTTTGCACACGCTCCGCAATCGGTCAATATGAGCTAACACATTGGCGCGCCGGCATCTGGCGACGCGCAGATTCTGCCGCCCGCAACACCCCCGCCCTCAGTCGCCCCGGCACTCCCCGCCAGACACCAAACCTCACAACCCACTGCGACATAAGACGTTACAAAACCAATCCCAACAGACACCCTCATCCCTGCCGCAGCCGCAACTGCTTGAATTCCTCCACTCGCCCCCGGATGGCCGGCTCGACCGGCAGCCGCTCGACGCTGCTCGCTCCGTAGAATCCCACGATCCCCTCGGTGTGATCCAGAATAAACTGAGCGTCCTCCGGATCGGCAATCGGCCCCCCGTGGCAGAGGACAATCACGTCCCGATTCACACGCTTTGCCGCATCGTGCATCGCCTGACACCGCCCGGCAGACTCCTCAAGCGTCAGCGCCGACCGGGCACCGATCGCTCCCTTCGTCGTCAGCCCCATGTGCGGAATCAGTATGTCACACCCCGCCTCGGCCATGGCGACCGCTTCGTCCTCGTTGAAGCAGTACGGCGTCGTCAGCAGGCCAAGTTCGTGGGCACAGCGGATCATGTCCACCTCCAGACCGTACCCCATCCCGGTCTCCTCCAGCCCCTGGCGGAAAATCCCGTCAATCAGCCCCACGGTCGGAAAGTTCTGCACGCCGGCAAACCCCGCCGCCCGAACTTCCCTGAGGAACCGCGGCATCACGCGGAACGGGTCGGTGCCGCACACCCCCGCCAGCACCGGCGTCTTCCGCACCACCGGGATCACTTCGCGGGCCATCTCCATCACGATCGCGTTCGCATCGCCAAAGGGCATCATACCGGCCAGCGATCCGCGTCCCGCCATGCGGAACCGGCCGGAGTTGTAGATCACGATCAGGTCGATGCCGCCCGCTTCCTCGAACTTCGCGCTGATGCCGGTCCCGGCACCGCCTCCGACAATCGGTTCACCCGCGGCAATTTTCGTCCGGATCCGCTCCAGAATCTGCTCTCGTGTCATCGTCGCTTCCTTCCTCGGGCGTTCAGGGCCCCCGCTGTACTCTGGCGGCATCATGCTGGCAACGGGATGCTGGCAACGGGATGCTGGCAACGGGGGCACAGAATCACGACCGACGCCCCGTGTCGGGTCGACGCTCCGTACGCCCCCACCGGCTGGTACTGTAGGCCAGTGATCGCGTGGCACCACCGGCGGCCCGCAAATCCCTGTGGCGGGCCGCCCCCGTCGCAACGCCCGAACCGTCGCAACGCCCAAACCGTCGCAATGCCCGAACCGTCGCAATGCCCGAACCGTCGCAATGCCCGAACCGTCGCAATGCCCGAACCATCGCAATGCCCGGCCCAAAATTCTGACGGACGAACCGCGTCGCAGGCAACGGCGGACGCCTCGGGTGTTGGATCGCTTCCCGGAGATGTATACTCGCAGGTGTCGGCCGTGGCTCCCTCCCGCCCCCCAACGGAGTGTGGATTCACGCAGCCGACAGCGTGATCGGGCTCCCTCCTCACGACATCGACAGGCTCAGACGAACTGCCATGTACTACATCGATCCGCACGTCCACATGGTCTCCCGCGTCACCGACGACTACGAGCGGATGGCGCGGATGAACTGCGTTGCCGTCAGCGAACCCGCCTTCTGGGCCGGCTTCGACCGCGGATCGGTCGACGGCTTCCGCGATTACTTCGAGCATCTCACCGGCTTCGAGCCGAAGCGGGCGAGCTGGTCCGGCATCCAGCACTATACATGGCTCTGCATCAACGCCAAGGAAGCCGAAAACGTCGAACTCGCCCGGGAGGTCATTTCCATCATCCCCGAGTACCTCAACCGGCCCGGCGTGCTCGGAATTGGTGAGATCGGCCTGAACAAGAATACGATGAACGAGTCGACCATCTTCCGCGAGCACCTCGACCTGGCCGCGAAGACCAACGAACTCGTCCTCATCCACACGCCTCACCTGCAGGACAAGTACAAGGGGACGCGGATGATTGTCGACATGCTCACCGAGCGAAACGACATCCCTCCCGAACGGGTCTGCATCGACCACGTCGAAGAACACACCGTCCGACTGGCAAAGGATGGCGGGTTCTGGTGCGGCATGACCCTGTATCCAACCACCAAGTGCACGCCCGCCCGCGCCGCCGACATCATCGAGCGGTACGGCGACGAGCGGATCATGGTCAACTCGGCCGGCGACTGGGGGCCGTCGAATCCGCTCGCTGTCCCGGACTTCATCCAGGAGATGCGTCGTCGCGGACACTCCGAGGAGAAGATCAGCAAGGTGGTTTACGAGAATCCGCTGGAGTTCTTCCGTCAGTGCTCCCGGTTTGAATTCACGCCTCCGGAATGATGCCCGCGCCGATGGCTGTCATCGACATCGTGCTCTCCCCCTGGGGAGCCAGCGGCCTGATGGGGGCGTCGGTCTTCATCGTCGTCTGGACGCTCAATCGCCTGCTGGCCAGCGAGGACCTCCAGCAGGACGACGAGTGGCGGTACGACGTCAACCGGATCAACGAACTTCGCCGCAGCAGCCTGTTCTACCGCCTGCTGCAGCCGCTCATTCAGAGTCTGGCGGCACTGAATCGCCGGGCCTTCGCCAGCGATATTCCCGAGGTCAGCCGGCAGATTCTCGCTGCCGGCCACTCCCGCTACTGGACCGGTGCCGAGTGGCTGGCCCGCATCGAGATCCTCTCGATGATGGCGGCTGTTCCGTTGCTGTACGCCGGTGTGCAGATGATGGGGCCGCCCGGCGTCGTACTCGGAGGCGTGCTGGCGGTGCTGGTGGGAGTAATGCTGAGGCGGCGACTGGCCGCACAGGCCCGCTATCGGCTGTTTCACATCAAGCTGCGGCTGCCGTTCCTGCTCGATCTGCTGACGCTGCTGATGGAAGCCGGCTCCACGTTTCTGAGCGCCCTGCAGGAGGCGGTGCACGAGTTTCACGACCACCCGGTGGGCGAAGAGTTTGGCCGCGTGCTCGCCGAAATGAACATGGGCAAGAGCCGGACCGCCGCCCTGGAGTCACTGCGGCAGCGGCTGGCGGACGACGAGATCGCCAGCATCGTCGGTTCGATTATTCAGGGTGAGCAGCTGGGAACGCCGCTGGCCATCCTGTTCCGGACACAGGCGGACGTTCTGCGGATCAAGCGGACGCAACGGGCCGAAACGATTGCCGGCGAGGCGGCAGTCAAAATGCTTCTGCCGGCCGTGCTGATCATGGCGGCCACGGTGCTCATCATTCTCGGACCGTTCATACTCAGTTTCATGCAGGGCGACTTTCTTGGCTGACGCGGACCTCCCTCGTGCCGATCTTCCCTGTGAGCGGGACCTCCCGGCGGAGGAGAGCCGAATTGCCTGCGCCTCTGCGTGGAATATGATGAAACCATGGACGCTCTCGCACAGCTGACGATCACCGACGGCCCGGATCGCGGACAGGCATTCCCGATTGCCGACGATCTGGTCCATGTCGGCCGTGGTGCCGAGAACCAGATCGTCCTGTCCGCCCCCGACATTGCAGACCACCAGGCGAGCATTGTCCGCCGGCAGAACCGGTTCGCCATTTTCGCGCCCGATCAGACCCGCGTCGTCGTCGACGGCAATCCGATTCCGACCGAACGCTGGGTCTGGCTGCCCGCGTCCGCGACGATCCAGCTCGGCAGCGAAACGTCGATGCGGTTCGAAGCCAGCCAGCCCGCCCACGATGTGCCACCGACAGAGCCCCCTCCAGGTACCGCGACCGACGGGAAGAAGGCGGAAGGCGCGACGGACAACGGCAAACGGCGTCGCAACGGCAACGTACAGTCGTCACAGTCCATCCGAACCCGCAAGCCACGACAGACCGCACGCAAGGCTCAGGTCGCCCGCTTCATCACCGACCGGCAGGGAGAAACCCTCGTCCGCCTGGGGGAAGACGGCCATCTCCCCGAACTGCATCTGAGCGAATCGGACAAGCCGCAGAAGTCCGACCGTCCACAGCGGCAGCAGAGCCCGGTCGTCCTGTATGCCGTCCTCAGTACCAGCTTCTTCCTCTCGCTGGCACTGCTGCTGATCGATCCTGATCCCGCCCGCACCGGTTCCCGCGACACGTCCTCGGCACGTGCTGTCGTCCAGGAGTTCTACGGAACCCCCGATTCCGAACCGGAGCCGTACCAGAAGCTGCTGCGTCAGGCATTGATCGAGCGGTCACAGGGAGACGGACGCGAGGAGAAACGGCTGTACCGTCAGGTGCTGCGAATGCTCAACTCCGCCGACATCGTCGACCCGCACAACCTCAACGGACTGACCGGCAAACAGACCGGGCGCGGCCGCAGCAGCGACGAAGACCTTCGCGCGGCACTGGAAACGCTGCTGGCCGAGTGAAGGCCCCCTACCAGTACCAGCACGAAGCGCAAGCGAGTGCACTCACACCAAATGAGGCTGGGACTGGTCCCCGCACTTGAGCTCGCAGCACGCAGGTCAGACATCGCCTCACGCACACCGACGTGCGCGAGCGGAGCCCGTGGCACACACGCACCACCTACGTCCCGGTCGAGGACCGGCCGTTGCGCAGAAACCGTGCCGCCTCCTCTGGCAACACCGTGTTGATCGCCATGCCGCTCCCCATCTCGAAACCGGCCCGCGTACTGAGGCGTGGCAACACGCGAATGTGCCACTGATAGTACGCTTTCTCCTCATCGCCACGGGGAGCGACGTCCACAGTCAGGTTGAAGTCCGGATTATCCAGCGCCACATACAGCCGGAGCAGTACGTCCTTCAGAATCGCTGCCAGGGCGGGAAACTCGCCCGGCGAGACCTGTCCGAACGTCGCCTGTTGCCGGAGCGGCACAATCCAGGTCTCGAACGGCAGGTGCGAGGCGTACGGCATGAATGCCACGAAGTGAGCGTTGGTGACGATGATCCGTTTGTCTGCTTCGAGTTCGGCGCTGACCAGGTCGCAGTACAGACAATCCCCCGTGCGATCGAAATGTTCTGTCGCCTGTTCGTACCGTTGCCGCAGCATGCGGGGGACAACCGGCGTGGCGATGATCTGCCAGTGCGGATGCCGCAGCGACGTACCGGCCCGCTCACCATGGTTCTTGAAGATGATGATCGACTGAAACCGATGATCCCGCATCAGGTCGTTGAACCGGCTCTGGGCGATTTTCAGCACCCGCTCGATCTGTTCAACCGGCTGCTGGCAGAGCAACAGCGAGTGTTCCGGCGACTCGACGATGACCTCATGTGCCCCGCAGCCCCCCATGTGACGGAACAGGGGCCCGTCTTCCTGCCGGTGATCATCCTCTTCGATCCGCAGGGCGGGAAACTTGTTGGGAATCACCCGGACGAGCCAATCCGAATCGCCACCACCGTCCGGACGAACCGCGGCGATCTCCGGCGGCGTCATGTTCTCGTTGCCCGGACAGAAGGGACAGCTCATCCGTCCCTGATCGGCCGGCGACGACGATCCCGGAGACGGTTCCGAATGCGGCCGCAGCTTGCGGAGCGGGGCGAACACCACCCAGTCCCCAGTCGTCGGGTCATAGCGCATCTCGGACATGACAGCGGCCTCTCCCGGTGACAGGTACTGGATCGCAGCGTCGCACCGCCGGCAGAGTCCGGTGGGCTGCACACAGTGTAGCGCGCAGGCCCGTCGTGATGCGCGAGCAAACCCGCGCTCAAGACCAGCACGAAGCGCCAGCGAGTGCATTCACCACCAAAGCAGGCGGGAACTGGTCCCCGCCAGGTGCGTGCCACGGCTCTGCGAGCCGTGTGCTCCGTCCGAACCTCCGGGTCATGTGCACGGGCAGAGCCCGTGGCACGCGCGCACTCGCCTCAAGGGGCGCCCCGTCGCACAGCGATCAGTAACCGAAGCCGTTCTTCCGGATGTGCACCCACGGTCGCTCGCCCGCCAGCGTCTCGCCGTGACCGGCCCCGGTGATTTGCACTACGTAGACCATGTGGTCCCCGGCATCGACCTGCCCGGTCACCTGTCCTTCGAGATAGCCAAGTGCATCGGACAGGGCCGGCAAACCGTTGCTCGCCTCCGTTGTGGTGATGCCATCGAACGCCGGCTCACCCGGTTCGAAGCCGCGGCCGAAGTGGCCGAGAAACTGCTTCTGCGATTCGCCGACGAGATTCAGCACGACCTGCGGCGACTTCGCCAGCCAGTCGTTGAGATACCGCGACTTGTTGACCGCCACGGTCACTGCCGGCGGGTCGAACGACGCCTGCTGCACCCAGCTCGCCAGCATGCCGGTCTGCTCTCCCTCGCCGTTGCCGGCGACGAGAATGTACAGGCCGCTCGGCGTGCGACCGAGGACAGCGGCAATGGCGTCGCGATCGGTTCCGTTTCCTTCAGACATGCCGTTTGCTTCAGACATGGCGGGGCTCGTCAGCTGCTTCAAGGATGTCGTTCGAGTGTCGCCGCAGGAGAGTTCGCGTCAGCTGGAACTTTCGGACGAAACGGCTTCGACGTTCTGAGCGTGTGCCTCCGCCGGGACGTCCGACTTCTTCGGTGGCGGTCCGTGCGGCGTGTGAGAAGCGACCAGGACGATTCCGACGGCCACCAGCAGCATCCCGACCCACATCAGCGGACTGACGTGAATCGACTGGGCACGCAGCGAGTACCAGGCGAACAGGGCGTTCACGCTGACGGCCCCGCCAAAGACGATCGGCATCACGTACGACGCCTTCCCGCCACTGACGATGGCGGTCGTCAGTCCCAGCGCTCCCAATGCCCCCAGCGTCCCCGCAAGGAAGCCCCACGTCATCGCCGGGGTGTGGGAACCGCCGTAGTTGTAGGTGTCCCCCTTCACTTTCATCGCAATCAGCCCGCCGGCACAGGCCCAGACGAGGTAGGCGATGCCGATGAACACATACGGCTTGAAGGGGCTCCACTCCTTGAGCGGACTGCGGGCGTTGCCGAGTGTCGGGCCGTACAGCCCCCAGCAGACCGCCGTACACAGGGCGAAGATCACCGGAATCAGAATTCCACGCATGCTGACCTCTTTTCAGTCTGGATCGGGGTGGCCGCGCGAGGCCCCCCGGGCGCGTTCATTTGTAGTCGCGTATGGTAGCGTCTCCAAGGGTCGCCTGCATCGTCCGGCCATCGTGATTGTCCCGACGGGGACGACCGG
>ENA-ORCW01000377-ORCW01000377.1-marine-metagenome-genome-assembly--contig:-NODE-377-length-31399-cov-3.004278_pt1 | contig 31399 bp, 19 predicted proteins | sample MGYA00237784_ERZ508517 | MGnify/ENA primary metagenome ERZ508517 (study PRJEB26187, sample SAMN06268979) | marine metagenome | isolation source: Tt ae E1 feedstock associated aerobic enrichment on... | reverse complement strand
GCGGGCGTTTTATTTCCTTCTTTTTTCGGTCAGAATTTCCTTTAGCTGGCCCTTGCCGCGAGCCAGCCGGGACATCACGGTGCCGATGGGGATATCCAGGACCTCGGCAATCTCCTTGTAGGCCAGATCGTCCAGGTAGAAAAGGATCAGCGGTTCCCGGTAGACCGGGTCCAGTTCCTGCATCGCCTCCAGCGCCTCATGCCCTTCCAGCTGCCGGGCGCTTCCGATCAGGGACGTATCCTTCCGGCTCTCGAGAATTTCCTGGTCGACCGGGGTCATGGTCTGCTGGCGCCGGTTCTGCCGCAGGAATTCGCGGTAAAGCGAGGTGAAGAGCCAGGACTTGACCTTGGAGGCATCCCGAAGGGTATGCCCCTTCTCGGCCCAGATCAGGAAGGTCTGCTGGGTCAGGTCCGCGGCCTGGTCGGGCGACTTGCTGAGGGAAAAGGCGAATCGGTAGAGAGGCTGGTAATAGGTCTCAACAAGATCCTCGAAGGAGATGTCATTTCGTGCCGGCATGCCTTACAGGATCAGCATGGCATCGCCGTAGCTGTAGAATCGGTAATTCCTTTTCAGGGCGGCTTCGTAGATTTGCAGGAGCCAGTCCACGCCGTCGGTGGAACCCGGAGTCAGGAAGGCGCTGACCAGGCACAGGAGGGTCGAGCGTGGCAGGTGGAAGTTGGTCAGCAGGGCGTCGGTGGTGAAATGCTCCGGGGGATAGATGTAGAGGTCGGTGTGCTTGCCGAAGGTCCCTTCCCGGGGAACCTCGTGCTTGCGGGTATAGCGGAAAAAGTCCTCCATGGCCCGCAGGGAAGTGGTTCCCACGGCCAGCTTGATGCGCTGGTCCCGGGCCGTCATGGCTTCCCGGGTGACCTGGGGGATTTCATAGAATTCCTCGTGCATGGTATGGGCCTCGACGAGGTCGGCCTGGATCGGCTTGAACGTGCCGAGGCCGACATGGAGGGTCAGGTCCTGGAACCTGTTTCCTCCCTCGACCATGCGGTTGAGGACCGTGGGGGTGAAATGCAGCCCTGCCGTCGGCGCCGCCGCGGCGAACGGTTTCTGCGGATCCGCGTAGACCGTCTGGTAGCGCTCCTCGTCCAGCTTGCTGCGTTTGTCCTGTTCGGCCCGCTGGATATACGGGGGCAGCGGCATCTGGCCCTCGTCATCGGCCAGGCTGAGCACACTCTCGTGCCGGTGCAGCTTGAAACGGACCTTGACCATGCCTTCCTCGTTTTTCTCCAGGACTTCCCCCTCGAAGACGTCCGGAATCTGGAAAATGGCGCCCACCGGCAGTTTCTTCCCCGGACGCAGGAGGCACCACCAGGTGGTTGCCGGGGAGTCGCTGGCCGGGTTGAGGAGAAGGCACTCGACCCGTCCACCGCCGGAGCGCTCGGCATGGATCCGGCCCTTCATGACCTTGACCGTGTTGCGGAAGCAGGTGGCGGGGCGGGGGAGAAGATCGGGCAGCTCGCGAAAGAAATGGTCGGCCACCTGTCCGGTGGACCGGTGCACGAGGAGCAGCCGCGACTGGTCCCGCCGGTCCGCGGGAACCTGGGCAATGGCCTCCTTCGGCAAATGGTAATCAAATCGTGCGGCTTCCACTAGCGGCTAGAAAATGAAGATCACCGGAGGGGTGGCAAGCCTTCCCTGCCGGCAGGGCCCCCGGTTCAGGAAATTGGTTGACCCTCCGGGGGCGGCGACCTCATTTTCAAGGTTCCCTTGGGCCAGCCGGGATGCTGGCCGAACCTCTAACTCCCTTAGCACCATGAGTGAAGATCGTATGGAATCGGTCCTGCATGAGGATCGCGTGTTCAACCCGCCCGAATCCTTTCGGAAAACGGCCCACATCAACTCGATGGAGGCCTACCGGGAGATGCACCGCAAGAGCATCGAGGATCCGGAATCCTTCTGGGGAGAAGCAGCCGGGTCCCTTCATTGGTACCGGAAGTGGGACCGTGTCCTGGACGATTCCGAAGCCCCGTTCTTCAAGTGGTTCGTCGGCGGCAGGACCAACATCTGCCACAACGCGGTGGACCGCTGGGCGGAGGGCGACAAGGCCGGCAAGAAGGCCATCGTCTGGGAAGGGGAGCCGGGCGACCAGCGGGTCCTGACCTACGCGGACCTGAAGAGGGAGGTCAGCCGCTTCGCCAACGTCCTGAAATCGCTCGGTATCCGGAAAGGGGATACAATTGCCATCTACCTGCCGATGATCCCGGAGCTGGCCGTCGCGGTCCTGGCCTGCGCCCGTATCGGGGCGGTGCATTCCGTCATTTTCGCCGGCTTCAGCGCCGAGTCCATCAAGGACCGCGTCCTCGACGCGTCCTCGAAGATGGTCATCACCGGCGACGGCGGCTGGCGGCGCGGCTCGGTCCTGCCCCTGAAGTCGGTCGTGGACCAGGGGGTCAGGGAATGCGACTGCGTGGAGCACGTCCTGGTGGTGCCGCGGAACCCGGGCGGGGAGCGCATGGAATGCGAAATGCAGGACGACCGGGATGTCTGGTACGATGAAGCGGCGGCCACGGTTTCCGACGATTGCCCCTGCGAGGAGATGGATGCCGAGGACCTGCTTTTCCTGCTCTACACCAGCGGCTCGACCGGGAAGCCGAAGGGCATCATGCACACCGTGGGGGGCTACGGGGTCTACACGTATCTGACTTCCAAGTACATTTTCGACCTGCAGGAGGACGATGTTTACTGGTGCACGGCCGACATCGGCTGGATCACCGGCCATTCCTACATCGTCTATGGCCCGATGCAGAACGGATCCACCGTCCTGATGTACGAGGGGGCTCCCAACCATCCCGACCCGGGCCGGTTCTGGGATCTCGTGGACAAGCACCAGGCAACCATATTCTACACCGCGCCAACGGCCATCCGGGCCTTCATGAAGTGGGGTGACGAGTGGGTCGACAAATACAAGCTGGACAGCCTGCGCCTGCTGGGCACGGTCGGCGAGCCGATCAACCCGGAGGCCTGGATGTGGTACCACCGGAAGGTGGGCAAGGAACGCTGCCCGATCGTGGATACCTGGTGGCAGACCGAGACCGGCGGCGTCCTTCTCAGCCCGCTGCCCGGGGTCACCCCGACCAAGCCCGGTTCGGCCACGCTGCCGTTCTTCGGGGTCGATCCGGCCGTCCTCAATCCGGCGGGTGAGGAAGTCTCCACGGGACTCCTGGCCATCCGGCAGCCCTGGCCCGGCATCCTCCGGGGAATCTGGGGCGATGCCGAACGCTTCAAGCAGACCTACTGGTGCAACTGGGACGGAAAGTATTATTTTCCCGGTGACGGGGCCCGGCGTGACGATGACGGCTATTTCTGGGTCGTGGGCCGGGTCGACGACGTGGTCAATGTCTCCGGCCACCGCATCGGGACAGCCGAGCTGGAAAGCGTCTTTGTCGAGCATTCCAACGTCGCCGAATGCGCGGTGATCGGGGTCCCGCACGAGATCAAGGGACAGGGGCTGGTGGCCTTTGTCCTCCTGCGCGGCACGGATGCCGACGGCAGCGACGAATTGCGCAAGGAGCTGAACAACCTGGTGGCGGAGAAGATCGGCAAGTTCGCCCGGCCGGAGAAGATCATTTTCTCGGCCGATCTCCCCAAGACCCGTTCCGGCAAGATCATGCGGCGCCTCCTGCGCGACATCGCCACCGGCAATGCCCTCGGCAACGTGACCACCCTGGCCGATCCTGGAGTCGTTGAAAGCCTGAAGAAGAAGTACAGTTCCTGAGCGGGCAGGCGCTTCCTCCTCGGAAAAGCCTGTCTAATAAGCTGCAACACCGGGGCTCATAAACCTTGGTGAAACTTGAATTCCCTCGTTTTGGTGTGGCGGGCCCTGCATAATTAGCGCGGCTCTCAAGCACTTGTAGATACTCTAAACGGGGGACTTTTCCATGAAGCAGCAGAACGTTTGCGCCTGCCTTTTGGCCGGGCTATTTTTACTTGGATTGACTTCAAACGGCTCGGTGGCGGGGGACCCTTTGCTCCGGATGCCGGGCAGCCAGCCAGGGGACGGTATTTCCCTGGAAGGCTCCAACCGGTGCCTCAATTGCCACGCCGGATACAATTCGGCGGTGGAGCCGGGACACAATTGGAAAGGTTCCATGATGGCCCAGGCTGCCCGTGATCCGATCTGGTATGCCTGCCTGACCGTGGCCTTGCAGGATTCGATCGCGGTTCTCGGCAATGCGAATGCCGGGGATCTGTGCATCCGCTGCCACTCTCCCGCGGCCTGGCTGGGGGGACGTTCGGATCCGACCAACGCTTCCCTGATGACGGGAGACGACTTTGACGGGCTGAGCTGCGATTCCTGTCACCGGATGTACGATCCATTCCATCAGGCGACCTTCAACGGAACCCGGGAATCCTCGGACTGGATAGGATACTGGGACGAGGCGACCAGCCTGTCGGGCTCCATGGCCTCGGAAACCCTGACCGCGGATATTCTGGAAGCGGCCCAGCTGTCCTTTTTCAATGGAGCGCCGTGGGTCCTTCCGGACAGCTACACGGAAAACGGATCGGGCCAGTACTTTGTCAGTTCTACTTCCGAGAAGCGGGCCAGTTTTTCGGATGCGGAGGCACGGCACCAGATGCTTTACAGCCGTTACCACAAGTCGAAGTTCTTCTGCTCCACCTGCCACGACGTTTCCAACCCCGTCCTGGCCAACCTTTCTTTCCCTGATGAAAACGGGCTGCTGCACACGGAGGCCCATTCCGCATTCAGCTACTTCCATGTGGAGCGCACCTTTTCGGAATTCATGCTGTCCGCGTACGGTCAGCAGGGTGGTGCCGCGACGAACCCGGAATTCCGTGCCCAGGGGGCACCCGGAGTGAACTGGGCGGCCAAGTGTCAGGATTGCCACATGCGGGATGTGCAGGGAGTCGCGGCTGACAAGCACGGCGTTCCGCTTCGGCCGGACGGAAGCCTGGCCCACCCGAATTCCGGACTTCCCCTGCACGACCTGACCGGTGGAAATGTCTGGATTTCACGCATCCTGGCTTCCACCGATCCGAACGGGCCGGTCTATGATCCGGTCAATGCCAGCCTGCTGGGACAGGGCCCGGGCGTCCTCACCCTGGACCTTTCTGCCGGGGAGAGCCCTGCCGTTAACGGTGCGGCGATGCTGGCCGGTTCGGACCGGGCCTGGCAGCAGCTGCAACTGGCGGCCACCATAACGGACCTTTCCTATGATGCGGCAACCGGAAATCTGGACTTCCGCGTGCAGAACAACACCGGGCACAAGCTGATCAGCGGCTTCCCCGAGGGGAGGCGGATGTTCCTGAATATCCGGCTCTATGATGCAGGGGGGACCCTGGTCCATGAAATCAATCCCTACGACATGAGCGCAGGAACCTTGAAGGGCCTTCCGAATGCCTCCTCTCCGGCTTTGTCCGGTCAGGAAAGTCACCTCGACGAGCTGGTCTACGAGATCCATCCGACCAGTGCACTGACGGAGGAAGAAGAGACCTTCCATTTCGTCCTGGCCACGGGCCGCTACAAGGACAACCGGATTCCTCCCAAAGGCTTCCGCATTGCCGAGGCGCAGGCGCGTCTTTCGGTGCCGGTCTGGAATGGAATCGAGGATCCCGGCTATTATACGGCCGAGGAGTACGCCGGCGGTTACGATGCGGTGAACCTGACAGTCCCGACCGGGGCCGCCAGTGTCGAGGTCAACCTGTACTACCAGGGGACTTCCCGGGAATATATCGCCTTCCTGAGGGATGAAATCAACGGGACCGGCGACCGGACCCTGGAACCAAAATTCTCCAACTCCTACATCGTCCAGACCGATCCGTTCTTTGCCTCCTTGAAAGCATGGGGTGATACCATGTGGCAGCTCTGGGAACACAACCACCAGCAGGGTTTACCGGGTATTGTTCCCGCCCTGATGACCAGCGCCACCTTCGGTACCGTGACCAGCCCGGCCTGTGATGCCCCTGTGCCGGAATTGCTGGCGGCCACTCCCGGCCATGGGGAAATCCTCCTGGCCTGGACGGACGAACATGGCGCCGATCCCGGCGTGGTCGGTTACTCAATTTACTATGACCAGGCTGGCAAGAGCCAGCACCTCGTCGATCTGGGACAGGTCACCAGCTACGTGGACGCCTCGGTCAGCGACGGATTCGAGTACTGCTACAAGGTCACCACCCTCTACGATGCGGACGGTGACGGTGTCGTGGATTGCGAATCGGAGCCCGGCAACATCCTTTGTGCCACTCCGCTTCCCAACGCAACTTCGCTCCTGACGGTGAACGACCTGGTCAGCGGCACCCTGACGGTCAGCGGCAAGGGTCCCAACAAGGTCGAGACCTTCGTGACCGGTACCACCTTCACGGCGGGAGACACGATCATGATCAAGGTGCAGATTGTCGATGCCTCAACCCGACTACCGCTGTCCGGCGCATCGGCGGACCTGCTCATTGAAGGTCCCGAGACCATAAGCCTGTCCACGGGAAATTCCGGACCCGATGGTTGGGCGGAGGCGGCCTGGTCCACCAGCAGTCCAAACCGGAAAGGCAATGGCGGCACTTTGCCGGGCATCTACTCGATTGTCGCCGTGGACGCCAAGCTGGGCGGCTATTCCTGGGACGGACAATCGCCGACTATCTCGATCACCCTTGAATAGATCTCAGCGGTCGGTGGTTGGCTTTGACCGGGCGGGTCTTCCTCAGGAGGGGAAGACCGCATTTTCCCGTTGTCTCGGGACACGGACCGTTTAGGGCTAGTAGGCCATGAACCCCGAAGAGGTCCCCTTTGGCATCCTGGCCTGTGATGTCCTTGAGTTTGAGGTCAAGGCCCGCATTGGGCGGCTTGGCCTGCAGCCCTCGGAACTCCGTTTCCTTCCCATGGGCCAGCATGATTTTCCCGCCCGCCTGCACGATGAGTTGCAGGCGGCCGTTTCGGATATGGAAGCCGCCGGCTGCCGCCGGATCATCCTGGTCTACGGATTGTGCAGCAACAGCATTCTCGGGATTACGACCCGGGAGGCGGAAATGATCCTTCCCCGGGCCCATGACTGCATCACCCTTTTCCTCGGGAGCAAGGAGCGCTACGCGGAATTGATGAGGCGCGAGCCCGGGACCTACTGGTTCAGCCCGGGTTGGTGCCGGGGAAAGCGGGTCCCCGGACCGGATCACCTGAAGGAGCTGGAGGCCCAGTACCGCGAACAGTTCGAGGACGAGGAGGACGTCGAGTACCTGATGGAGATCGAGCAGGAAAAGTACGCCCATTACCGGGTGGCCGGCTACACCGACCTCGGGGACGGTCCGGTCGAGGAGGCCATTTCCGACACCCGTGAGGCGGCCGCATTCCTGGACATGGAGTTTGTCCATCACAAGGGGGACGACAGCTTGCTGAACGATCTCCTGGCCGGTCCCTGGGACGAGACGCGGTTCCTGGTGGTCCCGCCCGGCCAGGCCGCCATCTCCTCCGCGGATGCGTCGATTATCCGCTGCAGCGGCTGCCAGGTACGCAACCCGGGCAATCCTCCGTCCGGGTCATGAATTCCCTGTTCGTCGAGCTGGAGGGATCCTCGCCGGTCGAGGTCGCCGTCAGTCCGGTCTACCGGAACCGGCCCCTGTCGGCGGTGCTGGCCCGGTCCGGCATCATCCTCAACACCCGCTGCGGACAGAAGGGTCTCTGCCGGGGTTGCGAGGTCCGCCTCGAGGATGGCCGGGCCGTCAAGTCCTGCCAGCTTTGCGCGGCCGATGTGCTTGGAAGGCGAATACACATTCCCCTGCGTTCACTCCTGCAGGGAAGCCTTTCGGTGGCGGTCGATTTCCAGCCCCGGTGCGGTTTCGAGATCCGGCCCATGTTTCCCCGGGCGGATTCGCGGGACCTCGGGCTCTGTATCGATATCGGCACGACAACGGTGGTCCTGGCCCTTGTTTCCCTGGCCGACGGCAAGCTCCTCGGCCGGGCCAGCGGGTACAACGCCCAGGTCCGGATGGGGGAGGACGTCCTGACCCGGATCGACGCCTGCCGTCAGTCCGGGGACGCCGTCCTCGAGGGGCAGCGCCTCCTCCTGGAGGAGACCCTGGCCCTCCTGTGGGGACAGTTGATGAAGGCCACCGGCTGTGCCGGTGACCGGCTCTCCGGGGTGGTGGTGGCCGGCAACACGACCATGCTGCACCTGCTGGTCGGGGAGGATCCCAGCCCGATGGGGAAAGTGCCCTTCACCCCGGTCTTTCTCGGTTCCCAGCTGAGGGCCCATGCCACCTTTCCGTGGATCAGTCCGGTGTGGGCGGGAGCGGAGGAAATCCCATGGTACTTGCTCCCCGGATACGCGGCCTATGTCGGGGCGGACATCTCCGCCGGCTGGCTGGCCTCCGGCATGGCCGACCACACGGGCGTGACCCTGCTTATCGACATCGGGACCAACGGGGAAATCCTCCTGCAGGAGAACGGGCGCCTGACCGGATGCGCCACGGCCGCCGGTCCGGCCTTCGAGGGACGACAGCTGAGCTGGGGCACGCGGGCCATCGACGGCTCGGTCAGCCGCCTCCATGGCGACCTGCTGGTCCCGGGCCGGCTTGAGGTGGAAACGATTGGCCGCCGCCGGCCCCGGGCAACCGGTTTCTGCGGGTCGGCCTACCTGGATTTCATGGCTCTCGGGGCGGAATGCGGCCTCCTCACGGAGCGTGGACGATTCGATCCGCAAACCGCCTCCGCCCATGGCCTCGAACTCGGGCAGGGCGAGTATGGCCGCTGCTGGTACCTCGATCCCGGGGATCCGGAAGGCCCTTCCATCAGCGATGCGGACATCGCCCTCCTGCTTCAGGCCAAGGCGGCCATTGCGGCCGGGGTGACGATTTTGCTCAAGCAGACCGGTCACCGGCACCGGGACGTGGAGCGCGTCTTCCTGGCGGGTGGATTCGGCCTCAACCTCGGTATCGAGAGCGCCATCCGCTGCGGGCTGCTGGCGGGATTCCGGCGGGACCAGATTGAAGTGGTGGGCAACAGTTCGCTGGGCGGGGCCTTTGTCTGTCTGCTGGACCGCGAGCGGGCCAGCCAGCTGGAACTTGCCACCCGGGCGGCCCGCATCGTCGAGTTGAACGAGGATCCGGATTTCGAGGACACCTACATCGACGGACTCAACCTGGAAGCTCCCTGAAGCCGGCCCGGAGCCTCAGCGCAATCCTTCAATCGGGCCTGCATAGCCAACCAGCTCCAGGTAGGAACGCCCGATTTCGCGCCCCGAGGCATCCAGCACGGTGCCCGCGCCCTCCCAGTAGGTGGTGCCCGGCAAGACCAGTTCCTGGTCCTCCATTACCGGGATGATCCGGAAGGAGACCGGTTCCCCGGTCAGCGGGTGGGTGCCGGTGATCTCCGGCCCGACCGGATAACGGGTTCCGGTGTGCGGGCTTTTCCACCAGGACCGCTTCTCCCATGTGAATTTTTCCGGACCGCCGGGATAGGTCTTTCCCTCCGGATCGATCCAGATCAGGGCTGAAAACGGGGAGATGCGTTCGTTTTCCATCCGCAGGAGGTAGGCCTTCACCTCCCAGCCGTCCGCGAGCTGGATGGCCACCCAGTCCCAGCCGGTGTAGCCCGGCTCCAGCTGGGAGGAGGCAATCTCGTGGTCCATCCAGCTGCTGCCGGCGACCTTGAGGCTTTCGTCCCCCACCATGATGGTCCCGCTGGTCCCCAGACGGGTGAAGGAGAGGTAGTAGCTGCGGGACTCCGACGAGGGGCCCTTGCGGGAGGTGCCGTCCTCCCCGAAGCGCACCAGCGGCTTCTCCGGTTCCAATTCCATTTCCAGGCGGACATCGGTCCCGATGCCGCCCTGCAGGCGGAGTTTCGGATGGTCGTCAAAATTTCCCTTCAGGGTCCAGCTGCCGTTGCGCAGATCGAGCTTACCGCTCCGCGCCCAGGCATCCCAGCCTTCCCGGGAGATTTTCTCCTCGAAATGAAAGGCGTCGCCACCGGGATCGCTCAGGGCCAGGTGGGCCAGGTAAACCTGGTCCAGGGCGAAGGCCGGGTCTGTCTCATCTTCAGCGGATGCTTCGCGGGCCCGGCGGAAGAAGGTGGCCTGGAATCCGAACCTCCGTCCGGATTCGGACAGCAGGTGTCCGGTCAGGTACCACCACTCGATCTTGAAGTCGGGATGGCTGCCATGGTCTTCCGGGAAATGCAGCTCCGCCCCGGGTTGGGGGACCCGGAAACCCTCCGCCGTGAATTCGGGGACGGCGCTCCCGGCGACCCGGAAGGCCACCAGGAGGAGACAAAGAATGACGCAGATGAGGATGGTTTTCACAGGGCTTCGGGGCTCCATTTGCGCAGGTACAACCAGCCGGTGAAGAAGGAAATGAGGAAAGCCAGGAGCAGGACCGAGCCACCCAGGAAGCACACCTCGGCCCATGGGTAGGCGGTCTGCAGGGTCCAGCCAAAGGACTGGTAGTTGATGACCCGGATCAGGACCAGTCCCAGGGACAGGCCCAGGAGCAGCCCGGTCAGGAGTCCGGCGAGGGCGATTCCGGTCCCCTCAATGGCCGTGCTGAGGGCGATTTCCAGCCGGCCCATGCCGAGGGTGCGCTGCAGGGCCAACTCGCGCCCGGATTCCCGCAGGAGGCTGACCAGGCTCAGGACCAGGCCGCCTAGGGCCACGGTCAGGCCGATGACCTGGAGGGCGTAGGTCACGGCGAAAGTCTGGTTGAATATGGAAAGGGCGGTCTTCATCAATTGCCCGTTCTGCCGGATGGCCAGACCCGGGAATTCCTCCTTAAGGCTGGCCTGGACGGCGGCCGGATCCGCTCCCTTTTCAAGGAAGATGGCCGAAGTCTCGTAGTCGTTGACTCCAAACCAGTCCTTCAGGACCGGCAGGTCTACGAGCAGCAATCCATTGTCGCGGGCGTAATCCGCGTGCAGGCCGGCAATCCAGACCGGGCGCGGACCGGATGGGGTGGGGACATCGAAAATGTCCCCGAGTTCCAGGTTCAGGCGGGTCTGCAGGTTTTCATTGGCGTAGCCGAATGTCTCAGCTTCGGGAGGCATTTCATCCATGGGCAAGGGACCCTTGATCCAGAGCAGGTCCTGGTCCTTGCCGATGAGGTCGAAGCGCAGTCCCCCGATGGAGGCCTGCACACTGCCGATATCGACTTCCACCGAGCGGAAACGGTCCACCAGCCGCACGCCGGGCCAGTGTTCGATCCGGTCCAGGATTTCCCCCTGGACACGCTGGTCATGGTCGGAACCCTGGAATCCGAGGCTCGAGGCAAAGAGTTCCGCCCGCAGGCGCTGGTCCAGCCAGCGGGTGATGGTGGTTTCAAAGCTGCTGACCATGAAGGACATGGCGGCCGCCATCCCGATGGAAACGAGGAATCCGGCCAGGGCCAGCTGGTGGCGGCTGGTCGGAGCGGCCAGGCGGCTGGCCGCCAGACGCAGCGAGGCGCGCGAGGGAAAGACCTTCCGGAGGATCCTTCCCAGGGGTTTCATGCTGTTGGCGGCGACCAGGGTCCCGCCGACCAGCCAGAGGAGGGAGGCGGTGTAGCCGCCGACCGGAACGGAATGCCCGGGACTGGTTTCCCACGACGGAAGCTGCAGGGCCAGTGCGCCGGCGACGACCATCAGGACGCCGATCCAGGGATGCTGGAAGAGGGCGAAGGGGGGAATCCGCTTGCCCATCCGGAGAAGCTGGGCGGGCGGGGTGGAGGCGGCATCACGGGCGGGCAGCCAGGCTGCCACCAGGCTGCCGCCGACCCCGAGGGCCATGGCCAGGGCACCGTCGGCCAGGGTCAGCCGGACCGCCTCCACGGCCGTGTCACGGTAAAGGGCCCGTATGGTGGTGGTAACCGCGTCCACGGTGAACCAGGCCATCCCGTAACCGGCGGCCAGGCCCAGCAGGCCCGCCGCGATGCCGTAGAGCAAGGCCTCCGACATCCAGAATCGGTAAATCTCGCGGGGGCTGATGCCAAGGGACCGCAGGGTGGCGATCTCCTTGCGCCGCCGGCTGACCGTGGCGTCGAGGGTCTGGGCAATGAGGTAGATGCCGACCAGGAGGGCGATCAGGGAGAGGACCGTCAGGTTGAGGCGGAACGCGGCGGTCATCGACGTGGCATCAATCTTGTCCTGGCCGGGGGAACCCACCGTCCAGCGGTCATGGGAACTGTCCTGCAGCCGCCGGCCGGCTTCGGCAACGAGGGTTTTTCGCCCGGGGCCCTCTGGAAGGACGATCTCCACCCGGTCCAGAGAATCCAACTGGAAGCGGTTCAGCAGGGTCCCGATGTCCGCCAGGGCCAGATTTTCGGGAAGCGGCGTATCCCCGCGGCTTTCAGGAAGCGTGCCTTTGACCACAAAGGGGAAAACCCGGCCGTCGACCACGAGATCAATCGTGTTCCCCACGGCCACCTCCCATTCGGTTTGAGTGGCCTTGCTGAGCAGGATGTGCCGCGGTTCCTGGAGGACTTGCCAGATGTCGAGCTCATCCGCGGATCCGGAAGCCGTGCCGGAACCGGCCAGCAGCTGGACCAGGTCCAGGCCGATCAGGCGGACCCGGGACGGCTTGTCGGGATTACCGGGATGCGCCGGCAGGACCAAACGCTCCAGGACCGGGTAGATCCTGGCTGGCAGGGGGTCCAGGGCGAGGCGGATTTCCGGCAGTCGGTCCACCGGAATTCCATTTCCCGGCTGGCTGAGAATCCAGTCGCTGGGTCCGCTCAGGCTGCGGGTGAAAAGGCCGAATCCCTCGACTGCCGAGCGGTTGGCGATCCGGATGGACAAAAACGTGCCCACGCCCAGGGCCAGGATGACCAGCAGCAGGCTAGTCTGCAGCCATTCCTTCCGGGCATGGCGCCAGCTGAACCGCCTCCAGAACTGATGCAGGGGGATCATTCAACGGCTTGCTGTTCGGAGAGAATTCCGTCCGTCATGTGCAGGATCCGGCTGCAGATGCCGGCAGCCTGCGAGTCGTGGGTGACCAGCAACAAGGCCGACCGGTGCTGACGGGTCAGCTGGCTCAGCATATCCAGCACGCGCTCCCCGTTGCGCGAATCGAGGCTTCCGGTGGGCTCGTCGGCCAGGACCAGGGCCGGGTTGGTGATCAGGGCCCGGGCCAGGGCCAGGCGTTGCATTTCACCCCCGCTCATCTCGGAAGGCCAGGCTTGTGCCCGGCGGGCCAGGCCGACCTCCTCCAGCAGGTGGTCCACCCGTTCCCGGCGCTCCGCCTGGGACATCCTGGCCAGCAGGAGGGGGAACTCGACATTCTCCCAGGCCCGCAAGGTCGGAAGCAGGTGGAAGAACTGGAAGACGGAACTGATCGTGCCGCGCCGCAACTCCGTCAGTCGGGCCTCCCCGAGGCGCGTCAGGTCCTGTCCCATGAAGGAGATGCGTCCCTGGTCCGGCGTTTCCAGCCCGGCAATACAGCTCAGCAGGGTGGATTTCCCGGAGCCGGAGGGGCCCATGATGGCCACCCGTTCCCCGGACATGACCCGGAGCTGGATCCCTTTAAGGATTTGTTGCGGCCCGTATGATTTGCCTACGCCTTCCAGCTCCAGCAAGGGACCGCCGTCGTCTGGCCCGTTCTGCATGGGCAGAGCTTAATCCGCTTTCGGTAATCCGCAACCGCCGGGCATTTGGAAAAATCTGCGCCTTGGTTCAATTTTGCCTTGGCAAAGGCAGCTTCTTCCCTTTGCTTCCTGACTTCCCTTAATGGAACGGTGGGATATGCAAGCGGCCAAAGCACGCAGACTGTAAATCTGTTCCGGTAATCGGTTCACAGGTTCGAATCCTGTTCCCACCACCATTTTTCCTCACACCCGCGGCTGCGGGGAGGACGCACCTAGTACAGGTAGTGGTAGGGAACGTAGATCCAACCGGCGCCGGCATTCAGCATTTGCGGCCGCACATAGACCCACTTGTTGGTGCGGAAGCTGTAGCCCCAGTTGGTGCCCGGAACCATGACCAGGAGAAACTCGGATTTCCCGGCTTCCAGGTCCGGAAGCCAGATCCAGCCTTCGTCGGAGGCCGCCACGTCTTCCGTGATGTAGTACCAGATGCCCACATCGGGGCCCCAGAGGGGTTGCCAGGTCCAGGGAGCATTGCTCACTTCCAGCAGTCCCATCCAGTAGGTGGTATCGGCCCAGGTGTCGCCACCTTCACTCACAAAGGGGAAGCGGCCCCAGAGCCAATTCGGATTGCTCGCTGAATTGGGGACCTCAAGGTTGGTATCATCCCAGCCGGGAACCCCCTCCAGGTAATTGGCAACCAGGCTTTGATTGGCGCCCTGGAAGATGTTCGGTCCCAGTTCCGGCGGACGGCCGAGGAACCAGATTTCGGTCAGCGAGCTGCAGTTGCTGAAGACGCCGAATCCCAATTCCTGGACGGATGCGGGAATGACGACGCTTTCCAGGTCGAAACAATCCGCGAAGGTGTTGTCCTTGATCCAGGTTATGCCTTCGCCCAGCTCGACCGAGACCAGGCTCTGGCAATTACCGAAAGCACGGCTGCCCAATTCCGTCACCGTGTCGGGAATGGAAATGCTGAGCAGGCTGGTGCAGTTCTCGAAAGCCAGGGTCCGGATCACCTCCAGGTTTTCGGAGAGGACGATTTCGGTCATGCCGCTGCATCCGTCGAATGCCTCTACTCCGATATCCTTGACGCTGTCCGGCAGGATAACCGTGGTCAGGCTGCTGCAATTGCGGAATGCGCCCGCGCCAATGATGTTGAGTCCGTTCGGGATCGTCAGGTTGGCCAGCTTATGGCAATCCTTGAAGGCGCTGTTTTCGATGCTGGCAAGCCCGGTTCCGAGCACCACGGTGGTCAGGTTGGCGCAGTTGTCGAAGGATTCAAACCCGACGGTCCGGACGCTGTCAGGGATCGTGACCGACTGCAGCGTCGCACAGTCGGCAAAAGCCCGCTCGCCGATAACCCGGACCGGATTACCGTTGATGGAGGAGGGAACCACCACATTTGTCATGTCACAATGGAAATTGGTAATGGTGACGTTTCCCGCACTTACAGTGTAGTCAAACGACCCGGAGGTCTGGGCCCGCATGGACAGCGACGTCATGCAGAGCCCGATAAGGAGGACGAGGATTGGTTTGCGCATAGGTATTCTCAGTTAAAGTTTATCCGGCAGCGGTTTATCCAGCTTAATTAGAGCAATTGTTCAACAGTAAAGGCGTGGACCCTCATGTCTAGGGTAAACTCCTTATTTATTAATTCGATAAAATCAAGCTCCGGATTTCAATTGGCGACAGGTTTTCATTTCCGGGACAAGGAAGGCTGGTCCATGAATTGCCTTGCCGGGTTGCTGAAATCCTGACAACCCGGTGCTACCATGAATGTGAAATCCCTGCTGGTTCCCCTGCTTCTTGCTATAGCCTTGGGTATTAACGGTTGCACCACCACTACCTCGGTCACCACCCACGCGGTGCCGCAGTTTGATCCGGCCCGGTATGACAGCTTCGCCATCCTGCCGGCTGAGGACAGCAAGCTTCGCCCGGCCGACAGCGCCCTCAACCGCACCTCCCGAATGGTCATTTCCGGCTCACTTAAGCAGAAGGGGCTGGTCCAGGCCGATCTCGAGGACGCCGACCTGGTGTTCCAGGTTTCCGGTTCCACCTTCCCCACCTCCGATCCCGCCCAATGGGGTTTCTTCTGGGTCGGTTACGATTACTGGGATTGGTATCCGGTCTCCTACCAGAGAACCAACATGACCAGCCAGACTCAGGGCCGCGCCGTTCTGAGCGCCTTTGACAACCAGACCAAGGAACTGGTCTGGCAGTCCTCCGCGCAGGTCGTGGCCATGAAGGGTTCGATCTCCTCCGAGGAGGCCGTCGCTGCGCTAAAGTTGATCCTGGAAGCCTATCCCGCCAAGTAGGGGGCATCGAACGGCTCGCGAAGGCTTGATCACTTCACGCCCAAGGCGCGGTCTTGAAGTTGTTTCGCCTCGGAACTGTGACCGAGGCGCTTGTGCAGGGCGGCCAGGCTCTTGACCACCTTAACGACTTCCTTGTCCCGGGGCCCCTTGGCATTTTCCAGGATGACCAGGGCCCTTTCCAGTTGCTCCACAGCGTCCTGATTGCGGTCCATGGCCCGGTACAGGTTGGAGAGGCTGACCAGGCAGTCGGCGACTTCCATCGCGTCCGGTCCCAGCGCGGATTCGAGAATGCCCATTCCCTGACGACACAGGCTTTCCGCCTGCAGGTAATCCCCTTCTGTCTTGAAGAGCGCCGCCAACTCATGAATGTGGGGAACAATTCTCGGATCCTTTTCTCCGTACAAGTCCTCCGAAAGTTGCAGGGCCCGGTGCAGGGAGGCTTCGGCCTGGTCGTAAAGACCCTGCTCCTGCTGGGCATGGGCCAGCACATCGAGGACCGGCAGTAATTCCTCCGGAGAAGATCCTTTGGCTTGTTCAATGATCATGAGGGCCCGGTTTGCCGCCTGGAGGGCTTCCTCCTGCCGGAAAATGCCGTCATAAGCGCTGGCCAGATGGACCAGGGTTCCAGCCACGGCAAGGCTGTCCGGACCAAATTCCTCCTCCGCCAGCCCGAGGGCCCGTTCCAGTTCCGGGGCGGCTTCCATGTCCCGGCGCTGCGTGAGATAAAACTCGCCGAGGTTTTGCAGCGCAGTGATCAAGGCCTCCCCGCCGGCCGGCTCAGCGGCGGAAACCTGGTCCCGCAGGAAGGTGTCCGCGCCAAGGAAGTCGCCTTCCTCCATCATGCGCACCACATTTTCGGGCAATTCCGCCCGGGTGCATGGACTGGTCGCGACCAGAGCCAGCAAAAGGGCGCCAACGGCGACTAATCGCCGATGCAACAACCACCAACTGACTCGTCCGGACATTATCCAGTTCCTCTCCGGTCAGGCTATGGGACTGATCGTCAATGGTCAATTTGAATCAGCGCCGACTCCCGGTCCTGGCTCAGGGCAGGAACAACCGCAGCTGGACAAAGAAAGGATCCTCCTGGAAGAGCGCCGGCGGCCAGCTGAATTCAAGTCTGGAAAATCCCGGATCCCCCGGAATCGGTTCCGTAAGGCGGGAAGCCGTGGAATCCGCCTCCCACGACTGCAGGTCGCGGGCCATCCGGGGAACCAGCCCGTCCTCCATGACATCGCGGAATCGGTCATACTGCAGGCTGAATCCGGTCGAGTCACAGGCCAGTCGGCCCGCCCCGGATTCGGGAATTCCGGGATCTCCACCCAGCGTAAATTCCTCCAGCAGGCCCAGACGGTCCCGGTCCGGATCCGCTCCCGTAGGGCTGTTGACCACGAGGCCGTGCCCGGCCAGCCACCTCACGAAGGCCTGCCGGGCGGGCGAAGGGGAGGCGACGGGCCGGTAGCGGAAAATCATGCCCGGGCCGGACTCCGGATCTTCCGCACCGGGGACCAGTCCGCCGAAGGCGGTAACCCCGTAGAAAGCACCGTCCAGCCAGGCCAGGCTGCGCATCGGGGTATTGCCGCTGAGACCCGAATCGAACCGGTGCAGGACACAGAAGTCCGATCCGTCCGCCTGCATGCGGAATAGGGTTCCCGCCTCGCCTCCGGGCTCATTGCTGCCGTGGCAAAGCCCGTAGAGGGGGCCGTTTTCGCCGATTCGCAGGAGGGAGCCGTTGGGTTTGGACCCGGTCCCCGGCGAGCTGGCAAAGTCATGCAGAACTGTGAGGGTGTCACCGGAAATTGAATACACGAATACGCAGCCCTCGCTGGTCGGAATGCCGGGTTCCCCGAAGGTGGTTCCGTAAAGCAAATCCTCCCCGCCGGAAAGGAGGCGGTCGTAAGGATGGCCCCCTCCTTCCGCGCCGGTAAAGGAATGCAACAATTCAAAGGTTCCTTCCTGGCGGTGTATCCGGAACAAAGAGCCGTAGTGACCCCCGGAATCCTCATAGAAATCAGAGGCCGTCCCGTAGAGCCAGTCCCCGGCCGGTGTCAGTTGTCCGGTTGGATGCCGCCCGTCCCCGGGACTGAATCCGTGCATCACCTCGTAGGGACCGTCCGGCAGAGGGTAGCGGTAGACCGCCCCTCCATACACCGCCGGCCCGCCGTGGAAGGTCGTCCCGTAGAGAACCCCGTCGACCAGCACCGGGACCGCGTGGGGGTGCCAGCCCGAGGGGTCGTCCGCGACAAAATGGTGCAGGACCCGGAAGTCCGAGCCGTCGGTGTTCATCCGGAAAAGCGTTCCCCCGTCGTGTTCCCCGCCGAGCTTGGCCACGCCGTAGAGCCGGTCCCCGTCCACCGCCAGCCCGTTGAAGACCTCCAGCCCGTCGCTTCCATCGAAGGCATGCAGGACCGAATAGGCCCGGGTGGCCGGATCGAGGCTGAAGAGGACTCCGCAATCGCTGATTCCGCCCCGGTAGGTGGAACCGAACAGAATGCCGCCGGCCGGAATCAGCTCGCTGAAGCTGCGGAACCCGTCCGGACCGGAGAAGAGGTGGACCGGGCTGAAGTGGCCGTCGACGACCGGGTAGGCGTTCAGCTGCAGGGATTGCAGGAAGGCTTCCATCTCAAGCAGGCTGAGCTGGATTACCTCCAGGTCGACGAGGTTGAATTCGGGCAGGTAGAGGAAGAAGGCATGGTTTTTTCCCTCCCGGAAGCGCAGGTTGGCCGGGACCCCGAGGGCCTGCAGGGAGGCGGCGAAATCCGCCGATTGTTGCGGGGGGACCACGCTGTCGGCACTGCCGTGCAGGAGCAGGGCCGGGGGATCGGCAGCGTCTAGGTGGAACAGCGGGGAGATGCTCCGGCCCGCTTCAACGGCCTCCGGCGAGAGCCCCGGCTTGGTCATGGCCCATGAAATGGCGGTCAGGTCGAAGACGCCGTTGACCAGGAGGGTCGCAGCCGGACGGGGAACTGGCTCCGGAATTCCCGTGGTCCGGGGATCATCGATGTATCCGACACAGGCCGCGAGGTGACCCCCGGCCGACTCTCCGGCGACAATGATCCGTTCCGGGTCGATACCCAGATCCCCGGCATGGGCATGAAGCCAGTAAAAGGCGTCCCTCGAATCTTCGACGCCGTCGAAAATGGTGTTTCCACTGGCGGCCAATCGATAATCGGCGGACAGGCAGAGGTAGCCCAGGCTCGCGAAATAGGCGGCATGCGGAAACAACTGGCTGGCATCCCCGGATTCCCAGCCGCCGCCGTGCAGCCAGAGGATGGCGGCCCGACGCGGCTCCGCCTCCGGGGCAGGATCAAACACGTGCAGGAAGAGTTCCTGGCCTCCGGCCTCCTTGTATTCCACGCTGCGGTCCGGATCCGGATCCGCGAGGGCGGCCGCGAACAGTGCCGCGGCATCGCGGGCCTGGCCCGCAAGTGGAAATGCCACCAGCAGGAGCAGCCTTGCGATCATGCGGGACTTGGACATGCCCGGGGAATTTGCGGGAAAGCGAGCCCGCGTCAAACCCCTGTTCAGGACGGCCAGTGCTTTTGAATGTGGGACAGGCAATGCGCCACGGTATCCGGACCGGATTCCTCAAGGAGGATGCTGATCCCCGGCTTGTGCTTTGCCAGAAGGGAGCAGAGGCGCGCGTAGTCAAGCTCCCCGAATCCGGTCGGGACCTGCCGGCAGGCACCGTCCTTCATGGTGAAGTCCTTGGCGTGGATAATGGCGATCCGATCCCCGTAGAGCTGGAAGGGCTCCTCGATCATGCGGGCCTGGTCCTCGTGGTTGTCGGCGTTGATGAGGTTCACCGGGTCGTGGATGACGACCAGGTTCTCCGACTGGATTTCGTCCAGCAGGCGCTTCATTTTCGCCGGCGTGGAGATGGTATGATGGGTCACCGCCTCCACCGCGACCAGGCCCCCGAGGCTCTCCGCGGCCCGCACCAGTTCCCCGATACTGCGCAGCAGCGACTGGAAGGTGGCCTCGCTGCCGGTGTTGGGATCCGGCGCGTAATCTGCATTGGGGGTTCCCGTTTCCAGCCCGACCACGCTGCCGCCAAGGTCACGGACGATGCGCAGGTGGTCCTTGAAGAAGCCCAGCAATTCAGAACGCGGACCTTCATCGGGATGGATGGGGTTGATGTAGCAGCCCAGGACGGCGATCTGGACGTTGTTGCGCTGGAAGGCCTGCCCGATTGCCCAGGCCAGACCGGGATTGAGGTCGCCTCGTTTAAGGTTCAGGCCGGAGATGGCCTTGTTCAAGGCCAGCTGGGCACAGGACAAGCCGTGTCCGGCCATGGTGGCGGACAACTCGTCGGAGGAAAGGGTTCCAAAGTCGTGGGCGCGGGCGCCGATGCGGATCATGATTCTACCTTGTCTTGCTGGGATTCGAGGTGGACCTGCAGTTTCTTGACCTCCACCCCGGCCAGGAGGGTGATCCCGATGCCGTGGGTGTCGTTGAGGTTCCAAAGCAGGTCGAACTTGTAATAGTCGGGGCTGAAGGAGAATTCGGAACCGCGGCAGACCCCGTAGACATTGCCTTCGTGGTCGATGGAAATCCGGTTCAGGGCCTCCCATCCCTTCCTCACCGCCTGGATATAGGGAGCCGTGTTTTCCAGCCATCCAAACTGTACGCCGCGCGAGAAGGCGTAGATGAACATGGCCGTGCAGGAAGTCTCCGGATAGGCGTCGGGGTGGGTCAGGACCTGGTGCCACATGCCTTCCCGGTCCTGCAGCGGCAAGATGCCCGAACACAACTCGCGGAAGAATCCGGTCAATTCCTCCCGCAGGGAATGATCCCCGGGGAGAACGGCCAGCAGTTCGGAAAGTGAGAACAAGGTCCATCCGTTGCCCCGGCCCCAGGGAACCCCGGTGGCCATTTCCCGGCGCAGGTCGTAGACGTGGGACATGAGCTTCTGCTCCGGCATGTAGAGCCGCTTGCGGAAGCCGAGGAACTGGTTGGCGGCGTCGTCGATGTAGCGGTCCTCCCTGGTGATCTGGTAGTACCGGCAAAGGAAGGGGACACTCATGTAGAGGTCGTCGGCCCACATCGTGTTCTCGTGGAACTCGTGCATCATCTCCCGGCGGTAGAAGGCGCCGTCGGAGAACCGGTCCTGCTTTTCGGTGATGAAATCGGCGACGAAGTCGGCGATCGGGCGGACGCCCTGCAGGTCGTTGTACTTGGCCACCTCCAGCATGCAGGAGCCGAAGGACCCGCAGTCGTCCAGGCTGTCGATGCTGCTCAGGAGCCGGTGCACGTGGGTCGGGCCGCCGAACTGGGAGCGGTCCCAGAGGGCGTAGGGGAAGGTGCTGCAGCAGACCTGCACGTGGTCCGCCACATATTGCTGGATGGCTTCCGACCCGATGGCCTTCCCGGCGTGGAGCAGGCCGTAGATGGTGACGCCGAGGGGGTAGTTCCAGCGGCCGAAAAGCGGATTCTCATTGTAGAGGCGGAGCCAGGTTTCCGGCTCATCGAGGCGCCAGTAGGAGAGCCCGTTGACGGTCTGGTGGGGCTGGCAGAAATCTCCCAGCACTTCAGGAGAAGGGATGGAATCCGGCTCGAAGGGGCCGGCAAAAAGCCATTCCGCGGAACTGCCCTTGATACTGCAGGGAGGCTCCAGGCGGACCCCGTTGTAGGCGGAAAGGCGGAAACCCCAGCCCTCGCCGCTGCAGGTCGAGTGGATCATCAGGTCATGGCTTCCGGGTTCCAGGCTGATGGAGGTGTCGATGGATCCATCCGCTTCGGCCTCGTGGACACAGTTCCCGTCGAGAAGCAGGCGGATTTTCCCGGAATGGCTTCCCCGCAAGGGCACCTCCAGGGTTTCCTGGCGGGCATTGGTCAGACGCGTCCATGCTACCGCCGTCTTGCCGGTCGGCAGGCCGAGGATCCGCTCCAGCTGGCCACGCGACTGGTCCGACGGATCCCAGTCCCGGCCGGGGTGCCAGGCCAGGCCGGTTTCGCTCTCCTTCTGTCCGGGCTCCGGCATGACGGCCGTGGTCTTGGGCAGCGGATCGGTGAAGAGCCAGCCCTCCCGGCCTTCACGCTCGGGGGACGGCATCATGAAAACGTAGGGATGCTTGCCCAGCCAGGAACCGAACCTCCAGCCAAAGCCGCCCCGGGTCTTGCGGGCCTGGATGACAAAGTAGTTCCATCCTTCCTGGAGATTCAGGGTGACCCTGTTGCGCCGGTCCGGGTACCGTTCGGAGAAAATATCAGACCGCCATACTTCCTCCCCGTTGCAGAAGACGATCAGCGGACCGCGGCAGTTGATATCAAACATCAGGCCGGCCTTCCGGGGAGACCACATCCGGGACCAGGCATGGACGCACTGCTCGTCCTTGGCATTGGGGAAAATGCGGTCGAAGTCCGCGTCATAGCGGTAATCCGTGCTCCGCCGGATGCCGCGGTCGCTGTAGGCGCGGTAGGTCAGGGGCGACTTGGGGTTGAGGCCGACAAAGCGGTTGGCGATGACGGACAGGGTCTTTTCCACCTGGCCACCGGCCTCTTTCGCCATACTGAGCTCATCTTTGAAGTAGTGTCCCATAGGAGGGGGCCGAACCTGCGCCAACCCTGGCCGGTTGGCAACGAAAACGGAATCTGATGGTCAGGTTTTGGCCTCGCAATGGACATTGACCCCTCTGGAAATTGCTGGCACATCATGGTTAACCGGAGCGAGTCTCCAGCCCCTCAATAGGACCGGACCATGAAAATCGTCAACACCCATCAACTTGAGGAATTTTCCTTCCGCTCCCCCGGGGGCATGTTCGGAGGCGCGGGCAAACAGGTTTCCGAGGCCCTGGGCCGGATTCCCACCTCGACCGACCTGCATGAGCGACACCCTTTTGATGTGGAGATAGCCCGTCTTGAACCGGGACAGAAACTGTGCCCGTACCATTCCCACAGTGCCCAATGGGAGTTCTACCATGTCATCGCGGGTTCCGGCCAGGTCCGGCACGCCGGTGGGCTGGCCGCGATAAGCGCCGGCGATGCCTTTCTCTTCAAGCCGGGCGAACCCCACCAGATGATCAATGACTCCGACCAGGACCTGGTCTTTTACATTATTGCCGATAATCCCATCGGGGAATCCTGTCACTATCCCGACAGCGACAAGTACATGATCCGCTCCCCGGGGCGCAAAATTGTCCGCTCGGAGGACCTGGACTACTTTGACGGGGAGGAGTAGGGACTTTTTTTTTCTCCCGACAGGTCTCAAACTTTACATTCGTGACAGTTGTTGCAGGGCCTTTTCGGCGTCTTCTGTAAATTTCCGGGTAAAAACTGTTCAAGGCGCTTTGGGGTGTTTTAGCCGAAGGGCATTCGCTGCTTGATTTAGCGTTCAAGAAACCTATCAAGCAGCGTTTTTGTTATGAAAAGTCGCCCGGACTTATACTCGCCCAAGCCCCTCATCCTGAGCCTCATCGTCCTTTTGGCTGCCGGAATCCTGATCCTCAAAACGGGATCTTCCACCGACACTACCGATCAGACTGGAGAGCCTCCCCAAGCCATCCAGACCTCCGCGCCGGAGGTTGCCACAACGTCCCCAAAGCCGGCTCCGGCGACTCTTCCAGCCGCTTCGCATGGTGACGACTGGATGAATAACGGGGGTGAGTTCACCGAGCCCACCGCCGAGCTGGTGGAGTGGCTGGATGCGGGGAAGCCCCTGGCCATCCGGATCGGGGATGAAGAAGCTCGCTACGGTTTCCGTCCGTCCGGGATCACGACAGAAGACTTCCGGCTGTCCTCCGGGATCACCCGGGAAATGCCGGCGGAGTACCGCATTTACAGCGGCCGTCAGCTGCTGCCGGACGGCTCCCTTGGGGAGCGGGCCTCGGTTGCCGTGGTGAACGGCGCGGTCTCTATGGCCGTCACCCGCGACGGGATGGAATACCTGGTCGAGACCGATCCCGAAACGGGCCAGCTCTACGCGACTGAAGTGACAAGTCTTTATCGTTCCCCCGCCTGTCAGGATGAAACCCATGGTGAGGATCATTTGTTCTGTGCCCTGTCTGAAGGGGGCCGGTTGGCTTCGGTCACCGCCCCCGACGGGGCCGGGATGATGGAAGGCGAGCGGATTCCGGTGGATTTCGACTACCCGGACCTGCAGGCCGGCGACATTGCCAACGCCGAGACACCACCGGTGGAATCAGCCCAGGTGAGCCACCCCTACTTTCGCCGGAGTCCCGTTTACGATGCCTCCCTGCGGGACATGGTCGTGCTGCATACCTCGGCCAAGAGCCAGACCGGGGATTCCTCCTTGCTCAGCAGCCGGGCCGCTTCCTATTTCAGCTACTTTGCCCAGACGGCCGACATTTACGAGCGCCAGCTGGGACTGCGGTACCTGATCCAGGAACTGATCCTGGTCCCCAGCGACTCCAACGACGAGGATCCCGGCAACCCGCCGGACGGGGTCTATTCCAACAGTCCGGACCTGGAGCACTACCAGGTCTGGCTGAACAAGTACCGCCCGCAATCGACGTACAAGTACGGCCACGCGGCCCTCTGGACCCTTGTCGATGGAAGCGCCGGCGGTGTGGTTGGCAGGGCCTGGCTGGATTCCTACGGTTCCTCCAGGTACGCCCAGTCGGTGCAGGAGCGGAACTGGGGCTGGCTGGTCCATTCGCATGAGCTGGGGCACAATGTGGGCTCCTCCCACACCTCGGGGGGCGTCATGAATCCTTCCCTGATCTCCGGAGCGGAAGATTTCTTCACCCTTGTTTCCGGACAGACCTACACCGGGGCCAAGGACATTTTCAACTACATGGGATACGCCAGCCGGGCCTATGTCTACGGTCCGGCCAGCCTGCGCAATCCGGAGGAAATGCCTTTCGGGATCGATGACGCCGTCTCCACCGCAACCGATACCGTCGTGAGTTTCAACCCCCTGGCCAACGACCGCAGGCAGGTCACCAACGGGGCCCTCAACAACCTGCGCCTGATCGAGGTCGGGGCCGTTTATCCGGCAGCCGCCGGCAGCGCCGAGATCGTCAATGGCCAGATCCAGTTTACCCCGGCCGGCGGCTACACCGGGCAGGTCTGGTTTACCTACACCCTGGCCGGCGATGTCGGCAACAACGGGAACGGCTGGTACCATTCCGCCGACGTGGTCGTGACCGTGGGCGGTGATTCCACCGAGCCCACCCGGGCCCCGGCCCTGAAACTGGCCGAAGACTACATTCCGAGCGACTTTTCCGGGGATATCCGGTTCAATCCCCTCCTCAACGACGAAGGAACCGGGACCCTCTGGTCCGGTCCCATCGAGGCCATGGTGGGCCCCAACGACACGACCCCGGAGGCGTATTCCGAAGGTGCTTTCCATCTGGTCGGCGCCCGGGTCCTCTCCGGTTCCGGGTCCCTCACCCTGGAAAACCAGAGCCTCTCCCGCAGCGGCGAGGCGGCCTACGCCTATACCGGCTATATGGTCTACTCCCCAGGCGCTACTGATTTGGATTCCGTTATCATCGAGTACACCGTTATGGATGCCAACGGCAATACCGCCACCGCTCAGGTGACCATCGGGCAGAGCGTCAATCAGGATCCGTACCTGACGGTGGTTACTTCCGACGCCTCGGTGGCCGAGGATGCGGGACAAGTTGTTGCTTTCACCATCGGACGATCCAGCAATGCTGATCTTTCAGTGGACGAAGTGGTACAGTTCCATGTTGGAGGGAATGCGGATCCGGCAAGCATGCGTGCCGATTATGCCTTTGCCGGACAGGATGACTTTGATCCGGTGACCGGGGTGGGATCGCTGACCATTCCCGCCGGACAGGGACAGGCCCAGGTCTACGCCGCGATCCTCGATGACGGAGTGGATGAGGATTACGAGACCTGCATCCTGACGGTTACGGGGAGTTCATCCGGAATGACCGTCAGCCCTGTCTTCGGCGAGGCAACTTTATATATCCGGGACAACTCCGTGATCTTCGTGGAGCCTTTCGACAGTTTCAACACTGACGAGACGAGCTGGAATGGCTGGTCCAACCTGAAGGACATGCGCAGCAATGGCAAAGGTGGTGAAGACTGGTTTGACTGGGCCATCAACAGCGGATCCACGCCAACCAGCAATACCGGACCGATTGCCGACCACACCTCTGGTTCAGGAAAGTATCTTTACGCTGAAGCCTCCGGTAACGCTGAACTCTATTCCTACCTGCAGAGCCCGCTCATCGATGTCTCCGGGAAATCGGGGGCCAAACTCGAATTTGCCTACCACATGTTCGGATCAGGCATGGGGTCCCTTACCCTGGACCTTTACGCGGACGGAGTTCTGGCCGCTTCCCGGGCCTGGAGTGCCAGCGGACAGCAAAGCAGCAGCTCGACAGACTGGAAAACGGTCGAACTGGACGTGTCTTCCCTTCTCCCGGCCTCCACCCTGCAGCTTCGCTTCCGCGCCGATATCGGCTCCACGGAATTCAGTGATATTGCGATCGATGATGTTCGCCTGACCGAGATTACCGCCGGGGATCCGCTGCCGCCGCACGTCCTGGTGGATCCCATCGGGGGTTCCATCGAGAAGGGGCAAAGCGCCTACCTTTCCGTCATTCCTGAAGGATTCCCATCACCCGGCATCCAGTGGCTCAAAAACGGCGTGGCCGTTCCGGGTGCGACCGGTCCCTCATTTTTCATTGCCTCGGTTGATACGGGCACCGTGGGCAGTTATTCCGCCCTCGTGACCAACACGGAGGGACAGGTGGTCAGCCTTGCTGCCGAAGTGACCCTTCCCGACAACCCGCCCGATGGCGATCCGGGCGGCGCCTACTTCGGCTGGGCCGGCGATGCCGGACTGATCGGAGGTCCGGGAGAGCCCGACCTCAGCAGCCCGACCCTGGATCCCGATCTCGATGGAATCCTGAACCTCTTTGAGTATGCCTTCGGAATGGATCCCATGGTCACCGATACCGAGAAAATGCCCCGGGTCCAGATGCAGGAAGTCTCGGGCCAGATGTACCTGGAGATCACCTACAACCGCCGCATCGGGGGCACGGGCGATACCGGGATCGACTACACCGTCGATGAGATCACTTACCGGGTGGAGGTCGCGACCAGCCTGACGGGGACATGGAGTTCCGGGTCCGGCGTGGTCGGGGAGGTTGGGACTGCCCAGAACAACGGCAACGGGACCGAGACAGTCACGGTCCGCCGGTCGGCTCCGCTGACCGGAGGCCCGGTCTTCATGCGGGTCTCCATCGAGCCGGGCTTCACCTACTAGCCGAAAGAGCTTTTCCTCACCCGGAGGCCCGTTCATTCTGGGCCCGTGGTGCTGATTCCGGATCAATTGGAGGCGATCGCCCGCTCCCCGGGCCTGGACCGGATTCACGAGTACGGGCTGGTGGTCCTCAGTCAGCGGGCCCCCTACTGGGTCCGCGAAGAGGATGGGGAGTACCTGCTCCTGGTTGAGGCCGGGCGGGCCGGGGAGCTGAGCAGGCAGTTGGGATTCTACGACCGGGAGTCGGTCAACTGGCCGCCGCCGGAGCCGGCCCTCGCGGAATCGGAAACGCCGCCCTGGGCGGCCCTGGGCTGGATCCTGATCCTGTTCTTTGGTCACGGCTTGAGCCAGCAATGGCCGGAATTGTACGCGTTCGGGCGCAGTTCGGCTGAACAGGTCATGCACGGGGAAGTCTATCGGGCCTTCACGGCCCTGCTGCTCCATTCCGATTTTGGACACCTGACCGGGAACCTTGTTTTCGGAGCCATCTTCGTGCACCTGGTAAGCCGTTTCATCGGCGCCTGGTGGGCCTTGCCGCTGGTCCTGCTGAGCGGGTTCCTCGGCAATCTGCTCAACGCCGCCCTTTACTATCCGGCGGACCATTATTCAATCGGGGCCTCCACGGCGGTCTTCGGGGCCATCGGAATCCTCGTGGCCATTCCGGGCGGGTTTGCCCTCCGTCACCGGGCCATCCGCATCCTGCGGCTCTGGACCATCCCTATGGTGGTTGGCCTGGTCTTCCTGGCCTGGTTCGGGACCGGAGATGCCCAGACCGATACATCCGCCCACTTGCTCGGCTTTGCCAGCGGTTTGGGGGTGGGCTTCCTCGCGGGATTGACGGTACGGGAATTTGGCTGATGTCCGGTTCGGGGAGCTATTGAAGGACATGCTGTAAATTTTCGGGTAAAAACCGCCATGGAGAGCTTGAGGTGTTTTTTTCAATGGACATTCGCTGCTTGATTAAGCGCTTAATACAACTATCAAGCAGCGCTTTTAATGATGAAGCATCGTCCAAACTTATACTCGCCCAAGACTCTCATGCTGATCCTCGTGGCCGTTTTGGCCACCGCTATTCTGGTGCTGAGAACCATTTCTCCCGCCCGTGGATCCGTGGATGAAGGGGTTCTTCCGAACCCCGCCTAGGCCTCCGAACCGGAGGTTGCTTCCACGTTCCCAAAACCGGCTCCTGAATCTACCCCAGCCGCTTCGCAAGTTGACGACTGGATGAACAACGGGGGTGAGTTCACCGAGCCCACCGCCGAGCTGGTGGCATGGCTGGATGCGGGGAAGCCCCTGGCCATCCGGATCGGGGATGAAGAAGCTCGCTACGGTTTCCGTCCGTCCGGGATCACGACAGAAGACTTCCGGCTGTCCTCCGGGATCACCCGGGAAATGCCGGCGGAGTACCGCATTTACAGCGGCCGTCAGCTGCTGCCGGACGGCTCCCTTGGGGAGCGGGCCTCGGTTGCCGTGGTGAACGGCGCGGTCTCTATGGCCGTCACCCGCGACGGGATGGAATACCTGGTCGAGACCGATCCCGAAACGGGCCAGCTCTACGCGACTGAAGTGACAAGTCTTTATCGTTCCCCCGCCTGTCAGGATGAAACCCATGGTGAGGATCATTTGTTCTGTGCCCTGTCTGAAGGGGGCCGGTTGGCTTCGGTCACCGCCCCCGACGGGGCCGGGATGATGGAAGGCGAGCGGATTCCGGTGGATTTCGACTACCCGGACCTGCAGGCCGGCGACATTGCCAACGCCGAGACACCACCGGTGGAATCAGCCCAGGTGAGCCACCCCTACTTTCGCCGGAGTCCCGTTTACGATGCCTCCCTGCGGGACATGGTCGTGCTGCATACCTCGGCCAAGAGCCAGACCGGGGATTCCTCCTTGCTCAGCAGCCGGGCCGCTTCCTATTTCAGCTACTTTGCCCAGACGGCCGACATTTACGAGCGCCAGCTGGGACTGCGGTACCTGATCCAGGAACTGATCCTGGTCCCCAGCGACTCCAACGACGAGGATCCCGGCAACCCGCCGGACGGGGTCTATTCCAACAGTCCGGACCTGGAGCACTACCAGGTCTGGCTGAACAAGTACCGCCCGCAATCGACGTACAAGTACGGCCACGCGGCCCTCTGGACCCTTGTCGATGGAAGCGCCGGCGGTGTGGTTGGCAGGGCCTGGCTGGATTCCTACGGTTCCTCCAGGTACGCCCAGTCGGTGCAGGAGCGGAACTGGGGCTGGCTGGTCCATTCGCATGAGCTGGGGCACAATGTGGGCTCCTCCCACACCTCGGGGGGCGTCATGAATCCTTCCCTGATCTCCGGAGCGGAAGATTTCTTCACCCTTGTTTCCGGACAGACCTACACCGGGGCCAAGGACATTTTCAACTACATGGGATACGCCAGCCGGGCCTATGTCTACGGTCCGGCCAGCCTGCGCAATCCGGAGGAAATGCCTTTCGGGATCGATGACGCCGTCTCCACCGCAACCGATACCGTCGTGAGTTTCAACCCCCTGGCCAACGACCGCAGGCAGGTCACCAACGGGGCCCTCAACAACCTGCGCCTGATCGAGGTCGGGGCCGTTTATCCGGCAGCCGCCGGCAGCGCCGAGATTGTCAACGGCCAGATCCAGTTTACCCCGACCGGCGGCTACACCGGGCAGGCCTGGTTTACCTACACTCTGGCCGGCGATGTCGGCAACAACGGGAACGGCTGGTACCATTCCGCAGACGTGGTCGTGACCGTGGGCGGTGATTCCTCCGAGCCCACCCAAGCCCCGGCCCTGAAACTGGCCGAAGATTACATTCCGAGCGACTTTTCCGGGGATATCCGGTTCAATCCCCTCCTCAACGACGAAGGAACCGGGGCCCTCTGGTCCGGTCCTATCGAGGCCATGGTGGGCCCCAACGACACGACCCCGGAGGCTTATTCCGAAGGAGCTTTCCATCTGGTCAGCGCCCGGGTCCTCTCCGGTTCCGGGTCCCTTGTCCTGGAAACCCAGAGCCTCTCCCGCAGCGGGGAGGCGGCCTACGCCTACACCGGCTATATGGTCTACACTCCCGGATCCGCGGAATCGGGTTCTGTCATCATCGAATACACCGTCATGGATGCCAACGGGAACACCTCCACGGGGCAGGTGACCATCGGGTCGGATTCCTCCGGTACACCGACGGACCCGGATCCCATAGACCCCACGCCCACGGATCCCCCGCCTCCGGAGCCGTACCTGACGGTGGTCGCCTCCGATTCCTCGGTGGCGGAGGATGCCGGGCAGGTTGTTGCCTTCACCTTCGAGCGGGTGGATGCCGACCTCGCCAAGGCTGAATCGGTTGATTTCCTTGTCGGGGGCACTGCCGATCCAACCAGTTTGAGGGCGGACTATTCCCTCGCCGGCCATGACCTCTTCGATCCGGCCACCGGAGTCGGATCCATCACCATTCCGGCTGGCGAAAGCCAGGCCTACCTGTACTGCGCCATACTTTCTGACTGGCAGCAGGAGGGAGACGAAACCTGTGTCTTAACCATCACCGGAAGTTCCTCCAATCTGGCAATCAGCAGCACCGCCTTTGAGGCGACCCTCAAAATTGTGGATCCCGCGATCAGTACCACCAGTTTCGTCGAGTCCTTCGACGGTTTCACCAGTGATCCCGCAACATGGAATGGTTGGACCAACGCCAAAAACATGAATAAATAGGGCAAGGGTGGCGATGACTGGGCCGACTGGCTGCTGAACCAGGGATCCACTCCCACCAGGAATACAGGTCCGGCCGGGGACAACAGCAGTGGAACCGGAAATTACCTGTATGCCGAAGCAAGTGGAAATGATGGCCTGTTCTCCATCCTGAACAGTCCTTCCCTTGATATGAATGGACGCGCTGAAGCCCAACTTGAGTTTGCCTACCATATGTATGGATCTGACATGGGCTCCTTGACCGTGGACCTTTACGTGGACGGCGTGCTCGCCAGGTCCTCAATCTGGAGCCGCTCCGGGCAGCAGAGTTCCGACCCGGGTGACTGGCAGATTGCCGTTCTGGACCTCAGCCCGTACCTGCCGGCCGGCTCGATTCAACTGAGTTTCAGAGCCGACTTCGGATACGGTGATTTGAGCGACATCGCCATAGACGACCTACAGGTCGTTTCAACCGCTGTCGGCAACGCAGTGGCCCCGACCGTGCTGGTGGATCCCCAGAGTAGTTCCGTGGAAGCGGGTGAAAGTGCCTACCTTTCGGTGATTGCTGAAGGTTCTCCGTCCCCGGGTGTCCAGTGGTACCAGAACGGCGCAGCGATCCCCGGAGCAACCGGCCTGTCCTATTACATCCCTGCAGTGGATGGCTCAGCCATCGGCACCTACGAGGCGGTGATCAGCAATTCCGGTGGCG
>ENA-ORCW01000376-ORCW01000376.1-marine-metagenome-genome-assembly--contig:-NODE-376-length-31430-cov-3.714860_pt1 | contig 31430 bp, 42 predicted proteins | sample MGYA00237784_ERZ508517 | MGnify/ENA primary metagenome ERZ508517 (study PRJEB26187, sample SAMN06268979) | marine metagenome | isolation source: Tt ae E1 feedstock associated aerobic enrichment on... | reverse complement strand
CCCGCCTTGCCAAGGTGAAGGCTCTCGCGTTCCTGAGCCAGGGTGAACGCCGTCAGACGGAGATCGCCAAACAACTCTATGGTGAGAACTCGGCAGTATATGGCATCGTCTCGAAGGCGAGTGTCGTTGCCGGGTCCAGTGCAGACGGCAATTGGGCATCTGATCTTGTGGGTGACGAAACCTCGGTTTATGCCGATTTTGTCGAGTTCCTTCGCCCAATGACCATCGTGGGCAAGTTCGGACAGAACAGCATCCCGTCTTTGCGCACGGTGCCGTTCCGCACGCCCCTGATCGGCCAGACCGGCGGCGGTCAGGCTTATTGGGTGGGTGAAGGCAAGCCCAAGCCGCTCACGGCATTCGACTTCAACCGCAACACTCTCGACGAGCTGAAGGTCGCCACCATCAGCGTTGTGACGGAAGAGTTGCTGCGCAAGTCGAGCCCTGCGGCAGACGTACTGCTGCGCGATGCTCTTGCGGGCGCGGTTGCTGAGCGTGTGGATACCGATTTCATCGATCCTTCGAAGTCGGCTTCTGCAGGCGTCTCTCCTGCTTCCATCACCAATGGCGTCAGCGCGATCACTTCAAGCGGCAATGACGCGGATGCGATCCGTGAAGACGTACGCGCTCTGATGGCAACCTTCGTGGCAGCGAAGAACCCGCCGACTGCCGGTGTGTGGATCATGTCTTCGGCAACGGCACTTGCCTTGTCGCTCATGGTCAATCCGCTCGGTCAGCCGGAATTCCCAGGCATCAACATGAACGGCGGCACCTTCATGGGCCTGCCGGTCATTGTCTCGGAATACTTCGCACCGGTCTCGGCAGGCGGCTATGTCGCTCTGGTCAACGCTTCCGACATCTACTTCGCTGACGAGGGCGGCGTCATGATCGACGTTTCCCGCGAAGCTTCGCTTCAGATGCTGGACAATCCGACCAACGACACGGTTACGCCGACCGCTACCTCCATGGTCTCCATGTGGCAGACCAACAGCGTGGCATTCCGTGCCGAACGCATCCTGAACTGGTCCAAGCGCCGTGCTTCGGCTGTGGCCCTTCTGGATGAGGTCAACTGGGGCTTGCCGGCGGCTTCCGCCTAAGCAGACCTGAATGACATTGCCGGCCGCGGGCAACTGCGGCCGGTTCCCTTCCTCTCTCGGGAGATGCCCGATGAAATCCAACTATCTGACGCGCGCCATGAACGCCCGCGATCCGCGCTATGCAAAGATCGCTGAAAAGCTTGGTTATGGCCGCCGCGACGTGCAGGTGAAGCCGCGCAAGCCGGTCGATGACATGAAGGTGTTGCGTGCGCGCTATGCCGAAGTCGTGGGCAAGAAGCCCTATCACGGTTGGGACGCGGACACGCTGCGCACCAAGATCGCGGAAGCGAAGGGCTGAGCCTATGCGCGTTCTCGGCATGCCGGTCCCCTTTACGGGCGAGGCCAAGAAAGACCTGTCACCAGTAAACCCGAACCGGGGTGGCTGGTTTCGGATCCTCGAAAGCTTCTCCGGCGCCTGGCAGAACAATGTCGAGGTGGACTTCAACTCGGTCCTGTCGTTCCACGCAGATTTTGCATGCCGCACGCTGATCGCTTCCGATATCTCGAAGCTTCGGGTGAAGCTCGTCAAGAAAGACGATGACGGCATCTGGACGGAAGTTAGCAGCCCGGCCTATTCGCCGGTTCTGCGCAAGCCGAACCACTTCCAGAACCGCATCCAGTTCTTTGAGACGTGGGTTCTGTCGAAGCTCCAGCGCGGCAACACGTACATTCTGAAGCAGCGGGATAATGGTGGCAGTGTCCGCCGGCTGTTCGTTCTGGACCCGCTTCGCGTAAAGCCACTGGTGGCCGATGACGGGTCCGTGTTCTACGAGCTAAACACCGATGAGTTGAGCGGCTTGCCGGAGCGCGTGATTGTGCCAGCGCGCGAGATCATTCACGACCGCTTCAACTGCATGTTTCATCCTCTGGTCGGCATGTCTCCGATCTATGCCGGTGGTCTGGCTGCGATGCAGGGGCTCGCGATCCAGAGCAATTCCACCAGGTTCTTTGAGAACGGGGCGCAGCCCGGCGGTGTTCTTGTGGCGCCCGGGTCCATCTCGGATGAAACGGCCGGTCGCCTTAAGGAATACTGGGACAACAACTTCACCGGCAAGAAAGCCGGGAAGGTGGCGGTTCTCGGCGATGGGCTGAAGTATGAGGCCATGGCGGCCAAAGCCATCGATTCCCAGCTCATCGAGCAGTTGAAGTGGTCGGCTGAAGTGGTGTGTTCCGTCTACCACGTCCCTCCGTACAAGATCGGCGTCGGGCAGATGCCCAGCTACAACAACGTGCAAGCGCTCAACACGGAGTATTACTCTCAGTGTCTCCAGAAACTCATTGAAGATATTGAGATTTGCCTTGACGAGGGTCTGGGCATGACCGGCGAGAAGATCGGCACGGAGTTCGATCTGGACGGCTTGCTTAGGATGGACAGCGTCACTCAGATGCAGGCACTGAAGGAGGGTATCAGCGCCGGCATCATGTCACCCAATGAAGCGCGCCGCCGACTCGATCTGAAGAAAGTGGATGGCGGCGAAACGCCATACCTGCAGCAGCAGAACTATTCCCTGGCAGCTTTGGCCAAGCGAGACGCGCAGGAAGACCCATTCGGATCACCAACGCCTCCCACGCCTCCAGCAGATGACGGCGCTGCAAACGACAATGCCGAAGCCGAGGCCCGCGCCGCACTGGTCGAAATCTACAAAGGACTGCGCTGATGACGTTCGACGGGAAGGCCTTCGGCAAAGAGATCGTTGGCGTGGTCAAGGAGTATGTGCGCGATACGATTGCGCCGGTACTGGCTCGCCTCGATGCCATCGAACAGCGCCAACCCGAGAAAGGCGAGCGCGGCGATAAGGGGGACAAGGGCGATCCCGGTGCAAATGGGGCTGACGGTGAGCGCGGCCCACAGGGTGAACCCGGCGAAAAAGGCGAGCGCGGCGAAAAGGGTGAGCCCGGCGACCGGGGTCCAGAAGGTCCGCCCGGCAAGGATGGCGCGCCCGGTGTTGTTGGGGAAAAGGGTGATAAAGGCGATCCGGGCGACCCCGGCCCGGCAGGCGATCCCGGCAAGGACGGGGCCAATGGTAAAGACGGGGCCGATGGTGTGGGCTTGGCCGGGGCGGTTATCGATCGATCCGGAAATCTAGTCCTCGCACTGACAGATGGCACCACGCGGGAACTTGGTCTTGTGGTCGGGCGTGACGGTCAGAAAGGCGATCCCGGTCAAGATGGCAAGGACGGTGCGGACGGGCTCGGCTTCGATGATCTCGAAGTTGTTCACGATGGCAAGCGCACATTCACATTCCGGTTCGCAAAGGGCGAGAAGGTGACAGAGTTTCCTTTCACGCTTCCGGTCGTTCTGGATTGCGGCGTTTTCAAATCTGGCGAGACCTATGCCGCCGGCGACGGTGTCACCTGGGGCGGTTCGTTCTGGATTGCTCAGAAGGACACCACGGACAAGCCCGGAGAAGGCGACGGCTGGCGTCTCGCTGTCAAGAAGGGCAGGGACGGCAAGGACGGCATCATGAAGGCCGAGAAGCCGAAACAGCCGCTGAAGGTGGGATGATGGTCAAGCTGGTTTCCCTCGACACCGTGAAGCTTGCGCTACGCATCGGTGAGATCGAGGAAACGAGTGGGGGATGGGATATTCTCCCGCATGAGGATGACACGCTGATCGACGCCTATATCGAGGCCGCATCCGCCGCGATCATCAATTACCTGAAGGATCAGGCCGAGGTCATCTTGAACCTGGACAGCGGCGACGACGTGCCTTCAGGAACCGAAATCCCGAAGGAGATCGAAACTGCGGCAATCCTGCTCGTCGGTCACTTCTATCGCGAGCCGGACGGCGACACCGAAGAAGCCTTCGACCGAGGGTATCTCCCGAAGCCGGTCACCGCCTTGCTTTATCCGCTCCGAGACCCTGCGCTTCGATGACAAAGCCTGAGTGGTGGCCCTCATGGGAGGGAGAGACGGTCGTGATCGTGGCATCCGGGCCGAGCGCAAAGAACGCCCCGCTGCATGTCGCGAAGGGAAAAGCGAAGTTCATTGCGATCAACAAGTCATGGGAGTTGGCGCCATGGGCCGACATTCTCTACGGCTGCGACTTTGCATGGTGGAGACACGTAAAAGGATGCCCGGGCTTTTCTGGTCTCAAGCTCACGGTCGACAGAGCCGCGGTGAAGGACTTCCCGGAGATCAAACAAGTGGAATGCCGGAAGCCGGATGATCGCCTGTTTCTGTCACCTCTCGGCACCGTGGGCTGGGGCGGCAACGGTGGGTTTCATGCGCTGAACCTCGCAGTGCAGTTCGGCTGTCGCAAAATCATCCTTGTCGGCTACGACATGACCACCCGCTACGGCCTTCATTGGCATGGGGCGCATACGGGCAACCTGCACAATCCGAAAGAAGCGAGCGTTGCCAGGTGGCGGCGCGCTGTCGACAACGCGAGCAAGGTGATCCATCCAATGGGTATCAAGGTGATCAACTGCAGCAAGGTATCTGCCCTGACCAGCTATCCGAAGATGGAACTGGACAAGGCCCTTGCCTCATGAGGGTCGCGCTGGTTTTGCGGTCAGGAGGTGACTTCGACGCTTCCCATATCGCCCGACTTTGCCGGCAGGTGACAGACCATCTTCCCGGCGCTCAGATTTTTTGCCTGTCGGATGTCGAGGTTCCGTGCCCCCGTATCGAGCTTCGGTATGATTGGCCGGGTTGGTGGTCCAAGATGGAATTGTTTCGCCCCGATATCGGTGGCGATCTTCTATTCATGGATCTGGATACGTCAATCGTAGGCACTCTGGAAGACATTGCGGCTGTCGACCGCCTCACGGTGCTGTCTGATTTCTACTGGCCGACGACTGGGCGCATTCAATCGTCGCTCATGTTCATTCCAGAGAATGAACGACTGGCGATTTGGGATGCATGGATCGCTGACCCTTCGCGGCACATGCGCGAATGCGTGACGCGGGAGAAGTGGGGCGACCAGGGTTTCCTTGGTCAGTTCTGGCAGGGCAGGGCGCAGCGATGGCAAGACGCGCTGCCCAGTCAGGTGGTTTCGTACAAATGCCATGTCCGCAAGAAAACGCGGTCAGACAAAGAGTTCGGTGACGGAACGTTGCCGGAGAACGCGCGTGTCGTGATCTTTCACGGCAAGCCCCGGCCTTGGGAAATCGGATGGTAATGCGCCCCTTTGAACAGCGAGCCCAGACAATTATTCGCCGGTTGCCGGCCCACGCACGGGCTGTCGAAATCGGCGTCCTGCGCGGGCAGGTATCGGAATGCGTTCTCCAGAACACAGACGCCCACCTGATCATGGTCGATAACTGGCTGCCATCCGATCAGCAGCCAGAACGCTACAAGGCGACGAAAGATCAGCACGCATTCGATGCTGCGGAGATCGTGAGTAAGCACAAGCGGGAAGCGCTCGCCCGGGTGCATCGCTTTCATGGTCGCGCGCAGATCAAGGAAATGTCTTCGGTCGAGGCGGCATCACAGGTCGAAGATTGCACGCTCGACCTGGTCTTCATCGATGCCGACCATTCCTATGAAGGCGTCCGGGAAGACATTGCGGCCTGGTTCCCGAAGGTGAAGGCCGGCGGCTGGATCGGCGGGCACGATTATCAAAACCCGGATGCGCGCTTCTGTTTCGGCGTCGACCGTGCGGTTGATGAGTGGATCGAGGAAACCGGTCGCACGCTGGAAACCGATCTGAATTTCACATGGTGGGCTCGGGTCTGATGGCAAAGCGCTCTGCGGGATCGCTCGACCGGACAATCACGGTTGAGCGCTATCAGGTCGTGGGTACGAACGACTTCAACGAGGATATCCGGGAATGGGCCGGGTTCATCACGGTCCGGGCCGCTCGCCGCGATGTGTCAGACGGTGAAAGGTTCGCGGCCGGGCAGACAGGTTCCTCGCTTCGCAGCCGGTTCGTCATCCGCGCCTCGACCAAATCGAAAACGATCTCGCCAGTTGATCGCCTGTCCTATGACGGCGGCATCTGGAACATCGAGGGTGTGAAAGAAGGCGATCAGGGCGATATGCGCGGGCGCTTCATTGAGATCACGGCGGTTCGGAGCACGAGCTAATGGCGACCGTCAAGCTCCATCTGTCCGTTGAGATGGATGCGCTTCACGACGCAATCGGCTTGCTTTCCGAAATCCATGCCAGATTGGCAACGAAGCATGGCGAGACATTTCGGAAACTCGATAGAGCCATAGAGCGATTCATCGATGATCCGACAGATGCAACCGAAATCCACTGGCTCGGTGGCGGTCGTCTTGTTGCAGCGCCGAAGGGCCGGCTCACTGAGATACTTCGCGAAGCCCGGGAACTTGGAGTGATCGACTGATGGCGACCAATGTCCGGATTGAGGGGCTCCGCGAGCTCGACAAGGCGCTGGCGGAGTTGCCCAAATCAACTGGCAAGAACGTCCTCCGGCGCACGCTGCGGGAAGCCGCAAAGCCGCTCATCAACGATGCGCAGCGTTTGGCCCCGGATCGCCCCGGCCGCCCACGGAATGATCTGCCGACCTCGATCACCATTTCCACGCGCTTGAACAAGAACCAGCGCAAGGCCACGCGCGGAACCGATAAATCGTTTGTCGAGATGTATGTCGGCCCCGACGTTTCGGTCCCGCACCCGCATGGGCACTGGCAGGAGTTCGGAACGGTTCAGCACGGCCCGCAGCCCTTCATGCGCCCAGCCTGGGACGCGAACAAGATGGAGGTGCTGGACGTGATCGGTGATCAGCTTGGTGACGAAATCATGAGAGCCGCGAAACGCCTCGCCAAGAAGCAGGCAAAGGCCGCTGCCAAGGGCAAATAGATGACCTGCCGAGTGTGTGAAATGGCCCGCGCCGCTTTGGCCCGTCTGATCGAGCGCTCACAGCTACCAACAGGACGCAAGCCGAATGATCGAAGAACGGATAACCGCGCTCCTAAGCGGCGTGGCTGATGGCAAGCGGTATTGGGTGAAGGCACCGCGCCGGGACGATGGCTCGCTCGCTGTCACGCCTCCCTATCTCGTTCTTCACCGTGTCGACGGGCTGCCGAACTATCACTTCTGCGGGCGCGGCACTGTGGAGAGCCGCGTGCAGGTGAATTGCATCGCAGAAACCTATGGGGCTGTGAAATCCCTTGCTCGCTCTGTGGTGACCGCTCTGGACATGTTCAGTGACCCGGCAGCCGGCATCTACGGTGTTTTTGTCGACGGAGAAGGGCGCGACCTCGCCGAAGACGCTCCCGGTGGCGTGAATACCTCAGACGCAGGCTCAAAGCTTTTTGGCGTGGCCGTGGATTTCCGCATCCACCACGCCGGTTGACCCGGCCCGGCCGGTCTGCCCGCAACCGCCCTTGGGCAAGGCATTCTCTGAAAAGGAAGCCGTAAAATGGCAAGCAAAGCAACCATCGGCTGGGATACGATCCTTGAGGCGTATGATGACGCCAGTTCGCCGCCCGGCTTCGTCCAACTCTGTGAGGTCTTCAACCTGTCGCCCGGTGCGCAGGAAGCGGATCGGATCGATGTCACGCACTTCTGCAGCCCGGATCGGCGCCGTGAGTACATTCCGGGCCTGATCGACAATGGCGAGGCAAGCTTCGAGGCAAACTACATCCCAGGTTCTCCGGAAGATCAGCTCATCCTCTCGCTACTGAACAGCGGCGATGTCATTCAGTGGCGCATCACATTCCCGCTCCAGCAGGGCGACACGGATCGCCATCGTGTGACCTTCGAGGCGTCGGTGACCGGTTACGAGCGCACGATCCCCGTGGATGACCGCATGACGGCCACGATCACGCTCGCGCCATCTGGCTCCGAGGTCTGGGACACGATCTCTGCGGGCAGCGTGTAATGGCGAACCCGAACCGTGGAGCCGTCGCGCTCGAAACTGAGGACAAGGTTTATTCCTTGCGCTTTTCCACCAACGCGATCTGCGAGCTCGAGGAGCATTTCGGGAAACCGATCATGCAGATCGTCAACGAGCTTGAAGATGAGAGCCGGGTGAGCATGGGAATGATCCGGTCAATCGTCTGGGCCGCGCTTCTGGAGCACGATCCAGAAATCACCCACAAGGAAGCCGGCCGGGTTCTGGATCACGCTGGTCAGCAGGTTGTGATGGAGAAGATTGGTCTTGCTCTCCAGCGCTTCTTTCCAGATGCGGGGGCTGAGAAGGGCAAGGCAAACCCTCCGAAGGCGAAAGCCGAATAGATTGGCTTTCGCTGCAACAGGACTGGGTAAGCGTCGTCGGCGGGAACGGTCAGGACTTCTGGGGCCTGTCTCTCCGCGAAATTCAAAACGTTCTCGCCGGCCACAACGAAAAGCGAAGGCGCGACGGCAATCTCATGATGTCGCAGGCGTGGCACACGGCAGCCTTCCAGCGCATCAAGAAGATGCCGAAGCTCAAGAACGTTCTCGATGAAGGCCCGAAGCGCGCAAGCCGCCACATGAGGCCCGTCCAAGTGGATGAGGTCAGGGCGTGGCTCGCGAATGCTCCGAAGATGAAGCGGCAAGGTAGGTAGACATGGCGCAAGGCGTGATTGGCAGCCTCCGGGTCAACCTCGGCATTGATACTGCTGCGTTCTCGACGGGGCTGAAGAAGGCGGAATCCGGACTTCAGAAGTTCGGAAAGATGGCAAAGACCGGACTGCTTGCTGCCGGTGCCGCCGCGACGGCTGCGGCCGGTGGCCTGGCCGTGATGGTCAAGGGTACCATCGACAGCGCCGACGAAATGGCAAAGGCCAGTCGAAGCTTCGGGGTTCCCATCGAGGAACTGTCGCGTCTCAGGTATGCGGCCGATCTTTCGGGTGTCTCGTTCAGCAATCTCGGCAACTCGCTGCGGACGCTGAACAAGAATGCCTATGACGCATCGAACGGGACAGGTGCCGCAAAGGATGCGTTTGCCGAGCTCGGCGTCAGTGTCGCGAATGCCGATGGCAGCCTGAAATCTGCCACCCAGCTAATGGGCGAAGTAGCTGACGCGCTCCAGAACGTCGATGATGAAACGCGCAAGGCGGCACTGTCGGGCAAAATCTTCGGAGAGCGGTACGGCCCGCAGCTCGCCTCGCTTTTGGCTGGCGGCTCGGAGGGGATCAACAAGCTGACCTCGGAGGCGGACCAGTTTGCACAGGTCTTCACTCAAGAGATGGGCACCAGCGCCGAGGCGTTCAACGACAATATGGCCCGCCTCACAGGGACATTCGGCGCGGTCTCGGCCAAAATCACGCAGCAACTCTTGCCGATCCTCGAAGAGTTCAGCCAGTGGCTTGTCGATAACAGCGACGGGATCGTCAAGTTCGCGGTCGATACGGCGAATATGTTTGCCGCGATGGGGCGCGGCTCAGCCGATGCTGCCCGCTGGCTTGTCGAGACGCGAGAATCCATTCGCCAGTTCGGCGAAGACCTTCGCAATTCGGCCATCCAGGCGACGCAGTTCGCTGCGGATTTGCTTGCGGCCTTCGTGGCTTTGCCCGGCCAGATGTACCAGATCGGCGTCGACATCGTTCAGGGGCTCTGGAACGGTCTCAAAGCGCAATGGGAAGCGGTCAAGAGCAGCGTCACAGGCTTCGCATCCGATGTGGCCGGTAGCTTCCGTTCGGTGCTTGGTATCCAATCTCCGTCACGGGTGGCTGATCCGACATGGATGTTTGATGCGGAAACAGTGCCTCACTGGGGAAACGAGCGGCGCACCTGGTCAGCCTGGAAGAACAGTTTACGTGGCGGACTCAATCAGTTCATCGCCTACGACATTACCCGCAACCCGCCGTTGGCCTTTCCAAATGCGTCGTCTCCAGAAGATATATCCGGAGGGTGGGACGGCACTGCAATTGTCACCGCCATTGGTCTGTCCGGAGAGCTTGGCTTGTCAGGTCTTCCTACCGGCTATCAATTCTCGGAAGGTGATCGAATTGGATTGGAAGAAGGTGGGGCACGTGGTTACTACGAGATCGTCGAAGACACTACTGCCGTGGGTACCTCAGCTACGGTTACGGTCTCACCGCACTTGCACGCCGGAATTTTCACGAACGCTGCCGTCGCGCGAATTTGGCAGCCTGTGGCGAAGTTCGTTCTCGACTGGCAATCATGGTCGGCCGAAGACACCATTGAGCCGACACCAATTTCCTTCACCGCCTATCAGCGGGTGATGTGATGGCCTACCCAACGATCGTCCAGGACCTACTTGATGAAGGCCGCATCTCAATTCGCGGTCTGATCAAGTTCCAATTCGGAACCGGAACCTATGGCTTTGCGAAATCTGATCAGCCGATTGAGTGGAACGGTCTGACCTATCAACCGGGCGGCGTCATCAAGGTATCGGACCTGCCCGGCGGCATGGGCACCACGGCGCGGCAGTTCACCATCGAGCTTGCGGAATCGCCAGATGATGGCCTGACGCCCGACGTTCTGAAGACCATAGAGCAGGAGGATTACCGCGACCGGCCCGTCACCATCTATGACGCGTTCTTTCATCCGGACACAGGATCGCTCCTGCATGTGGAGGCTCTAAAGCGCGGCTACATCGACCAGCTATCGCATGAGGAAGATCCGGAAGAGGGCTACAAGCTCATTGCCGATTGCGAGACTCGCGCGCTCGACTACACCCGCACGAATGGCCGCAAGCGTAACATGGCAGACCAGCATCGCCGTGCGCCGGGAGACGATTTTTATATCAACGCGGCAACGACCGGCCGCGAAGAAGTCTTCTGGGGCAGGGCGCGCAAGAACGCGCAGAACAACACGAAAGGCTCCCTGAAGGACTTCGTGAATGGAATCGGGAGGCTCGGTCGATGAGCGCCCGCCTTCCGGATTGGGAAAACCGTCTGAACGCGGTTATCGAAAAGCACATGGGGCTGCCGAGCGAATTCGGCGTGTCCGACTGCTACCTGATTCCGGCCGACGCTTTCGAGGCGATCACAGGCGAGAAGCTTTATTCCGGCGTCCGCTACAAGACTGAGGCTGGCGCAGGCCGCCAGTTGCGAAAACGCGGCTTCGAAACCGTCGAGGACGCTTTTCGTGCGCGCCTGCCGGAAATCGGCCGCTTAATGGCACAGCGCGGCGATCTGGGCGTCGTGGAACGCGATGGCGTCATATCCGGGGGTGTCTTTACCTCCATAGGGTTTGCGACGCGTGGCGAACGCTCCGTGGAGCTTCTTCCGGCCACCGAGGTCAAGGCGGCGTTTCGGGTCGCATAGACCGCATCCATTCAGTTCATGATCTTTCAACGCTGGCGCACCGCGCTGTGCGGAGGGTAATCCATGCCATTTTTTGCTCCAATCATCGGCGCGGTTGCCGGTGCGATTGGCGCCATCGGCTCGTTCATCACGGGACTTGGCTTTATCGGCAAGCTGGCAATCGGCATCGGTCTGAACCTTGCCGCCTCTGCGCTGATGAAGCGCGAGCAGCAGGCTCCGGAGCCGGCGGGCGTTAAGATACAGACCGAGTATGGTGCGGACGTTCCGCGCCAGGTGGCGTGCGGTCTCGTGGGCATTGCCGGGCACGAAGTCCATGTCAACACGTTCGGAAACGACAATGGCTGGCTTCAAGACGTTTATCAGCTTTCCGATTATCCCTGCACCAGCCTCGACCGCGTGGCGATCAATGGCGAGTGGGTAACGCTCGATGCGCCCGATGGAGACGGTTATCGCAAGGTCACGTCCGGCGAGTATGCGAACCTTGCCTGGATCAAGTTCCATGACGGCACGCAAACCACGGCAGATAGCGACCTGGTCGCCGATGCCAATCCTGCAGGACGCTGGGAGGCGAGTTGTATCGGCACCGGCATTGCCTATGCAATCGTCAAGGCGAAGTACGACCGCGAGAAAACGGTCGGCATGCCCGATGTGTTCTTCGAGCTGAAGGGCGCACCGCTCTATGACTGGCGCAAGGATTCAACGGTCGGCGGAACCGGCCCGCATCGATGGAACGATCTCGGCACCCACGAGTGGACCGACAACCCGATTGTCATCGAGTACAATTACCGGCGCGGGCTCTCGGTCAACAATGACCTGTTCTGTGGCATGGAGATGCAGGCGAGCGACTTGCCGCTCGACAAGTTCACCGCGGCGGCAAACGTCTGCGACGAAACAGTAGAGGGCGAGAAGCGCTATCGCTGTTCGATCATGCTCGATTGCACGGCCACGCATGGCGACAATATCCAGTCGCTCATGAAGTCGTGCGGCGGTGTGGTCATCGATGCGCCGGACGGCTCGTGGCCTATGGTCGGTGCCGCTCAACCCGTTGTGGCGACGATCACCGATGACGATCTGGTCGTTGGCGAGCCGGTGCGCTGGCAGGCCAAGCGTTCCATGTCGGAGCTGGTCAACTCGATTTCCGGGACGCATCCCGATCCGGGTCAGTTGTGGTCCATGGTGGGTTACGAATCCATTGTGCTCGACAGCGCTATTGTCGTGGATCGCCGCACCCGCGATCTGGCTCTCGACTTTCCGACTGTTATGAGCGGGCGCCAGGCCAAGCAGCTTGCATCGATCTATGCTGCCGAAAACAGGCTGGAAGCGACGGCCGAAATCACGTTGCGGCCTCGCTGGCGAGGGTTGAAGGCCGGCGACTGGATCACATGGCAGAGCGCGCGCTATGGCACGCTCACCTATCTGGTGACGGAATCGACGCTCTATTCGCTCGACAGCAAAGGGCCACGGAATGTGCGCGTGGCGCTTCAGCAACGTGATGCGTCGATCTATGACAGCGTGACGGTTCCCGTTCCGGTGGTGCCGTACCCACCCGGTAAGCCCGTCTATCTGCAGGAGGTGCAGAACCTCATGCTGGCCGGCGTAACTGCCGGGTCCGGATCAAAGCTGATGCCGGCCATTCAGGCGTCATGGGATGCGATCGACGATGTGACGGTCGTCGGCGTAGAGTTGGAGTGGTGGCCGACGGATCAGCCGGCCTCGCGCGCCAGCATGACCGTTGCGGACGATCAGAACATTGCAGTTCTCACCGAGGCCGTGGTTTCGGACACCGAATATCAGGTGCGGACGCGCTTGCTCACAAGCCCGCAGCGTCCGGTTGTCTGGTCCACACCGGAAGCCGTGACAACGCCGGATCAGCCAATCTCGGACGTGACCATAGATCCCGAGATCATCAACGAGGCGACGGATTGGCTAAACTACAACACGCGTGAAGAGATCGAGCGCGGGCTCGATAACGCCACCAAGGACATGGCCGACTTCGATCAACAATATGGCAATGTCCAGCGACTGAGACGTGAGGCGGCTGTCACAGCGGGAAACATCACGGCATCCTATCAGGAGGCCATTGTCGTTGCCGTGGGGCCGGGATCGGCGATTGCGCAGCGTATCGAGGCGCTGGAAGTTACCATCGACGAAGACATCGCCCAGGCTGTCGATCTTCTGACCGCTGAAATCACCGAGGTAGATGGACGCGTTACAGCGAATGCAAACGCGATCACGTCACTGACGGCGCAGGTGGATGACGTTGAAGCCAACGTGACGATGCGTGGCGAAGCCATGGCATCTCCGGGTGGCGGATGGGCGCGTTATGGCATCCAGGTTCGGCTTGAGTCAGGCGGGGATTGGTCTCAGGCGGCGTTCTTCATGGATGCGCAGCCGGGCATGAGCCGCGTCATCTTCAAGGCCGACGAGTTCATCGTCTCGGACGGTTCCACCGATCTGGTGCCGTTCTTCATCTCCGGGGGCGTGGCACGCATGAACGTTGCGAACATCGGAACGGTCACGTCTGGGCTTGTGCGGAGCAACGATGGCAAGATGCGGATCGAACTGGATAACAATCGAATTCTGGTAGCCGACTGATGACAGACCGGATTTTGCTAGGCGCGTTCGATGGGACGCACGTCTTACGCGCCTCCCGCCCCGGATACGATGTCAAGAACACTGGTTTGCCTACGGAACATCTCTCATTCGATAGTCGGTGGCCGGAAATTGGAAACATCCTGTCGCGAGGGACGTTTCAGATGGGCGGAAACGATCCTGCATTCAACTATTACTATGGCACCACATATGCGGACCCACCGTTGGTGATCGTGCACATGTCAGGTGCGAACAACGATCTCGACACGTGGTATCCTATCGATCAAGCGATCTGGTACGACTTCAACGTCGCTGTTTTCGTCTTTCGGGATCGATTTCAGATCAGCACAAACGCTACCAACAATGTTGGATCGTCGCAGCGAACATTCAGATATGTCGTGATGAGAAACTTCTATGGTTGATCGTGTCATATTGGGGCGGCGCGGCGGTCAGAACGGACTTTTCATCTCCAAGCCCGGCGTCGACGTGTCGTCGGCAAGCGATAGCCAATTGCTGTTTCGAACAACAGCGGGCTTTGAAACGCTGCAGATCGTGAAATCAGGAAGGGTCTATCTTACGACCGGTGAGCCCGTAACAATCAGTGTTCCGAATTTGGGATACAGACCCAAGGTCATTCTGCAATCGGACTGGAACATTGGAATTTTGACAGGTTTCGGGACCAACTCTCATATCTTCCATTGGGTCGACTATCTTTCAAATACGGAAATCCGACTGAACGTCGACAAGAACAACATCTTCGACAGTAACTATTCGCTATATGTCGTTCTGCGGGAAAACATAAATCATGGTTGACCGCGTTCTTTTGCACTCCGCCGGTCTTAAGGTGTCAAAGCCCGGGGTTGATGTGAAGACAGCGAGTGAGGCCGGTCTTATATTCAACTCCGAATGGTCGGCCATGAGCCGGCTGATTTTCGGGTCGTTCTCAGTTAACCCAAATTCCGCGAATACACGTACGATTCTGTACGGGAAGTCCTTCACTTACAGGCCGCTGGTGTTCACGGTCGTCCACCCTTACGCCGCATCAGGCGATCTCTTCGGCCCTGCAAGGCAGCATATAGGGACAGCCGGATTCTTCGCCTTTTACAGCCCGAGCCCGGCTAATCGTTACATCGTCGATGTGCGAAACGATCGGTTTGTCTTTCAAAACAACTCGAGCATGACGGAGGGAGATTGGACCTCCAATGCAATCATCCGCTATGCAGTTTGGGATCATGGATTGGGCTAATGATTGTTGAATATAATCAGGACGGCAGAATTTTCCACGTCATCAGCGATCCGGTTCCGGACACAATTGCGGCAATGCTCAACGACCGCGGCAGAACTTTTCTCGATCTGCCACCTGAGCCATTGCCAGAAGTCCAGATGCGCGACCCCGACACTGGTCACCTCGTTTTTGACGATGATGGCGAGCCTGCAATGGGCTCTCCCGGCCTGCGCTTTGCTGCGTGCGATATCTCGAAAGATTATGTCGTGGACGGTCGGGTTGTCCGGCGCCCGTCTTGCGGGTGCACTGCAAGCGTTGAGGGCAGGGTGGTTTCACTTGCCGGACTGCCGGAAGGTTCAACGCTCTCAATCTTTCTCGATCCGACGGATGTGCAGAGCGCGGTACAGGCTGAGGCGACAGGCGATCCGTTCCTGTTCGAGGTCGATGAGCCCGGACAAGTTCGCATTCACGTCACGCCGCCCTGGCCAATGCTCGATGAGGTGATCGATGTTGAAGTTGAGTAGGGTCGATCATCATCGCAACAGGGCTCTTGACTTGATAGACAAGCACTACGCGGCTCGTATCGACGCCATTCTTGGCCCCATGGCGGCGCTGCATCTCCTGAAACGTATCGTGCCGGCAGGTGATCTGGTCGCCGACAAGGATGCCATTCTTGTCCGCGCGGCTGAACAGGACGCGGAACTGGCCGCCGTGGATAAGGAGCGCCGCGACCTGAAGGCAAGCGTCCGCTCCGCAACGGCCAGCGATGAAATCAAGGCGCTGATCGCGCACCTCTAGAGCCACCACAAAACACCGGAACCCCATGACTGACCAGCAGAAAAAGCAGGTCAACCCGATGGCTGCTGCCGTCGAGGCGACCGCGCTCAACGACTATTATCGCAATCGCAATCTGATGCTTGCAGATGCGCTGGAACGTGAGCGTCAGGAAAAGGACGCCATGCAGGCGGAAATCGACCGGTTGACGAAGATCAACGGCAAGCTTCAGGACGCAGCAGCGAAGAAGGATGCCAAGAATGGCGGGTGATCTTTACGAACAAGGTTACTATTCCACCGGCACGGCCTCGGTCACGCAGGGTCAGACCGTTGTTACGGGGCAGGGCACAGCCTGGCTGCAGATTGTTCGTCCGGCCGACGATTTCGGCAAACACGTCGGCATGCCGATCCCCATCGCCTCGGTGGACAGCGACACGCAGATCACGCTGGCTTATCCGTGGCCCGGGCCGACACAGGCGGCCGAGCCCTACCGCGTGACCTTCACGCCCTATCACGTCGCCTACCGGCAGGCCTTGCAGGAGATCGGCCAGCTGCTTTCGAACGGCAACGTCTCGGCATTGGCGGGTCTGACCCTTGATGCGGGAAGCTATATCCGTGGTGCCGGCCCTGGCGCGATGGATGTAGTCGACGGCGCAAATCTGGATGCACTGCGTGGACTGATCGGGTCTGCGGACACGTTTCCGGTCTTCACCGGTGCAGGGGCGATGGCTCTTGCCGATATCAGTGATTTTGCGCCTGCGTCCGCCTTGGATGATTATGTCGAAGGTCCAGCAAGCTCTACAAACAATTATGTCGCCCTGTGGAGCGGCGAAGAAGGGAAGGCGCTCGTAGACGGTTTCCTCGTTACCAACTTTGCGCGAGACTATCTGGCAGCCGGAAACGGTCCCACCACGCGACAACGAATAGGGTCCGACGACGCGTCCAACCTGACAACCGGAACGCTGCCGAATTCGCGTGTCTCGGACTCGCTCACACCTGATAGAGCGTTTCGGCGCGGAAACATACTTGGCACTGTGTCTGAGTCTGGCGGTGTTCCAACAGGTGCATTGATCGAATATGGCGGGAACGCAAATGGCTACTTTGCGCGCTTCGCGGACGGCACGCAGATATGCTGGCATCTAACTGCCGGATCATTGGACACCAACAGTTCTTCCGGGTCGATCTATAACAGCTCTTCCCCGTCAACCTGGGTATATCCAGCCGCTTTTGCCGTCACGCCCACGGCGGCAGCGGGACAAGCTTCAACAAGCTCCGCCAGATGGGTCACTATTAGAAACATCAACAGCACTGAATGCACATTGAATGCATTTGGAACATCTCAATCGGCCGTGAATCTCAATTACTGCGCAATTGCCATAGGAAGGTGGTGGAGCTAATGCGAATTTCTTTCTCCCCGCAGCGCCGCGACACCACGCTGGAACTCTCCAGGGCGGGCGACGTGCTGACCATCAATGGCGATCCGTTCGATTTCTCGGGCGTGCCGGAGGGCGCGTCGCTTCCTCAAGAAGCGATTGCCGGCAATTGGTTCGTAGGCCCCGTGGAACGGGTGGCTGGACAACTGCGGATGACGCTGGTTCTCCCTCATGGTCCGAACCCGTCGCCAGCCGTGGCCTTTCCAGAGGCACTTAACGTTACATCTGACGGGGCCATAGATGTTCCGTTCGACCCGCCGCCTCCCGAACCCGAACCCGAGATCGAACCCGAGACGCCGGAGGACGACGAATGAACGTTGATCTTTCAATGCTCATTACAGCCGAGCAGAAAGCCGCCGAGGCACTGGCACGCAGTCGATCAATGGTGAACGCGGAGCGGGACAGGCGCATCTCGGCCGGCCGCGTGTTTTCGGTGGCGGGCTATGGTGATGTGCCGCTGACCGGCCGCGACCGCGACCAAGTGGCACTTATGGGATTGCTCGTGAAGGCACAATCACTATTGGCCGATGGTGTGTCGGATCCGGTTCTGACCGTGCGGGACGCCGAAAACGTGAACCACATACTGACACCGGCCCAGATGATCGAACTGGTAACCGAGGGCATGACGTGGATGGAGGCGGTCATGGCGGTCTCGTGGGCCATGAAGGACGAAGAAGCGCCGTTCGAGGCCGGGATACCTGAAGACCTGGCAGACGATCAATGGTGGCCGTAGTCGCATCTGGTTTCGATTAGGCTAATCGTCATCATCAATCAATTGTAATCGCTGCGACAACCAATGGCGCAGCGATACCAGCCGCAATCACTGCAAGCGAGAAACCGCAAACTAGGATCAGCTCGAAGCGGGTCATCTGAGATTCGGATCGTCATCCATCGAATGGTCTTCGGGAAAGTCGTACCCGAGCCATTGCGACCGAAGGCGCTCGTAAAACATTCCAGTCAAAAACGCTAATGCGATGATTACAAGAAGTGCAACAAGTTCAGAAAATGTCATCAGTTTCCCACCTTACCCAAGGGAAACATTACATATCTGTTACATTCTGTGAAGGCTTCGGACTGGTGCGATGACGTAAGCCAAGTGCCGACGAGTGAAGCGCTCGAACTCGCACATTCGAGATGGGGAATAAAGGGGAATTCTTCACTCGCCGACGATTGCAATTTAATCATCGCGTGTGGGCTTTACTACCCGCGGGATCACGCCAGTTCTTCATCGAAGAGCGCGAGTAACCCCTGCCGGCGCGACGGGTCGGACACAAAACCGGCAGGGGCCGCCCCCAACAGGACATCCCGGGCTTAACATCTAACATCTGAAATCGAAACCCACGGCCTGCCCGTGCCCTTTGGCGCGGCGCTTTCGCGTGGGCTGATCACAATGAAAGGAAACGACATGGACCGCAATTTCGCGCGGGCGCTTCCGCTTGTCCTGAAACACGAGGGTGGCTGGGCAGATCATCCGGACGATCCTGGCGGCGCGACAATGAAGGGCGTCACGCTGGCAACGTTCCGTCGCTACGTGAAGGCAGACGGCACCAAGGCCGATCTGAAAGCGATCTCCGACGAGCAGATCGCCACGGTCTTCTATCGCCATTATTGGGCTGCTGTGAATGCCCAGGCGCTTCCTTCTGGTGTCGACTATGCGGTCTTCGATTTCGCGGTGAACTCTGGCCCTGCACGTGCGGCGAAGTATCTGCAATCGATCGTCGGCGCCAATGTCGATGGAAGAGTAGGGCCGCAGACGATTGCCGCGGTCTCGCGTATGGAGCCGTCCGACGTCATCAACCGGCTTTGCGATGCCCGCATGGACTTCCTGCGCAAGCTGGAGCACTGGCCGACCTTCGGGAAAGGCTGGACGCGTCGTGTCTCCGATGTGCGCAAGGATGCGGTGAACATGATCGGCCGGTCGGCGGACGTAGAGCGTGTTCCCGTGCCGGTTCCACGCCCGACCGTCCCAGCCGAAGTCGAGCAGAAGGTGAAGGAGAAAACCGGCTTCTGGCAGAAAGTAACCGGGTTCTTCGGTGCTGGCGGCGTCGGCGGTGGTCTTCTGTGGGGTGTCGACTGGCAAGCTATTGCCGTGATCGCGGGGGCTGCAATCCTCGTGCTTCTGATCTTCGTTCTGCTCCAGAAACAGATCGTCTCCGCTGTGCGGCACATCAAGGGCGCAGTCGAGGGGCAGGGCACATGATCGGCGCCGGTTTCGTCTACAAGGCCCTGCTCTCGAAGCTGGGGCAGGTTCTGGGCGCCGTTGCGCTAGTGCTGGCGCTTGTGGTCGGGATCTACGTCTTTGGCCATCACAGGGGCGCTGTGTCGGAAAGGCAGGCGATCCTTTCTCGCTCCGTCGAAGTTCTCCGCGAAAGGAATGAGACCGATGAAGAAATCCGCGACATGGATGCTGTTGCCCTTTGTCGGGCTCTTGGTGGCCTGCCAGACGAATGCGCCGGCCTCGGTCTGTGATGGGTGGCAAAAGCTGTCACCCTCGGCACAAACCCGTGCATTTGTGATCCAGAACGACCGGGCGTTCGCGCAGGACGTGGCCGCCCACAACATCTTTGGTAGCCGCCAAGGCTGCTGGTAATTGAACCCACCCCACAGGCAACGCATTGGAACAGGAGCGGGGCGTGACCGAAAAGGCACCAGACATGGATCACGATATAAGGGCTCGCGTTGTCACGCTCGAGCACTCATCGGCGGACAAGGAAAGGCGATTGTCCGATCTGGAAGCATGGAAGGCTCAACGAGAGATCGAGAGCGCGCGCCATGATGAGAAATGGAATGCGATGGAGGCCCGGATCGATACCCGATTTTCCGGTCTGGAAAGCTCGGTCGGAGACATCAAGAAAACCCTGTCTCACATCAACTGGCTGATCATCGGGGGCATCATCACCGGTGTGGTGGCGTTCCTGATCAAAGGTGGCTTCGCGCCCTGATCTTTTCACATCCTCCCCAACTGCCCCGGCCGCCTCAGTGGTGGCCGGGGCTCTTTTTTTGTGCCTTGCCATCGGATCCATTCTCGGGTTCGATGCCGGTCATGTGCGGACGCTATACACAGATCATGTCTTGGCGCGAGGTCGTGGAGCACTACGACCTGACCGCGGAATATTTCGGCCGGAACACGGCTCCACGCTACAATATCGCGCCAACTCAGGACACGCCGTTCATTACCGCTGACAAGGATGGCGGCAGGCGGGTCAGGGAGGGCCGCTGGTGGCTTGTCCCGGTCTGGGCGAAGGAAATCCCGAAATACACCCTCTTCAACGCCAAATCGGAAGAGGCGGACAAGAAGCCGGCGTTTCGGGACAGTTTTAAATCGAAGCGCTGTTTGATCCCCGCAGATGGGTTCTACGAATGGACCAAGGCCGATGATGGCGGGAAAGACCCATGGTTCATTCATCTGCCGGAACGCAAGGTGTTCAGCTTTGCGGGGCTATGGGCCTACAATCCTGCACTTGATGTGACGAGCTGCACGATCCTCACGGCAGCGGCTGGAAAGACCATGTCGCCAGTCCATAACCGGCAGCCGATCATTCTCGATCCCGATTTCTATGATGCCTGGCTCGACCCTGAAGCGAGCGTCGAAGACGCCAAGGCTGTGCTTGTTCACGATCTCGATGAACAGCTTGTCATGCACCGTGTCAGCCGGGATGTGAACTCATCAAGGTTCCAAGGCGCGTCGGCTATCGATCCGGTTTGAAATCCGGCCGGTCCTCTTTGCATAGCGTGTAGGCCAATTCGACCATTCGCGCCGCTTCCTGCTTTGTCGCCAGACTGCCATGCAGCGCCATCTTGAACGCGTTGACCTTCTTGTACGCTGTCATTGACCATGACCACTCGCCTTCGCGTTGGCCGTGCGGGATTCTCATGATCCTGCCGATCTCTTCATCCAGAACTTTCGCGACGAAGTCGGCATGCAGCGGGCCTGAGCCGAGGTCGGTTCTGCTCCACACGGCAGCAACCCGCGCCCCCATCTCTCGAATCACGGCGACCGCCGCTTCCTTTGTCGGATGGTCACTCAGGACGGAGCCGTCCCGCACGATCTGATAACGGTTTCCGGTCGGCTCGTATCGGATACGAATGGTGAGGCGGGGCTCGGTCATGGGCCGTTTCGGTCCGGTTTCGGTCCGAGAGGTCAATTCTGTCGGGGTATGTTCCGCGTAAGTAATTGATTTTTCTGGTCGGAGTGGCAGGATTCGAACCTGCGACCCCCTCGTCCCGAACGAGGTGCGCTACCAGGCTGCGCTACACTCCGTGACCAGACGGCGGGCTTATAGCCGCCGTCTCTTCACTGCGCAAGGTCAAACCGCAATCAATATGGGCTTTCGACGTCGCCCGTTTCCACATAGACGGATTTGACCTGTGAATAGTGTGCCAGCGCAGCCATGGCGTTTTCGCGGCCGAAGCCCGATTGCTTCACGCCGCCGAAGGGCAGTTCCACAGGCGTGAGGTTGTAGGTGTTGATCCAGCAGGTGCCGGCTTTCAGCGCGCCAATGACACGGTGGGCGCGGGCGAGGTTCTGCGTGAAGACGCCGGCGGCAAGCCCAAAGGGCGTCTCGTTGGCGCGTTCGATCACTTCGGCTTCTTCCTCGAAGGTCAGAACGCTCATCACGGGACCGAATATTTCCTCGCGCGCGATCCGCATATGGTCGGCGACGTCCGTGAAGATCGTCGGCTCGATAAAATAGCCGTTCTCGAAACCCTGCAAACGGGGCGCGCCACCGCCATGGTGCAGCGTTGCGCCATCTTCTCTGCCGATCCGGATATAGCGCAGAACCTTGTCGTATTGCGCCTTGCTGACGAGCGGGCCGAGATGGGTTTCGGGATCGAGCGGGTCGCCGAGGCGAATCGCTGTCGTTCGCTCGGTCAGGCGCGACAGGAAACCTTCGTAAATGTCCTTCTGGACGAAGACGCGTGTGCCGTTGGAGCAGATCTGGCCGGCGGAATAGAAATTGCCGAGCATGGCGCCGCCGACGGCATTCTCCACGTCGGCATCGTCGAACACGATCAGCGGCGATTTGCCGCCAAGCTCCATCGTCGCCGATTTCATCTGGCTACCGGCAAGCGCCTGGACCTTCTTCCCGGTTTCGACCGAGCCGGTGAGAGAAACCTTTGCGATCTCGGGATGGGCCACCAGCGCCGCGCCGACATCGCCCAGTCCCTGTACCACGTTGAAAAGACCGTCCGGGAGGCCCGCCTCTGTGAATATCTCGGCGAGCTTGAGCGCGGAGAGGGGAGTGATCTCGGAGGGCTTGAACACCATGGCGTTGCCCATGGCGAGCGCGGGGGCGGATTTCCAGCCGGCGATCTGGATGGGATAGTTCCATGCACCAATGCCCACGCAAACGCCCAGCGGCTCCCGCCGCGTATAGCCGAATGCGCCACCCAGATCGACCTGCTCGCCGTTGAAGGCGGCGACTGCACCGCCGAAGAATTCGAGTGCCTCGGCGGCCGAAGGAGCGTCGGCGACAAGGGTCTCTTGCAATGCCTTGCCCGTGTTCAAAGTTTCCAGCTCCGCCAGCTCCCCATTGCGCTCAAGCAACAGATCCGCCGCGCGTCGCAGGATGCGGCCGCGCTCGACCGGTTTGAGCTTCGCCCATGCCGGCTGGGCCGCGCGGGCGGCCTCAATGGCCAGTTCCACAATGTTGGGCGTGGCGGAGTGGAGGCGGGCGAGGGTTTCGCCGGTGGCGGGGTAGACGACCTCGATAACATCGCCGTGCTCGTCCTCGACATGGCGGCCGTTGATGTAGTGCGATGCTTTTGGCTGCGCGCGCATGGGCTCTCCAGCTTCCAGACCGGCTCATCGTTTCGCGGAAACGCTGGCCCGGCCTTCTCTGTTATATCTTTCCGCATTTATGCGGACGTCGGATGATGCCACCCGACTGCAAAACGCTTTATCGGTCGGCTTCCCGCCAACGCGGGTTGATCCAGGGTTCCTGATTGGACGGGCTGAGCGGGGTTCGGCCAAGGATATGATCGGCTGCCTTTTCTCCGACCATGATGGACGGGCCGTTGAGATTGCCGTTGGTGATACGGGGGAAAATCGACGAATCTGCGACCCGCAATCCCTCGACCCCGATCACCCGGCACTCCTCGTCGACGACACTCATGGTGTCATCTCTTGCACCCATGCGGCAGGTGCCGCAAGGGTGATAGGCGCTTTCGGCATGCTCGCGAATGAAACCGTCGAGCGCCTCATCCGACTGAACGCCGTCACCCGGCGCGATCTCCGCGCCGCGATAGTGAGCGAAAGCGTCTTGCGAGAAGATTTCGCGGGTGAGACGGATGCAGTGGCGGAAATCTCGCCAGTCATCGGGATGCGACATATAGTTGAAGCGAATCTCAGGCTTTTCCCATGGGTCGTTCGCGCTCAGGCGGATCGTGCCGCGCGATCTGGAACGCATCGGTCCGACATGCGCCTGGAAGCCGTGTCCCTTCGCCGCCGCCTTTCCGTCATAGCGAATGGCGACAGGCAGGAAATGATACTGAATGTCGGGATACTCGACACCGGCGGCCGAGCGAACGAATGCACCGGCCTCGAAATGGTTCGAGGCGCCGAGACCCGACTTGAAGAACAGCCATTGTGCGCCGATCAAGCCCTTGGACAGGAGGTTTAGCTTTGAGTAAAGGGTGATCGGCTGAAGCGACTCCTGCTGGATGTAGAGTTCCAGATGGTCCTGCAGATTGCCGCCCACGCCGGGCCTGTCGGCCACCACGTCGATGCCGTTATCGCGCAGATGCGCGGCCGGCCCGATGCCCGATAGCATCAGCAATTTGGGCGAATTGACCGCGGAGGCCGAGACGACGACTTCACGGCGTGCCTTAACGGTCTGGATCTTCTTTCGAGCCTCGATCTCAACACCCACGGCGCGTTGATTCTCCATGACAACGCGGCGCGCGAAACCATTGACGAGACTCACGTTTCCGCGCTTGAGCGCGGGCTTCAAATAGGCGTTGGCGGTCGACCAGCGCCGTCCCTTGTAGATCGTCTGCTGGAGCGCGCCAAAGCCCTCCTGCTTGGAGCCGTTGTAGTCTTGTGTGGTCTCGAACCCGGCCTGACGACCGGCTTCCACGAAAGCCGAGAAAAGTGGGTTCTCGCGCGGTCCTTTGCGCACATGGAGGGGACCGTCCGTGCCGCGCCAGCCCGCTTCGTCGTCGGCCATCGTCTCCATGCGCTTGAAGTAGGGCAGCACATCCGCATACGCCCAGCCGGCGGCGCCTTGTTCGGCCCAGTGATCGAAGTCGCGTGCATGCCCGCGCACATAGACCATGCCGTTGATGGAGGAAGAGCCGCCGACCACCTTGCCGCGCGGCGTGGCGAGTACGCGGCCACCCAGATTGGGCTCCGACTCGCTCTGAAAGCCCCAGTCGTAGCGCGCCATGTTCATGGGGAAGGAGAGCGCCGCGGGCATCTGGATGAAGGGCCCGAAATCGCTCCCGCCGTGTTCGATGACGATGACGGAGTGCTTGCCGTTTTCCGAAAGGCGATAGGCAAGCGCGGAGCCAGCGGATCCGGACCCCACAATGACGAAATCGGCTTCAAGCATTCGGCGTGCCCCGGGCAAGCGCCATATCGAAATAATCTTCAACGAGGGCGATGGCGGCGGCGGAATCCTCGACACCTTCGCCCAGTGCGCGGCGCAGATAGAGACCGTCAATAAGGGCGGCGATGGCGCGTGCGGTGCGAATTGCCGCCGGACGCGGAAGGCCGGAAAGGCCACTCATAAGATCGCTGTGAAGGCGGCGTACATAGATACGGAAGAGCCGGCCGAGCGCGGCATCGCGCCGGGCCTCGACATAGAATGCAAGCCATGCGGCGATGATTTCGGGACGGAACTGTTCGGGAGAGAGATTGATTGCGATGATCGCGCGAACCCGGTTCTGCCCCGAAAGATCAGCCATGACCGGGCGGATTTCGTTGCCGAGTTGAGTCAGGATGTGGCGCATGGTGGCGAAGAGAAGGTCGTCCTTGCCGCCGAAATAATGATGAGCGAGCGCTGTCGACACGCCGGCGCGGCCGGCGATGTCCGACATGGTCACATTGAGCGCGCCACGCTCGCCAATGGCGTTGATGGCCGCATCGATGAGCGCGCGGCGGCGGATGGGTTCCATTCCGATCTTGGGCATGCGCTTCATTTATTATTGATTGACGAATCAATCAAGAAAAATTCGGAAATCCTAACTGGAGGTTTAAATAGTTCAGACTTGAACGATCTTCGTGCCGGATTTATGATTTTGCCAGAGAGTTCATTAACGCGCCGGCCCATGGCTGGCGGTCCGGGAGATACGCGATGACCGCATGCATTGTGGGCTGGGCCCATTCCAAGTTCGGCAAGCTGACGGACGATACGCTGGAAGCTCTGATCGTGCAGGTGGCGCGCGCAGCGCTGGATCATGCCGGCATCGGACCGGAGGATGTGGACGAGATCGTTCTCGGACATTTCAATGCCGGCTTCTCACCGCAGGATTTTACCGCAAGCCTTGTGCTTCAGGCAGACGACGGGCTGCGCTTCAAGCCGGCCACCAGGGTGGAAAACGCTTGCGCCACCGGATCGGCGGCGGTTCGTCAGGGCACGCGGGCCATCGACGCGCGCGCGGCGCGGATTGTGCTGGTGGTGGGCGCCGAGCAGATGACGAAGACGCCCGGGCCGCAGATCGCCGAAAACCTCTTGAAAGCGTCCTATTTGCCGGAAGACGGAGAGATTCCGGGTGGTTTCGCGGGTGTTTTCGGAAAGATTGCCGATGCGTACTTCCAGAAATATGGCGACCAATCGGATGCACTCGCGACACTGGCGGCAAAAAACCACAAGAACGGTGTGGAGAATCCTTACGCGCAGATGCGCAAGGATCTGGGCTTCGATTTCTGCCGCCAGGAGAGCGAGCGCAATCCCTATGTCGCCGGTCCCCTGAAGCGGACGGATTGCTCGCTGGTATCGGACGGGGCGGCGGCAATCGTTCTGGCGGACACGCAGACCGCGCTTTCGATGCGCCGCGCCGTCGCGCTTCGCGCCAATGAGCACGTACAGGATTTCCTGCCCATGTCGAAGCGGGACATTCTGCAGTTCGAGGGGTGTGAAGCAGCATGGAAACGGGCTTTGAAAAGCGCCGGGGTAACACTGGGCGATCTTTCCTTCGTGGAAACGCATGACTGTTTCACCATCGCAGAACTGATCGAATACGAGGCGATGGGACTGGCAAGACCGGGCGAGGGGGGAAAGATCGCGCTGGAAGGTCAGACGGAAAAGAACGGGCGTTTGCCGGTGAACCCGTCGGGCGGGCTGAAGGCCAAAGGGCATCCCATCGGAGCCACCGGCGTTTCCATGCACGCGTTGACCGCCATGCAGCTGACGGGCGAGGCAGGAGGAATTCAGATCCCCGACGCCAAGCTTGGCGGTATTTTCAACATGGGCGGCGCTGCGGTTGCCAATTACGTGTCGATCCTCGAACGGATCAAGTAGCGGGCGCGGCTTTCTCGCCGGCCGTTACGGACGGCCATAGGTCGATGCGTCCGAAGCCCGGCACCTTCAGGGCCGGGTTGCGGAGGTCGAGGCCGGCGACCAATCCCAGGAAATGAAGCTCGAAACCGGAGCGCAGGCCGGCGGCGAGACCGGCGAAACCGCCAAGAGACACATGCACGTCGCTCCAGTCAGGCGTGTGATCGAAGGCGAAAACGCCCGGGCGGTAATCGCGCCCGACGGCAGTCGGCGGCAGTGCGATATCGAGATCTGGCACTGTGCGCAGCACATGGGCGGTGAAGGAATTCGAGTTCGGGCCAGGCCAAAGTCCGTAATCGCCATGCCGGGAAAAGGGATAGCTGGCAATCGCCGCTTCCACCTGCGGAATGAGGCGTTCGGCGTTTTCTCCCTTGAGCGCGGCCACCACATAGGGTGTGTTGGAATACCATCGCCCATCCGCCGGGTAGGCGTTGCGGCGCACCGGACTTCCCCAGCCAACCTTGTCGTAACGTTCATAGTCGGAAGCATTCGGGCGTTTTACGATGAGCCAGCTGTGCACGGACAACGCGCCTTTCATGCCGCCAGTGCGGGCGGCCATGACATAGATTGCGGCGTCCGTATCCTGAGATGCCGGGGGTAGAACGCCGCTCGCCGACCAGTCGGCGTTGCGCCAGGAACCCGGCCGGTCCTGCATCGCCCACCATGCCATCGAGCCGGACGCGGGCAACACGAAGACGACGATAAGAAACAGCAAAGTCCACTTGAAAAATCGCATGGGGGTCAGTCTATTGCGGTTGGCAGAAGTTGAAAGTGAATCCCGCAAAATACGGTGAAAACATGGGCAATCCGGTTCTGGTCGAGGTGCTGCGCGGTAACGTTGTCGAGAGCAGGCACCGCGGTGCCATCGCCGTGTTCGATGCGGATGGCGGTCAGGTGATGGGTATCGGCGACATCGATCGGCCGGTTTTCCCACGCTCGGCTGTCAAAGCCATTCAGGCGCTGCCTTTCGTGGAGAGCGGGGCGGTTGACGCCTTTGGGTTCGGCAACCGGGAGATTGCGCTTGCCTGCGCATCGCATTCGGGTGAGCGGCAACATGCCGCGCTGGCAACAGCCATGCTCGAGCGGGCGGGACTTGACGTGACTGCCTTGGAATGCGGGGCGCACTGGGCTTTCCAAGAAGACGTGTTGATAGAGCAGGCCCGCAGCCTTTCAGCGCCGACGGCGGCCCACAACAATTGCTCGGGCAAGCATGCTGGCTTCCTGTGCACCTGCGCTCATCTGGGGCACGATCCGCGTGGCTATGCGGCGCTCGGTCATCCGGCACAGGACGTCGTCAAGGCGGCGATGGAAGACGTGACGGGAGCTGCGCATGAGAGCGATCTGTGCGGCACGGACGGATGTTCCATCCCAACCTATGCCGTTCCGCTCAGAGCGTTGGCTCAGGGTTTTGCGCGCATGGCAACCGGCACCGGACTGGCGCAGGAGAGAGCGGAGGCCGCCAGACGGATATTCGCCGCCTGCATGGCCGAACCCTTTTACGTGGCGGGTACCGCGCGTTCCGACACACGCATGATGGAGGCTGGAGAGGGTCGTATCTTCACCAAGACGGGCGCGGAAGGCGTTTTCTGTGCGGCAATCCCCGAAAAAGGGATTGGCATTGCGCTCAAATGCGATGACGGAGCAACACGCGCTGCCGAGGTGATGGTGGCCCAGGTGCTGGCGCAGCTATTGGAAGGCGACACGCTCGCAGAGACGTTGAACGAGATGGCGCGACCCGTTCTGACCAGTCGGCGCGGCTTCGAGGTGGGCGCACTGCGGCCTTCGGACAATCTGACCGGGCGTGTCCGTTAGACAGCAGCCATTGTTCGCGTCGACTTGATGAGATCGCAGAAGGCTCTCAGCGGCGGTGTGACGAGCCGATTGCCGGGGTAATACAGACAGAAACCCGTTTCGGGCTGGCACCAGTCGGGCAGGACTTCGACGACTGCCCCGGATCGCAAAGCCTCCGCCGCTTCCGTTTCGAGCATATAGGCAATTCCCAGTCCATCGGTCGCCGTGCGCAGCCTCGTCGCGGCATCGTTGGTGCAGAGCGGACCGCGTACAGGCACGCGTACCCTCTCGTCTCCCTTTTCGAACTCCCATTGATAAAGATGTCCGTTACCGGGCCAGCGCATATTGAGGCAGGCATGACCCGTAAGGTCATCGGGATGGACCGGTGTGCCGGCGCGCTCGAGATAGGCCGGTGACGCTACCGCGATCCAGCGTACTGGCCCCGTCAGAGGCAAGCGGATCATGTCGGCTTCCAGCACATTGCCAAGCCGGACCCCGGCGTCACAACCGCTCGCGACAAGATCGTCGAGACTGCCTGAAATGACGATTTCGACCTCGATTCGCGGATGGTTTTGCAGAAATGCATTCATTCTTGGCGCCAGCGCGTGGGCTGCGCCCGCTTCAGACGCATTGATGCGCAGTCGCCCGGCGACCGTCCCACTCGAGGTGATGAGATCTTCCTGGGCCGTATCGATCTCGGCGAATGCCGGGCGCAACCTTTCATAGAGCGTCTGACCGGCATCGGTGGGCCGAGTCGTTCTTGTCGTGCGGTTCAGCAGACGTTGGCCGAGACGCCGCTCGAGGCGGCGAATCGACTGGGACAGGGCGGAGGGCGTAACGGCCAGTCGTTCCGCCGCGCGGGCAAAATTGCCGCATTCGACGATGGCCATGAATGCTCTCAGTTCGGCGACATCGCTTCCACGCATTAATGACTCCAAATACAGAATGCATGAAGTTTATATCGTATTCCAAGCATATACCAATTGTCTGACCATGGTCTCGATAAGAAAAGCAGGAGACTGGCATGCAACTCGACAATTATCGCCTTCTCGGCCGAAGCGGGTTGAAGGTTTCGCCGATGGCGCTCGGCACCATGACCTTCGGAACGGAGTGGGGCTTTGGTGCCGATGAGGAGACATCGCGCGCAATCTTCAACCATTATGTGGAGCGAGGCGGAAATTTCATCGACACGGCGAACTATTATACTGGCGGGACGTCGGAGATTATGGTCGGGCGCTTCGCCCGGAATTGCCGTGACAATCTCGTCATCTCCACGAAATACACACTCCCCATGCGCCCGGGCGATCCGAACTCGGGCGGCAACAGCCGCCGTGCGATGGTGCGGGCGGTCGAAGATAGCCTGAAACGTCTCGGCACGGATTATATCGATCTCCTTTATCTCCACGCCTGGGATTTCACCACGAGTGTGGAGGAAATACTTCGCGCCATGGACGATCTGGTGGCTGAGGGAAAGGTGGTCTATCTCGGCCTTTCGGACATTCCGGCGTGGCAGGCTTCGCGCATGCAGGCGATCGCCGATCTTCGCGGTTGGTCGCCGCTTGTCGCCATGCAGATCGAGTACAATCTGATCGAGCGGACGGTAGAGCGGGATCTGGTACCTATGTCCCATGAAATGGGCATGGCAGTGATCGCGTGGTCGCCGCTGGCGAGTGGCTTGTTGACGGGGAAGTATCGGCGCGACGACCTCTCAAGAAGCGCGGTCGAGGCGGGAAGCCGGGCGGCAATCATCCCCGAGGCCGGCGTTATCCATGAGCGCGTCTTCGCGGTGATCGAGACGTTGCGGCGGGTGGCGGAGGCCCGTGGTGCGACGCCAGCCGCCGTTGCGCTGGCCTGGTTACTTTCGCGACCCGGCGGCGTCGCTCCGCTGATCGGTGCGCGTTCACTGAACCAGCTTGAGGGCAATCTGGAGGCGCTCGACCTCGACTTGACGCCCGGTGAAATCGACAGTCTCAATCAGGTGAGCGCAATCGACCTTGGATTCCCGCACGACTATCTGCGGCGCCCCGCGGTCAGGCAGAATATTTACGGGGGCATGTCGATCGAGACCCGCGATCCGCTATGACAGCAGAAAGAGGTTAGCCTCGCGCACGGAAGCGACAGCACTCCATGGGATACACGGCCCCTTTTTGAACATTCGACGCGGCTCGGCACGGGCATGCGGACTTCGGACTTTTGTACGCGCAGGTTGTTAGCCGGCGTGATTGCCCGCAAGCGTCAGGTGAGGCATTTCCTCGCTGCCAGAGTCCAGGAGGTCGCTGGTGACGGCGTCGGCCCAACGGTGGCCGACGATCGCGCCAGCCGGGGTGTCTTCGAAGACGTTGCCGGAGATGACCGCCCTGCCGGCGCCCTCGACCACGGAAACGATGATGCCGGTTTTCGCCTTGCGGATGACGTTTCCAGAAGCGGTGACATTGCGCAGAAACGGGCCCCAGCCAATGCGAATGCCGGCGAGCGGTGCGTTTTCGATGACGTTGCCTGTAACGGTGCTGTCGGCTTCGACATTGATGCCGACGCCGAAACCGGCCATTGGCGAGGGGTAGGGGCCATCCGCGGAAAGATTGCGGACGATGTTGCCGGTACAGGCGCACAGCCGGCCGCCCTTGTCGAAATTGGCCATGGAGATGCCATGGGCGGCGCCATCCACCAGATTGCCGCTGATGACGGCGCCCTGAAAGGCGAATTCCGCATAGAGGGCGGTTTCGCCCGAGCGCAGGCATGTGTTACCGGCGACCTGAAGGTTTCCGGCACTGTTTCCGCGTATCGCGGAAAACGCGCAGTCCGTGATTTCATTATCGGATATGCGCAGATTTTCGGCGCGATAGGCGTTGATCCCGTTGCCGTACTGGCCGGTGCCGCCTCTGTCCGCACGG
>ENA-ORCW01000375-ORCW01000375.1-marine-metagenome-genome-assembly--contig:-NODE-375-length-31493-cov-4.044786_pt1 | contig 31493 bp, 27 predicted proteins | sample MGYA00237784_ERZ508517 | MGnify/ENA primary metagenome ERZ508517 (study PRJEB26187, sample SAMN06268979) | marine metagenome | isolation source: Tt ae E1 feedstock associated aerobic enrichment on... | reverse complement strand
CGCAGCGACGAGGCGGTGGGCACCTTCCGCACCGCCGCCGAGGGCGGCGACGTCGAAGCGATGAAGGCCTTCGGCCTCGCGCAGCTGCGCGGCGCGACGGGTACGGCCGACAGCGAGGCCGCCTTCACCTGGCTGCGCCGGGCGGCCGAGGGCGGCGACAGCGAAGCGCAGAACATGGTGGGCACGCTCTACCTGAACGGGGTCGGCGTGGCCGCGGATGCCCAAGAAGCGGCGCGCTGGTTTCGCCGCGCGATCACCCGCGGCAACGCGGATGCGCAGTCCAATCTCGCCTTCCTGCACCTGAACGGCATTGGCCTGCCGCGCGATCCCGCCGCGGCGATCTCCCTCTACCGCGCCGCCGCCAAGCAGGGCAGCCCCATCGCCCAGGCCGCCCTGGGCGGCATCTACATGCAGGGCGACGGCGTCGACCACGACGCGCGGGAGGCAGCGCAGTGGTTCCGCCGCTCCGCCGAGCAGGGCTGGCCGCCGGGCCAGAACAACCTCGGCATGCTCTACCTCGACGGCCTGGGCGTGGAACGCGACCCGGCAAAGGCCGAGCAGTGGATCCGCCGCGCCGCGCAGGCCGGCCACCCCCATGCCCAGGCCAACCTCGGCCAGCTCTACGAACAGGGCCTCGGCGTCACGCAGAACCGCGAAGAAGCCCTAACGTGGTACCGCCGCGCCGCCGCCCAGGGCCACCCCGGCGCCGCCGAGGGCGTCAGGCGGCTGGGCGGAGTGGCAGACTGACCGCTAGCTTCCCTGCTCGGAAAAGAAACCGATATTGCGACCTTCCGCGTCCTCGCCGAGACCGCTGGCAGAGACACCGCCTTCGTTTAGGAACACCCTGCCTGTGATCCTCTGGCCGCTGTCGCAGACCGCCGACCAGTCCGCATCGCCGAAGGCGTGGAGTCGATAGGGGCCGTGGCAACTGTCCCCGACGTCCGGCAGGTCCAGGCGCATCTCGCCCCTGTTGCCGAAGCGGTTGTAGAAGAACTGGCCCGACTGGATGTCTTCGCGGCCCTGCCACTTGACCTTCACCGCCTCGACGACCCAGTCCGACGGCGCGCCCGGCGTTTCGACGATTTGCCCGTTCTCGCGCAGGCAGGTCCAGGGGTGTGAAACGTAATAGCTGCGGCCATCGATCACGCATTCCAGGTCGGCGTCCGCCGCCGTCTCCTGATCGCCCGGCGCCGAGCAGGCCGCGAGCAGAAGAAACAGCGGCGCGCAGGCCCCCGGCACCAGGACTCTCATCTCTTTTAGCATCTTGCGCGTCTCCCCGGGCGTCCGGCCGGTGGACCGGCCTCGCAATCGAAAGTAGATTGACTGGAGGGCTAGGGCAACATGGCTTCCGGGGGTATTTCGATGGTACGCCTACTTTTAAGCGCGGCACTGGGCGCGGGGCTCGCGGCTTTCCCTGCCGCGGCGCAAGATGCCGCCCAACTGGCCGAGGATTGCGACGCACTCCTGCGTGAAGCCCACCAACGGGACTATGCAGACACCGATCTCTCCGTCTGCGAAACCGCCATCTCGTCGAACCCAGGCAATCAAGGAATCGTTCGGAGTACGGGCTGGGCCTACAAAGAACAGGGCAAGATCAGTCGCGCGCTCGAACTGCTCGAAGGATTGGCAAATCTAGGCGACGTTGAGGCCATCGAAATTCTCGGCTTTATGTACCTCAAGGGCGACGGCGTTCCGGAAGATGATGAAAAAGCACTTGCATGGTTTCATATTGCTGCCGATGCAGGTGGTTCCCATGCACAAATAGCTTTGGGCATGATGCATCTGAATGGATGGGGAGTCCCGGAGAGTCCGGAAAATGCGGTGCGATGGTTTCGACTTGCTGCGGAACAAGGCAGTGCAAATGCACTTGGCGTCCCCGGCGCGATGTACGCCCAAGGCGCTGGCGTCGAACAGGACTATGACGTTGCATTCGAGCTCACCCAAAGAGCGGCCAAGATGGGCGATGCGTCCGCGCAGAACAATCTTGGCATCCTCTATGAGGAGGGCCTGGGCGTTGAGAAGGATATCGGCAAAGCGCTGGAATGGTTCTACCGCGCCACCGAGCAGGGTCATGAAGACGCTGCGGCGAATGTCCGCCGCCTGGGTGGAAACCTCTAAAGACTCGAGGCCGACCTGGCCGCTTGGTCGTAGAGGCCGGAGAGGGCGCGCAGCAGGTCGGCGGCCTCGCCGATCTGCTCGTTCAGTTCGCCCGCCTTCTCCCCACCAAAGGCGCTGAAGGCGCTCACCAGGCAGTCCTCGCGCACCTCGCGGTACTTCTCGCAGGCGCCCTGCCCGTCCTTGGTGGTCGCGTAGAAGATTTCCTTGCCGCGCTTGTCGCCGGCGACGAGGCCCAGGCGCGTCAGCTTCTTCAGCGCGTAGTTCACCGTGTGGCTGTCCTCGATGTTGAGGACGAAGCAGATGTCGGCCAGCTTCTTGTCCTTGGCGCGGGCGGCCATGTCCTTCACCTCGCGGGAGATCTGCAGCAGCGACTTGGTCTGGGCCTCGCGGATCACCGGGGTGACCAGGCCGTCCTCGACCGCGATCCCGAAGCCGACGGAACGTTCTTCTACGCCGTCCGCACAACCGGCATCTATTGTCGTCCCGTCTGCTCCGCCCGCCGTCCCAACCGCACCAACGTCGAGTTCTTCCCCACCCCGATCCTCGCCGAGCGCCACGGCTACCGCCCCTGCCGCAAGTGCCGGCCCCGGGAGGCCGTCAGCACCATTCCCGATGCCGTCCTCGCCATCTGCCGGACCATCGATGCCGCGGACACACCTCCGTCGCTCGACGATCTCGCCCGCACGGTCGGCCTGAGTCCCGGTTACCTGCACCGACTGTTCCGCAGATCCCTCGGCATGACACCCCGCGAATACGCCGACGCCGCCCGGGCCGAACGGTTCCGCGAACACCTGCAACGCCGCGAACCGGTCACCCGCGCCCTGCACTCCGCCGGCTACCAGTCCGCCAGTTCCGTCTACGAATCCGCAGGAGAGACCCTCGGCATGACACCTGCCACCTATCGCGACGGAGGCCGGGGTGAGAGGCTCCACGCAACCGTCGTCCAATGCACTCTCGGCTGGGTTGCAGTCGCAGCCACCCAACGCGGCCTCTGCCTGGTCGAACTGACTGACGATCCCGATGCCGCACAGCAGTTCGTTGCGGCCCGCTTCCCACACGCGACGATCGAGCCGAACGTTGACGAATTCCGGCAATGGATCACGCAACTGATCGCCTGCCTGGACGGCCTCGACGACGGACAGCACCTGCCGCTCGACCTGCAGGGAACCATCTTCCAGCGCCGGGTCTGGTCGCTGCTGCGCAAGATTCCGCCCGGCGAGACGATCACCTACACCGAGCTGGCCCGCAGGCTCGGCAAACCGAACGCCGCCCGGGCTGTCGCCTCCGCCTGTGCCGCCAACCAGCTCGCCGTCGTCGTCCCCTGTCACCGTGTCGTACGCACAGACGGAAACCTGAGCGGCTACCGCTGGGGCGTGGATCGGAAGCGCAACCTGCTCGATCGGGAGTCACCGGAAGATGAGTGAACAACCGTCAGTGAGGTCGTCAGGAGCAGCACCGGGTAGCCCCGGTTGCTCGCCAACCGGGGCCGGCGCAGCCGGCACAAGGCCGCCTCACAACCGACGAACATGCTCGCCTTCAAGCCCCGTAGGGCCGGTTCCAACCGGCCGCCTCACACCTCACACCAAGGGCCGGCAATAGCCGGCCCTACCCCCCCGACGAAAGCCCGCCGACTGCGTCCGGTGGGCATGCCGTCCAACACCACCGGGTCGCCCCGGTTGCTCGCCCCCCTACTCCGACAATCGCTCGATGATCCGCTCGCGAACCGCCTTCGCGTCGGCCCCCTTGAGCTGCTTCATCACCTTGCCGATCACCGGTCCGATCGCCTGCTGCTTGCCCGCCCGAAAGTCCTCGACCGCTTTCGGACTGTCGGCCAGGGCCGAGTCGATCGCCGCATCCAGAGCCCCGGTGTCCTTCACGACCCGCAGCCCTTTCTCGTCAATCAGCGGATCGATCCGGTCGACTGCCGGAACTGTCCCGCCGTCCGCTTCCTCCAGCAGCACGGCGAACAGCTCCCGGCCACTCTTGACCGTGATCTCGCCGGCGACGATCCGCTGCAGCAGCGTTCCCAGCACGTCGGCCGGCAGCGGGAATTCGTCGATGCCGACCTTCCGCTCGTTCAGCTCACGCAGCACGTCCTGAGACACCCAGTTCGCCGCCTGCTTGGCATCGCCGCAGGTGCTCGCGACCGTCTCGAAGTACCCTGCGAACTCCGCCCCCTGGTTGATGATGACCGAAGCGTCGTACTCCGACAGGCCGAGCTCCTTCTGAAAGCGGTCCCGGCGAGCTGCCGGCAGCTCGCACTGGGCCGAGCGGATCTCTTCCAGTTCTTCTTCGGTAACGACGATCGGCACCAGGTCGGGATCGGGGAAGTAGCGGTAGTCCGACGCCTCCTCCTTGCCCCGCTGGGCAAACGAAACGCCGCGGTCCGCATTCCAGCCGCGGGTCTCCTTCTCCACACCCGGATCACCCAGCTTGCGACCGGTCTTCTCGAACTCCCGCTGCTGGCGACCGATCTCGTACTCGATCGCCGCCTCGACGCCGCGAAAACTGTTCAGGTTCTTCACCTCGACGATCGGCGTGGCGATCTTTTCGCCGTTCTGCTCGATGTGCAGGTTGACGTTCGCATCGCACCGCAGGCTTCCCTCCTGCATGTTGCAGTCGGAAACCCCCAGGTACGTCAGCAGCAGGTGCAGCTCTTCGAGGTACACGCGGGCCTGCGCGGCCGTGCGGATGTCCGGCTGGCTCACAATCTCCAGCAGCGGTGTGCCAGCCCGGTTCAGGTCCACCTGACTGTCCGCCCCGCGGCCCGATTCGTCGTGAATGTTCTTACCGGCGTCCTCTTCAAGATGCACCCGCAAAATCCGCACGCGCACCGGGTCTTCGTCCTCGACCTTCACGTCCATCCAGCCGTCGTGGCTGAACGGCAGGTCGTACTGGCTGATCTGATACCCCTTCGGCAGATCGGGGTAGTAATACTGCTTGCGATCCCACTTGGTGAAGCGGGCGATCTCGCAGTTCAGCGCCGTCGCCGTCGTCACTGCCAGACGGAACGCTTCGCGGTTCATCACCGGCAGCGAACCGGGCATCCCCAGGCAGACCGGGCAGGTCTGCGTATTGGGCTCGTCCGGGTTGAAGCGGTTCACACAGCCGCAAAACAGCTTGCTCTGCGTGAGCAGCTGCACGTGAACTTCCAGGCCGACAATCGGGGTGACGTTCATTGGAGAATCAGGGGCTCGGGCAACGGGGCCTTCAGAAGCGGTTACGCGCGTAAGCAGACGTACCGGTCACGTCAGATTCACTGGCCAGCCGATCCGGCCAGCGCCTCCAGATCGGGGCAGCCACCGTGCCAGTCGGTTTGGGCTTCGTACATCCGGGCCGCACGCAGCAGACGCTCTTCCTCAAACGGTGCTGCGAGCAGCTGCAGTCCGATCGGCAGGCCCGCGCTGCTCTGACCACACGGAAGCGACAGGCCGGGAATCCCCGCCAGGTTCGCACCAATCGTGTAGATGTCGTTCAGGTACATCGCCAGCGGATCATCCACCATCTCGCCAATGCGGAACGCCGTCGTCGGCGTGGCGGGACCGGCAATGATGTCCACCTCCGCAAACGCCTTGTCGAAGTCCTCGCGGATCAGCCGGCGAACCTTCAGCGCCTTCAGGTAGTAGGCGTCGTAGTACCCGGATGACAGAGCATACGTGCCGAGCATGATCCGCCGCTTCACCTCTTCACCGAACGCCTCACCCCGGCTGGTCTCGTACATGTCGACCATGTTCTCGAACGACTCCGCCCGATGGCCGTAGTGCACGCCGTCGTAGCGGGCCAGGTTACTCGACGCTTCCGACGGAGCGATGATGTAGTAGGCGGCCACCGAGTACTTCGAGTGCGGCAGGCTGACCTCTTTCACCTCCGCCCCCAGCGAACGGTACACGTCGATCGCCGCGTGCACCGCCGCGTTCACCTCTTCATCCAGCCCTTCGCCAAAGTGCTCCTTCACGATGCCGACACGCAATCCTTCGAGCGGCCGGTCGAGCTTTTCCGTGTAGGAAGGAACCGGCTGATCGACGGAGGTCGTGTCCCGCGGATCGTGACCGGCCAGCGCCTCCAGCAGCAGGGCCGAACCATGCACGTCCGTCGAGAACGGACCGATCTGATCGAGCGAGCTGGCGAACGCGACCAGTCCGTAGCGGGAGACACGTCCGTAGGTCGGCTTCATCCCGACGACGCCGCAGAAGGCCGCCGGCTGACGGATCGAACCACCGGTGTCCGAGCCAACCGCGAGCGGTGCCATCCGGGCCGCCACGGCAGCGGCCGATCCACCACTCGAACCGCCCGGGCTGCACTCGGGATTCCAGGGATTCCGGGTCGGGCCGAACGCCGAGTTCTCACACGACGAGCCCATTGCGAACTCGTCCAGATTCGCCCGTCCGATCACCACCGCGTCCGCCGCCTGCAGCCGCTCGACCACATGCGCGTCGTAGGGCGGGACGAAGTTCTCGAGCATGCGGCTGGCACACGTCGTGGGGACGCCCCGCATGCAGATGTTGTCCTTGAGAATCACCGGCACACCGGCGAGCGGTCCGAGCGTCTCGCCCGCTTCCCGCCGGCGATCGACTTCGGCGGCACGAGCCAGGGCGGCCTCGCGATCATGGTGCAGCAGTGCCGAGACCGTTTCGTCACAGCGGGCGATCTGGTCGAGGAACGCAGTGGCGATCTCGGCTGCGGTCGCCTGCCCTTCTGCAAACGCCTGGCGAAGCTGTGCGGTGGACTGACCAGTCAGCGACATGCCGTCTACGCTCCTTCGATAATCTGCGGAACCAGGAAGTAGCGACCGTCGCTGTTGGGTGCGTTGGCCAGCGCCTCCTCGCGGGGAAGCGACGCGCGGGCCTGGTCGGGACGCAGCACGTTGTGCACCTCGATGGCGTGCGCCATCGGTTCCACATCGTCGGTCTCGACCTCACTGAGCATGTCGACATACTTCAGCACGTCGGACAGCTGCGGCGTCAGCCGCTGCAGTTCTTCCTCGGTCAGCTTCAGTCGGGCAAGTCGCGCGACTTTGCGAACCTGTTCGGGGGTCAGAGTTTCGGCCACGGAGCCACTCCACAACAAGAGCGTCGAATCGGGTTCGGAACGCAGGGTACCGAAGGCGTCCCGATTCGGAAAGCGGCCGGCTTCGGCGACGCTCCTCAGCGCATAAAAAAACACCAGTCTGCCATGACTGGTGACAACCCTTGCTCCGGAAAGCCGGGGAGACCTGACTGAAGCACAAACGACCGGCGCACGTCAGCACGGAATGCGATGCTCAGCACCGCACCTCCGCCCCGCGACGGTCCACAGCCGGATCAGCTGTTGTGCTCGCGATCCTTCTGCCGCATTTCGTCCAGCACGATCGGATGCCACGCATCATCCCGCTCGTCGGCGGGGGCGTAGTTCTGACGCGCCCACGTCCGCAGACGCATCTCTTCGATGGGATCGACATCCAGTTCGCGTTCCAGCACGACGCTGTCCATCACTTTCTCCCCTGATCTGGACCGTCGGTGTCGCGACCGACGATCGCTTCGTGACCTGCCGGTCTGTTCCGGTTGGCAAAGAGCAAGTGCATCCCGTCAACCGGGCGCTCTTGAGAGGTATGGATTCCAGCAGGCTAATCAACCGCTTTCCGGTTTGCAAGTGAGCAGGCATTCACTCCGACCGCTATGACCGCCAGCACGCGAAAATCGCCTGCAATCTCACTGCAGGCTGCCCGACTGCAGCAGATTCCGCTGCTTCACCGACCACATCCCGTGTCGTCACTCTGACACTCAATTCGCACTCCTGATGGCGCGTCCCCTCCGCGCCAGCATCCACCACGTCAGCAAAAGAGAAACAAACACAACCGTTTACGTCGACGCAACAACGTCAGCACCGCATGGCACGATTCGTGCGAATATTCTTCCCGGCCGGACTGATCAGGCCAGCGGGCCCGATCGGCTCGAACAGAAGTTTCCCCTCCGTCGCACGAAGCGGCGGAACGGTTCAGGACGACTCCCCTCATCCCCCAGGTGTCAGCGTCGTCTTCAACGGAGCCGGATTTCATGCAAGCAGTCGCCCCCCTCCAGGCGTGCCGTCGTCGTTTCACCAGCATGGTTCGCCGTTTCACCGTCCGCCGCAGCGAGAACGCAGCAGCATCGACCATCCCGGACCGCCGGGCACACCGCGTCCGGCACATTTCGTGCGAGCAGCTCGACGACCGCCGCCGGACGCTGTTCGACGCCTGTGACCTTCTTGCCGACGGCTTCGACGAGCTCGAAGGGCTGATCGCCGAGTACGTCCGGTCCGTCCCCATCACTCCCCGCGATGCCGGCGACGCCGACGCGGAGCGGTTCCTGCAGTGGCTCTCCGAACAGGACGACCTCACCGACGAGCAGCGCGATTACGTCGCCTGCCAGCAGGGATACCGCGCCGTCGAGTTCGTCGCCCTGGCCCAGCGTCTCGCCCATGCCCGCTTCCAGGAACGGCTCAGCCTCAACGAACTCAACCTGCCCCGGCTCGATCGACGGTCGCAGCTGAACGTGACCCTCAACCCGATCCACGTCTGGGCCGTCTTCGAAACGCGAGCCCTGATCGACGACGACGAGCCGCTCCCCGCCAGCGTCCTCTTCTTCCCGGTCGGCCACGAGATCCGCACCGTCGTCGTCGACACGCCGGCCGAAGAACTGATCCGGTTTCTGGCCGATTCCGGAACGATTCGCACGCGATCGCTGTTCCGCCACTGGCCGACTGCGGAACGGACCGAACTCGTGGCGATGCTCCGGGAACTTGCCGCGGTCGGCCTGATCACCCTGACGTAGGACCACCGGGACGGGCATCAGACGGAGGCGACACCATGACCGCCATCGCAGAACGCCGCCGAGCGCCGACACCACCGGTCCGCCCCGACCTGACCGCGCGGAACACCCCCGATACGCCCCCTGAGAACGTCCCGCCCCGACCGGGTTCCTGGCGGGAGACACCGTCCGGCAGCCTCACAACAACAGGACTCGCCGTCGCCGAGAACGGACTCCGCGTCGCACAGCCGCTGGTCATCGGGCTTGCGATCAACGACCTGCAGAGCGGTTCGTTCGTCGGCCTGCTGGTCCTGCTCGCCACACAACTCCTGCAGACGCTGACTGGAACCGGCCGTCGCATGGCGGCCTGTCGACTCGCTGAAGACCTCGACCACCGCGGCCCCTCAGCGACGTTCTACACAGATACGATCCCGATGACGATCCGAACGCTGTTCGCCATCGGTGGTTCGCTCGCCCTGCTTGCCTGGTACGATCCCGCGCTGGCATTCATGTGCGGCCTGATGAGCCTCCCGACAATCCTGCTCGGCAGCTCATACGCACGAAAACTGACCGACCTGGAGAGAGCCCGTCGTCGCGAAGAGGTCACAGACGCGGCACCAGGCACCCCCTCGCCCCGAATCGGGATGCACTTGCCTCGTCCCTCCTGGGACGTCCGTCAGAACGACGCGCTGGCGATCCATGTCGGCCTGACGCAGGTGTTCATGCTCGGCGGATTGGCACTGACCCTGGTTCGTGCCGCGACGAATCCGGCCCTGCCGACCGGCGACCTGTTTGCCATCATCGGCTCGGCACTGATGCTGACCGGCGGACTGGGCGGGCTGCCCCGACTCCTGCGACAGTGGCACCAGCCAGGGCGACCGATTTCCCGCTGACCACAAACGGCAGTGCCCGGAGTTCCCCTCTGAGAGACGTCACTGCTGCATCAGAATCCAGATCAGCCGGGCACCGACAAACGTCCCGGTCCCCAGCGCCAGCCAGCCGAAGCTTCCCCGCAACTGGGTTCCAAGCACCCGCTGGCCCAGTTCGCTGCCGATGCGGGCCCCGGTCGTGCCTCCCAGCAGCAGACAGAGCACGATCGGGATCTCGATGTGCCCGTGCCAGGCATGCGCGAGGGTCGACTGGGCCGAAACAATCCAGACCGTCACCATCGACGTATTGATGGCCCGGCGGGTCGGCAGGCCGAACAGGTAGATCAGCCCCGGTAGCAGCAGCAGTCCGCCGCTGATCCCCAGCAGTCCTGACAGAAACCCGAGCAGCAACCCGAACCAGGTCAGAATCGGTATCGACATGGTGTGCGGAAAGTCGTCCGGGAAATTCGCCCAGGGGGGCATCGGCAGGTTTCCGATCCGCAGCGGTGTCAAAGGTCGATACCGGGCCGCCTGCCGTGATTCCCAGATCGAGAAAATCCCCAGCGAGACGAGAATGACGCAGTAGACCGACAGAACGAGCACGTCGGCGCGGGATGTCCCCGCTGCGGACTCCGAACCGGCCTGGCTCGCCTGATGCAGCACCGTCGCACCGGCAAACACTCCGATGAACAGCCCGCCCGCAATGATTGCAGGCAGTCGCCACTCTTCACGTCGCACCCGGCGGGCCCGCAGGAATGTCGTCGCAGGACCGAGTGCCTGGCACGCCGAAGCACCGACAGCCATCTGCATCGGCATGCCGAGAATGACGTTGAGGACCGGCACCAGAAGAAACCCGCCCCCCAGCCCGAGCAGTCCCGCCAGCAGCCCAACGCCGGCCGACGCCACCGTCGCCAGAAGATACGTCAGCGGTCCCGTAGTCGCGGGGTCCATAATCCGTCAGATCTGATAGTCGTGCCGCGACGTCTCCTTCGATCCGGACTGGCCGTCGCGAGCCCGCCACGCATCGAAGATCCGATCGACCAGCAGGCCCCACAGAATCGGCACGACCAGACAGGTGACCGCGAAGAGAATCCGTTCAATGACATTCACGGGACCGGCGGACTCCCTCTCATCAGGACGCAACGTGAATTCATCGCCGCAGCGACCCCGCCCAACACCGCTTACCGCAGGTCCTTGTAGGCGTCATAGGCCAGATAGCCCACAATCGCTGCACACACGATGAAGAGAATGTCCATCAGAAACGTGTGCTCGGACCCGGAAAACGGAACGCCGAGGACCAGGTCGGCAACTGCCGCCAGAGCCACGACGCCAGCGGCCACCATGGAACCGACAACCATTTTCTTGGGAGCATCAGACATCGGTGCGACTCGTCAACTGCAGAGGATCGAAAGGCGATTCGTTCGACAGGGATCTACGCGAGTATAGGTCGCGATTGGCAGACGCCGCCAGTGGGTTTGACCCGCCAGGCGACCTCGAACCAAATCAGACCGAAAACAGTTCCACCAGGTGACCGTCCGGGTCCAGAACGTACAGCTGGGTCGGACCGTCGGGACGCTGCTTGGGCCCCGCGACCACCTCGACTCCCAGTTCGTCCAGACGGGCCTTCGCCTCCATCGCGTCATCCACCTCAAACGCCATGTGACGCGTACGACTGATCGAACTTCCGTCAGCAATCACATTTCCGGCCGGGCCCGATTCCGGATGCTCCAGAATCAGATGCACCTGCGTGCTGCCCGCCTGAAACCACAGCCCCGCGAACCGGAACCCCGGCCGCGGAACTTCCTCCATGCCGAGGACACCGGCATAGAACTTCCGGGACGCGTCCAGGTCTTTCACCACCACCGTCACGTGATCGATCTGCTTCACCCGGATCGGGGATGTTGTCGTGGTTGCCATACGTTCGGTATCCGCTCTTTCGGTATTCGCTTCGGGACTCGCTCAACCCGCGGGGACTGTCCGGAAAAACCGGTACGGCACCACCAGCCGGCATCCGCCCAGACACCATCTTGCATTCGACATCGGCTGAGACCATTGCGCCAGCCCCTCCGGCAGTCGCGCACCGGAGCTCAGACCATACCGATCCACACCGACTCCGGCCAGAGTCCCCCATACCAGAAGCCGGCTGCCGGGATTGCCCGCCCCGTACCGACCCGCCGTCACTCCTCTTTCTGCTTCTGCTGACGCGCCTTTCCGGCCCGCTTCTTCGGATCGTACGCCGCCTCCGGTGCTTCCGAAGATGGCAGCCAGCGGGCCAGATCCCGTTTGACGGCGTCAAAATTCTCGTCGCCGGCGAGATTCGCCCACTCCATCGGGTCCGCATCGTGGTCGTACAGTTCCTCGCTCCCGTCCGAGTAACGGATGTAGCGGAACCGCTCACTCCGAACGGCGTGATTCCCGCGTCCGTGCGTCGTCACCGCCACCCGATCCCAGTCGGCATCCGGATCCTTCAGCAGCGACACCATGCTGACGCCTTCGAGCTGATCGGTGACCGGCAGTTCGCAAAGTTCACATAGCGTCGGGTAAATATTCATGAAGTCAACCGGCCGACCGCACACCGCCCCGGCCGGCGTCACCCCCGGCGCCACCATGATCAGCGGCGCCCGTGTCGCTTCTTCCCACAACGCGAACTTGCGCCAGTGCTGCTTCTCGCCCAGATGCCAGCCATGATCTCCCCACAGCACAATGATCGTGTTGTCTCGATAGGGACTGGCGTCCAGAGCATCGAGCAGACGCCCCACCTGGGCATCGGCGAACGTGATACTCGCCAGGTACGCCTGAACCGCATACCGCCAGTTCCCGGTCTTGAGCATCTTCGCGTGATCCCCCTGCGGACGGGCCATCTTCACCCCCGCCTCCGGCAGATCGTCGAGGTCACCGGCCGGCACCTCCGGCAGCCGGACCTTGTCCGCCGGATACATGTCGTAGTACTTGCGGGGCACCTGCCACGGCATGTGGGGACGGTAGATACCGCAGGCGAGAAAGAACGGCCTGTCGTGCTCCTGCGACAGGTAGTCAATCGCGTAGTCGACCATCTTGTGGTCATTCATTTCCTCGTCTGCAACGTCCAGCACGCCCCACACGATTCCGCCCGACCGACTTTGCGGGTCCTGCAGCACCTCCGGTGTCGGCTTGGGATCGCCCGACTTCTTCAGGTAGTCGTCCCACGAACCAGGATCGTCGTAGCCACCATGAAAGATCTTCCCCGAACCGACCGCCGTGTACCCGTGATTGCGGAAGTGCTGCGGCAACGTCACCGCATCGGGCATCGCCGGTCGCCACGGCTGCGGATTGACGTACACGCCCGACGTCCACGGACGCACACCGGTCATCAGCGACGCACGCGACGGATTGCACGCCGGTGCCGCACAATACGACCGTGTGAACAGCGTCCCCCGCGCAGCCAGCCGATCGATGTTGGGCGACCGACAGTCCGGATGCCCCCCCAGGCAGTGAATCCAGTCGTTCAGGTCGTCCACTGCGATGAACAGGACGTTCGGCTGCTCGGCTGCCGGGACGGCCGTCGCCCACATCGCAACAAGGGGCGCCAGCATCAGCAACAGGGAAGTACGCATGTTCGTCATCCCGCAGAAGAACCGACGGAGTCGTCACGTGAGAAAGGGGAGGCCGTGCAGAAACCGTCACGCTCTGCAAGACCACCGGGCATTGTGATCGCGCCAACCGGCAAATTTCAATGGCGCGTCTGGAGGACCTTGCCAGTCACCCGGCAGCCTGATGCAATGAGCAGGGTACGAGTCCAGGAGGATTGGAGACTATGCAGCAGATGATCAACCGGCAATTCGGTTTCGGTGTGGCCCTGGCGGTCGCAGTGGCAGTCAACGTGGCCGCGGCCCAGGAGAACCCTGCCGGGCCGGATGCGGTAAAGATGCCCGGCCCCGTCAAGGTCCTCAAGGACTTCCCCGACTGGGTCACCAGTGTCGCCTGTGCCCCCGATGGCCAGACCGTTGCCGTCGGGAGCTACGAACAGATCCAGCTGTTCGCCGCCGAGGAACTCGAGCCGACCCGCAAGCTCAAGGTCGCTTCCGGGTTCGCCCGCTCGATGGCCTTCTCCCCCGATGGCAGCCTGCTCGCTGTCGGCGGCTATCAGGCGATCGACCTGTGGAACACCGCCGACTGGAGCCGGGCCGGCACCCTCAAGGGCCACCGCGGATACGTCACGGGCATGACGTTCACCGGCGACGGAAAGCAGCTCGCCAGCAGCAGCGAGGATGCCCGCGTCCTCGTCTGGAACGTCCAGAACCAGTCCTCGACGCACGAGTTCCGGGAACTCCGTACGCCGATCCAGAGCGTCGCCTTCTCACCGGATGGCAAACGGCTGGCCTACGCCGTCGGTGACGAAACCCTCCTCTCGCGCCCCGGTGCCGCAAAACTGGTGGACCTTGAGTCGGGAGATGTTACCGAAGTCACCCCCGCCCCCGAAAAAGCCGCCATGGATGTGACCTTTACCAGCGACGGCTCAAAGCTGCTCGTCGGCAGCATGGACGAGAAGGTCTACGTGTACACCGCCGACGGCAAGGCGGACGGCTTCTTCGGCGGACACAGCCGTCCGGTCAACGCCGTGCTCGTCACCGCCGGCGATCGGCTGGCGATCTCCGGCAGTGGTGGTCGCTTCAAGAAGATGAACGAAGTGAAGTTCTGGAACCCGATCGATGGCAGGGAATATGCCACGCTCGACGTCCATCAGGCCAAGGTGACCGACCTGGCCCTCTCACCGGACGGAAAACGCCTGTTCGTCGCTTCCTACGACGGGACGGCGACCGTCTGGGATCTGCAGCCTCTGCTCGAGTCCGCCGGGCTCAACGACACCAGCGACGCCGAAATGGACGGCGAAGCCGCCGCTGCCACCGCCGCCATCACCCTCGCCCAGGCAATCACCGGCGATCGCCTCAATGCGACCGCGGGCGAAACGAAGACGATCCGGGTCGGCATCATCGGTCTGGACACGTCCCACTCGCTGGCATTCGCAAAGGTGATGAACGCCGACAACCCCGCCGAAGCCGTCGCTGGCTGCCGCGTTGTGGCCGCCTACCCGCACGGCAGTCCCGACATCGAGAGCTCCGTCAGCCGGATTCCGAAGTACACCGAGGAAATCCAGAAGCTCGACGTGAAGATCGTCGACTCGATCGATGAACTGCTCGAACAGGTCGATGCCGTCCTGCTCGAAACCAACGACGGTCGCCCGCACCTCGAACAGGTCCTGCCCGTCCTCAAGGCTGGCAAGCCGGTCTTCGTCGACAAGCCGATCGCCGCGTCCCTCGTCGATGCCATTGCCATCTTCGAAGCGGCCGATCACTACGACGTGCCGCTGTTCTCCTCCTCGTCGCTCCGGTTCATGGAAGCCGCCCAGGAAGTCCGGTCCGGCAAGTACGGGGACGTGCTCGGCTGCGATGCCTACAGCCCCTGCTCGCTCGAAGAGACGCACCCGGACCTGTACTGGTACGGCATTCATGGCGTCGAAACGCTGTTCACCGTCATGGGCCCCGGCTGTGAACAGGTCAGCCGCGCCTCGACCGACAACTTCGACGTCGCCACCGGCGTCTGGGAAGGCGGTCGCATCGGGACATTCCGCGGACTGCGGGCTGGCAAGACCGGTTACGGCGGCACCGCCTTCTGCTCGAAGGGCATCGCCAACCTCGAACGGTTCAAAGGCTACGGACCGCTCGTCGAGTCGATCGTCCACTTCTTCAAGACCGGCGAAGCCCCCGTCGACCAAGCGGAAACGCTCGAAATCTACGCCTTCATGACCGCTGCGGATGAAAGCAAGCAGCAGGGAGGCGCCCCGGTCCGTATCGACGAAGTCCTCGCATCGGCCCGGAAACAGGCCCACCAGAAGCTGGTCGAACTGAAAGTCCTCGACCGCTGAATCGGACGGCTGGTGATATCACCGATGACGCAAACAGGACACCGGGAAGAGCGAGCTGGTCTCACTTCCCAGGTGTCCTGTGTCATTCCGGGAAGGATTGCCGAAATGTCCCCGCGGGCACGTAACGCGAGACGCGCCGGTTACGTTCACCTTGCGTCCCAGGCAGAGTCCGACGACAAACAGGATCAACAAGCCAATACAGTTTCTAGAGTTACGCCTTCACAAAAGAGCACGCCGATACGTGAATCTGCTTGACGCCCCGCCGGGATCGGGTAGGATTGTCAGGCTTCATCACGTCGACCGACGGGACGACTTTCGTGAACGTCAGTTCACTTGTCCGCGATGATTGCCGTTCAGCGTTTGCGTCACGTCTGCACAATGCATTACGGTTCAGTCGTGCGGGTCGTCCCATCTCTTCAGTCGCACTCGGAGTCGACGGTGTCAGCTGAGTTTCCGAACGATTTCAAGGAAACCGTTCGTGCCCAGACGGACATTGTCCAGCTGATTGGCGAGTCGATCGCTTTGTCGTCCCGGTCCGGGGGCCGCGAACTCGTCGGCCTCTGTCCGTTCCACGACGATCACAACCCGTCCATGCGGGTCTATCCCGACCGCCAGACGTTCCGCTGCTGGGTTTGCCAGACAGGCGGCGACTGCTTCACCTTCGTGATGGAGCACGACAAGCTCAGCTTTCGCGAAGCCCTCGAACTGCTGGCCCAGCGGGCCAACATCCCGATCCCGCAGTCGAGGCGATCCGGCCCCACAACCTCCGTGGACGAGAAGGCGACCCTCCTCGAAGCCCTCGCGTGGGCCTGCAACCAGTTTCACACCGCACTGCTCGAACTGCCCGAGGCCGAGGCAGCCCGCAAGTACCTGCAGCAGCGCGGATACACCGAGGAAACCGTCCGCAAGTTCCGTCTTGGCTATCACCCCGACGACTGGCAGTGGCTGCTGCACCGGGCGCGAGGCAAGTTCTCCGAAGAACAGCTCCTGACCGCCCGGCTCATTGCCCGCAGCGAACGGGGACGACTCTACGACTACTTCCGTGGACGCGTCCTGTTCCCCATTTTGAATGAACGTGCACAGCCGGTCGCCTTCGGCGGGCGGATTCTACCCGGTGCCGACGGCGACCAGGCCAAGTACTTCAACTCCCCCGAAAGCCCCGTCTTCCATAAGAGTCGACTGGTCTACGGTTTGAGCCATGCCCGCGACGCCATCCGGGATTCGAAGACCGCAGTCGTCGTCGAAGGGTACACCGATTGCATTACCTGCCATCAGGCCGGACTGAACAACGTCGTGGGCACGCTCGGCACCGCTCTGACAGAGCAGCACGTGACCACGATCAAACGGTTCGCCCCCAAGGTCGTACTGATTTACGACGGCGACGATGCCGGTCAGATGGCAGCCGAACGGGCTGTTGAGCGGTTTCTCGCACAGGATGTCGACCTGCGGATCCTCACGCTCCCGGGCGGACAGGATCCGGCCGAGTTCCTGGGCGAACATGGTGTCGACGCCCTTCAGTCACTCGTGGCAGCCGCGCCGGAAGCGTGGGAATACAAGATGCGGTCGGTCTGCAGTCGTGTCGACACGGGCACGATCGCCGGGCGGCAACGCGTTCTCGAGGAAATGATCGAACTGCTCGCCTGCATCCCCGAAATGGCCCGGAACGTCCGCGAAAGTCTGCTGATCGCCGACCTCTCGACCCGGCTCTCCGTCTCGGAGCAGCAGGTTCGCGAACAGCTCCGCGATCGACGAAATCGCCCGACTCGCCGCCATCACGACCCCGACCAGTCACGCCCGCAGGTCTCGGCCGACACCATGCGACTGCTCAACGGGCAGCTCACCCGGTCCGACCGGCTCGAACTCGAACTGCTGGAAAACATCTTTGTCCGGGGAAGCCTCGCGGCCCGAGTCCGCGAGGAAGTGCCTCTGGAATGGATCCGGAATACCAGAATCAAACAGCTTCTCGCTGCCTGCTACCACCTGCTGGATCAGGGACGCACCCCGGACTTCGAGACCGTCATGCTGATCCTCGAAGATCCCGACCTGAAACGGCTGGCGGTCTGGATCGACGAAGGCCTGCACGCCCGGAACGTGCATACCATCGTCGAAAGCGGCGAACAGGAATCACCAGACGGGTGTCCTCTGTCTCTCCGGCGGTCGATCGACATGTTGAAGTGGCGCCGGGACGAGGAATCTCATGGTCGGATTGCACTGCAGCTATCCGCACAGCGCGAGGGAACGCCGACGCTCGACGAACAGGCCGAAGACCTGCTTCGTCAGGCGACCGAGTTTCATCAGAGAAGAGCGACCAAGAGGGCGCCGTTGTCGAACTGACCGTCAGGGGAAGTGATCCCCTGAGGTCGTCGGTCAACCGACGTCAGCAACCGGAGGAGACCACGTGCATCGACTCGACGATGGTTTGCGGGAACTGATCGCGCTGGGGAAAAAGCAGGGCTTTCTCACCTTCACGCAGGTCAATGACTATCTGCCGGACGAAGCCGTCAGTCCGGAAAAGATGGACAACCTGCTGATGTGTATCGAAGAGATGGGCCTGGAAATCGTCGACGAGCAGAAGGCTCCGACGGTTGCCAACGGCACCACCCCTCCGGACGACAGCAAGAAAAAGCGGTCGCGCAAGAAGGTCACCAAGCCGAAGGAACTGATCGAAGCGGAATCATCCCGCCGCATCGACGACCCCGTCCGGATGTACCTGACGCAGATGGGGCAGATCCCCCTGCTGACGCGTGAAGAAGAGATCGGCCTGGCCAAGACGATCGAGGTCACCCGCAAGCGGTTCCGCCGCCAGCTCCTCGAAAGCGACTTTGCCATGCGGGCCGCTCAGGATGTCCTCGCCAAGGTGCATGCCGGCGAGCTTCCCTTCGACCGCACCATCAAGGTCTCGCTGACCGAGGGACTCGAGAAGGAGCAGATCCTCGGCCGCATGCCCCACAACCTGAAGACACTCGACGTCCTGCACGACCGGAACGTCGAAGATTTCAGGCACTGGCAGGACAGCAGCCTTTCCCGCAGCGAACGGGAAGAAGCCCACGGCCGCATCTGCAGCCGTCGCCGCAAAATGGCCACCCTCCTCGAAGAAATGAGCCTCCGCACGCAGCGGTTGCAGCCGGTCATGAAGCGGCTGGAACAGATCTCCGACCGGATGACCGAGCTGAAGCGACGGATCGCCAGTCTCAAGCGGCTGAAGTCCGCCAAGGACGAACGGGCCAATCTGCAGCAGGAACTCAACGACCTGATGTCGCTGACCCTCGAGACTCCCGAGTCTCTCGCCGAACGGGTCGCCACCATTCAGGACCGATTCGCCGCTTATGAAAAGTCGATGCGGGACCTGTCCGGCGGAAACCTGCGACTGGTCGTGTCGATTGCCAAGAAGTACCGCAACCGTGGCCTCAGCTTCCTGGACCTCATCCAGGAAGGCAACACCGGCCTGATGCGGGCGGTCGACAAGTACGAATACCGCCGCGGCTACAAGTTCTCGACTTACGCAACCTGGTGGATCCGGCAGGCCATTACGCGGGCCATCGCCGACCAGGCCCGGACGATCCGCATCCCGGTCCACATGATCGAGACGATGTCCAAGCTTCGCCGCGTCGGCAAGCAGCTCGTGCAGGAACTGGGCCGCGAGCCGACCGTCGACGAACTCGCCGAGGCCGCGGACGTGACCGTCGAGGAGACGCGCCGGGTATTGAAAATCTCCCGTCATCCCATTAGCCTTGACCGACCGGTGGGCGAAAGCGAGGACAGCTTCTTCGGTGAATTCATCGAAGACGACTCAACCGACAGCCCGGTCAACTCGGCCACGAGCGAGATGCTCAAGGACAAGATTGACCAGGTCCTCAAGACCCTGACGTATCGCGAGCGGGAAATCATCAAGCTCCGGTACGGGCTGGGAGACGGTTACACTTACACGCTGGAAGAAGTCGGGCGGATCTTCAAAGTGACGCGAGAGCGTGTCCGACAGATCGAAGCGAAGGCCGTGCGAAAGCTGCAGCACCCGGTGCGCAGCCGGCAGCTCAAGGGCTTTCTCGACCGTCTCGCCGCCGGTGCCGGACATTAGGCTCATCCGCCGACCCAACAGGTCGGCGTTTTTTCTTGCCGGACCACTACGGTCCAGGCAACCCGGAGTGCACTGGCATGACCATGGCGGCCCCCGAACTGACGCGGCTGCACGAACTGCATCTGAAATTACGCGACGTCCGAGACGAACTTGCCCGCGGTCCACGACAGATCAAGGCACGCGAGCAGATCGTCGCTCAGGCACGGGACCGACAGTCCCAGGCCGAAGAACAACTCAAGCAGTTGAAGGCCGCGGCCGACCGCAAGTCCCTCGACCTGAAGACGCACGAGTCCAAGATCGGAGAACTGCAGGCGAAGCTGAACTCCGCGGCGTCCAACCGCGAGTACGACATCATTCGCGGGCAGATCGACGCCGACCGTGTCGCCATGAGCGTGCTCGAGGACGAAATCCTCGAACTGCTCGACAAGGTCGATCGCAAACGGACCGAGATTGGACAGATCGAAGAAGAGGTCAAAAAGGCCGAGGCCGAGAAGCAACGGTTCGCTGCCGAGTTCGAGTCCAAACTCGCCGGACTCGAATCCCGCGCCGCCGCACTCGAAGAGAAGATCAAGGCCTCCGAGACCGGCTTCAAGGGAGACATCGCCGAACGCTATCGCCGGCTCGTCGATGCCTACGGCGCCGATGCCATGGCGGCTGTCGAAGGGGGCGTCTGCACTAACTGCTACGTCGGCCTCACGACACAGACGCAGGTTTCCCTCCGCAGCGGCAAGTTCATCTTCTGCTCCACCTGCGGCCGGCTGCTGTATCTCCCCATGGCCGACTGACTCTCGCGGTTACGTCCCCCGCTCCCACTCCCAGACCCGCCCGTCGTCCGGATGAAGACGCTCTCCGGCGTATCGAAACCCGGTCTTCTCCAGAATCCGGGTTGAAGCACATGCTTCCGGCAGCGTCTGGGCGAAGACGCGGATTCCCGGTGCCGCCTCTTGCGCGATCTGCACCAGACGGCCTGCCATCGCCACAGCGTACCCGCGCCCCTCGAACGGGGGAAACGTGAAGTAGGCGATCTCCACGCCGTCGCCGGTCGGCAAACCCTTGAACGCACACGTCCCGACAACCTGCCGCAACGTCGGAGCAATCGCCAGATAGCCGCACCACGGTTCGGTCGGTCCCTCCGGTCCACTCATGCCAATCGTCGCGTGCAGCACCTGACCGATCAGTTCATGCGCCGCCCCGCTGGCGGCATCACATGCTGCCTCGAATGCGTCGGTTCCCTCATCGAACGAGCGGACAAGTGACGGCCGGATGACTTCGAGTCGGATCGCCGGCTCCATGCGACATCTCTCCCCGTTCGGATCGGAACTGCGGGCATCGGGACGGGTGACGGACACCCGCGACCGTCACCCGGTTCGCCGCAGAGTCAACCCGGATTCCGACTCGAATTCGCCCGATTGGTAACAGACCCCGAAACTGGGGTTGATTCCGCCACCAATTGTTTAAATTGGAGGGTGGCCCGAATCTTCTCACCGCGCCGACTCCGGCAACTCACTTCCCATCTCAATCGGGCCTGAGGAGCACTGTATGAGCACACCTCGTCCTGCCGCCGACATCATGGTGACCCGTCTCGTCACTCTGGGCCCCGACGTTCCGGTCATCGAAGGGATCGCCCGTCTGCTCAAGTCGAACATCACCGGTGCCCCGGTCCACGACAGTACGAGAAGCTTTCTCGGCGTGTTCTCGGAAAAGTGCTGTCTCAATGTCCTGAGCCTGGCCGTCGACCACGCCGACGAGGTTCATTCCTCCGCCCCGCAGTGTCGCGCACGCGACTTCATGGCCCGCAAGCTGCTTACGCTCCGCCCCAACATGGACGTCTTCGACGCCATCGGACTGCTGCTCAAAAACCGGATCTCCGGTGCACCGGTGGTCGACGAAGCCGGCAAGTTCCTCGGCGTCTTCTCCGAAAAGACCAGTATGAAGGTCGTCATCGAATCGGCCTACGCCCAGTTGCCGACCGCCGAAGTCGGTGCCTTCATGAACGACGACCCGCACCGGACCATCGACGAGCAGACCGACCTGCCCACGATTGTGCATCTGTTCCTCAGCACACCGTACCGTCGCCTGGTCGTCCTGCGCGGCGACCGGGCGGTCGGCCAGATCAGCCGCCGGGATGCACTTCGGGCCGGTTTCCCGCTCCTCGGCAAGCTGGCCGCTTCGGAACAGGAAGCCGCCGCGATTCCTGCCGACCACCGTGACTCCCTCGCGGACTGCCCGACCACCGCTCCACTTGCGGCGTTCATGGACCGCAACGCCCGAACGGTCGATGAGGACATGGATCTGGTGTCACTGGCCAACATCTTCCTGCAGACGAACTACCGGCGGCTGCCGGTCCTGCGGGATCGACGCCTGGTCGGACAGATCAGCCGCCGCGACCTGCTCAAGGCGGCTCACCAGATGATGGCCGTCGCCCCCAGCACACGGGAGTCGAACCTGCTTTATCTCAGCTCCCTGACGCCGCGGGAAGAAGCTCCCATAGCATAGGAGCACGCGGAAGCGGTCACCGCGGACGGGCGGCGGCGCACACTCAGTGCGCCACGCTCGCTCCGCAACCGGTTACGGGACAGGCAGCCCCACACATGTCCACGCGGGCGGTTCACCGTCGCCCAGCGCTCGCAGATTTGCGACGGCCAGCCAGTCGCACCCGTCAGTGGTTCGTGACGAACTCATTCGAGTTCAGGTACGCCCAGTAGACGTCCTGCATCGCCAGCCGCAATCCCTGGCGGGGCGTCATTCCCCGGTGTGTGGCCCACCTGACGCGTGCCTGCACCAACCGCGTGAGGACCACGAGCTCGCGGTCCGTTGGTGCCCGCCCGACCGTCGCCAGAGCGATCTTCCGGATTCGCCCCGTGTCGCTCTCACCGGTCGTGACGATCTCATGCAGCACCGTCCCCTTCCGGGCACTCGTCGCCGTCCGCACGAGGGGACCGTTCATGAGTTCCAGCGACTGCGGCAACGAGCCGTCAAACGTGCTCTGCTCGCAGTTCTCTTCCGTCGCATCCATTGAGAAGAACGGCTGCAGCCACTCCTCCCGCTGAGCCACACGAACGGTCTCGGCCGCACGTCCACGCGGGCTCCGGCACGTTGCGACCAGCAGCGAGTCGTAGACCTGCTCGGCCGAAAGCGGTTTGACGTACATCCGGCTGAACAGCGGAACCTCCCCCCGCGCCGGGTCATCCATCCGGTTCTTCTCGCCGAACCGACTCGTCAGCCGATACGCCTGGGTCTCGCAGATCCACCCCATCAGCTGGCGGACATCGTAGCCCGACTCCGCAAACCGTTTCGCGAGTCCTTCAAGCAACTGCGGATGCGACGGCGGATTGTGCGGTCCCATGTCGTCGACCGGGCGGGTGAATCCGTACCCGAAAAAGTGAGACCACAACCGGTTCACGAACGCCGACGCCATCTGATGATTCTCGTCCCGAGACATCAGCCGGGCCAGCTCGCGCCGGCGATTCGTCTCCGCCGATGCGTCGATCTCCCGACCGGCAAACTGCGGATAGGTCGCCTTCATCACGCCCCGCAGCGTCTCGTAATACGTCGGTCCCCCGACGTCGGTCGAAACCAGCTCAAACTGCCGCGACATCGCCGAGCCATCGGACGCAGAGGTCTCGACCCGGGCGATCCGGGTCTGCTGAAAGAAGCTGTTCAGCGCCCAGAACTGTTCCTGCTCTCCCTCGTACCAGGGGTGCTTGTGGCACTGCATGCACTGAACCTGGGTCCCCAGGAACAGCCGCGCCGTCAGCGCCGTCGCTGGCACCGCCTCGTTGTTGAGGTTCGCCAGCAGAAACACCGCGGCCGGGTTCTCGGTATCGGTTCCCTCAGCGGCGATGAGCTCGGCAACCAGCTCATCCCACGGACGGTTGGCCCGAAACTGGTCTTCGAGAAACTCCTGCAGCGCATCCCGATGGACACCATCCCGCTCGGGCCGGCCAACCAGCAGGTTCGTCCAGATCGTCGCGAAGTGCCGGGCAGAATCCGGATGCCCCAGCAACCGCCGGACGACCCGAGACGTCTTCCCCGGTGCCGTGTCCGCCAGAAATGCTTCAACCGACTCCGCTGCAGGGATGTACCCGAGCAGATCGAGGTGCACGCGGCGGAACCATTCAGCGTCATCGGCCGGCGCCGAGGGTTCGACGTCGTACTCTGCCCAGACGTGCTCGATCCGGGAGTCGATCCACGCAGGAATCTCGTCCGCAGGGATGACAGCCGTCGCCAGCTGCGACTCACCGGCGTTCTCGTCAGCAACGAACGGTTCGACCGGGGCATCGTCCGGACGATTCGTCAGCAGAATGACCGGAGGAGGAGAAACCGGTGCCTCCAGCCCGGTCCCCGCCGCCCCGCCCGTGCCACCGTTCTCCGCCTCGGCGACCGGACCGCTCTGATCACTTCCGGTCTGCCGCGCAAGCCACGGGACGAGCGACACCACGGCCACCAGCAGACTTGCCGCGACAATCCAGCCGATTCCGGCACGATGGCGACGTCCCGGCACCGCCCGCCGTGTGGTGCCAGGCACGCCGTCGATCGAGGGCTGGGAGCTGTGCAACCGATGGGCGCCGCTGGCGACGTCCCAGTGCAGCAGCCCATGCAACTCAATCTGTTCGAGATACCGCTCCCGTGCAGTCACTGAGCCAAGCACCATGCTTTCCAGCTGCTGCATCTGCGCAGCGGTCAGCCCCCCTTCGCACAGGGCGTCGACCAGCCGGTCCAATTCGCGTGTCTGCTTGGCATTCATGTGACGGCCTCGACGTTCAGAGTCCGTTTGACGCATTCGGCGAGTGTTCGACGGATCCGCCCGAGGGACTGGTAGACCGAATTTGCCGGTCGTCCCAGCTGCTCGGCCAACTCCTTCCCGGACACCCCCGGGGCATAGCGCTGCTCAATCAACTCCCGGTCGCTGTTGCGCAACTTCTTCAGGCACAGCTCCAGAGCACGCCGGCGATCCTCGTGAATCTCGGACCGCTCCGATGCATCCTTCGCAATTGCCTGCACGAACTCATCACTGAAGCGGAGCCGGTCCCGGTGCCGCTTCTGACGGAACTTGAGAACCTCGTAGGTCGCGATCTTGGCAGCCCAGGCAAAGAAGTTCGTGCCCGCTTCGAACTGACTGTGCTTGGCCAGAATCACCACGTTCGCGTTCTGGAGAATCTCTTCGGCCTGCTCAACAGACGGAACCTGGCTGAGGATAAACAGATAGAGCCGGCGCTGGCTCACCGTGAACAAGCGCACGAATTCCTCGTCCGGCCCCGGTCCTGTCCTCTCACCGTTCGTCATCGATTCGCCTGCTGCAGATCACTCGCCCGCCGTGTCTCCCAGGCAGAGACCGCTCCGTCCCAAGTATACCGCTCGACACACACGAATGTTCGCCCCGGAATGCAGAAGCGGGCCGATTCCTCTGGGAATCGACCCGCTGCAGGGCTGCCAATGACTCAATTCGGCATTCGGCCGGACAATCCCGGCTCAGTCGGCGTCGTCAAGCAGGTCGACGGCCGCAAATGCCTTCCCCTCAAGCATTTCCAGACTTGCACCGCCGCCCGTGCTGACGTGCGAGACCTGATCGGCAAATCCCAGCTGCTGAATGGCCGCGGCACTGTCGCCACCACCAATGATGCTCACCCCGTCGCTGTCGGCAATCGCCTGGGCGACCGCCTTGGTTCCCGCGTCGAACGGCGGCATCTCGAACACGCCCATCGGACCGTTCCAGACGATCGTCTTCGCATTGCGAGCAAGTTCCGCGTACTGCTCGGCCGTCTTCGGACCGATGTCGAGTCCTTCGAACTCGTCCGGAATCTCACCGGCCGCGACCACCTGCTTGTTGCAATCGCTGCTGAAGTCGTCGCCACAGTGCGTATCGACCGGCAGCACCAGCTTCTCGCCCCCCTTCTCGAGGAGCTCCTTCGCCAGGTCCACCTTGTCCGGCTCGACCAGGCTCTTGCCGACCTTGCCCCCCTGAGCCAGCGAGAACGTGTACGCCATCGCTCCGCCAATCACCACCTTGTCGCAAATCGACAGCAGGTTGTTGATGACGTTGATCTTGTCCGAGACCTTGGCGCCACCGAGGATTGCGACGAACGGACGCTCCGGGTTCGAAATCGCCTCGCTCAGGTACTTGATTTCCTTCTCGACAAGGAAACCGACCACCTTCGGCTTGTCCCCCATCGCCTGCGGGACCGCGTACATCGACGAATCGGTCCGATGACACGTGCCGAACGCATCATTGCAGTAGATGTCGGCCATGGCAGCGAGCTTGCCGGCAAACTCGCCGTCGCCCCCCTTTTCGCCGCCGTTGAACCGCAGGTTCTCGAGGACGACCACGCCACCGTCCTGCAGACCACTCACCTTGGCCTGGGCGTCCTCCCCAACCGTATCGGTGGCAAAGGCCACGTCCTTGCCCAGCAGCTCGCCGAGCCGCTTCGCCGCCGGAGCGAGACTGAACTTCGGATCCGGGCTCCCCTTCGGCCGCCCCAGATGGCTCATCAGCACGACCTTGCCGCCACGATCGAGCACCGACTTGATCGTCGGCAGGGCCATGACGATCCGGCGATCGTCGGTGATGGTCTGGCTGTCGTCGAGCGGGACATTGAAATCGACACGAATCAGTACGGTCTTGCCGGCGACATCGACGTCGGCGATGGATTTCTTTGCCATCGGATTTACCTCGTGCTGACTGGCCAACTGCCAGTGGGAGTGTGGTCTGATCCAGTTCGCGCCGCATCGTAGACCAGCGAACTGACCCTGCCAAGCGTCGCCCCCCTCGCCCCGGCCGCTTGCCAAATCCCATCCCGTCCGATTGAATGTCCCCGGATGGCCGTCCGCTCACGGCAGTCAATCGTCGCTTCGCGGCCTCTGTTCTCAGGCAAGGCAGACCAACTCATGCAGATCACACTCTCCACCGACCCGCTCGCCGCGATTGACACCGACTGGCTGGTCGTCCCGGTCTTCGAAAGCAGTGAGTTCAGCCACCACGTCGACGTCCTGAACACCGCGTTGGGCGGCCTGCTCGCCGACCTCCGCGAACGGGGAGACCTGACCGGCAACCCCGCCGAAATCGTCACACTTCCGGTCGCCCCTGGCATCGCCGCAGAACGGGTCCTCACCGTCGGCCTCGGCCCCGCCGCGTCGCTGAGCGTCGAGTCGCTGGAACGCGCCCTCCTGACCGCGATCCGGCAGGTCTCGTCGCACAAGGACCAGCGCATCGCCGTCGCACTCCCCCCCGATGCCCCCTCCTCCCTCGAGCCCCTCCTGCTGGCGCAGATCGTCGCCACCGACCTGGTCGTGGGTTCCAGCGGACAGGGACTCTACCAGGCCGAAACGAGCCGCTTCCCCTTCGCCCAGGCACTCGTCGCCGCGCCCGGAAGTGCCGACAGCCAGGACGAACTCCAGCACGCCGTCCAGCGGGGCGAAGTGATCGGAGAAGCCGTCAACCTCACCCGCGAACTCGTCAACCGGCACCCCGGCGAAGTCTATCCCGAAACGTTCGCCCAGCGCTGTGCCCAGGTCGCCAGCGAACTTCACCTGCAGTGCGACATCTTCGACGAACCACGCCTCAAGCTCGAACGGATGCACGCCCTGCTCGCCGTCGCCCGTGGCAGCGAACGCCCCCCCCGCGCCGTCGTCATGAAGTACAACGGCGCGGGCCAGGACGCCCCCACCATCGCCCTGGTCGGCAAGGGCGTCACCTTCGACAGCGGCGGTCTCTCGCTCAAACCGAGCGACGGCATGAAGTCCATGAAGGCCGACATGGCCGGGGCCGCCACCGTTCTCGGGGCCCTCTACGGCATCGCCCGCCTCAAACTCCCCGTCAACGTCGTCGCAGCCGTCGGCCTGGTCGAAAACATGCCCAGCGGCTCCTCCTACAAGCTGGGAGAAGTCCTGCAGGCTCGCAATGGCGTCACGATCGAAGTCCTCAACACCGACGCCGAAGGCCGCCTGGTCCTCGCGGACATCCTCTCGTACATCTCCGAGCAGGACGTGGACGGCATTATCGACCTGGCGACCCTCACCGGTGCCTGCGTGGTCGCTCTCGGCGAGGAAGTCACAGGAGCGTTCACCAACAACGACGAGTGGTGCCAGCGCCTCCTCGGTGCCGCACAGCAGACCGGCGAACCTGTCTGGCAGATGCCGATGTTTGACTCCTTCAACGAGCAGCTCAAATGCGATGTTGCAGACGTCAAGAACATCGGTACCCGTTGGGGCGGCGCGGTGACCGCGGCGAAGTTCCTCGAACGGTTCGTCGCCGACAAACCATGGGTCCACCTCGACATCGCCGGCCCAGCCTATGCCGAGTCATCCAAACCGCATCGCGAAGGGGGCGGCACCGGAGCGATGGTCCGCACACTCATCGCGCTGGCCGAAACGGATGCCGACTGAGGCCGCATCCCCACCACTCCAGTTGGTGCGTTCCGGACTGCAGCGAAAGTCGCTATTGAGCCGTTCAACCGGTTCTGCGTAGGATTTCGCGACGGTCGGGCCCGGGAATCCCCCTGCGGCCCGGCAAAGTCCACAAAGAGGTCACGCAGCAAATGGAATGTCCGACGAGCATCAATGGTCCTGTCGCCGTCATCGGCGACGTCCACGGTCAGGTCGAAAAACTGCTCGCAGTCCTCGACAGATTGCGGGCTCTTCCGGACTACGACCGCAGGTGGATCGTCTTCATCGGCGATCTGGTCGACCGTGGCCCCGACCCCAAGGGGGCCATCGACGTCGCCCTGGATCTCATGCTCGAACATTCCCGCACGACGATCGTCTCGGGCAACCACGAGTTCGCCATGGCCGCCTCGGCGGGACTGCTTCCCGTCCCCGAGTACTCCAACTGGTCGGCCCGCTGGGTCGATCACTACGGTGCCGACACGACGTTTGAATCGTACGGAGCCGAATTCGGCAACCTGGACGATCTCGTCGCCCGGATGCCCGAACGTCACCGCGAGCTGCTCTCGGACCTCCCCTGGTGCGTCGAACATCCCGAATACCTGTTCGTCCACGCCGGCCTCGATCCGAACCAGCCGCTCGCCATGCAGCTGCCCGTGCTCCGCAAACGGGACTACTCCCTCACCCGGCCGCCGTGGCTCTGCTCGAAGTCGTTCGCCGATGCCGAGATCCCCGGCGATTGCCACGCCACCGTCGTCTCCGGACATGTCCCCGTCGAAAGTGTCTACTTCGGACCGAAACGAATTCTCACCGACACGACCGGCGGGATCGGTGGCGATCTCAGCTGCGTCCTGCTCCCCGAAGGCCGTGTCATCACCTCCGGACAGGACCGTTCCGACCGCCGGCAGACCGCAGCCGCTCCCGCCACGCCACGTCAGCAGACCGGCAACACCAAAGGTGGCGGCTGGCTGAAGTTCTGGAAGTAGCCTGCAGGAGCCACCGGGAAGGGACTCTCACCGGCCGTTCCCGTGCGCGACCGCGAGCGACCTGACGAGCAGAATTCGAGATGAGACGGACCGGTTTACGCCGATCCGTCCCGTCGTTCGCCGTTCTGCGGACCGAGTTGCACCTCGTCTCCGGCGACTTCGAGTTCCAGAATCCGGAACCGCGCCCGCCCGATTGGCGCACCGCCGTTGTGGAACTTCACGCCCGCGTGGTGAAATCCGTTGACGGCCCGATGCGTGTGCCCGAAGTACACGTGCCGGATTCCGTCCTCCGGACCGTGGCCGATGTCCCGCAGATACGCCAGAATGCGTCGGGCAACGACGCCCTTGGGATAGACCGCATGGGGCAGGATCGCGTGCAGATGGGTGCGGACGACCATGTCGTACGCCCGGTTGTGCAACGCTCCCCGCTGTTCGTGACGCACACGCGCCCGTCGCTCTTCGAGCCGGGCCGCCGTCATCTTCCGATCAGCGACGTCGCCATGCAGAAACATCGTGTCCCCCAACCGCAGGTAGAACCGCTCCCAGTCGAAGTTGGGAACGTCCCGAGCCAGGTCCGGCAGGCGATCGATCAGCTCGTGGTAGTAATCGTGGTTGCCCAGCAGAAAGTGAATGCTGCAGTCGGGCACCCGAACCGACAGATCGTGAAGCCAGTCGACCGCCGCGTCGACCGTTGCCCGCATTGACGGCAGCGTCGACCACTTGAAGTCAAAGATGTCGCCACCCAGCACGCAGTGATTCGACTGACGTGCGGCGTCACGGATCGCCTCCAGATGGCGGTCTCCGCGCGATCGATTGGCGAACAGATGCAGGTCCGAAACGAAACAGGCCTTGGGCATGATGCTGAAGAACGGACTTGGTTCAGGAATCGCCGGAAGGCAGAAATAACGACAGACGACCGACCGGAGCGTTCCCACGACTATAACGGGACCAGCCGGGAGCCGAAACGGCGCGCCTCGCGAACCTTCTCCCCGAGGTCGTCCCGGACCGGGCACTGTCACGGCTCACTCACCGCAGATTGACCGGACGAATGAAACTCAAACAGGTCCCCGAAGACTTCCTCGTCGACGAGCTGAGCAGCCGCAAACCGGCACAGAAGGGGACGTTCTCGCTCTACCGACTTACCAAGCAGAGCCTCGGCACCCCCGAAGCCGTCGACCGCATCGCCCGGGCCTGGAAGGTGCCGCGACAACGCATCTCCTGGGGAGGTCTCAAGGACCGGCACGGCATCACGACCCAGATGCTCACGATCCAGCGGGGACCGGCCCGTGACCTGGAACGGAACGGCCTGCAGCTCGAATTCCTCGGACTGACCGGCAAACCGTTCACCGCCGCCGACCTCAAGGGCAACCGTTTCCGCATCACGCTCCGCTCGCTGGAGTCCGACCAGGCCGACCAGACGGTCGCCGACCTCGAGACGGTTTCCCGACACGGCGTCCCCAACTATTTCGACGACCAGCGTTTCGGGTCGGTTGGATTCAGCGGCGAGTTCGTTGCCCGGTCCTGGATCGCCGGCGACTACGAACGGGCCCTCTGGCTGGCGCTGGCCGATCCGCACCCATACGACCGCTCCGCAGAGAAACAGCAGAAGACAATCCTCCGCGACAACTGGGGAGACTGGTCGACCTGCAAGCAGGAACTGGACCGGTCTCACCGCCGCAGTGTCATCACCTACCTCTGCGACCATCCGACCGGCTTCCGCAAGGCATTCGCCCTCATCCGCCCCGACATGCGGAGTCTGTACCTCTCCGCCTTCCAGAGCATGCTGTGGAATCGCATCCTGGCTGACGAACTCACAGAACAGTGTCCGCCCGCAGACCTCCGGTCGCTCGCCCTCAAACTGGGCGACGTCCCCTGTCACATCACGCTGACCGGCCCGGCACGAAAGGAACTTCCCGCCCTGCAGATCCCGCTCCCGTCCGGTCGGATGAAGCTGCAGCCCGGCCCGCTGCGTGACCGCATCGAAGCGATCGTGGCCGAGCAGGGACTCACCATCCCCGAAGTCAAAGTGAAATTCCCCCGGGACTGCTTCTTCTCGCGGGCACTCAGACCGGCCCTGCTGATGCCGCAGAAAGCGACCGGCGATATCGACGGAGACGAACTCGCCACAGGCCGGAAGAAGGTCGTCCTCGATTTCGAACTCCCGCCCGGGGCGTACGCCACGATGGTGGTCAAGCGTCTCACTGCCCTGCAGACCGACTGACGCGCCGCCAATCCTGACAGGCTGCGACCAGTCCCGGCACACCACAACATACAACGGTGTACCAGGCCGTGCCACGGCTCTGTGAGCCGTGCGCGAGCCACGGTTGACGAGCCCCGGGGACGTAGGGTGCTGTCGCCGGAGGCGACGCACCATTCGATGTGTGTTCCCGCGTCAACCAG
>ENA-ORCW01000373-ORCW01000373.1-marine-metagenome-genome-assembly--contig:-NODE-373-length-31804-cov-5.699877_pt1 | contig 31804 bp, 28 predicted proteins | sample MGYA00237784_ERZ508517 | MGnify/ENA primary metagenome ERZ508517 (study PRJEB26187, sample SAMN06268979) | marine metagenome | isolation source: Tt ae E1 feedstock associated aerobic enrichment on... | reverse complement strand
CCACCCACGGAATCATCATCTCATGGGTGGCCGGGTGGGGGAGCGGGCCGGTGCCGATTCAATCAGACAGGAAAACGCTCTAGAACCCCAGCAGAACCCGCGGCAGCCAGGTTGCGAGCCCGGGGAAGGCCACGAGGATCAGCAGGCAGATTGCCTGCATCGCCAGAAACGGCACCACGCCACGATACATATCCGGCAGACGCAGTTCCGGCGGGGCGATGCCCTTGAGGTAGAAGATCGCCGGCGCCAGGGGCGGCGTGAGATAGCTGGTCTGAACGATCAGCAGGATCAGCATGCAGAACCAGACCGGATCGAACCCGGCATCGCGGACGAACGGCATGAAGATCGGCACGAAGATCAGGATGATCGAGATCCACTCGAGGAAGAAGCCCGCCACGAAGACGATCGCAAGGAAGATCGCGAGCATAATCGCGGGCGAGACGTCGAGGTCGCCGAGCACGCCGCGCAGCTGCGTGATCCCGCCCACCGAGCCGAACGCGACGGTGAACATCGAGCCGCCCAGCAGGACGAACATGATCATCGCGGTCACGATCAGCGTGCGCCAGCTGGCGGCACGGAGCATCGCCCAATCAAGCGCCCCGTAGCTGGCCGCCAGCACCAGGGCCGCCGTGGCCCCGATCGCCGCCGCTTCTGTCGGCGCCGCAATCCCGGCAATGATGGTCCCGAGCACGGCCGCGATCATCAGAAGCGGAGGGACCAGCGCCGTCGCCGTGATCCGCAGCTTCTGTGATAGCGGCATCGCGTCGATCTCGGAGACGTCGGGGCGCGGCGCTTTGTGGGGCTGAACGATGGCGATGCCAACGACATATGTCAGGTAGAGCGCGGCAAGGATCGCGCCGGGGACGATCATGCCCACCATCAGGTCGCCGATGGATACGTCCGCGATGGGGCCCAGAATGACCACCACCACGGAGGGCGGGATGATCGTGCCCAGCGAGCCGCCGGCGCAGATCGTGCCGCTGATCAGGCTCTTGTCATAGCCCTGGCGCAGCATCGGGGGGATCGCGAGCAGCCCGATCACCGCTTCGGTCGCGCCGACGACCCCTGTCGAGGCGGCGAAGACGATGCACATCACGATGGTGCCGACGGCCAGTCCGCCGGGTAGGCGTCCGGTCCACAGCTGGACCGCGTGAAACAGCCGCTCCGCAATGCCGGAACGTTCAAGGATCGCGCCCATGAACACGAAGAGCGGCACCGCCGCGAGCACGAAATTCGACGCCGTTTCGTCGATTTTCTGGGTGAACTGAAACAGGATCGGGCGGAGATTGAAGTTGAACTCGATCAGTCCGAACACGAACCCCGAGACCATTAGGGCGAATGCCACCTGAACGCCGGAAAAGATCAGCAGGAACAGGCAGGCGAACATGAGGATGGGCAGCAGCTCCGTCATGACCGTTCCTCGCTTCCTGTGAGCACGGAGAGGGCGTGCAGGATTTTCGCGGTGACCTGCAGCGTCAGCAGCGCGAACCCGGCGAACATCACGGCTCGGAACGGCCAGGCAGGCGGGTTCCACGCGCTCTTGCCCGTGGTCCGCCCCGAAGCGATGGCGTCCGCCGCGTAATCCCACAGCGCGTGGCTCATGAGGATGCAGAAGGGCAGAAAAAGGACGAGCAGGAAGGCGAGATCGATTGCCGCCCGACCCCGGGGGCCGAAGGCGCCGTAGACGAGGTCGATGCGCACGTGTTCGTTGCGCAGCAGCGTCACGGCGCCGCCGAGCAGGAAATAGGCGCCGGTCAGCATGTATCCGAGCTCGAAACTCCAGGAGGTGGGGCTGCCCAGAATTTTTCGGGCGATCACTTCCCAGACGGTGACGAGGACAAGCGGGGCAAAGAGCAAAGCGGCGCCGACACCGACCCAGAGCGTCAAAGCGTCGAGCCGCGCCGCAAGTCTGCTCAGCCAGCCCGTCCGCTGGTGAGGAGGGGACATGTTTGGACCTCGGCGATTGGAATAAGGTGGCCGGCCCGTGCGGGCCGGCCCTTATTGCGGCGCGGGTTCAGCGTACGACCCTGCGGTAGCGCTCGGAACCTTGCCAGAGCGCGTCGAACTGCTTCTGGCTTTCCCAGACACGGGCAAACCACGGATTCTCCGACGCGATCTTGTCGGCATAGGCGACGCCGGCGTCGAACACGGCCTTCTGAACCTCGGGATCAAGGTCGATCACCTCGTTGCCCTGATCCTCATAGAAGGTCTTGGCCTTGGCGTCGGCTTGCCCGAAGGCGATCCAGCTATCCATGGTGACCAGCCGGGCCGCATCCTGCAGCAGGGCGCGGTCGGCTTCGGAAAGACTGTCCCACACGCGCGGCGCAATCAGCAGTTCGAACGGGGCCACGGGTTGATGCGCGCCCGGCAGGATCACGTATTTTGCCACCTGGTGAAAGCCGGTCGATACGTTTTCGCCGAGACTGCCGGATTCCACCGCGTCCACCACGCCGCGCTCGAGCATGGTGTAGACCTCGCCCATGGGCGCGGTGACCGGGGCGGCGCCGAGTTCGGCCGAGATCTCCAGCCAGGCCCCGACGGTGCGCAGCTTGAGCCCCTGGAAATCCGCGAGGCTGCGCACGGGTTTGTTCGAATGCAGGAACACTTCCGGGGTTCGTATCCCCAGCGGCATCGAGACGAGATCGAAGCGTTCGCGCCGGAACTCCCGCCAAAGCTCGGCCCCATCCGCGCCATACAGCCAATGCAGCATCCGCTCGCTGTCAAACGAGCCGGCGAAACCGGCGAACAGGATCGTCGTGCGGTCCTCGCCCCAATCGTACCCCATCCAGGTATGACCCATATCTGCGACGCCGTTGCGCACCAGATCGGACACCTCGAGGGCCGAGCCCAGCGTGCCGCCGGGATAGGTTTCGATGGTGATACGGCCATCGCTCAGCCGCGCGACCGTCTCGGCATAGGCGTCGGCCATGAGCTCCATGGTGAAACCGCCGCTCCAGCTCGTCGCCATGCGGAAATTCAGTTTGTCTTGGGCTCGCGCCGTGCCGGCGGTAAATGTCAGTGCCGGGGTCGCCAGGGCTGCGCCCAGCAGTTTTCTACGGTTCATTCCGTCCTCCCAGATTGGAAATTATCGGGCCTCGCACGGGCCGGAAGACTGTCCCCGCTTCGCGTTTCGGCCGTGGTGGGCCGCCGCGCGAGCCGAGGAAATCTAGGATATCACTGAGATATAAGTAGTCAACATAGATCGATGTTTCTCTATAAGATCCTGAAAAGATTTGTATTGATGGCTATGCATCTAACATATTAGATATGGAATCAGATTGAGCGTGAATGTGATGCCGTGAAGGAGGAACAAGGCGATGGCCGAAATTGACCTGAGACCTGTCGAGCGGCTCGACGCGGACGTTCTCGTTGCGGGCGGCGGGGCCGCAGGGATTGCGGTGGCGATAACGGCCGCGCGGGCGGGCTGCTCCGTGATCCTCGTAGAGCGCTATGGCTTCTGCGGCGGTGGGGCCGTGGCGGGGCTGTCGGGCACCGTTTGCGGCCTCTACGAGGCCAGCGACGATGAGGGCAGGGAGCCGCGCAAGGTCGTTCACGGCTTCGTCGACGACTTCATCGCCGAGATGGAGGCGCGGGACGGGCTGACGCCTCCGGTGCGGTACGGCAAGACCTGGACCCGCGTGCACGATCCTCTCGTATGGCGCGAGGCCGCCGATGCCCTGCTCGCGGAGGCCAACGTGCGGGTGATCTACCATGCCGAAATTCTCGCCGCCCTGTGCGAGGGGACGAGGGTCGAAGGGGCGGTGCTGTCCACGGTCACCGGCAGGCTCGAGATCCGCGCGAAGCTGTGCGTGGACGCCACTGGCGACGGGGCCCTGTCGGCCATGGCGGGCCTTCAGACCTATATGGGCGACGGCGGCACCGTGCAGAACCCGACGATGATCTTCCGTATGGTGAACGTCGACGTCTCGCGGTTCGCGGCCGCCTACGGATCGGACACGATCATGCCGGTCGAGGTCAGCGACATGATCGCCGAAGCCGACGGCAACGGCTACACGCTGCCCCGCCGCAAGATCTGGATCTTCACCACCACACGGCCGGGCGAGTTGATGTGCAACTGCACCCGGATCGTCGGCGCCGATGGGCGCGAGCTCAATGCGACGTTCTGGCGGGATTTCTCGGAAGCCGAGATCGAGGGCCGGCGGCAGGCGCGCGAATATGCCCGGTTCTTCCGCGACCGTCTCGCGGGATGCGAGGCCGCGGTGGTCAACGACACCGGGGTGCAGGTCGGCGTACGCCAGACCCGCCAGGTGAAGGGCCGGTCCATGCTGATGAATTCGGATGTGCTCACCGGTGCCAAGTTCGCCGACGGGATCGCGCGGTCGCCCTGGCCGATCGAACTGCACAGCGGGGCCAGGCCGCGGGTCGAATGGCTGCTTGAGGACATCTACGAGGTGCCCTTCGGGTGTTTCGTTCCCGAAACGGGCGAAGGGTTGCTCACGGCGGGGCGCTGCCTGTCTGCCGAACACGAGGCGGTCGCCTCAGCCCGTGTCACCGCGCAGTGCTTTTCCTACGGGCATGCCATCGGCCATGCCGCGGTAATGGCCGTGCGCGAAGGGCTTTCGGTTCATTCCATCGACGGCCGCGACATTCGCGCGCTGCTCGACAAGGACGGCGCAGGCCTGGACGGCTAGGAGACCCAAGATGACCTATCGCAGCAATTTTACCCCTGGAACCACCCGATGGGCCGTTCGGCGCGCGCAATGGCTGGCCATGGGGATCCGCGAAGAGGATTTCGACAAGCCGAAGATCGCGGTGGTCAACAGCTCGTCCGGCCTTTCGGTCTGTTTCCAGCATCTCGACGGTGTCGCCGAGACGGTCAAGCAGGCGATCCGGGCTGCGGGCGGGGTGCCCTTCGAGATCCGCACCGTCGCGCCGTCGGACTTCGTCACCTCGGCGGGAAAGCAGGGGCGCTATCTGATGCCCAGCCGGGATCTGCTGGTGAACGATATCGAGGTTCAGGTCGAAGGCGCCCAGCTCGACGGCATGGTGCTGCTGTCCTCGTGTGACAAGACGACGCCGGCGCACCTGATGGCCGCGGGTCGCCTGAACGTGCCTGCGATCGTGCTGACGTGCGGTTTTCAGCTCGGGGCCGATTGCGGTGGCCGCGAGAATGATATCGAAGAGGTCTACAAGGCCGTGGGCGCGGTCAAGGCGCGGCGGATGACGCTGTGCGACCTGAAGGAGATGACCCGCAGCGCGATCAAGGGGCCGGGCGTCTGTGCCGGGCTCGCCACGGCCAACAGTATGCACTGCATGGCCGAAGCCTTGGGGATGGCCTTGCCGGGCAATGCGCCGGTCCGTGCCGGTTCGGAGCGGCTTGACGAGTACGCGCGTGCCGCCGGGGCGAGGATCGTGGAACTTGTCAATCAGGACATCCGGCCGCGCAGCATCCTGACGCCCACGGCCTTCCGCAACGCTGTACGGGTCGCTACCTCCATCGGGTGCTCGGTGAATGTGGTGCGCCACTTGACGGCGGCGGCCGTCGAAGCCGAATGCGATGTCGACGTTCTGGCTGAGTTCGACGCCGCCGCGCGGCTCCCGCAGATCACCCAGATTCGCCCCAACGGCCCGACCCGAATCGAGGCCTTCGCCGAAGCAGGCGGCGTCTCCGGCGCGATGATCGCGCTCCTGCCGGAGCTGGACGGAAGTGCCCTGACGGTCACCGGCGCGACGCTTGTGGAAAATCTCGCCGTCCGGCCCGCGCCCGATCCCGAGATCATCAGGCCGCTGGAACGCCCGTTCCGCGCCGAGCCCGGCTTGGTGATCGTGCGGGGCAATCTTGCGCCGGACGGCTCGGTCGTGAAGCTCTCTGCGGTGCCCGCTGCCGTGCGCCGGTTCAAGGGGCCTGCTATTGTCTTCGAAGACGAGGCGGCCGCGATCGACGCGATCGAGCGCGGCGAGATCAAGGCGGGGCAGGCAGTGGTCCTGCGCATGCTGGGCCCGAAGGGCGGGCCGGGCACGGTCTTTGCGGCATCCTTCATGGCCGCGCTGGTCGGGGCCGGTTTCGGATCGGAAGTGGCCGTGATCACCGATGGCGAGCTGTCCGGACTGAACAGCGGCATCACCATCGGTCAGGTCATGCCCGAGGCGGCCGAAGGAGGGCCGCTTGCCGCTGTGCAGGACGGTGACATCATCGAGATTGACCTGGAGGCGCGCCGAATCACGCTGGACGTTTCCGAACAGGCTCTGGCCGAGCGCATCGCCGCACTGCCCGAGCGCCCGGCGACACTGGAGCGCGGATGGCTAGCCATGTATGGAAAGCTGGTGCAGCCCCTGTCGAAAGGCGCGGTCCTTCGCGCCGAGGAATGACTATCGGATGACCCGATGACGGTAGCCCAACCTGACGCAAAGAAAAGCCATATGGCGAGAGCCTACGCCGAACTGGAGCGACGGATCGTTTCGCTCCAGTTTCGGCCGGGCCAGGTCGTTTCGGAAAACTCGCTGACACAGGAATTGTCGCTGGGGCGAACGCCGATCCGCGAAGCCTTGCGCGAGTTGAGCCGCGAGGGGCTGGTGACCATCATGCCCAAACGGGGCGTGGTGATCGCCGAGATCGATATCGCGCAGCAACTTCGCCTGCTGGAACTGCGCCGGGTGGTTGAGCGTCTGGTCGTGGAATGCGCCGCGCAACGGGCGACTGACCTCGAAAAGCGGCGCTTCGCGAACCTGATGACCGAGATGCGCCGCGCCGCGATTGCCGAGGATGGCGAGGCCTTTCTCGATCTGGATCGCCAGTTCGACGAGATGATCGTGGACGCGGCACGCAACGAGTTCGCCGCCGCAGCCATGCGCCTGAACCAGGGCCTGTCACGCAGGTTCTGGTTCGCATACTACCGCCACTACGACAATCTGTCCGAGACGATCCGGCTTCATGCCGAAATCGCGCAGGCCATTTCGCAAGGCGACGCGGCCGAAGCGGCTCTGCGTCTCGATCGCCTGATCGACAATGTCGAGGCGTTCACGCGCGCGACGCTGGATTTCGACCGCAGCTGGCTCACAAGCTGAGCGCGCAGGCCCGCGATAAAACCAGGGCTCCGACGTTCCGGTAGGGCAGGGCGGCCCCTCAGAGGGGGAGGATCAATCTCGGACGGAAGTATGATCGTGCCGAAGAGATCGGTCCGCCCCCTGACAGAATGACAGTCCCTGCGACCGCCATCGAAGCGGCGTTCTGCGCTCATCGAATAAAGGCGCTTCTCAGAACCCGACTGAAAGACTGAGCTTCGGCCTGTGCGTGACGAGGTCATGCTGAATAAGCAGCAACCCATGCAGACCTCGCTCGCGTCCCGAATGGCGGATCCACAGCCCGCCGTGGAACGTGCTCAATGAGGTGCCTGGGCGCGCGTTTGCCACCCCAACTCATCGACCCCACGTGAAGGGCAGCTTGCGCGGCGCGCTTGCCTGAAACCTGCCTGTTCTCTTCCCACCCCAAATCGGCCGCTGACTTTGCTCCGGCAGAGCGTCCGATACCAGGTGATCGAAAAGCAGGCGTCAACGTCTGAAACGGGGGCGCAAAGCAGTCGTTGATCTTAAGGGCCGCCTAACGTGCGGCGTGGGCCGATAGCGGACCACCCAATCTCAAGCAATGCGATGTCCAGAAGGATTTGCCTGATCGATGCCCGCCAAGGGCGAGACGGCCAGGCAGTCCTGTGCGATTGCCATGGCGGACGGCTCCGGAGGACGGAGAGGCCAGGCTTTACAGCTTGCAATAGCGGCAATATACAATCCGCCTGATAGGAGCGTTGCTCACGCAACTGTATGCCTTGGGGGGAGCATGGCGACATCTGTTGCGCTCAATACTGCCGATTGCGGACTCACCCGCGGCCTCATCGCAACGAGAAATGTCGTCCATAACCCGGGTGCTGCGGTGACCACGCAGGCTGGTATTGCCGTGCGCGGCACGTCTGGCGCGGGGCACCAGCTGGTAGGGGGAAATCTGGTGCAGATGAAGGCAACCCAGGGCACGGGCCATGCGCTCGTTGCGCCGGACGGCTCATGGACCATCATCATGGCCGGCGGATCTCCCCAGCCTGTGAACTCAGGCAATTTCCCGCGCGTCACCGTTGGCACAAACTCACTCTCCACCTCCTGACATGACAGAAACGGCACAGGACTCCCCCCGCGACTGGTTCGCCCGCGAGCGGCTGCTCCTTGGGGTCGCGCTCGCACTGGCTTTCGCTCTCATGGGCGGGCTTGTGCTGCACATCCTCGGCGAGATGCCGGAGACCAACAGCTATGCGCTGCTCGCCGATGCCTTCCTGAATGGCAGCTTCTCCGGCGAGCGCTGTTTCGATGGCGACTGCGCGCATTATGCCGGTCGGGTCTACGTCATCTTTCCGCCGGTGCCGGCGGTCGTCGCGATGCCGTTCGTCGCTCTCTTCGGGACCGATTTCGCCGGCTTTGCGGCGCTGGGCGCGCTCGCCACCGCCATCGCGCTCTCTCTGTGGTGGCGCATCTTCCAGACGCTCGGCGTCGACCGGAAGATGGCGGCCTGGCTCCTGCTCGCTCTGGCCTTCGGTTCGCCGCTCTACTACGTCACCATCCGGTCCGACCAGATCTGGTTCTATGCCCAGGCGATCGCCTTCCTGTTCGTGACGATCGCGCTATACGAGGTCATGCGCGGCGGGCGGCTGTGGGTCGCCGGCTTGTGCATCGGGGCGGCCTTCCTCTCGCGCCAGATGTCGCTCCTCTATCTGCCTTTCCTTTTCGCGCTCGCGCTTGCGCCGGGCGAGCCGCTCATCTCGTTCAGGCGCGATCATGTCGTGCGTGCCCTGAAGCTCGGCCTGCCGGTCGCCGCGGCCGTTGGCCTCTATCTCCTCTATAACGAGCTTCGCTTCGGCAATCCGTTCGATACGGGCTATGCCTATATCCGCCCGACCGACCCCGGCGAACACAACTGGATCAGCCTCCGCATCGGCGAGATCGGGCTCTTCTCGCTGCGGTATCTCTTCTTCAACCTCGTCCACCTGTTTGCCGAAGGCTTGCACTTCGGCTTCGGCGGGCGCTACATGCTGGAGCCGCTGGGGGTGAACCCGATGGGGGCGTCGCTGCTGGCGGCAAGTCCCTTCGTGCTGCTCGCTTTCTTCGCACCGATGACCCGCACGGTCGTGATCGGGCTGGTCACCATTGCCGCGATCCTCGCGCCGACGCTCCTTTACCACTCCAACGGCTTTTCCCAGCACAATGTCCAGCGCTACGTGCTCGACTGGCTGCCGATCCTGACCTATGCGCTGGCCCTTGCCGTGGGGTCGAGGCTCCGGCCGGCCTTCGCGGTTCTCGCCGTCTATGCCGTCGCCCTCAACCTGGTGACGATGGCGTTGCTGGCGCGGTTCGGGAGCCTGCCCGGAACGTAAGGTATTTGTGGCCGAGGAAGCTGGTCACCGCGCCGACGCCGATCCCGATGCCGTGGGCGGCGGCCTCGGCATGGAAGCTGTAGCCGACGAGCGGGAAGGCCAGTTCGAGCAGCCCCAGCGAGACGGCCATGACCACCGCCGCGCCGACCGCGTTGACGGAGAGGAACAGGCCGATCTGCGCCGGTACGGGCAATGGCGAGCGCGGGAAGACGTAGGCCCTGTAGAGCGTGAAGCCGACGCTCATGCCGATCATGTAGGCCACCAGCACGGCCGTGGCGAAGGGCATGGCCAGCGACAGGGCGATCCGGGCCAGCCAGTTGACGGCGGCGGCAAGCCCCCCGACCAGCAGAAAGCGCACAAGCTGCGGCAAGCGCCCCGTCATGGCAATACTCCGGCCCAGGCGGCCAGGAACGCCAGGGCCATCGCCGAGCCGAGCGCGATGCTCGCCCTGTCGCGCACGGCAAAGGCGACCGGATCGTCATTGAGCTCGCCACGATGGCACAACAGCCAGATACGGCTGACCCACAGGAAGAGAACCGGCGGAAACACCCACAGCCACAGCGGGTTGCCGTAGAATGCCGCATTGAAGGCGTCGTTCAGCAGATACTGTACCATGATGAGAACGGCCCCCAGGCCGCTCGCGACGCCCATGGCAAGCACCAGCGGCCCGTCGCCGGTCCGGTAGCCCCGCCCCGCGACATCGGCCCCGCCGCGCGACGCGACACGCGCGATCTCGGTGTGCCGCTTGGCAAAGGAGAGCGAGACGAACAGAAACATGGAGAAGACCATGAGCCATGGCGAGACCGCGACCCCGGTGGCCACGATGCCGATGCCGAGCCGGATCGTGAACAGGGTCGCGAGGGTCAGCGCATCGAGGATCGGCTGCCGTTTGAGGCTCAGCGAATAGGCGAGCGTGACCGTCAGATAGAGGGCGAGCATGGCGACCACGCCGATCCCGCCCATGGCGGCGACGGCGAAGCTCGCCAGGAGGCCGAGGGGAAGGAGGACCGCCGCTTCGGCAATCGACATGCGGCCGCTCGCCAGCGGGCGGTCCCGTTTCGACCAGTGACGCCGATCCTCCGGCAGGTCCCAGAGATCGTTCAGGAGATAGGTCGCCGACGCGAGGAGCCCGAGCGCCAGGAAGGCAAGCCCCGCACTCATCCATGCCTCCGGCTCGCCCGCCCGCCCGGCGAGCACCAGAGGCACGAAGACCAGAGCGTTCTTGGCCCATTGATGCGGTCTGACGGCCTTGACAAGCGCCTTGAGCCGACCGGTCCGCGGGATCGTCAGCTCGGGCTCCGCGATGCGGCGGGCGGCGCGCTCGGTGGCGCGGCCCGGTTCGACCAGGATGATGCCGTCGCAGTGCGGCCAGACGGCGAGGTCCGCCCGCGAATCCCCGGCATAGGCAAATCCGCCGGGATAGAGGCTCGACAGCCGGTCCGCCTTGTGCCGGCCTTTCAGGTTGACGACGCCGTCGCTGGCGACAACCTCGTCGATGAAGTCGAAGCGCCGGGCGATGCGCTGGGCGAGGAACATGTCCGTCGCGGTCGCCAGCACGACCTTGCGGCCCCGCCCATGCTCCCCGGCGGCATAGGCAGCCAGCTCTTCATTGACGGGAAGCTCCTCCACATCGATCCGCGTCCGCTCGGCGAGCCGGCGTTTCAATATGGCACGTCCCTTGAGCGCCCAGCCGACAATATGGAGAACGCGCAACGGATTGCGCCGGATATAGGCGAGCGTCATTTCGTGCAGCATGTCGGCGCGGACAAGGCTGCGATCCAGATCGAGGACCAGCGGCGCGTCCGCAACGGCTTCGCCCGCCACGGCCGGGGCCGTCGCGGATGAGGCAGTGTCCATGTCAAGCATTGCCGAGCCCTCGATCGCTTGCAGGCCGGCCGCAGATGCCGGCTTTTCCTTGCCTTCATGTCCTTGCCGTTCATCTTCAAGTTCCATGCCAGCCCAGCCAGTCAGATCCACGAAATGTCGACGGGGTGCGGGGCGGATCAATTGGCAGGGACCAGCGACATGGGGCACCGCAGTTCCTTCGGCGACTGCGGGGGCGAGAGAATGTTCGGCAGGGGCTGTCTAGAGTGCTTTCAGGAAAAGTGGAGACCACTTTTCCGGTTCGAAAGCGCGGCAATACAGGGACCTGGAGGGCATTGAGTGAGCATGATTTCACGAAATGCGCTCTAGGTGGGGAAATCGCTATGTCGTAGGGGGGCGAAACTGCCTAACGCATTGGAAAACATGGAAAGGCGTTCGCCTTTCGATCTGGACAGACGGGCGCGACTCCCGCAGGGGCCGTCACCCGCCGCCGATTGCCGCGGTCCAGTTGTGTCTGCAATGACCTTCCGGCCATGCGCCCGGCTCGCCGGGCGGTCGAGGATGCCCGGCGAGACGGGGTAGCTATCGTTCCGCTTTGTCCTTGCGCCAAAGCGCAGATCGAGCGCCATCGGGAATGGCAGGATGCGCTTCGCCGGTCATGGGCGGCGGCAACGCGTCCTGCCGGACGCTGGCATGTCCTGCGCGACCGTGCTCTGCGTTGAAGAGATTCGTGGCAGTCTTCAACGGTCGCAGACGGTCTCCCGCGCTATTCCGGCGATCAGTCGCTGGCCTTCTGCATCACTGCACGCAGCTTCGCTTTGTCGGCTTCGGACAACTGGGGCCGGTCGACCTTGATCGTCAGCTTGTCGAGCGTTGCGGTCAAGGCGAATGGCGGCGTGTAGTCCTCGTCGTTGACGCCGGTCAGCGTGTCCGAGCCGATATCGAAACTCTCGTCCCATTGCAGGATGATCGGGATGGTCTTGTCCATCTTCCTGGTGTCGACCACCTTGCCGTCGACCTTCAGGGTGCCTGTCCCGGACTGACCGACGCCGCTCACGCTGTTGTAGAGCAGTGTGCCGGCACCGGCTCCGTCATAGACGAAGTCGAACTCGATCGTATGCTTGCCGGGTTTGAGCGCGTCCTGCCCCTGCCACTTGATCCTCTCCAGGTCGAGCAGGTTCCAGAGGAACACCGGCTTGCCCTCGAGCAGGTAGAGACCGTAGCCGGCGAAGCGGCCGCCGGAGGTCAGGATCATGCCCTCGGCGCCGCCTTCGGGGACGTCGATTTCGGCGGTGATCGTGTACGAGCTGTTGAGTATGCCCGGCGAGTCGCCCTGCGGCAGCCCGGTCATCGGCCGCGTATAGACGAACTCCGTGCGGCCCGCCGTGATGTTCGGGCGGGGCGATGCCAGTCGCGTGGCGACCGAGGCGTCGAGCGGGAACACCTGGTACTTCGTGGCCTCGCGGATGAACATCTCCTTCATGTCCTGCACGATGTCGGGATGGGCCGAGGCTATGTCGGTGCTCTGCGTCGGGTCGGTCTTGAGATCGTAGAGCTCGAACACCTGGTTGTTCAGCGGATGCGGGTTGGGCGCGGCGAAGCCTTCCCACGGCGGACGGTTCACCTTCGTGCCGAGGAACCAGCCATCGTGCCAGAGGCCCCATTGCCCCATCATCTCGAAATACTGCGTGTCGCGTGGCGGGGCCGCATCCGCGTTTGCCGCATCGAAGAGATAGGCGAAGCTCTTGCCGTCCATCGGGGTTTGCGTGATCCCGTCGACCTCCTGGGGCGGCGCGATCCCGGCGACCTCGAGGATCGTCGGCATCACGTCGATGACGTGGAGGAACTGGTCGCGCCTGCCGCCCTTGTCGGTGATCTTCGCCGGCCATGTCACCGTCATGTTCTGCCTGATGCCGCCGAGTTGGGAGGCGACCTGCTTCATCCACGGGAACGGCGTGTCGAAGGCCCAGGTCCAGCCGATGGACATGTGGTTGTAGGTCTCCTCCGTGCCCCAGACGTCGTACCACTTCATCTGCGTGTCGACGGGCATCTCGCCGACACCGTTGAACCAGGCGACCTCGTTCGGGGTGCCGAGCGGACCGCCCTCGGCACTCGTGCCGTTGTCGCCATTGATATAGATGATCAGCGTGTTGTCGTACTCGCCGATGTCCTTCAGCGACTGGACGACCCGCCCGATCTCGTGGTCCATGTAGGCCGAATATGCGGCGAATACGTCGACCTGGCGGATGAAGAGCTTCTTCTCCGCATCCGTCAGCTGGTCCCATGTCTTGATGTGGTCGCTGGGCCACGGCGCGATTTTCGCGTCCTCGGGGAAGAGGCCCATCTTCTTCTGGTTCTCGAAGATGGTCTCCTGCAGCTTGTTCCAGCCGTCGTCGAAGAGATGCATCGCGCTGATCTTGTCGACCCATTCCTTCGTCGGATGGTGCGGCGCGTGCGTGGCGCCCGGCGCGAACTTGACGAAGAACGGCTTCGACGGGTCGGTCTGGTGCATCCGGGTGATCCAGTCGATGGCGTCGTCGGCCATCGCCGTCATCAGGTTCCACCCCGGCTTGCCCTCGAACGGATAGATCTGCGTCGTGTTGCGGAACAGGTTCGGCTGCCACTGGTTCGCGTCGCCGCCGACGAAGCCGTAGAAATATTCGAACCCCATGCCGGTCGGCCACTGGTCGAACGGTCCGGATTGGCTGGCCTGGAAGGCCGGCGTGTTGTGGTCCTTGCCGAACCACGAGGTGTTGTAGCCGTTATCGAGCAGGACGCGCCCGACCGTCGCCTTGTCCTTCGTGATGATGCTGTTGTAGCCGGGATATCCCGTCGATTGCTCCGAGATCACCCCGAAGCCGACATTGTGGTGGTTGCGCCCGGTGATGAGCGCTGCCCGCGTCGGCGAGCAGAGCGCCGTCGAATGGATGCTCGTGAACGAGAGCCCGTCGGCGGCCAGCGCGTCCATCGTCGGATGCGGAATGACGCCGCCGAACGTGCTCGGAATGCCCCAGCCGGAATCGTCGGTGATGATGAGCAGGACGTTCGGCGCGTCCTCCGGCGGCACGACGCGCGGCGGCCACCACGGCGTCGACTCGTTGGCGTCGGTCTGGATCTTGCCGCCGAATGGAGGCGCAGGCGGCGGCAGCTGCCTGCCGTCGAGCGTGGTTGTGGCGTTCGGCGCGCCAATTGCGGTCTGCGCGGCTGCCGGCTGCGCCATTGTGAACATCGCCAGGCTTGCAAGTGCAGCGGTGACGACTCGATAGAGATTCATTTGACGTCTCCCTCCTTGCCGTCGAGTGCGCCAGCACAGGTGACAGCCTGGCTGTCACGGCGGGTTTGCCCGGCCGGGTATCTGACAAGCGTGTTAGAACAGGATCTTGCCTCTCGGCGCGGCGCTTGTTTCTTGATTGGGAAATTGATGCGGCGCGCTGCCTTCACCTTGATCCTGGTCGAACGGTACCACATACCGCGCCGTGCGACAATCTGTCTCGCTTGGAGCGCGAGACCGCATCGAGCGCATTGCGGGGCAGCAAGGTGCTCGCGCGCTGGGTCGTGTCGCATGTGCCAATGTCGGCGTTGGGGCGCGAGCTCCCCGACCGTCCCATCGCCAGGCAGGGCGTCAAGTGCCGCCTGCGCCCCGGCCGATCTGCAAGCTTCCGGCGTTCGTCGTTTCGTACACGTTCAAACGGTGCGGGGCACACCTTCGGGAATCTGTTCGGTTTCGGAGACGCCCGGGCGGGTGAGGCAGAATAGGTAATCTGTTTTTTGAAAGTGAATTTACATAAATTTTATCGACCAGACCGTGGGCTCGTAATATCTGCTGCAATCAGTGCGACGAAAGCCTTCGCCAGGTCACTGCCATCGTCGGCTGCGCGGATATGGGTGAGTGGTAGTTGCGGGAGGTCGTAGTGCGATGGTGCCTCGACCAGATCGCGATCCGCGAGCGACAGCGGCAGCGCCGCGACGGCAAGATCGGCCCGCAGAGCCGCAACCTGTCCCATCGACGTGTCGCTCGAATAGGCAATCCGGTAGGCCCGGCCGGCCGCCTGTAACGCATTCAGGGCCGCTTCGCGCCAGGCGCATCCGACGTCCGCCACGGCAAGGGGGAGCGGGGCCTGCTGAACGGCGCGCCCGCCATCCAGAACGAGCCATTTCAACGGCTCGGAGAAAAGGTCGGTGGTCCGAATGGTGGATGCCCCCACATCGTTGAACAGGGCCAGATTGACGGAGCCGTCCGCGATCCCCTTCTGCACGGCTTCGCTTGTCCCGAGCCGGACATCGACGTGAACGCCTGGATGAACCTCGGCCAGACGCCGCAACAGGCCCGGCACAAGGGATACGCCAAGATCGTGCGGTGCGGACAGGCACAGACGGCCCGCGAGCGGAGATCCCTGAAAGAGGGCAAGGGTTTCGTCATTCAGTCCCAAAAGGCGGCGGGCCTGTCCAAGCAGGGTCCCGCCATGATCCGTCAGCGTGACGTGGCGTGCATCCCGGTCCAGCAGACGAGCGCCCAGGAGGTCCTCGAGCTTGCCGATCTGCAGACTGACGGCCGAGGGCGATTTGCGCACCCGCAGTGCCGCGCGCCGGAACGACCCGGTTTCGCAGATCGCGACGAAGCTGCGCAACGCATCCAGATTGAGGGTCCGGTTCGCCGGATCGCGCCCCTCCACGATATTTGGCGTTTCGTTTTTCTGCACCATAGAATTAATTCATATCGTTTTTCTCAACAAAGCTCAAAGCCTATTCTCCGGCTCGCAAGCAGGGAGATGGCATGTCGATCGTTTCGCGGAACACGCCGTCGGGCCTCGGATGGGCCATCGTGGCGATCACGGTCTGGTCGGGGTCTCTGGTGATGCTGCGGCTTGGTGTGACGACAAGCCTGAACGCATACGACCTGACCGCGTTGCGGTTCGGCGTGGCCGCTCTGATTCTGGCCCCCGTGGCGATGCGGCGCGGCACCGGGACCGACCGGCTGGGGCTTGTGGGCCCGATTGCGATGGTGGTCGCGTTCGGGGCGCCCTATGTGCTGCTGATGGCCCTTGCCATGAAAACGTCGCCCGCCGCGGCGGCGGGAGCGCTCAATCCGGGGGTGATGGCCATCGTCTCTGTAATCCTGGGCCGGATGGTCCTTGGCGACAGGATCGGGGGCGTGCGTTTTGCCGGACTGGCCGTGACGGCAACGGGGATCGCCCTGTTCACCCGGGCTGGCGGCGCCGTCACGACCGGTCATCTGATCCTGGTCGGGACGGGAATCATGTGGGCGGGCTACGCCCTGATCGTCCGTCGCGCCGCCGTGCCGGCGCTGAATGCGGCGGCAATCGTTGCGGTCGGATCGGCGGTTTTCTACCTGCCCGTCTATGTCGCGGCCCTGCCCAAGCAGATTCTCGCAGCCCCGTTGGCGGACATATTGGTGCAAGCCGGATTTCAGGGCGTTCTTGTCAGTGTCGTCGCCATCTATGCCTTCAACCGTTCCGCCGAACTGCTGGGGCCCGTGGCCGGTGCGACCCTGCCCGCTCTCATACCCGTGGCAACGCTCGGCCTCGGTATCGCTGTTCTCGGCGAAACCGCCGGGGTGGGCGAGGTCGTGGCGGCGCTGCTGGTCACCATGGGGCTGGTTCTGATTCTTGCCGGGACTCCTGCACTGCGCGCGATCTCGACCCATGTCTTGCGAGGCTTGGGCAGAGCGGGGCAGTCCCTGGGGAGGTAAAGCGGGCATTCTGGCCCCTGACCCGATCCCCCCGATCCTCGCCGAGAGGACCGGTCTGGAGGCCGGGGGGGGCAGGATCGGCTGGCCTTCCGCAAGCGGTCGGGCGACAGCACAATGCGGGGTATCGCAGGTGCGCACGAAGGCGGCTGTCGCCCGTTGTGTTTGGTCTCAGTTGTTCACCACTTCGATCTCGCCGGCACGCCAGCTCTTGTCGAAGAACGACGGAAGCGGGCTGTAGAGGCGCAGGATGATGAACCAGCCCTTCTCAGGATCGGTCTTGACCGGCTCCCTTGAAACGCCCTCGGTTTGAGGGTGGCCCGTTCTCCACTTGAGGAGACAGGACGATGAAGAAAAGCCGTTTCAGCCAGGCGCAGATGGTAGGCATCCCGAAGGAGCACGGGGCAGGCGTGCCGGCGCAGGATCTGTGCGGCAAGCGCGGCATCGGCGATGCGGGTTCTACAAATTGGCGAGCGAGGGCCGGCGGCATGGCGGTCGCCGATCCCAGGCCGCTGAAGGCGCCCGGGGCCGGGAGCGCGAAGCCGAAGAAGATGCCGGTGACCTGCTGCAGGCTCACACCCGGCCCGTCAACTCCTGGCGCACAAGCGCTGCGCCTTGGCTGAGCGCCGACAGTTTTCCGAAGGCGACATCCCGCTCCAGATACTTCATCCCGCAATCGGGCGCGGGCATGATCCGCTCGGGAGGGAGGTATTCCAGAGCCTGTCGAATTCTGTCCGCTACCTGATCCGGCGTTTCCACGTCATGCGTGCCGAGATCGAGCACGCCCAGGATCACAACCTTGTCGTCTGAAATGTCCTTGAGAATCCCCAGATCGAGCTTCGGCTGCGCCGCTTCGATGGAGATGAAGTCCGCGCTGGTGTCATTGAGCTGGGGCAGGAACGAGTAGCCGCGCGCCGTCTTGTCCTTGACCAGGGCGGCGTAGCCGAAACACATATGGAGCGCCGTGGAGCCCTTCACGCCGTCAAGGGCGCGGTTGATCGCCCGCACCGCATAGCGCTCGGCTGCCTCGGGCATCGCCTGCATCCAGGGCTCGTCGAGCTGGACGATATCGGCGCCGGCGGCCACCAGATCGTGCAGTTCCTCGTTGACCGCGGCGGCGAGATCCAGCGCCATCTCCTCGTCGTCGCTGTAGAATTCGTTGCTGGCCTGCTGCGCCATCGTGAAGGGGCCGGGCAGGGTGATCTTGATCTTCCGGTCGGTGTTCCGGCGCAGGAACTCGACCGCCTCGACTTCCACGGGCTCCCGCCGGCGGAGCTTTCCCACGACGCGCGGCACGCGCGTCGGCTTGCCCGCCCGGCCGACGATCGTCGCAGGGTTTTCCTGGTCGATGCCGTCGAGAGCGGTGGCGAAACGGTTGGAGTAGCTCTCCCTGCGGATCTCGCCGTCCGTGATGATGTCGATCCCCGCGCGCTCCATGTCCCGGATGGCGAGGATCGTCGCATCGTCCTGCGCCTCGTGGAGGAACGGCTCGGGAATGCGCCAGACATCCTTCATGCGCACGCGGGGGACCGTCGAGCCCAGCTTCTCCCGGTCGATCAGCCAGTGCGGCTGGGCGTAGCTGCCGACGACGGTGGTGGGAAGCACGGAATTGAACGTCATGCGATACCTATCCCTGTTGTTCTGCCGGTGCCTTCGCGGCCCGTCAGTCTCCTTGGTGTCCGGATGGCGACGAGCCTCATCGGACTGCGTTCGCAGGCTCCAGTCGGGACAAGCCCTCGCGGGGGCAGCCCCGGTCGATCGGCACGCACGCCGCGGGGAAGTCCTGCACGATCTCTATCGCCCGGCGCCCGAGCTCGTCGCAGAACCGCGCCAGAAGATCCGTCATCTGGGCGATATGCTCGTCATGGAGAACGAGAACCGTCCACGGATCCTTGTCCAGGTCGGCCAGCGCGCGGTCGAACCAGGCCTCGTGCGGCTCCTTCCAGTCGCTCGGCACGCTGTTCCAGGTCACGAGCGTGAAGCGATGCTCCTTCAGATAGTCGATGGCCGCGCCGCTGAGCACATGGGGGCCGAGCTCCCCGCCGCCATTGGGGCGGAAGAGCCTGGCGGGATGCGCGAGGGCGCCCAACTGGCGCTGGGTGTCGCCGATTTCATGGCGGACCCGTTCCGGGCTTCCGTCCACCCCCAGCGGGGTGGCATGGCTGAATGTGTGATTGCCGATCCAGTGGCCCTCCGCCTTGGCGCGGTCCGCCAGCCGCTGCCGTTCCGGATCGGCCAGAAGGCGCCCGATAACGAAGAAGGTGGCCTTGATCCGGCGCTCGGCAAGAAAGTCGAGGAGCCTGTCGGTTGCTCCGGGACAGGGGCCGTTGTCGAAGGTGAAGGTCAGTCGTTTCATAGGCCGGGTCTCATTCTGCCGATCTTCTGGCCCGATCCGGTGCAGGGCACGCATTGACGCGGGGCGTCAGGACCCGGAGCCGGAAGACTCCGCGCCCCGGGGCGCCGGCGGCGTATCCCGCGTTGCGGCGGCACCAGGGGCAGGGGACAGGGTCTCGAGCGCTTCGCGGAGAAGCTTTCCGGTCGTCCTGTAATGGGTCTCCAGAAGCTGCACCGCCAGATCCGTATCGCGCGCCAGAACGGCCTCCGCGATCCGGTCATGCTCCTTGTAGACGGTGGGCCGGGCGCCGCCCTTGAGCCGGGCGATATGCCGATAGCGGCTGTTCTCGTCATAGAGCTGGTTGGACAGGCGCAGAAGCGTCCGGGACCCGCAGGCCGAGATCAGGGCCATGTGAAAGCTCTTGTGGTAATCCTCCCACTCGGTTTCGTCCCCATTGGCCTCCCAGGACGCCCGGCCAAGCAGCCGGTGGCGGGCGAGAACGACCTCTTCCTCCCAGCCCTGTCCGCCCCGCTCTATGGCGAGCCGAAGTGCGCGCCCCTCGATGAAACAGCGGATCGCCAGCAATTCCTCGAATTCGGAGGTGCTTATATCCGCGACACGGAAACCGCGCTGGTGCTCGCGCGCGACGAGCCCGTCGGCCGTCAGCAGGCTCAACGCCTCGCGAATGGGCGTCGCCCCGCTCGCATATTGCTCGCGAAGCGCCTCGATCTTCAGCTTCGCTCCGGGGGCGTGCCGGCCGCGGATGATGTCGTGCCGGATCCTGTCGAAGATGTCCGACGTTCTGGATCGGGCCGCCGCTCCGGCGTCGTCCTGTCTGCTCATTCCGCTCCCTCTCGACCCGGCCGGGTCCGTCTCAGGCCACGGCCTGCGCTGCCGGGGCTTCGGCCGCAACGGGATTGGTCAGGGCGCCGATCCCGTCGATCTCGACGGTAACCTCGTCGCCCGGACGCATCCACACCGGCGGCGTGCGGGCATGGCCGACACCTTCCGGCGTTCCGGTTGCGATCAGATCGCCGGGCTCCAGCGTCATTATCTCCGACAGGATAGCAATCGTGCGTGCGACGGGGAAAATCATACGATCGGTGGTGGAGTCCTGCATGGTCTGGCCATTCAGGCGCGTTCTGATGCCAAGCCCGCTTGCGCCGGGCGGCACCGCGTCCGCCGTGACGATCCATGGCCCCAGCGCGCCTGTCGCGTCGAAATTCTTGCCGGCGGTCCATTGGGCCGTCCGGCGTTGGTAATCCCGGATACTGCCGTCATTGAACGCCGTGTAGCCGAACACGACGTCGAGAGCGGCGTCTTCGGAGACATGACGGCACCGCTTGCCAATGACGATCACGAGTTCCGCTTCGTAATCCAGGCGTTCCGAACAGGACGGCACGAGCATCGGCTGTCCCGGACCGATCAGCGAGCTCGGGGCGCGAAGGAACAATGCGGGATACTCCGGAAGCGCGAAGCCGCCTTCCTTCGCGTGATCGGCGTAGTTGAGCCCGAGGCAGATGAACTTGCTTGCATCCGCAATCGGAGGCGCGAGCCGGCATTGCGAGAGCGGCAGGCGCGGCGCCGCGGCCTCCGCAAGGCGCACCCTGAGCCCGCTTTCGAACTCGCGTCCGGCGCGGATGAGGTCCTTCATGCTCGCGGGGGCATCGGGAACCGCCGCGCCGATATCGATCACCTCATCGTCCACGACCGCGCCAAGCCGCAGCCCGTCATCCGCTTCAAAAGAGAGGTAGCGCATCTCGATCTCCATCATATGCCTGTCAACGAAATATCGATATTATTATCCAATGTCAAATATGATATGGAATATCGATATTTCGTTGACGGCAGGCCGGACCCACTTCTATGCTCGCAAGAGACGTTGCCCCGTTCGGGGGGTGAAAGGCGTCACAAGCGAGCCCAATGAATTTTCCGGTTCCGGGGAGGAACTATGTTCAAGACAGCATCCACACTCTCGGCCGCGGTTCTTGCGGTCAGCCTGGCATTGGCGGGAAACGCCACCGCGCAGGACTATCCAGACAAGCCGATAAAGATCATCGTGCCGTTCGCCGCCGGAACCACGACCGACATGTTCACGCGCATTCTCGGCGAGGGGATGTCGGAGGAGCTGGGCCAGACCGTGGTGGTGGAGAACCGGCCGGGCGCTGGCGGAAGCATCGGAACGCACGAGGTCGTCCAGGCCGAGCCCGATGGCTACACCCTGTCGATGGGCACCGTCGGCACGCTGGCCATCAACAAATCCATCTTTCCCGATCTGCCCTATGATCCGGAAAAGGACGTCACGCCGATCGCGTTTGCCGGCTACACGCCGACCTTGCTGGTCGTGCGGGGGGATTCGGACTTCAAGACCCTGGAAGATCTCGTGGAGCGCTCCAAGGCCGAGGGCGGCGATGGCGTCACCTTCGCTTCGGCCGGAAACGGCACATCCGGCCATCTCGCGGGCGAGCTCGTGAAGGTTCGCAGCGGCGGCAACATGATTCACGTGCCGTACCGCTCCGCCGTGGACGGTGTGGCGTCGGTCATATCCGGCGAAGTCGATTTCATGTTCTATCACCCGATTTCCGCAAAGCCGTATATCGAGAGCGGCGAGCTTCGCGCCCTCGGCGTGAGCGGCGTCAAGCGCTCGTCGGTCGTGCCCGATGCCCTGCCGATCGACGACAGCTATCCCGACTTCGATCTCATCGCCTGGTTTCTTCTTGCAGGCCCGGCCGGCATGCCGGAGGACGTGACCGAGAAACTCCACCATGCCGTCGGCGTGGCGCTCAAGACGGAGGCCACAAGGAAGGTGTTGGAGCGCAGCGGGATCGAGCAGGGCACGATCTCCCTGTCGGAGCTGCCGCCGTTCATTTCCGGCGAGGTCGAGAAATGGGGAGAGATTGCCGAAGCAGCGAGCGCTCAGGCCAACTGAGCCCGAGATCGGGGGAAGCCGGCAGTCTCTGGCAGGCCCGGCTTCCCGCACCCTCCCGACCGTTCAGTCGTTCGTGACCCAGATGCACCGCGCACCGCAACACCGATCTTGGGCTCACACCCTGTTCTGCCTCTGCATCGCTGTTTTCGGAGCGTTCGTGGCATATGAGGGGGCGCAGCTGTCCATTGGCACCCTGACCCGGATCGGGCCGGGCTTTTTCCCAACGGCTCTCGGGCTGCTTATCCTTCTCCTCGGTCTGGCAACGGCCTTCGAGACGGAAGACGTCGTTTTCGCGCGCAACAGTGTCCGCGCGCTGTTGTGCATTTCACTGGCGATCCTGACATTCGCCGTCACCGTCGAGCGGCTGGGGCTCATCGTTGCGACGGCCGGGGTCGTCCTGCTGACCTCCCTGGCACATGGACGGCCAAGTATCCGGACGGTTTCGGCGGTAACCGCCTTCCTCTCCGTCTTGGGCATTCTGCTCTTCATCACCATGCTCCGGATCCCCTTGAACCCGGTTTTCTGATCCGGACATTTGCGGCACGAGAATGGGCTTGCTCGAAAACATCGCTCTGGGAATCGAGACGGCGTTCACGGTCGATGCGCTGTTGTTCTGCTTCATCGGGGTGTCCGTCGGGACATTTGTGGGCGCGCTGCCGGGCATCGGACCGCTGGTCTCGGTGTCCGTCGTTCTTCCGCTGACTTTCGGGCTCGATCCCACGGTCGCGCTCATCATGCTGGCGGGAATCTTCTACGGCGCCCAATATGGCGGCTCCATAACGTCGATATTGTTGAATCTGCCCGGAACCGCGTCGACCGCCGTGACGGCGCTGGACGGCTATCCGATGACCAAGGCCGGCCGTCCGGGCTTGGCCCTGTTCATCAACGCCGTGGCCTCGTTCATCGGCGGTTCGCTGGCAATCCTGCTGATGATGGGGTTCGCTCCGACCCTGTCGCGCATCGCGTTGAGCTTCCATTCCACCGAGTATTTCGCCGTGATGGTCCTGGGATTGATCGCGGCATCGACCCTGTCGGGCGGGTCGACATTGAAGTCCCTGGTCATGGTGACATTCGGCCTGATCCTCGGCCTGGCCGGCATGGATCTCAATTCCGGCGCCATGCGCTACACATTCGGGATCATGGAGCTCACCGACGGCGTCAGCCTGATCGCTGTCGCGATGGGGCTGTTCGGCGTCGCGGAGATCATCAACAAGATGTCCGTCCCGGCGGTTCCCGGCGCGACGGACCGTGTTCGGCGCATTCCGCTGCGGTCGATGCTTCCCAGCCGAAAGGAGCTGTCTTCGCTGTGGGCGCCCATTCTACGCGGCTCGGCCATTGGCGGGCTCATCGGAGCGCTCCCGGGCGCAGGGCCCAGCATCGCCTCCTTCATGGCCTATGCGTGCGAGAAACGGGTCAGCGCGACCCCGGAACGGTTCGGCAAGGGGGCGATCGAAGGGGTGGCGGCTCCGGAAGCCGCCAACAATGCGTCCGTTCAATCAGCCTTCATTCCGACCCTCAGCCTCGGCATTCCAGGCGACGTCGTGATGGCGGTGCTGCTCGGGGCGATGATGATGCATGGCGTCGTTCCCGGACCGCAGTTCATTCCGAACGAACCGGCCATGTTCTGGGGGCTGATCGTCAGCTTCTGGATCGGCAATGTGATGCTGCTGATCCTGAACCTTCCGCTGATCGGGATCTGGACGCGGATTGTCGCGATACCGTCGCGTGTCCTGATGCCGACCATCATGTTCTTCATATGCATGGGGTCGTACAGCATCAGCAACAATGTATTCGATGTCTATGTGACCTTGATATTCGGCGTGATCGGATATCTGTTCATGGTGTTCAGATTTCCTCCCGCGCCGGTGCTCCTGGGGTTCATTCTCGGTCCGCTGATGGAGGAAAACCTGCGCAGGTCCCTGGTCGTCGCGCGTGGCGATCCGCTCGTGTTTCTCGACCGCCCGATCAGCCTGGCGCTTCTTTCCGTTTCCGCGCTGCTCATTCTGGTTCCGCTTGTTAAATCGATTCGGAACATCCTTGCCGGTTTCAGAGGCTCTGCGTGATCGACGGCATCGGGGTCTATGGCATGGCGGTCGCTCTTATGGCGGGCGCGTCATGTATCCGGGCAGCGTGGCCGCCAAGGCCTTCATCCTCGAGGGCCTGGAGTCGGGCGCTCTCAGGCCCGTCATCGCCCGGACCTTTGCCTTCGACCGGATCGTCGAGGCGCACCGCTTCCTGGAGTCGAACGCGCAGCTCGGCAAGGTGGTCGTGACCGTTTGAGCGATATCGGCCTTCTGTCCGGCGAGCCATCCGGGGAGAGCCGGGAACAACGGTCACGCCGCCGATCCGGATTTCCTGCGCCTGTTGGCCTTGAAGCGCGCTTTCTTCTGACGGTTCCCGCATGTGTTCATGTCGCACCATTTGCGGGTGCGGCTTTGGCTGGTGTCGAAGAAGGCGGCCCGGCAGGTTGGCGACGCGCACAGGGCCAGCCGTCCGTCCCGTTCGCCCGAGACGATGTCGATGGCGTCGGCGGCGATCACGCCCAGGGCATCTTCCACGCGGGACGCGGAACCGAGCCGCCATTGCCGCTTGCCCTCGGGCGTCAGGATGGCCGCCGCCCGGCCCTGAATGCTGCACTCATTGATGATCCGGACGGCAGACGCCGGGAGAGCCTCCCGCATCGCGGCCGCTGTCGCGGCGGCGTGAATCGATTCCCTCAGGTCCCAGGCGCGTTCGAGCTGGGCGGGCGTGCAGGACTCCACGGCGAGGCCGTTCACCGCCAGCCAGTCGATGAGCCGGTTCGGCGTGGGAATGCGTTCCACAGCGTCGCCGCGGCGTTCCGTCAGGGTCGCCGTGAAACTGGTCGCCAGCACACTGCCGAGACGGAAGTCGGGGAACCGGTCTTTCATGGAACCACCTTAGCAGGTTGCCCGTCGACATCAAGATATGTTAGAACCGTCTTAGCCGGTTCACAAGGATCCGGACCGATTTCACGACGATCGGGAGGTCTCATGCCCATATCCCGGTTCGTCACCGATGCAGCGGCCGCCGCCGATTGTGGCGTTGTCATTGCGTCAGCCCACTCAGGCGGAGGCATCTCATGACCCATCCGACCAGCGACGTGCAGGCCTTCGAAGCCCACGCATCCGACGCCGATCTCGACGATCTTCGCGCACGTCTGGCCATGGCGCGGCTGCCGGAGGCCGAGACGGTCCGGCGCGCCGCGCCCGACCCGCACCGATGGGACCAGGGCGTTCCCCTCGCCGACCTCGTCGATGTCGTGGATTACTGGCGCACCGGCTATGACTGGCGCTCCTTCGAGGCGCGCCTCAACCGGATCGGCCAGTTCCGCACGACCATCGACGGTCTGGGGATCCACTTCCTGCACTGGCGGTCCGCCCGCGCGGACGCCACGCCCCTGATCCTGACGCATGGCTGGCCGGGCAGCATCGCCGAGTTCGCCCATGTCGTCGACGAGCTGGCGAATCCGCAGGATCCGGACGCGCCGGCCTTCCACGTCGTGGCCCCGTCGCTGCCGGGCTTCGGCTACAGCGACAAGCCGGCCACTACCGGATGGGGGATCGGACGGATCGCGGCCGCATGGGCGGAGCTGATGGAACGGCTCGGCTACCGCAAATTCGCAGCCCATGGCGGCGACTGGGGCGGCGTGATCACCACGGTTCTCGCCGGCCGGTATCCGGATCGCGTTGTCGGCATCCACACCGTGCTCGCGCAGGCGCCGCCGGACATGACAATGGACGGGCTGACAGCGACGGAGCGCAAATGGGCCGAGGAGACCCGCGATTTCTGGGGCGGCCCCCGCGCGGCCTACGCGAAGCAGCAGGCGACCCGTCCGCAGACCATCGGCTACGCGCTCGTCGACTCGCCCGTCGGGCTGCTTGCCTGGATCCTCGACAAGTTCGCCGAGTGGACGGATACCGAGGACAGCCCGTTCGAGACGATCTCCAGGGATCGCCTTCTCGACGACGTCACGCTGTACTGGCTGACGCGGACCGGCGCGTCGGCGGCCCGCATCTACTACGAGAGCCACGGCGGCGTGAACGCCCTCGACCCCGACCTTCGGGTCGATGTCCCCTCGGCAATCAGTATCTATCCCCGCGACATCGAGAAGTGTCCGCGCCCCTGGGCACAGGAGCGGTACCGGCGGATCGTGCGATGGACGACGCCCGAAACCGGGGGGCATTTCCCCTCGCTGGAGGTTCCGGAGTTTTTCGTCAAGGATCTGCAACAGGGCCTCGCGGCCGTTCTGGACGCCAATCGATGACGGAGGCCGGACAGGGCGCGGCGAGGATGGCGCGGCGCCTGCCGAGGTCTCTCGGATGGCGGGCCCCGGCGCCTATCCGCCAACGCCTCTGACGGCACCCTCAACCGCGAAGGGCCACATTGGACGGGCTCATCCCGGCCTGGGCCGTGGCGGTCTCGCCCTGGAGGGTGCGGACGAGGTCCGGGATCGAGGCGTGGGCCCGCGCCACGGACTGCTCGTGGCGCGCATCGGCGAATTCCTGGTACTCCATGGCGATGTGACGGTACACCGCGACGCCGAGATAGTGCCGGATTGCCCGGATATGCGTGTCGAGATGGTTCATCTCCTCGCGGATGCCGCCTTCGGCGAAACCGAACTCGCCGGCGGAGGTCAGCAGGACCAGCGTCTTGCCGGACAGGATCGGGCGGAGCGGGAAGTCGCCGCGCGCCAGGTCGAAGGAGAAGGTCCGGTTGACCCGGATCACCTGGTCGACCCACCCCTTGAGAGCCGTCGGCATGCCGTAATTGTACATGGGCGTGGCGAGGACGAGGATATCCGCCTGCTCCAGCTCGTCGATCAGTTCGTCCGACAGCGCCAGCGCGTCGCGTTGCGCCTCGTCGCGCTCCGCCGGATCCGTGAACGCCGCCGCGATCCAGTCCTGCGTCGTCGCGGGCGGCGGATTGGCACCGACATCGCGCCGGATGACCGGGTCCGACGGGCGATGGCGCCGCCATTCCGCGACGAAGGCGGCGCTCAGCCGGCGGGTGAGGGAGCGCTCCGTGCGGGCGCTGGCGTCGATATGCAGCAGGGTCGTCATGTGCTTGCCTTTCCTCCGAAACAGTCGTTGGCGGACTCTCCCGGAAGACGGCACGGCTCGACAAACGAGGTTTCCTCGGGTGACGGATGAGGTGGTTTCAGCCGTCTCCCGGACCTCGCCGATGCTCGAGGAGGCGGCCGATCTCCGTCTCGCGGAACCGGTCGGCCTCCTCCAGCAGCCATTCGCGAAACGCCGCATGTCTGGGGAGCTCGGCGCGATGCGCCGGACAGACCAGGACGTAGCTCTTGCTCTTCAGCGAGATGTCGCCGAGCGGGACCAGCCGTCCGGCCTCGATATCGCCGGCGGCGGCGATCAGCCCGGCAAGCGCTATTCCGTGGCCGTCGATGGCCGCCTGAACGCACATATGCTCGTCGCTGTAGACGGCGCTTGCGGGAATGTCCCCGTCGGTTGCGATGCCGGCCGCCTCGAACCATGTCCGCCAGCCGGGGTCGCGCCCGGACCGGCCGTCCCATTCGTAATGGATGAGCGGGCTGGCGGCGATCTCCGCCGGCGTCGGCTCTCCGCCGCGCATGACGGGGAAGGTGGGCGCGCAGACCGGGGCGGCGCGGTCGGTCAGCACCCAGGCGACGAAGAGGTCGCCCTTTTCGCCCTTTTCGCCCGGCAGGTCGCCATGGCCGTACCGGATCGCGAGGTCGACATTGTGCCGGCCGAAGTCGAGCGGCTGGTCGGTCGCCAGCACGCGCACCGTGATGTCGGGGTGGCGTTCGGCGAAGCGGTGAAGACGCGGCGTCAGCCACTTGGTGGCGAACGACATCGTCGTGGTGACGACGAGCTCGCCCGCCTCCGCCGTCTGGCCGAGGGCGTCGGAGGCCGCCTCCAGCCGGGCGAACCCCTCGCGGACAGACGGCGCGTAGGCCTCGCCCGCCGCCGTCAGCCGTATCGCCCGCGTCAGGCGGTGGAACAGCCTGTGGCCCAGATGCTCCTCCAGCGTGCGGATCCGGTGGCTGATCGCCGTCGGGGTGACGTTCAGCTCCTCCGCCGCGCGCTTGAAGCTCAGATGGCGCGCGGCCGCGTCGAACGCCTGAAGGCTCTTGAGAGGGGGAAGTCTGGTCATCGTGAGCCCAGTCTAGGGTGAGAGCCGGATGGCTTCCATATCGGCTTTTGCGTTGCGGGGCGAGGCGCACATGGCAATGAGCACGCACGGGATCCGGCCGCACGGGCCGCCTGGCTGCGAATGGGCGGAGCTTTCGACCGTCGACGTCCGGCCCGTGCCCTGTGACGGGCAGGTCCGTTCGTATACCCATAAGGTGAACCGATTTCGTGCTCGCGTCCCGGCCCTGCAGGCTGGTCTTCCTCCGGTTCGATGCTGCAGGAGAGAGGTCAGCCATGTCGAACGAGTTCCCATCCACATTCAGGGTTGGCCGGGTCTTGCCGCCGGCCAACGAGCCACCCCACCCGCCGAACCGGGGGGCGCCGCCCGCATCGCATGCGCCGGGGAGAGCCGGGCGCTCGGCAGGGGGCGCCGCCGAGCGCCGCGTGTTCGGGGAGAACAGCCCCGGGCCCTCGCACAGGATGGGCGCGCCCTCCGAGATGCAGGACGTGCGTCGGGAGTTGGAGCGGTGTCGGGTCACCCTCGATCCGGCCAAGCAGGGCAGTCTCGAAGGCTCCGGGCTCGTCGACTATCGCGGCGGCAAGGTCGCTCGGGTGGACTGCGGGGAGGGGGCCCATGTCAACTGCTACGTCAGACCGCGCTTTCGCTCCGCCGCGCGCGAGGTCTACGAGCTCGTGGAGCGCAAGGGGTTTACGTTCGCCCCCCTGTCGCGGCCGCTACTGGTGGAGCGCCGCGAGGGGCAGCTCGACTGGACGGTCGTGCCGGGGCGGCCCGACGCGTCGCCGGAGCACGAAATGCCCGAGCGCTGGAGATCGAAGACGGAGGGCGACAACTTCATCGATTGGAAGACCGTCAATGACAGTCCTGCCGATGCCCTGGCGGTGATCGAGGGCGCCAAGGCAAAGAGGGATTACGACAGAGAGCCCGTCAAGTTCAAGATGGTCAGCGATCCGAACGATCCGGGTAATCAGATCAGCGTCTGGACCTATACCGGCAACAGGGTCAAGCTGTCGGACGGCACGGAAACGCCGGCCCATCAGGTGACGTTCTTTGACAAGGACATGGGTATCGCCGGGCCGCGGCTGACCTTTCTGGGGAAGACGGCGGCGCAGAGGCCCGCCGACAGTGCGGTCGACCGGACGATGCGGCTGATTTCGGAGCAGGATATCGTGCTGTTCGCGGAGCTGCGGCGGGATGATGAGATCGCGGATACGGGCACCGTCTGGCCGGCGCCCGGAGAAACCGTGTCCTCGCAGGCGGGGTCCATCCGTGCCGGCGGGGAGGGCACCGCCGGGCAGCACCGCTACAGGGACTTCACCTTCACCCCGCATGACGACCCCGGCAAGGCCCGGTCCCTGCGCGTCCTGTCCATTCCCGTGGAGGACGGTCAGGCCCTCTCCGCCAATGAGCTGGAGGACATCGTGCCCACCATCGACGCGCAGCTCTCGCAGATGAGGGAAAGCCGGCCCGGCGGGCGGCTCTATATGTCGTGCGCGCACGGGCACGGGCGGACGGGCACGGTGTATCAGGCCATGGCCGGCCGTCTCGCCCATGACCAGGGGCGGCTGAACGACTACACGCTGCAGTCGGTATACACCAATATCGCCTATCAGGGACTGCGGGAGCGCGGGCACAAGTTCATCGAGGAGCCCGAACAGCGCCGCGCTGTCTACGACTACATGGTCCGCCTTGTCGATGCGGAGCGGGCCGGGGCCGATCCCGAGGCCGGTCCCGCCTGAGGGACGGGGGCCGCGCCCCTCATTCGCCCGCCGTCGGCGCGCCGGTCTCGGGGAAGTGGCAGGCGGCACGATGGCCGTTCCCGTGATCGGCGAGCGGGGGATCTTCCTGCGCGCAGATCGCTTGCGCCTTCCAGCATCGCGTGCGGAAGCGGCAGCCCGACGGCGGGGCCATCGGGCTCGGCAGGTCGCCCTTGAGCACGATGTGCCGGCGCGCGCGCTCGCGCGGCGGGTCGGGAAGCGGGGCCGCCGACAGGAGGGCCTGCGTATAGGGATGCCGCGGCGCGGTGTAGAGCGAGGCGACGTCGGCGACCTCCACGATCCTGCCGAGATACATCACGCCCACGCGGTCGCAGAGATGGCGCACCACCGACAGGTCGTGGGCGATGAACAGATAGGTCAGCCCCAGCCGCTCCTTCAGCTCGTCGAGCAGGTTCAGCACGCCCGCCTGGATCGACACGTCGAGGGCGGAGACGGGCTCGTCGAGCACAACGATCTCCGGATCGAGCGCGAGCGCACGGGCGATGCCGACGCGCTGGCGCTGGCCGCCGGACATCTCGTGGGGGTAGCGTGCGCCATGCTCGGGGTCGAGGCTGACGAGCCGCAGGAGCTCCGCCACCCGCGCGCGGCGCTCGGGTGCGGGCATGCCGGCCAGGATGAGCGGCTCGCTCAATATGCGGCCGATGCGCATGCGCGGGTGAAGCGAGGCGTAGGGATCCTGGAAGACGATCTGCAGCTTGCGCCGCAGCGCCCTGAGCTCCGCCCCCGAGATCGCGGAGATGTCGCGGCCGCCGAAGCGGATCTCGCCGGCCTCCGGCTGGACGAGGCGCAGGATGCACCGGCCGAGCGTGGACTTGCCGCAGCCCGACTCCCCGACGAGGCCGAAGGTCTCGCCCCGGGCCATGTCGAAGGACACGCCGTCGACGGCGCGCAGGAGGGCGAGCGGCTTGTTGGTCAGGAGTCTGCGGCCCACCGGGAACTCCTTGACGAGCCCCTGCACGGAGAGAATGGGGGAGGGCGCGGTCATCGCGGCGTCTCCTCAGCATGGGGATGGGCGTGGGCCCGCGATGCGTCGGCGAAATGGCAGGCCGCGAGCGAGTGTCCCGCCGGCTCGAGGGCCGGCCGGACCTCGCGGCACTGCCGGGCGGCCATCGGGCAGCGCGGCGCGAAGGCGCAGCCCGGCGGCCGGGAGAGCAGCGATGGCGGCGTGCCCTCGATGCCGGTCAGGCGATTCTCCGTCCGGTCGAGCCGGGGCACCGCGGCGATGAGGCCGCGCGTATAGGGATGGCGCGGATCGGCGAACAGCGTGTCGACGGGCGCCTGTTCCACGATCCGGCCGGCATACATGACCGCGACGCGGTCGGCCATGCCGGCCGCCACGCCGAGATCGTGGGTGACGAGGGCGAGCCCGATGCCGAGCCGCGTCTGCAGGTCGCGCAGCACATCGAGGATCTGCGCCTGCACGGTGACGTCGAGCGCGGTCGTCGGCTCGTCGGCGATCAGCAGTTCCGGGTCGTTGGCGAGCGCCATGGCGATCATGGCGCGCTGGCGCATGCCGCCGGACAGCTCGTGCGGATAGGCGCCGGCGCGGGCGCCGGCCTCCGGGATCGAGACCAGCTCCAGAAGCTCCACGATCCGGTCCTTCAGCCGGGCGTTCGGCAGGGACCTGTCGTGCAGGCGGATCATCTCCGCGATCTGGTCGCCGATCGTCACCACCGGGTTGAAGGCGGTCAGCGGATCCTGGAACAC
>ENA-ORCW01000371-ORCW01000371.1-marine-metagenome-genome-assembly--contig:-NODE-371-length-32016-cov-3.888224_pt1 | contig 32016 bp, 26 predicted proteins | sample MGYA00237784_ERZ508517 | MGnify/ENA primary metagenome ERZ508517 (study PRJEB26187, sample SAMN06268979) | marine metagenome | isolation source: Tt ae E1 feedstock associated aerobic enrichment on... | reverse complement strand
CTGCTGATCGTGCGCGATGCGATTGCCCGGACTGTACAGCCGACCCAGCCCGGCGGTGGATCGGTGACCTTCGTTTCGCCCTGGACTCATGATTATTCGGCATCCCTGTCGGCGCGCGAGGAAGCAGGGACTCCCAACGTGGTTGGTGATATCCGTTCCGCCCTCGTCCTTCTCGTCAAGGAGGCCCTGGGGCAGGACTTCATCGACCGCCGGCATGAAGAATTGTGCAAGCATGCGCTTGCGGTGTGGTCGACGAACCCTTGCCTAGAGTTGCTCGGCAACCCAACCGCACCGCGTCTCCCGATCTTCTCCTTTCGCATCCTCTGCCCCGACGGCGAAACGATGCATCATCAGCTCTTCACTCGCATGCTGAGCGACCTTCACGGCATACAGGCGCGCGGCGGCTGCGCCTGTGCCGGCCCCTATGCGCATCAACTCCTGGGTATCGACGAACCGCACTCGAACGCGCTTTTGCAAAGCATTCGCGACGGACGTGAGATGGAAAAACCGGGCTGGGTGCGGCTCAATCTGAGCTACCTCATGACGGACGAAAAAGCGGACCTCGTTATCGAAACTGTCGACCGGCTGGCGCGCGAGGCTCGGCACCATGCCGATGCATACGATTTCGACCCGAGCACCGCACGTTTCCGCCACAAGGGTATGGCTTTGGCAAGCTAAGGTCGCGACGCATCCATCAGGCGGTCTTCAGAACATCTGCAAGCCGCCCAATGCCTTCATCGGTGGTCATGAAACCCGGCGAAAGCCGTATGATCTGCCCCCGGTGGTCGGCGTAGAGATCCGCCTGCGCGAGGCGGGCAACCAATTCCACCGCGTCCCGATCTTCCGGCAAGGCGAGCATCACGCTGCCGCCTCTTTCGGCCTCGTCGAGCGGGCTTGCGAGGGAGAAGCCGAATTCCTGTGCGATTTCGACAATCATCCGTGAGAGTTTTCGGTTGTGTGTCAGAAGCGCTGACGTGTCCTGTCGGGCATGCCATTTCAAGGCCGGGAGCGAACCGGCGCAAGCGATGATGGACGGGGTTCCATTGTCGAAACGGCGTGCGTCGCGCGCATAGGAAAACCTATCGAGATCCCATGAGAAAATGTTCCCCTGGCTAAACCAGCCACGCAACTCCGGCCGGCACACCGCCAGCAGCGGTTCGGCGACGTGGAGAATACCTGCGCCCGGCGTCGCGCAGAGCCATTTCAAGCTGGTCGAGATGGTAAAATCCACCGCCGGCCGCATCACGTCGAACGGCAACAAACCAACCGCCTGGGTAACATCGACACCGATCAGACTGCCCCTCTTGCGACCGTGAGCGACCAACCGCCCCAGATCGCATCGATGCGATGCGGTGGACGTCACATAGGTGATGAGACAGACGCCTACATCGTCCGTCCAGGCCTCGATAACATCATCATCGCGCACCCAATGCTCGCCCGGGCGAACCGGCACGGTGTCGAGAACGAACCCGTAGCGCTCGGAAAGCCCGGACAGCAGAAAATGCATGCTGGGGAAGCAGTCGCCGGCTATTAAAAGCCGCCGACCGCGTAATCGCTCCGCCGGCAATGCGCCGATCAGGCTATTGAGTGCCGTGGTGACGTTTTCACTTGTGGTCAGCGTGCCGGCCGGGGCGCCGATCAATGTGGACCACCGATCGATGAACTCCTGTCGAACGCCGAGCGCCCGCACCCACTGCTCGTTGTCGCATCGCGCCCATCCGGTCGAGAAATCGGACAGGGCTTCAGCCATTTCAACCGCTTTGCCGGGATACATGCCGATCGAGTGATAGAGAAAGTATCCGGAGCCATCCATGGCCTTATTCTGTGCTGACATAATATCCTCGTAAAGCAACGACGTCCGCCCACGCGAACGCCATCGCTGTTTTGTGCTGGCTCGGATTTTATTCCGGTTGCGGGATCGGCATCGCCTCGACGGTGCTCGTGCCCTCATCCGGGTCCACCCCGAACCACTTCTTGTGGATCGTCGCCATCGTGCCGTCTTCCTTCATCGCCGAAATGGCCTCGTTCGCCTGCTCCAGCAGGGGATGATCCTTGCGGGTCATCATCGCGAAGCGTTCGCCGGTCGGTATACGCACCAGGATTTTGAGGCCGGGCACCTGCGTCATCGCATATTGAAATCCGGCAATTTCACCCGCACCGCCTTCGAGCCGTCCCGCACGCACATCAAGCAGCAGATCCTGCTGCGCCGAATAGGAACGGATGTCGGCAATGCCGTATTTTTCCGCGTTTTCCTTCGCCCAAGCTTCGCCGGTCGTTGCAGCAACGACACCGATGGTCTTTCCATCGAGTTCTTCAAGCGTCGCTACCTGTGAATCCTCGCGGCCCACTATCGTGCCGTCGCTGTCGTAGTAGGGCTGCGTAAAAGATTGATTTTGCAAACGCTCATTGGTGATCGAAATCGATGAAACCGCAAGGTCGATACGACCCGAACTCGTCGCCGCGAAGAGCGCCTGAAAGCCAAGATCCTGGAAGGCGATCTCCATGCCCAGTCGCTTGGCAACCTCGCGGGCTACGTCCACTTCAAACCCCTCAAAGGCGCCGGTCTCGGTCTTATATTCCCACGGCGGATTGGCCGGATAAGCGCCAACCGTGATCGTTTCGGCGAATGCCGTCGACGCGAGGGTCAACGCGGCGGCAGCGATGGACAGAGCATATGTACGGATCTTCATGATCGATCTCCTTCCGTTCTTCCCGAAGCCTGTTCCCTTCAGCTATCCGGAAAATTATTTGATCACATGATCACTCATCATGCCCGAGATCAATCGATATTTGAAGCTTAAAATCATAACGACCTCTCGTGAGGCCTCCCCAGGATGGCAGCAACAGAAAAGGCGGCCGAAACGCCGCCTTTTCCGATCTTCCGTGATGTTCGCCCGGTTGAAAGACCGCTATTCCTGCTTTGGCAGGTTGTTGGCGCGCTTGGCCATCTCCGCCTCGTTTGTCGGCTGCTCGGTAAAGCCCTCGATATCGGAAACCTCCTCCACATCGCGCTCGATCTCCATCGGGCTCGCCACATAGGCCGTTGCCAGTTCCGCTACCGACCGCAGCGCGTGCACATGGATACGCTCATAGCCATGGGAAGCGTCAATGCCGAAGGCGATCAACGCCGTACGCACGTCATGGCCAGCCTCTATTGCCGAGGCGGAATCGGAACGATAGTAGCGGAACACGTCTTTCTGGTAGCGAATGTCTTCTTCGCGGCAAAGATCGACCAATTTCTTTGTGAGATGGTAATCGAACGGGCCGGCCTGGTCGGCCATGGCGATGGTAACGCCGAACTCGGCGGAGTTCTGACCCGGTGCGGTGGTGCCGTTGTCGATGGTCACCATGGAAGCGATTTCCGGTGTAACGATAGAGGCTGCCCCCACACCCACCTCTTCGGCGATGGTGAAGAGCCAGTGCGTATCGACCGGCAACGTCACCTCGTTATGCAGCAGCGATTCCAGCGCGGCAAGCGCAATCGCCACCCCAGCCTTGTCGTCCAGATGGCGCGAGACGATGAACCCGTTTTCGAGGAATTCCGGCTGCGGATCGATCGCGACGAAATCGCCAATGTCGATGCCCAGATTGTACGCGTCGCTACGTTCCCAGCACATGGCATCGATACGCAGTTCCACATAGTCCCAGCCTACAGGCATCGTGTCGACGTCATCGTTGAAGGTATGCCCCGAAGCCTTGAGGGGCAGAATGGTTCCGCGATAGCTGCCTTTCTCCGTATAGATGGTCGCGCGGGCGCCCTCGGCGAAGCGTGCAGACCAGTGCCCGATCGATACGAGCTCGAAACGGCCATTGTCTTTAATGTACTTGACTTGGGCGCCCAGCGTATCGAGATGCGTGATGATGGCGCGCGCGCCTTCGCGCCGACCTCCACGCACCACCGCCCTGATTGCACCGCGCCGGGTGAGCTCGGGCTCCAGCCCAAGCCTCTCAAGCTCCGCCGTAACATGACGAACAATCGTATCTGTGTAGCCGGTCGGACTATCGATCGACAAAAGCGCTTTGAGTTGATCGACAAGATAGGAAACATCGATCTTAAGTCGCGACATACGTTCCTCTCGAATTGCTCGACCCTGCCTGGCCCTTCTCCTCGCGGAGAACGACCAGCCGGGCAGACCTGTCGGTCCGCGCTGAAACAGAATATCGCCGAAGCCCTAACCCCTGGGAGCCAGTGCCCGTTCCGCCGATTTCACGCCGGAACGCGGGAAGAGCAGGTCAACGAAACGCTCGGCGGTCGGTTGCGGTTCATGGTTCGCCAAACCCGGCCGCTCATTGGCTTCGATGAATACATAGTCCGACCGGTTCGGCGATTTGACCATAAGGTCGATGCCGACGACCGGAATGTCAATGGCCCGGGCAGCGGCACAAGCCGCCTGCACGAGATCCGGATGCACCTTCTCCGTGACATCGTGGATGGAACCGCCCGTGTGCAGGTTGGCCGTCTTGCGCACAACGACCTCTTCGCCCTCCGGCAAAACCGTCGACAACTCATAACCGAGGCCAGCGATGCAGCGTCGTGTTTCGTCGTCGATGGGAATCCGGCTTTCGCCACCCGTTGCAGCCGCTCGCCGGCGCGACTGCTTCTCGACCAGTTCCTCGATGTTCCTACGGCCGTCGCCGACCACGCGTGGCGCACGGCGTACCGCTGCCGCGACGAGGCGATAATCGATGACGACCAGTCTTAAGTCCTCGCCGTCGAAGCACGCTTCGACAAGAACCCGGTCAGACAACTCGCGCGCAACGCGGATGGCGTTTTTCATCTCATCCAGGGTTTCCAGGCCGACCGCGACACCCTTGCCCTGCTCGCCCCGCGCCGGCTTCACCACCACACGTCCGTGCTTTTTGAGGAATGCGTCGAGAGCTTCGTCGTTTTCGGCGGCGTCCATTTGCTCGGGCACTTTAAGACCCACGCGCTCGACCACGCGGCGCGTAACCGCCTTGTCATCGCAGATCGACATGGCCACGGCCGAAGTCAATTCCGACAGGCTTTCACGGCAATGAATCGAGCGCCCGCCGAAAGACAGACGGAAAAAGCCGCCTTCCGGATCCGTAACGTCCACCGCCACGCCGCGCCGGTGTGCCTCGTCCACGATCAGCCGTGCGTAAGGATTGAGCCTGTCGAATTCTTTCGGGGGATGGGTGAACAGTTTTTCGTTTATGGGATTCTTTCGCTTGACAGCGAACACCGGCACACGATGGAAACCGAGCTTCTCGTAAAGGGCGATGGCCTGTTCATTGTCGTGCATGACCGACAGATCCATAAAGCTCGCGCCGCGCGCAGTGAAATGCTCGGCCAACCGTCGCACGAGCATTTCGCCGACGCCGGCATGACGGCATTGCGGGTCGACCGCTAGACACCACAAAGACGCGCCGTTTTCGGCATCCTGGAACACACGGCGATGATCAACGCCCGTGACCGTACCCAGAATATCGCCGGTCTGATCGTCTTCGACGACGAAGTAAGTCACAGCGCGGCTGTCGCGGTTCGTCCAGAAAAAATCCGGGCGCACGGTGACCATGCCGCGGCTTTGATAGATCGCGTTGACAGCGTTGGCATCCGCCTCCGACGTCAACCGGCGGATAAAGAACCCGCGCGGCTGCCGCCGGCTCGGGCGATATGTGGCAAGGTCCAACCGATACGTGTGCGAAGGATCGAGAAACAGCTCTTGCGGCGCCATCGACAGAAGCACGTGCGGATCGCGTATGTAAAAGGCGATATCGCGCCGGGCCGGCCCTTCTTCACGCAGCGCGTCGGCCAGCTCGTCATTGGTCTCAAAGGTCTGGGCGAACAGGAGTCTGCCCCAGCCCAGTTCGAGCGAAACGGATTTGTCTTGTTGCTCGGCCACCTGATCCGCCGGCGCGTTGCTGGGCTTCATGGTCTCGCTACGAAGGCGTTTCAGGCGATAGCCCAGTGCCTTGTCGCTGCGCCCGCGCGAGGCGCGCAAAGCCACGTCCTCTTTCTTGGCCATCGGTCATACCCCGTGGGTTTGCAGCCAAAGTTCGAGCAGCCCCGCCTGCCAGAGTTCCGATCCACGCAGTGGCGTGATGTGATCGGCCGGTGCAGCATAAAGCTTGTCGAGATAATCCTGGCGGAAGAGACCGCGCTCGCGGGCCGACTGCGACGACAGCGCATCGCGCACCATATCGAGATAGGGCCCATCGACATATTTGAGCTGCGGCACCGGGAAATATCCCTTCTTGCGGTCGATAACCTCGTGCGGAACGACCTGCCGGGCGACCTCTTTCAGCACACCCTTGCCGCCCTGCTTGAGCTTCTCCTCGGGCGGTATGCGGGCAGCGAGTTCGACCAGTTCGTGATCGAGGAACGGCACGCGCGCCTCAAGGCCCCAGGCCATCGTCATGTTGTCGACCCGCTTCACCGGATCGTCCACCAGCATGACGGTGGAATCGAGCCGCAGCGCGGCATCGACAGGCGTGTCGGCACCGGTCCGCGTCAGATGCGCGGCAACGAGTTCGCGACTCGCGTCCCTGTCGGCAATCCAGTCAGGTGAAAGCTGCTCGGCGAGCATCGCGTGCGAACGATCGAAGAAGACATTCGCGTAATCACTCACCACGTCGTTGGAATTCATCAATGGCGGATACCAGTGATAGCCGCCGAATATTTCATCCGCACCCTGCCCCGATTGCACAACCTTGATGTGTTTGGAGACTTCCTTCGAAAGAAGGTAAAAGCCCACATTATCATAGGAGACCATGGGCTCCGACATGGCCGCGAAAGTGCCTGGAAGCGAATCCATCAGATCGGCCGACGGCACGAAGATCTTGTGATGGTCGGTGCCGAATTCCTTGGCGATCAGATCGGAATAGACGAACTCGTCGCCCTTTTCGCCATTGGCTTCCTCGAAACCGACGGAGAACGTCATGAGACCCTTCTGCCCGGCTTCGGCAAGAAGGCCAACGATAAGGCTGGAATCAACGCCGCCCGACAGTAGAACGCCAACCGGCACGTCAGCCACCATGCGGCGTTTTACGGCCAGACGCAGCGCTTCCAGGGTGCGGTCGCGCCATTCGTCGGGCGAAAGCGTTGCCGTTTCAGCGTCGCGCGCAAAGGGCGGATCCCAATAGACCCGGTCGCGCTGGCTGCCGTCCGCCTCGATGACGCGGATGGTGGCCGGCGGTAGCTTCCTCACGCCGTTCAGAATGGTGCGCGGTGGTGGAACCACCGCATGAAAGGTCATGTAGTGATGCAACGCATAGCGGTCGATGGAAGTATCGACCTCACCTGCCGCAAGCAATGCCGGCAGGGTGGATGCGAAACGAATACGTTCCGGCGTCTCCGCCAAATAAAGCGGCTTGATGCCAAACCGATCGCGCGCCATGACGACACGACCCGTATCGCGCTCACGCAGCACGAAGGCGAACATGCCATGGAAACGGGTCACGCAGTCCTCGCCCCAGGCGTGCCATGCCTTGAGAATGACTTCCGTATCCCCGGTGGAGAAAAAGCGATAGCCCCTGCCCTCCAACTCCGCACGGAGCTCGGGATAGTTATAGATGCAACCGTTGAAGGCGATGGTGAGACCGAGCTCGGCATCTTCCATCGGCTGGCGCGCCTTTTCCGAAAGATCGATGATCTTAAGGCGGCGGTGACCGAATGCCGCGTTGCCGTGAACGATGGCACCCGCACCGTCGGGGCCGCGCGGGGCAAGGCAGTCCATCATTTTTGAAAGAGCAACAGGTGAGGCAGGGCGGCCATCAAGCCGCAATTCTCCGCAGATTCCGCACATGGATAGCGATCTGATCCCTTGTTTGTCGTTGCGTCGGAGCGTGCTTTAGTTATAGTTATGATTATTAGATGTCAAATAAATAGCGTCCGCATGAGCTTCGACAACACAACTGACAAGACGGTCGACTGGTTCCGCAGTGAAGAGCTGCGCGGCGTGGAAAAATCCATCCGCCGCATCGTTCGCGCGAACGATGTACAATCCAAGGCGCTCGCAAAGAAGATTGGCCTGACGGCTCCGCAACTCGTGATCCTGAAGGCTATCGCGGGGCTGGGTGAAGTCACGACCACCGTGCTCTCGGCTCATGTCGACCTGAGCGCGGCAACCGTGACCACAATTCTCGACAATCTGGAGAGCCGCCGCGTGGTGGAGCGCTACCGCTCGCGCCATGATCGTCGCGTGGTTCACACGCGCCTAACCCCGGAGGGAGCGGCCCTGGTGACGCACGCACCCGAGCCGATGGGGGATGCCTTTGCCAGACGTTTCGCCGGCCTTTCCCCCGAGCGCCGAAACCAACTTACGTCCGCGCTCAACGACATTGCCGACATGATGGCTCCGCCCGGTGACCTGCAGACAACCGCAAAACGCCCGAAGAACGCGCTGCCGCACTGACAGGCCCGCCTTGCCGCACCGAATTTGATCGATCACAACGGATGTCACGCAGGCGTGTCAATTTGCCCGCATCGCGTGATGGACGTGGGCTGGGTCCGACATTATGATCGCGCCGCACAGCAGGAAGGTCCAATGAATTACCAGCGTTTTTTCTCCGAAGCGATCGATCAGTTGCACGCTGAACGTCGCTACCGCGTCTTCGCCGATCTCGAACGGGTCGTCGGCGCGTTTCCGCGTGCGCTTTGGCGCTCGGGAGAAGAGACGCGCGAGATTACCGTGTGGTGTTCGAACGACTATCTGGGCATGGGTCAGCACAAAAGTGTGATTGCCGCAATGCAGACGGCGGCCGGCTCCATGGGAGCCGGCGCCGGCGGCACGCGCAACATCTCCGGCACCAACCATCCGTTGGTGGAACTGGAAGCCGAACTCGCAGATCTGCACGGCAAGGAGGCGGGTCTGGTCTTCACCTCCGGCTTCATTTCCAACGAAGCCTCGATCTCCACCATCGCCCGTCTTTTGCCCAACTGCCTGGTGCTTTCAGACGAGCTGAATCATGCCTCAATGATTGAGGGCGTGCGTCGCTCGGGCGCGGAGAAGAGAATTTTTCGCCACAACGATGTCGCGCATCTGGAAAGCCTGCTCAAAGCAGCCGATCCCAACCGTGCCAAGCTGATCGTGTTCGAGTCGGTTTACTCAATGGATGGCGATATCGCGCCGATCGAGGCGATCGCCGACCTCGCCGACAAGTACAACGCCATGACCTATATCGATGAAGTCCATGCCGTGGGTATGTACGGTCCCCATGGCGGTGGCATCACCGAGCGCGACGGCCTGGCTCACCGTATAGACGTGATAGAGGGTACGCTGGCCAAGGGTTATGGCGTGATCGGCGGTTATATCACCGGCTCCACCGCCGTTATCGATGCTGTGCGTTCCTACGCGTCGGGCTTCATCTTCACGACGGCCCTGCCGCCGGCAATCGCTGCCGCTGCCACGGCCTCGATCCGCCATCTGAAATCCTCGTCTGTCGAGCGCGAGGCACAGCAACGCCAGGCACAGCAGACAAAGGAAAAGCTTTTAGCGGCCGGCCTGCCAGTCATGCCGTCGCAAACCCACATCGTTCCACTTCTTGTCGGCGATCCGGAACTGTGCAAGCAGGCCACCGACCGTCTGCTTGAAAAGCATGGTATCTATATTCAGCCGATCAATTATCCAACCGTGCCGCGCGGAACGGAGCGGCTGCGTATCACACCGACGCCGTTCCACAACGACGCGCTGATCGATACCCTGCGCGATGCGCTTCTGGAGACCTGGGAAGCGCTCGGCATACCTTTCAACGAAGCCGACCGGCCACAGCCGGCGAAGTCCGATCGGGTGGTCTCACTGCTCGTGCCGAAATCCGGCGGCTGACCCTTGCTTAAAACGCAGCGAAAAGCCGCCGGAACGTCATTCCGGCGGCTTTTTCGTTCACGCCCACCGCTTCCGGGTGGAACGCACAATGATTGTCATTTCTTCGAAAGCAGGTCGCGAATTTCCGTGAGGAGCTGAACGTCCGCTGGCGGAGCCTCGGGCTCTGCCGGCTTTTCGGCTTCCTTGCGACGCAGGGAATTCACGCCCTTCACCATCAGGAAGATGATCCAGGCGAGAATCAGGAAATTGACGACGACGGTGAGGAAATTGCCGTAGGCGAACACCGCTCCCTGTTCGCGCGCCGCATCGAGCGACGTTGCCGTCACGGTGGACGAGAGCGGCAGGAAATAATTCGAGAAATCGAAACCGCCGAAGATCGCACCGACGAGCGGCATGATGATATCGTCGGTCAGCGATTTCACGATCAGCCCAAAAGCGCCACCGATGATGACACCGACCGCGAGGTCCATCACATTGCCTCGTGCAATGAACTCCCGAAATTCCTTCATCATAAGGGTATCTCCCCAATCTAGCTGCAATCCGGCGGCTCAAGGCCACCAATGCTGGCACAATAACAGCGCCGCAAACGCAAGGTGCAACAAAAACCATTCGTTCGGGTTAACACCGCTTCATTGGCCGAAAGAAGCATTGGACACGCTACCGGGCCTGTGTTTGCCTCTGATGTTCTTGTGAGGAGGAGAATCGCGACCGGTGCAGGGCTGGGTCATCGCAATCATAGCCGTCGCGTATGTGACGCTGCTCTTCTTCATCGCGAGCGTCGGCGATAACCGCGCCGCGCGCCAGGGCGGCCTCGGCTCACGTCCCTTCATTTATGCGCTGAGCCTGGCGATCTACTGCACCTCATGGACATTCTTCGGCTCGGTGGGCCTCGCCTCGGAGCGGGGAATGGAATTTCTGGCGATCTATATAGGGCCGGTTCTCGTGTTCCTGTTCGGCTTTCCGGTCCTCAAGCGCATTATCCGGCTTGCCAAATCCGAAAAAATCACCTCAATCGCCGACTTTCTTGCCGCGCGTTATGGCAAGAGTTTTGCCGTTGCCTCCGTCGCCACGCTGATCGCCACCTTCGGCACGGTTCCCTACATAGCGCTGCAATTGAAGGCGATATCGGATTCGGTCAGCCTAATGGTTACCCATTATGACGGGGCCCCGCCGACGATCGACTTCTTTGTCGGCGACATGGCGCTCATCGTCACCTTTCTGCTCGCGATTTTCGCGGTTCTGTTCGGCACCCGCCATGCGGACGCCACCGAGCACCAGGAGGGGCTGGTGCTCGCCGTCGCCGTGGAAACGGTTGTGAAACTCGCCGCCTTCCTCGCTGTCGGCATTGCCGTAACCTACGTCTTCTTCGGCGGCCCGCTTGATCTGGCCCGCACCGTGAGCAGTCTTCCCGAGGTGCAGGCAGCTTACACGCATCCCACCTCGCTCGCGACCTGGATCGTCATGACGACGCTCAGTGCTTTCGCCATCATTATGCTGCCCAGGCAATTCTACGTCACGATCGTCGAAAACCGGAGCACCAACGAGCTTGAGACGGCAAGCTGGCTCTTTCCGCTCTATCTCGTTCTCATCAATCTTTTCGTCCTGCCCATCGCCTTTGCCGGTCTGGCGCTCGTGGGAAATGACGCCAATTCGGATCTTTACGTTCTTGCCCTGCCGCTGCTGGCTGGACACGACCTGCTCGCGCTCTTTGCCTTCATCGGCGGGCTTTCCGCAGCCACCGCCATGGTCATCGTGGCCAGTGTCGCGCTGTCGATCATGATTTCAAACGATCTGGTGATCCCGCTCTTCTTGCGCCGCCTGCTGCGGCCCGATCACCGGGAGAAGGACGACTGGTCGACGATCATCCTCAACATTCGCCGGGCGGCGATCTTTATCATCCTGTTCACAGCCTTTCTTTATTACCGCGAAACCACGCACAACACGCGCCTGGCCGCCATCGGCTTGATCTCCTTCGCCGCGATCGCTCAGTTCGCGCCGGCCTTCTTCGGCGGCCTGATCTGGCGTGGTGCCAATGCACGCGGAGCGCTCCTAGGCATGGGTGCAGGTTTTGTTTTGTGGGGTTACACGCTGCTGTTTCCCTCGCTTGCACCGCAGGGCACCGGCATCATCACGGACGGCCTGTTCGGGTTGCCGGCGCTCAGGCCGCAAGCACTGTTCGGCACCGTTGCCGAGCCGCTCAATCACGGCGTCCTGTGGAGCCTTGCCGTCAACACGCTCTTTTTCGTGCTGGGATCACTTTCGCGAGCGGCGCAACCGCTCGAACGCATTCAGGCGGCGATTTTCGTACCGCGCGACACGGGGCCAATACCAACCCTGCGCCGTTTTCGCACGACGGTCACCGTAAACGATCTGAAAGACACAATTTCACGCTATCTCGGCGCCGAGCGCACCGAGCGTTCCTTCGCCACTTTCGAAGCGACACACGGCGTTCGGCTCAACGGAAACGACCAGACCGGTATCGCCTTGGTACGCTTTTCCGAACAGCTTCTGGCCAGTGCGGTCGGCTCATCCTCCTCGCGGCTTATTCTGTCCCTGCTCTTCCAGCGCAACGACCGCTCTCCGCGCGACGCGCTCAGACTTCTCGACGACGCCTCCATGGCCCTGCAGCACAACCGTGATTTGCTGCAGACCGCGCTCGATCAGATGGAAGAAGGTGTCACCGTGTTCGATCGCGACTTCCAGCTCATCTGCTGGAACCGCCAGTACAGGATGCTTTTCAGTCTGCCCGATGAGATGGGGCAGGTCGGTGTGTCACTCGACCGTTTCGTCAACCTTCTTGTCGTGCGCGGGGAGATCCCTGTCGATGCCTATACGCTGACACTTAACCGCTTCACCGATTTCGGGATGCCGTGGGAAATCAGGCTCCGCAAAAGCGGCCGCATCATCGAACTGCGCACCAACCCGATGCCCGATGGCGGCATCGTCGCAACCTACACCGACATCACGCCACGCGTGGAAGCGGACATTGCCCTGAAACGCATAAACGAAACACTCGAACAGCGCGTGGCCGACCGCACCGCGGAACTGATGCGCGTCAATGAAGAGCTGGCACAGGCGCAGGTGATCGCCGAGGAGGCCAATCTCGGGAAAACCCGGTTTCTGGCCGCCGCCGGCCACGACATATTGCAGCCTCTAAACGCCGCGCGGCTTTATTGCTCGTCTCTGATGGAACGCGCCGACGGTGGAGAAACCAGTGAGTATGTGGGCAACATAGAATCCTCGCTCGATTCAGTGGAAGCGATCCTGGGGGCGGTTCTCGACATTTCGCGTCTGGACACCGGGGCGCTAAAACCCTCTCCCAGCATCTTTCAACTGGACGGCCTGTTGCGTCAGCTCAGTACGGATTTCATGCCCCTGGCCGAAGAGAAAGGGCTGAAACTGACCATCGTCCCCTCGACACTCACCGTGAACACGGATCGCAACCTGCTGCGTCGCCTCGTACAGAATCTCGTCTCCAACGCTATAAAATATACACCGAGCGGGCGCGTACTGGTGGGCGTGCGCCGGCGCGGAGACCTTCTTGAATTGCAGGTGATCGATACCGGCATCGGCATCGCGCCGGACAAGCTGAACGTCGTCTTCCGCGAGTTCACCCGGCTGGAGGAAGGTGTACGGCATGCGCAGGGTCTGGGCCTCGGGCTTTCCATCGTCGATCGCATCGCACGCGTTCTCAACATGGAAATCCGCCTCGCTTCCGACACCAACGGCGGCACGCGCTTTTCCGTTATCATTCCGGTCAGTTCGGCCCCTGCCATGGAGACCGAACCGACCAAGGGACCCGCCGCAGCTCAACAGGCTCTGTTGGACGGCCTGCGCGTTCTTTGCATCGACAACGACCCGCGTATTCTCGACGGAATGCATCGGCTTCTCGAAGGCTGGGGCTGTGCTGTTTCAACAGCCACGGGGTCGGCCACCCTGCCCGATTTTTCGGAAAGGCCTCCCAACGTGATTCTGGCTGACTATCATCTCGACAACGAAGTGGGGCTTGACGTCATCGCGGCGATGCGCGCCCGTTACGGAGATGCGATACCGGCAATCCTGATCACTGCCGACCGTTCCAGCGAAGTGCGCGCCGAGGCAGAAGCGCTGACGGCGATGGTCTTGAACAAGCCCCTGCGTCCGGCATCGCTGCGCACATTGCTCATGCGCTGCAGGCAGATGCTGGCCGCTGCTGAATAGACGCGGCTCAGTTCTCGCTTGCGATCGTGTCGGCCCCGATCTTCGATAACCGGATCACCGCCTGGGTGCGGCTGTCCACGTCCAGCTTTTGCAACACCGCGGAAACATGCGCCTTGATCGTTGCCTCGGAGACATTGAGTTCGTAAGCGATTTGCTTGTTCAGCAGTCCCTCCGCCAGCATACTCAACACCCGCGTCTGCTGAGGCGTCAGCGTTTGAAGACGCCGGATAAGATCGACGATTTCCGGATCCGCCTCCGCGCCGAGGTCGATGTCGTCGGGCGTGTAGACACCACCGTCGAGAATGGTTTGGACCGCCGTTCGGATTTCTTCCATGCCCGACGATTTCGAGATGAAACCCGACGCGCCCAGTTCGAGCGCACGCCTTATGGTCTCGGGGTCGTCATGAGCCGATACGACAACGACAGGCACCGCCGGATTCATTCCGCGAAGTGCAATCAACCCGGAAAGCCCGCTTACGCCAGGCATAGAGAGATCGAGCAAAACCAAATCGATGCTCTCATCGACATGTGCTTTCGCACTCTCGAAATCGCCCGCTTCCAGTATCCTACATGCATTGTCCAATCCGGACAGCGCGCCCTTCAAAGCTCCCCTGAACAGGGGGTGGTCGTCGGCGACCAGAAATCTATAGCCCGATGCCAAAAGTCCCTCCCGCACCCGCAGCATTATTGTCATCTTCTTCCACCGCAGGTCTCGGCGAGATTATGCGGGGAATGGCCGTGTTTTCAAGCTTCGCATCTCCACAGCGTTCGTCGTCGCCTGAAAGCTCGCAGAAGATTTACTTGCCCACCGCCCATCTATGCCACAGAGTCATGAAGGGGGTGAAAACCCCATGGGCTTGCGATGGAGAAAATCCACAAGGTAGCCATCTTCTGTATCGGACGCGCGGTGATGTTCGGTGTGTTCGCGATCGGGCTCGTGATGCTCAGTTTCTCATTCGATCTCGTGCTCGCCTTCAGCGCCGGTGCGCTGATGACGCTGATCATGTCCGAGCTTCTGATACTGAAGGCCTATGCACTCGCCGGGCAGAATCCGAAGAAGACGGAAGTATGGATCCATCTAAGCCCGGACGCGCGTCCGGTCGGCCAATCGGGCGCGAAGGTTTTCATCACCATACTGAAAGACATCTATCTGCGCTTCGCCGTGCTCAGCCTTCAGGTCGGTTGTGGCTTCTTCGCCTTTTCCATGATGCTGCGCCTCATGCGCGCAATCACCTGATCCCGAGGTATGTCCGGAAGGACTGGTCCTATGTGCGGTCGGGTGCCGGTTCCTCCGGCGAGTTGGTCTTTTCCTCCTCGAAATCCCTCACGATTCCCATGAAACGCCGGAAGAAGCGTTCCATCAGTCCGAGCGTCTGTTCGAATTCCTCATCGGAAGGCAATTCAGAAGCGGTTTCGGATGAGGTACTTTCGAGCGCGTCGATCCGGCTCTCCAGCGCCTCGACCTTGTCTTGAAGCGCTGCAATGTCTTCTTCATACGCCGTGCGCTCGTCAGCGGCCGGCGCACAGACGAGTTGATCCGAGCGCTCATGGCAGATCGACATGGCTCCGGTCTCAGTGTCCATGCGTACATAGCCTTGTTCTGTACGCTCAAGCTGGAAACGCTCGGCTTCCTGCGCCGTGACGTTCACCGTCATCGAGAGGATGATCAGTGCGCCCGTCGCTGCAATGGTCTTGCGCATTGGTCCACTCCGCGTTCATGCACCTGATGATGGGATCATGAGCAAGGAATGCGCCATAATTGGGATAAAACGCAATCCCCCGAAAACACCTTTCCGGGCCTTTCGCTGAAACCGCATTGCAAGTATAGCCGCAAGCATGGCTGAGCTGATCTACAAAATATGCCCTCGTTCGCTTTGGCAGGAAGCCGAGGTGGCCGGGTCGTTCGATGGCGCGCCCGTCGATCTTGCCGACGGCTATATTCATTTTTCGACCGCTCAACAGGCCGCCGAGACGGCTGCAAAGCACTTCGCCGGACAGGACGATCTGGTGCTCGTTGCGGTGAAAACCGATGCCCTGGGGAGCGCGCTGAAATACGAGGTTTCGCGCGGCGGAGCGCTGTTTCCGCATCTCTACGCTTCCCTGCCTCTCCATGCGGTTTCTTGGGTTCGCCCTCTGCCGCTTGGAGTAGACGGCACCCACGTCTTTCCCGAGCTACCGGCATGAAGCTCCTTCTCGACAAGATTGCGCGCCAGGCTCTTTACCGGATGGATTCCGAGCGCGCCCACAATCTGGCAATCATGGCATTGAGAAGCGGCATGCCCCTCGCCCGACCATCGCAAGTCAGCAAGCGCCTCAAGACGATCGTCGGCGGGATGGTGTTCCCCAATCCTCTTGGCATGGCCGCCGGTTTCGACAAGAATGCCGAAGCTGCCGACGGCCTTTTGCGACTGGGTTTCGGTTTCGTGGAATGCGGCACGGTTACACCGAAACCTCAAGCCGGCAACCCGAAACCGCGCCTTTTCCGGCTGGAAGAGGATGGCGCACTCATCAACCGGCTCGGCTTTAACAATGACGGCCTGGTGGCCGTACGCGAGCGCATAAAGCAGCGTGCCGGCAGAGGCGGCATTGTCGGCGTGAACATCGGCGCCAACAAGGACAGCGAAGATCGCATCGCCGACTATGAGACCGGCGTTCGTGCCTTTGGCGACATCGCTTCCTATCTCGCGGTCAACATCTCCTCGCCCAACACGGCCGGCCTGAGGGCACTGCAGGACCGTGGCAACCTGTCGGAGCTCTTGTCGCGCGTGCTCGCCACGCGCGACGAAGTCGCCAAGTTGAGACGCTCGCCTGTACCGCTTTTCCTGAAAATCGCCCCCGACCTCGCCGACGCAGCGCTGGCCGATATCGCCGATGAAGCGCTCGACAAGCGCATTGACGGGCTTATCGTCAGCAACACGACCCTGTCCAGAACCGGAGCCACAAGCCGGTTGGCGCATGAAACGGGCGGCCTATCCGGCTTGCCATTGTTCGAACGCTCCACCGTCGTCCTTGCCAAAATACGCCTTCTGGTAGGTCCGGCCATGCCCTTGATCGGCGTCGGCGGCGTAAACTCGGCGGAAACGGCGCTGGAGAAAATCCGCGCCGGCGCCGACCTCGTGCAGATGTATAGCGGCATGATCTTCGGCGGCACCTGCCTGCCTGGCAGGATCCTCGAAGAGATGAGTGCGTTCGCCCAGCGCGAAAACCTCTCGTCTCTGCGTCAGCTTCGCGACACACATGTGGACGAATGGGCTGCAAGGCAGCTCGACTGAGGGTCTGGAGAGATTCGGCGTTTCACGGAAAAGCTGAAGTGCTCCAGGACGTTTCGTCTTCTGCGTTTAGGCGCGCCCTGGTGATCTCGCTCAATTGCAAACATCCAGGCCAGCTGTCTAATCTGCAAACGTTCTGCGCATCCGCGATGGCACGATCGCCAGCAGACTTATTCCGCGGGCGATAAGCAGGATGTGGAACGCCGCCCACAGGCCGTGATTTCCGAAACTCTTCGTCAGAAGGAAAAGGCACGCGAGATAAAGCGCAAAGGAAAGCAGCATCATGTTGCGCATGTCGCGCGACCAGGTGGCGCCTATGAATACACCATCCATCTGAAATGCGAGAACGCCGGAGATGGAGATGAGCGCTGCCCAGGGCAGGAATAGGCTCGCAGCGGTTCGAACGTCCTGTGCCGTGGTGATGAACGCGATCAAAGCCCCACCGGCCAGCAGAAAGAACAACGACATGGCAACGGCCAAACCGAACCCCCAGACCACGGTGAGCCGTACGGAACGAAGAAAGGCGGGACGATAACGCGCGCCCACGGCGCGCCCCGCGAGTTGCTCCGCCGCGGTCGCCGTGCCGTCGAGAAAATATCCCGCGACCAGGAAGAAGTTCATCAAGACCGCGTTAGCCGCCAAAATCACGGTACCGAACTGGGCGCCCTGCCTGGTAAACAGCGCGAAGGCTGCAAGCAGCGAGAAGGAGCGGATCATGATGTCGCCATTCATCGCGACCATCCGGACGATCTGAGAGGAATCGAAAATCCGCCTCAATGAAACGCGGGGGCCCTGTCGGAAACGCCATGCGAGAATGACGACCCCTGCCAACATGCCCGCTGCCTCTCCCCCGACTGTGCCCCAGGCCACACCTTCGATCCCCCAGCCCAACGATAGCGCCAGAAACACCGACAGCGCGATGTTCGCGCCGTTCAGGATGATCTGCAGCACGAGCCCGAGCGCACCTTCACCGCGACCCAGTACATATCCGAGAATGGCGTAATTGATCAAAGAGATGGGCGCCGCGAAAATGCGGATCGAGACATAGGCGCTCATGGCTGCGGCCACGGCCGGATCGGCATCCATGAAATACACGCCACCGGCGATGATGAAGGGACTGATCGCGACCATGAGAAGGCCTGCGACGAAAGCAATCGCCAGCGCCCGCCATAGAACGGCTTGCTCTTCCAGCGCATTGCCCTGGCCATAAGCCTGAGCGACCAGGCCGGTCGTGCCGGAACGCAGGAAATTGAAGGTGGTGAAAACAACGTCGAAGACAATCGCGCCTGCCGCCAGCCCCCCGAGCAGCGCAGCATCGCCATACTGGCCGATGATCGCCGTGTCGGCGATACCCAGGAGCGGCGTCGTGAGATAGGCAAGTGTCATCGGCAAGGCGATGGACAGAACGAGCCTGTTCGTTACCTCGAACGGATGCGATGCTCGATCTTGCGGCGGCGAGACGTGGACCATTGAAACGCGCTTAGCGGCGGTAGTTCAGAAGGCGCAGGAGCAGGAAGGCCGGCACGACAATGACCGCACCCAGGAGGATATAGCCTGCAAAGCGGCCAAGCGCATCGAAACCCATATTCCACAAATGGAGCACTGTGTCGCGCAACGCGTAAAAGATGTCGAATGGCGACCAGTTGAATGCACTCATCACGAAGCCGACAATAAGCGAAACGATCAGCAGTTTGATAATGATGCGCAAAGGGCTGTCGCCCAGGAATCTGGTCAGTGCCGACACCGGAATGCTCCTTGATCTTGACCGCAAAGAGATACGCACCCTCCAACGCGGGCGCAACCTTGCACGATGCGAAAAAGAAATTGATCGTTCGGTGACGCTGGAGCGGGTAGCGGGAATCGAACCCGCGCGTTCAGCTTGGGAAGCTGACAGGCTACCATTACATCATACCCGCGCAGCGCGCATTAATCCGCGACCCGCGGCCCGGCGTCAAGCGGGTTTGTGACTGGGGCGCGGTTGTTGTGGTGCGGGCTGGTTTGAGGGCGATTGCTGCTCGCCCGACAAAGCGGCGTAAGAAACGTGGACACATTCCGAAACCGATTGCCTGGCGCATATCTTTGATCACCGTAGCAGGAGAACTGAATATGACTATACAGGCACGCTCTCCGAATGAGGAATTTTCGGAGCCGCACGGGGTTCCCATTAAAGCCGAACTGGCGAGAGACACTGACTGATAGATTGGTTTAGGAAATGTCCGGTGCTGTCCGTCACCAGAGGGCAATATCGAGCCGCTGAACCTCCTCCAGATTTTGGTGGAGTCCGTTGACCACGGAGACGGATGAATGAAGCGTTCACGGTGCACGGAAGAGCGGATTACAGCGATCCTGAAGGATGTTGCCGCAAGACAATGGTGACGCCAGGCGGGATGCGATGGCGCACCTCTGCCAAATTCACGGTGTGAGTCGACCTCGGGCGTGTGATGTGCTTGCAGCCGGCCGAACGAGCGTGCGTTATCGCAGCATGCGTCCGGACGATGCGGCGGCGAGAGCTGCAATCGCAGGTCGGGAACGCATCAGCCGGCGGACGGAAACGAGACGGTGGGATGGGTTGAATTTTCGACTTGCGGGCATTGGGCCGCATTCAATCTGAAGTCCTGCGTCGCCTCTTGCGCATGCGATATATCAAGCGTCGCCTCACGCCGATTGCCGTATCTACCAATTCACTCAAGATAGTGGGAGATGAACCGTGGGCGAGAGTCGGACTATCTTAAAAAGAAATCCTTAGCACCGCATCGCCAGCAAGTTCCCGACGATCGGAAGACAACACCGCTTCACCACCGATCTCCAGCACCGCTCTTCTTGAAAGCCCGAAGGACGTATTGGCGCGAAAGCGGAATCGATCTCGTGCTTCCGCAAGGCCTGTCGTCACGAACCCGCTCGCAGCATCAGGAAACGTTAAAGCGGCTTCTCCTCCGGTATCGCCAAACAAACGTTCATAAGCAAAGGACAGTGATGCGTGAGTTTGAATGTCGCCCAAATGCGCACTCCCGCCGATTGCAACGCCGACTGCGGTGAGACCTCGCGAGAAACGCTGCGCATCCGACGAGAGACCAAGCGCACCGCCACTGTCTTCATCAAATGCGCTTCGAAAAACCTGATCGGTTTCGGCGCGCACAAAAGGCGATATCGTGGCCGGCATTTTCAGCCATGGCAGAAATTGATTGGCATCAATGCCATAGCGTAACTCTGCGGCGGAGGACATTGTCACTGCCCTGTAGCTGCTTTTGGCCTCGCGATCGACCGATCCGAATGCGATCGGACGCGAAGCGTCAACGAATTGACTGGCGAGCGAAAGGGAGCCACGCAGCGACCATCCAGGCCGATGATCGGCTGCGCCGGCGCGAGCGTAAACACCCAGATGAAGACTTTCAGCGTCGGCCGTTTGCTCCTGTACAGAATGCGTCATGCTGCTATGGGTGAAACCGACCGCCGCGCCCGCCACAACCGGTGAAGTCAGTTCCGTTGCTGCGGTGAGATCACTCTCGACGCCGAACGCGACGCCCGTGCCGGCGATACGCCAGCCGGCATTTCCGGAGGATCGGCCAACCTCTATATCCGAGCCGACTCCCCTGACCCAGACAGTGGTCGGCGCCTGTATTTTCGAAAGCTCCTTTTCTTCGAAGGCCTCAGCGATGCGTCTGTCAGCCTTGCCGCTGTAGGCCAGGCTTTCCACCTCGGCGTCCGACGAGAGGTCGTAACCTCCGCGAAACAACAACAACCGGTTAAAGCGGCTGGAAGCATCGGCAAGCATGACCAGCCCATCGGAATGGATTTGTCCTCGCAGCGCGTCGAGGGCTTTCGCGAGAGCTGCCGGTTCCGTGAGCGCATAGAGTTCATCGGTGACAAACCTGATGTCCCCATCGCCATCAAGAGAGTCCAGCGCATGGGCGAGGAGCAGGTCGCGAGGGTTCAGGTCAGCATCGACAACTTCCAGATAAACATCGTTTGAATCGTAAGTTATATTCATGTTGTTCAACAATGAATTGTCGATCACATCGGAGAATTTTCCGACAAGGCCGTTGTCCGATTCAAGTACTTTGTATTTTGTTCCGGAGCTATAAGAGTTCTTTTTGTCGGTCAGCTTGGCTTGAACGAACGCTCCCTGCAGATGCGTGGATCCGCCGACCTTCAGCAGATCCGATGTTCCGTTCGCAGCCAGCTCGACCTCGAGGGCCGTCCCGTTGCGAAACGTGGCGTCGTTCTTGATTGTCAGAACACCGATGGAATTCCCCGGAGCGACGAAGCCGCCAACGCCAGAGGTTGAGGTCGTAAGATTGACCGATCCCAGGTGCCCGGTACCGCTGAGCGTTCCATCATGCATTACGATGAAATGCGTACTGCTCAGATCTCCATCGACCGCCAACTCGCCGGCCTCGACCCGGAAAGTGCTGATCTCATCGTTATTGCCAGAAAGAGTCCACTTCGAGTCGCCCGTTTTGATGAATTCCTCGAAGTTCAGGTAACCTACATTTCCTGGGTGAGAACCGTTGGTATCGATACGGCTAATGTCGAAACGATCGGAGCCCGTGCCCGCAAAATTGATCGTGTCGCTCCCCGGACCGCCCTGAACCATCCCCCTGATCGAGAAACCGGGATGGAGCTCCAGAGTATCCGAGCCCGTGGACAGATCGACGGCGACCGTGGTCGGATCGGGAACAGTAACGGTCCCGCCGACGGCGAAGGTGGTTCGAATGGGACTGCTGCCCATCGGGTAGTCCCGAAATGCTTGTGATTGACTGGCCTTAATTTCGGCACCCGGCGCGATGAAGACGTTCGCCTCAGCATATCCGCCAACGGCATTATCCGTCACAATGAGAATTGTTGGAGACCCTCTCGAAAAGGTCTGGAGTTTTCCGCCGGTTACAGCCAAGTTCAACGACTTTCGAAAGTCGATAAAAACAGCATGCGCCGGATCGCCAAAGGCGATGATGTCGGACGCCGTTGTGACCGAAACGTCTCCGCTGCCGCGATGGATGGCTTCGATTCCGCTGGCATTGCGCATTTCCAATGTTCCGGATGGGACATTGATTGTCAGATTTGCTTTGCTGGCCTGATTTGCAATAAGCGCCTCTATCCCGGCAGATGCCCCGAGACGCGCATGATCCCGATTGATGTCCACAGCACCGTCGATGGATACATCTCCAAGTCCGGTCTGATAGATCTCGATGCCGTGGGGGCCGTTAACGTCAATCTTGACCGTGCCTTTTGACTTGATCGTCAGTGGGTCGGTGCTACTCGAAGCGGCGTTCAGGAGAAGCACGCCCAGGCCGCTAATGCTCAACGGACTGGCGCTTCCGTCCAATATAAGAAGAAGATTGTCCTGAGTATATTTTATGCCGTTTGTGAAATCTTTTCCACCAGAGCAAATGACCTCATTACTGGAACTCGGATGCCCACATTCTTCATCCGCATATGCCATCGAAGGAAAGTAAAAACTCACAAAAATTGCCTTTAAAATTAAGGCTGAAGTGAAATTCAACGGAAAAAATATTTAATATTATTTTTTATATATAATATAAGAAACCTAACCACCTAAATTTCTCCCCCAAATTTTCTCACAACCTTATTTGTTTATTTTATTGTTATTTCTTCAATAATCTCATTATTAATATTACTTGCAACATACCGCATCGTCGCCGACACCACGCCAGTCGATTTTCCAGGCAAGCCCGCACCCAGTCCGGTATCGAGCTTCGACAACAGGCCTGCTCTCCATTCTGGAGCCGTAAAAAGACCTAGCACCGGAACCCGTTGAAGTCCCCGTCTCGGAGAAGCCGGACGGCGCCCACCACATCTTTCTTATATCATTTTTTTCAGGATTTTATCATTTGCCGCAATCTTCAGTCCCCACGCCGTAAGTATCAGTGCGGAGAATGCCAATCATCGCCCCTTACGCAATGCGCTTGATCGGCCCGGCCCTGCGAGAAATATAGGCAGCAAAATTCGGTTCCCGGACGATAAAATCCGAGACGAGACGGGTTCGCCGGGAAAAGCTCCGAATGCATCCGCACCGAAGCCATGACTGCAACGCTCGCGCATCTTCAGAAGGAGAACATCGGCCGAGGAGCTCGAGATTACGACGGCCCATGGTTGTGGCACCAACTTAAACTGTGCCTGTCGGGACCCGTTATGACGGAGCGGCGCCTCGGATTGTTATCGCGCACCTGTGCATCAAGCGGTCCCGGTATCGAGGCGGAAGACTCACCGTCTTACGAACCGCCGATTGGCGTCTTTTCTACAACGCCTTCAATTCAACAACTGACTTAGAAACTTCTTTGTGCGTTCGTTCCGTGGATCCTCGAAGAATTCTTTCGGCGGCCGCGTTTCCACGATCTGTCCTGCATCCATGAAAACCACGCGGTCCGCAACCCGGCTGGCAAATCCCATCTCATGCGTCACGCAGATCATAGTCATTCCATCCTTCGCAAGAGCGTCGATGGTGTCGAGCACCTCGCCAATCATTTCCGGATCGAGCGCCGATGTGGGCTCATCAAACAGCATCATCCGCGGTTTCATACACAGCGCGCGCGCGATCGCGACACGTTGTTGTTGACCGCCGGATAGCTGGCTGGGGTATTTCTGTGCTTGCTCGGGAATGCGGACTTTTTCCAGGTAGTGCATGGCTGTTCGCTCGGCCTCCTGGCGCGAAGCCTTCAAAACGTGGACCGGGGCGAGTGTACAGTTCTGCAGAATTGTCAGATGGGGAAAGAGGTTGAAGTGCTGGAAACACATCCCAACGCGAGACCGGATTTGATCTATATTCTTCAAATCGTCGGATAGCTCGATACCGTCCACATGTATCGACCCGGAATCATGTTTCTCCAGCCGGTTCACGGTGCGTATGAGTGTGGATTTTCCGGAACCGGATGGCCCGCAGATCACGATCTTCTCGCCCGGTTCAACTGAAAGATTGATGTCTTTCAGGACAGGAAAACTACCGTAGGATTTACTGACATTGTTTAATACGACCGCTTCGGTCATCTCTTTACCCCCCTGTACGTTTCTGCAACTCCGGCCCGTTTGTTTCTCATGCGAGATCGGCTTTTGACTGCCGACGCGCCACGATCCCCTGCAGCATCATGAAGAGCGAAACGATGATGAGGTAATAGACAAGGGCAGCGGTGTACCATTCGACGAAGCGGAAAGTGGCGGCGATCGAGTCATTAACGACTGCCATTATTTCGCGCAGCGAGATCACGTATGCCAAAGAAGTGACTTTGAGCACATTGATGAACTCGTTGACCATGGGCGGCAATGCGATCCTCAGCGCCTGCGGCATCACAACGAGGCGGAAAGTCTGGAAACGCCCCAATCCGAGTGCCTGCGCCGCTTCGCCTTGCCCCGGCGCGACAGAGCTGAGAGCGGAGCGCATAATCTCAGCCATGTAGGCGATGGTTATCAGCACCAGCGAAACCGTCGCCGCGACAAATGGCGTGAACCAACTGGATTTCAGCAAAGCCGGAAAGAGCTGTGGCGTGCCATTCCAAACGAACAGAAGGATCAGGATCACCGGCGCCGCCCGGAACACCCATACATAGAGCTTGGCGGCAATATTGCGCAGTTTCTTCTTCGACCCCAGCCACAACGCCATTGGCAGACAGGCGAAAAACGATATGACGAAAACCAGCACAGTGAGAACCAACGCAATACCGGCGCCGCGGATCATTGCCGGTGTCAACATCGCTTCGATGAAAAGTTCGAACGAGAACGCCATCTCAGCCCCAATGACTCAGGAGTCGTAATCGACGTCGAAGACGGCTGGATCGATGCCGTATTTCGTCGCGAGATCGTCGAAGAACCCGTCAGCCGACAACGATTTAAGTGTGTCACGCACGGCGGCGGCATCGGTGTCGCTGGGCCGCATGTAGATGCCGTAAGTGAAATCGGATTTCCACGTATAGGCGATGCGAAATTGATCCCGCGCGCCGGCGACGCGATAGGCTCCCTCCGCTTCCTCGGTCAGCGTGGCGGCGGCGCGTCCGATAAGAACCTGCTGATAAGCACCCTGTTGCGCCGGATAGAGCGTGATTTCCACTTCCGGCTTATCGGCTTCCGCCAGTTCGGCGTTTAGCGGGTCGATGCGCTCCTGCTGATAGTAAGAGCCTGCCTCCAGAGCAACGGTCTTGCCGCTAAGATCAGCCGGTTCGGATATGGTGTCATTATCCGCTTGGGTCACCATGACGGTGGCGGAACGCATATACCGGATGCCGTCATAGGATTCACGCCGTTCATCGTTGATATAGATGCCGCTGATGATCAGGTCGCAACGCCCAGCGCCAAGGCTCGGCAGAAGTCCGGCAAACTCGGTTGTCGTGTAGCTGGTCGTGGCCCCGAACTTTTCAGCAATCGCCTCCGCCAAGTCTACATCGATGCCCACCGGCGTGCTGTCGCCAGCGTTTTGCTTGAAAGTCAAAGGTGGGAAGTTCGCAGTCGTACAGACGGCGATCTCGCCGTCTGATGCGAAACTGGGTTCAGCGGCAACCGCAGCGCCGTTTCCCAATACGAGGAGCGCCGTGGCGACATACACCGGTGCAGATTGAATAATCATTCCTTGCTCTCCTTGAACGTTTCGAGAATCTGGCTCCATTCCGTCGTATCGAAAGCTGGAAGCAGCAGCGGCTCCACATGCCCGTCTCTGCGGGCCGTCATTACGTATTGCAGCATTGATGCGACGTTGGGCATTTCGAATATCTGGACGAAATCATACCCGCCCAGCACGGCGTAGAAGGCAATCGATCGACCGCCGACCGCTGCGACCCGCTGTTCGCTGACCTCGCGCCGCCTGGCGCTGTCAGTCAGCTCGTCCAACCCTTTCTGGGTCAGTTTCATCAGCGATATGAACTTCAGTTTACTCTCAGACTGGACTTCAAGCGTGTTCATGCAGATTGTTCCTTCAAACGACGAAGCCCCGCGAGCACCGCCTGAGTGTCGGCAACGGTGCCAAACACTCCGTCCTCCACCGTCACCATATGCAATGCGGCATCGTGCGCGTATGCGTCACCGCTGGCACATCCGTCAGTGACGGTCAGACATTGAAAATTTCGGTCGCAGGCCTCACGCAAACTGGTGTGGACACAGACATCCGTGGTGCAACCCGTGAACAGAAGATGGGTTATCCCTTTCGCACGCAGAACGTGGTCCAGATCGGTATAGGTGAAAGACCCGTTGCAGGTTTTGTCCACGATCACATCCTCGGGACGCACATCGAGTTCCGGCACCAGCTCGAACCCTTGGCTTTCACGCAGAAAGACGTCGGTGTTTTCCATACCCGCCCGTTTTCGCCGCCACCGCTCATAAGGCGTCATGTCGGCCATATCGGCTCGATAGCCCTGGCGCGTATAAACGATACAAATGCCGACCTCGCGGCAAGCCGCCACCAATCGATCGACGTTTGGAAGAACTTGCCTGAGCCGCGCCGGATCATACCCCTTGCGGGCAAAATAACCGTCTGGCGAAAGGAAATCACGCTGCAGGTCGATGACGATCAAAGCCGTATTCTCAGCGTTTAGATTTCCGTCGTATGGGAAGTTGAAGGGTTCTGCCTCAATCATCTGACGGCTCCTTTTCAATTACGTTATGCAATGCGCCTGTGTAGAAAAAGCGATTTATTCTGACGGAAACCGTTCTATAATTCTAAACAATTATGCTTCGGAGCGCCCGATGATACGCCGCGTGCCCTATCTACAGTATTTGCCCGCATTCGACGCGGTTGCGCGGTGTGGCAGCGTGCGCACGGCGGCTGAACAGCTCAATCTCAGCCCCGGGGCGGTCTCGCTGCAGATAAAGAAGCTTTCAGATTCGATCGGCGTACCGCTCTTTGAACGGTCGGGCCGGGCCCTTCGGCTGTCATCCGCGGGAAAGTCCTTCGCCCATTCGGTGTCGTCATGCCTGGACCAAGTGGAAGCGGCCGAGCGAGTTGCACGCGAAAGCGCCCTTTCCGACGAACCCGCGATCCTACGGGTATCCATTCCCACTGGGCTCGGCGTTGCATGGCTGAGCGCAGCGCTCATCAGCTTCGCGCAGGAGCGCGGCGTGCCGGAGCTGACGATCAACGAATCGATCACCGCCCGGGAGGTCGACTGGCAGAACAATGACGTTGCCGTGGTTTATGGGAATCCACCATTTCCCGGTGTGCGCTGGGAACTCCTGTATAACGTCAAACTGCGCACAGTCTGTTCTCCGACACTTTTCCCGTTTCTCGAACTGCAGCGACGGAACCATACCCTTAGAGGCATTACGCTGCTGCATGAGGACGATGGATCGGAGTGGGACCGCTGGGCGATGGCGGCACGTACCCGTCTGGAGGGCAGCCAGTTTGTGAAAGTGGGATCGCTTGCCCAAGCGGTCGCTTCAGCCACTCAGGGCAAGGGTATCGCACTGGCGTCGGATATTCTAACCCGCACGCTTCACAGGGAGGGACGACTGATACAGCCCTTCAGCACCACGATAAAGGCGGCCGGCAGCTATTATATTCTGTTTCCGAACGATCGAGGCCTTTCAACCCGCATGACTTCGCTATTGCAGGATCTGATCGGCTATCTTGCCTCCAAACCGGACTAAGGCTTGCGTTTCAGGACACAACCGCCCGTCCTGCTCTTGAGGCAAACACCCAATCGATGAAAGCCCGTACAGTCCGGTCTTCCATACCGCCCATCCGGCAGACGACATACATCCGCTGCGTTCCGGAAACCTTTCGCGAGAACGGCGCGATAAGGCTGCCGTTTTCCAAAAGCGGCTCGGAAGTGATCGTGTCCCCCAGAGCAACACCCTGGCCGAGAACGGCTGCCTGCGTCGTAAGATAGGCATCGCTCATGGTAATTTTCTGACACTTCATCAGGCTCAGCCCGTCTGCGTCCGATAACCATGACTGCCATTCGCGATGATCGCCCGCAAAGAGAAGCCGGTGTTTGCTCAGATCACGAAGCGAACGCAACGGCTTGCTGTTGAGCAGAATCGGACTTGCGACCGGAAAGAGATAGACATCGTTCCAGCGTTTGACCCAGAGATCCGTCCAGGCACCATCGCCATATAGGATCGCAACGTCGAGTGTGGAGCGATAGATCGCCTCGGGGCCTGTCGCTGCGTCGATCCTCAAACGAAGCTCGGGATAAGTTCGAGCGAAATCGTCAAGCCTGGGCATCAGCCAGTAATTCAGAATCCCCGGAACGCAGCCAATTCGCAATTCACCTGTCATGACCGGACGTTCCAGCCCGGCCGCGGCCGAAATAATCTTTTCAAACGCGAAGGTGACCTCAGGAAGCAGTGCTGCCCCTTCACTGGTCAACAAAAGACCGCGCCCTGAACGCCTGAAAAGCTGGACTTGCAAGTAATTCTCCAGGGAGCGGAGCTGGTGGCTCACCGCACTGTGCGTGATGTTCAACTCACGCGCGGCAGCGGTCACCGATCCTGTTCGTGCAGTCGCCTCGAAAGCGCGAAGCGGATAGAGTGGGGGCAAGCGTCCTAGCATCAATATGTGATAATTATTCACATAAGAATGGTCAATATTGTCAATTGTGTTGCGGTTCAAATCCGGCGAGGTTTGTCGGAATACCGCACAGTCAACATTGAATGCCGAAGAAACAAGGAAGCGTCACATGAGTTGGAGTCCCGAGAAACTGGAGGCACTGCGTGCGACGTTCGAAGCGAAAACGGGCGGCGACATGGTCGACCCGAAACACCAGGAGATTGCCGACCACATTTTCTCGCAAGGCGGCAATCGACCGGCGCCATATGCCGGCATTCCCACATTGCTCGATGCACCCGCGCGCAGCGGCGACGACGCGCTTTCCGGTTTGCAAGTCGCCCTTTATGGGATGCCCATGGACCTCGCCGTGACCAACCGAAACGGGTCCCGTTTCGGTCCGCGTGCTCTACGCGCGATTGAGCGTGTGGGCCCTTACAACGACGCGCATCATACAGCGCCCCTACATCAGATGACCGTCGCGGATATCGGTGACGTTCCGTTCCGCAGCCGCTTCGATCTCGCGAAGTGTCATGCCGACATTGAAGGCTTCGTGGAACGGATTTGCAATGCTGGCGTGATCCCTGTGGGTGTGGGCGGAGATCACTCGGTTTCACATCCTGTGCTGCGCGTAATCGGTCGCGACCGACCTGTCGGCATGATCCACATCGACGCGCATTGCGATACCGGTGGAGCCTATGAAGGCGAAAAATTCCATCACGGCGGACCATTTCGCAACGCCGTTCTGGACGGGGTCCTGGACCCCGAACGGACCATCCAAATCGGCATCAGAGGTGCGGCCGGCTATATTTGGGAGTTCTCGCAAATTTCCGGCATGACAGTGATCGAGGCCAAAGACATTAACGGCCTCGGGCTGGACGCGATCATTGCCAAGGCTCGCCAGGTGGTTGGTGACGGCCCCACATACTTCTCATTCGACATCGACAGTCTCGATCCGGCCTTTGCCCCCGGCACCGGCACGCCGGAGATCGGTGGGCTAACGACACGCGAGGCATTGGCGCTGATCCGCGGTCTCAAGGGCGTGAACTTTGTCGGTGGCGACGTTGTCGAGGTTGCTCCCGCCTATGACGCGACGAGCAACACCGCGCATGCAGGAGCGCAGATGCTTTTTGAGTTTCTCAGCCTTCTGCAGTTCAGCCGCTCACTCCCGACGCCAGCCAGCTAGCCGGCGCGGACCAAAATACCGCGGCGGAAACGGTTCGGCCGTTTCCTGCCGCAATCAGTAGGTCACCGTTACAACCACGGTATCCACATAGGTTCCCGGTGAGGGTGTGTTTTGCGGAGGCACGCGGCCGTAAACCGTAAAACTCTGACCGGCGCCATTGCCGCTACCGGGAACCGTCGTTCCGACTTCGGTTCCCCATGGCTGGCTGCGCGCCGCATCCCTGTACAGCCCATAAGTTACAGTCTCGGAACCTTTCGTCATCTTACGCTCTGTGGGCGGCGCCCCTGCATTCCCCCCGTTCAAAGCGATCGTATAAGCACTGCCCGGGGTACACCTGACATCCACCTGGCCGGTTGCATCGACATTCGCGGCGAGCACGCCCTGCGAACCAAAGTCGATATCTTGTGTGCTGACCAGACAGTTTGCCGGAACCGTGGCCGATACCGTGAAGCTCGGCCGGACCACATTGCCAGCGGAGGTGCTGCAGTTATTCGAAGTGGTGTATCGATAGCGAAACTCGACATCGTTACCGGAAAAGGACGAGAGATAATTTCCAGGCGGTGCATTGGCCTGACCGCCAAACAGCCGTCCGTAGATGGGAATGGTGCCGCTGCCTTGTCCAAGCACGTTGAGGGTCAGTTGAAACGCTGCCGGACCGGGCGGGAAAGGCCAGGAATTGGACCCCCACACAACGCTGCGGGCGGAATTTACATAGAGCTGATAGTTGAGCTGATTTCCACCCGAGGCAAGCTGCCTTGCCGCGGCAGTCGCTCCTCCGCTGCCGCTTCCGATCCCCGCACAAACAAGAATACGATTCAGGGGCAGGCCACTGCAACTGACGCTCGTCGACGCCGAAGTATCGGTCTGCGCGCCGGACAAGGTGTCGATCTGGCCGAAATTCATTGCGGAAACACCGAAGCTGCAATTCTGCGCCCACGCGTGGCCGCTGACCAAGCAAGCGAAAAGCGTCACAGCGAAGACACGCCCACAAAGGAAGCTCATCCGCATGTGACACCTCTGATTGTCACTTGATTGCCCGGATCGGGTTTGTAGTAAAATTCCGCCGAACAGGATGTACCGTCGTCACGCCGAACCGTGATGACATTCCTGGGCTGAAGTCCACTCAGATAGACTTCGCCATCATACCCCACGACGAAGCCATCGCCGTTCTGAAGCTTGCCGGACAGGCCCACCTGTAGGGGAAGGCCATCTGTATCGACCAATTCCACAAGGGCGGCATGCGGAGAGTCCGAAACACCGAAATCGAGAACGACTCCGCTGCCATCGGCTGGCACCACAACTTCCTTGGTTGCCGGCACGCTGGCATCCACCGGAAGATTTGCCGGGTCGATGGATACGGTATTGCGCTCGTAGGAATTGAGGCGCGGGACAAGGATCTTGCCCTGCCGGTTTGTCTTGCCGACAGGCCTGTTCTGGTGTTCGACAACAACGTCCTGAGCCCCGACATCGACAACCGCGAACGCATCATCGATACGGTTTGTGGCGAACACGCCTCCACCTGCGACCGCGATTGCGCCATCGACTTGTGCCGTCGCTCGAATGTCGCCGTCATACTGTTGCACCCCTGCCTCGAAGCGGCCGAAAGACGCGCGATAGCTGGCCGATGCCGTTCGGTTCGGGTTGGCTCCTTCCGAAGTGCGAAGCCGCCAGCCGAAACTGCCGTTTTCGAGTTTCTCCGACTTGGCGAGTTCGACAAATCCATTCACACCCTCCGGTCCGCTTTCAACACCGGCCGTTGCGTTCACGTTGCGCCCAAGCGGGAAGGATACGCCAGCAAACACACCGAAACTGTCGTTGTCTTCCAGATCCGTGAACGCGCTGGCGTAGAGATTGCCATTGTCAAATATTCGTTGGCTGTAGGACAGGCTGAGGATCTGACTGCGATCGCCATCAGCGTCTTTCAGGTGCGCGTAGGAGAAGTTGAGACTGGACAAGTCGAGAGGCATGGGAACGCTGACAGCAATCTGATCGATGGCCCGTGGTACACCAGAGCTGAAAACTGGCAACCCACGCGGATCGGCGACCGGATCAGCGGTAATCGACGCGACATCTTCATAGGAATCGAACGCCCGC